>Ga0066834_10000877_pt1 | contig 14224 bp, 8 predicted proteins | sample ETNtaG_30_FD_66729 | JGI IMG/M metagenome (GOLD analysis project Ga0066834, IMG submission 66729) | Marine microbial and viral communities from oxygen minimum zone, Eastern Pacific Ocean - ETNP201306PF43B | ecosystem: Environmental > Aquatic > Marine > Oceanic | place: Pacific Ocean: Eastern... | reverse complement strand
GTACATTAAATGCTGTAGTTAAATATGAGATTGTAAAATCTAATTGGGATAAAAGAAATTGTAACACCATACCTTCTTCTGTAAGAATAAAAGTATTTTCATTTCTTTTTATTATCCACCCAAACTCAACCATATAACTAAAACCTAGTTGTGCAAAGAATATATCTGATACATTAAGCTGATTTATATCAAACGTAAATTCTTTTCCATAAGTGCTATTAAAAAATCCATGAGCTTTAAGTTTTTTTAAAAATACTGCTATAAATGAGCTTATTACATGGATTTTGTTGATTTGTTCTATTTTTGGTTTTTTGTTAAAATTGTCTAGATACTTTGTAAGCTCACTAACTTCATATTGATTAGATGATTCGATGCCTAACAAATTCGTAGTTAGCATTATAAATTCCTGCAGGCTATTATAATCATCTAGGTGCTGGTACCACTCTTTTCCTTTTGCCGAAAAAAGAATTTTTGTATGACCGTGATATGTGTCCCCAAAACGATCAATAATACCCTGATCTTCCAATAGCCTGAAAGTTAAATGAAAATGTCCCCTATTTTTAATATTAAATATGGTAATCATATCATCAATCTTAACGGGGAGTTTTGCTTGATAAATAAAATCTAATATGCAACTTGTTTTTAGAGCATAAACAGAAGTATTAATAGCCATACCATCAGAAATCAAACATATCTTATTCCATGCATCTGCAATACTTTGCTTATTGTAATTTGTCAAGTCCATAAAAGTTAAACCTTAGTGAAGAAACGAGGTTCTTCATTAAAAAACCCTTTCTGAAATAATGAATTGAGAAATGGGATTGAGTCTTTGCGGTTTATATTGTGTTTTTCTTCGCAGTGCAATACCAGTTGAGAAAGGTTATATACTTTTGAATTTATATGGTTACCAATGGTTGTTGCATTAAAAACTTTAGTATTGATTTTATAAGAACTACTTTTTGAAATTAATTTAAATGATGAGAAACCTGATTCAAATTTTATCTTGGGATTAAATGCAATGGGGTCTTTAGGTTCAATAAATTCCAACATATAATTGTTAGTCATTTCATCAATTATATGCTTAAACTCTTCAACCGAATTAAACTTACTACTTTTAAGAGTCCAGTACCCGTCTTTGTATTTACTGTCAGGCAAACAAGGTGTAATAAGTTTTATTGTTCGTTCAACCATATTTATCAGAAACCCGCTAAGGCACGCAATGGTATGGTTTTGATCTTTAGCATTGAATTCTGTATTTTGTATTTGTTGCGCCTTTTTTATAATTTTTTTTGTTCCATATGCTTTACCTATATTACCAACCATGGTTAGTGATTCGCTATTTTGAGTTATTAATTTTACAAAAAGTAGTTCCTTGGCTGTAAAATTTTCATGGATGATATTTAATATGGATAATGAAAGTATTGAAAGTCTGTGAATTGTTTTATTGTCAAAAGCTTGTTTGGCAATTTTTCTTGTTCTTTCAATTTCTTTTGTAGCTAATGCTGTGGTTAAGCGTGGTATTGTCCCAAAAATATCATGAAAATCTACTGCAAACTTTTCATAGTCTGGATTGTCAAAAGGGTCCGTAGCCCAATATAAAGAGCTATTTTTACCAGTTGTACCACTTATTTTGCCTAAATACGAGAGTATACCTCTCCACATTTTTTTGTTTGCATCTGAGTATAAAAAGTCCTTGGTTTTACGTTTAGCGGTTAATCCACAAAACCAACACCCAACAGAGCAACCATCGCTAAGTTCGATAGCAAACGGAATATGTACAAGTTCCTTAGCTGTTTGCGGTTTAAGATCAATAAAACAACGGTTGATTTGACGTTCACGCCATAACTTAAAACAGTTAATTGAGGGCTGATCTAATTCTCTCATTTCAGCTCTTTCAACATCCCCTTCAAGTTTAAAGGCCTGGTATCGTTTAACGCATGTTGATGGTTCTATTCCTGATTCTTTACACTTTTTAATAAAATCCTCATCGCTTAAATATCTAGCATCATCAACAGCAATTTTTTGTTTGTATTTTATTAGAGTATCAGCTGGATTATTGTCAAATAACTCCCTGAATTTTGCATCAGCGATAAATCTTTCGATAAACCTTTTTGCGTTGGATATTTGCGCAATATAATTATCGTCAAGTTTATCACTATTAAAAACAGATTTACAACTCTTATTAATTTTTAAGAAAGTTGAAAAATCATCAGCACCTTTATTAAGATCATTATTTCTTAACAATTTGATAAAATTAAAAAATGGTATATTTTAAATTATTAGTTAAAAAAGAAATCGGGTTCTTCGTCAAACAAACCATCCTGAAAGAGAAGATTTAATGTATCCCATGTATCAGATTCTTTTTGATTATGCTTCTCCTTCATAATATAAACAATTTGCTTTGCTGTATATTTATTGCTATCTATAATGCTTGCAATTTCTTTTAAACCAGGAAGAACCTCATTGTAATCAACTTCTACTTTTGATCTACAGCTAGTAAGTGAAATATAGTCAGTAGATATCTCCAAATCATAACCCTTTAAAAAAGCAATTGGGCTATCATTTTCAAGTTCTTCGAGCATATATTTTTCAATCCAGTTATTAATTATTTCTCTAAGGTCATTTGCATCTTTAAACTTTGTATGGTTAACCACCCAGTACCCGTTGGGCCATTTTTTATTTGATTCAGATGGTGTAATCAGTTCAACTGTTCTGTCGAACATATTTAGTTGAAAGCCACTCATACAGGCAATTGTATCCCCATTTTCTTCAGCTTGATGTATGTATGCGTCATTTCCACTCGACTTTGCTTTTTTCGTCATTTGATTTTCATGTTCAACTGCCCTGCCGGCATTAGCCATCATTGAAGTCGATTCTATATTTTGGTGTAATAGTTCAATAAATAGCAGCTCTTCGGGAGTAAAGTTACTATGTATTTTGTTTAACATACCCAGAGAAGTAACCGAAAATCTATCAACATCAGAACCAAGTCTGTGATTGAGCCAAAGCAGTTTCCTTGTTCTTTCAATATCACGGGTTGCTAATGCTGTTGTTATTTGAGATGCTGCACCAAGCAAATAAGCATAATCCATCATAAATTTCTCATAATCTTTATTATCAAGAGGGTCGGATGCGGAATACAAGAATCCTGCTGAAGCCCCCTTGCCAAGTATTTCTTTAAAGATCTTAAGAATATCTCTGAATTCTTTCTTGTTTTCTTCGGTATAAAGATAATCACCCTCTTTCTCCACAGCACCAAAACCGCAAAACCAACAACTACCAGAGCAGCCCTTGCTTAGCTCGATATCAAATGTAGGATGAACTAACCTTATACCTTTTGCTACACCAAACCGATGAATGATACGGTTATTTTGTCGTTCTCTCCAGATACGAAATTTTTTGTTTTCCGGAACGGCTCCTTGTTCTCTTATTTGATCTCGATGAACAATTTTTTCTTGTATCCATGCCTGATATTTTTGAACTGAAAGCGGCTGTTTGATATTATCCTTAGTGCATTTTAAAGCATAATCATTGTCCCATTTAAACCTTACTTCTTCGGGGTCAATATCTATGTTATACTCTTTAACAATATCGAAATCACCATTAAGAATAGACTTTTTAAATTTTGGATCTGCACAAAATCGTTCTAACAATCTTTTAATATGTGCTATATCTTTTATATAGTCTAGATCCACCGGAAAAACTCCTATGACTCTCTTCAATTGCCTTTGTTCAAAAAAAAGATTGTCCAGCGATTTCTTTGATTTCTCGTATAACTGACTTTTAAACATATTTCTCAATTTGTTAGTCGATTATTTTGGAATAACTAAATTTAAGTATTTATTCTTGTAACTAAACACAAGGTTATTATTTACAAGCTCATTAAGTACTGTGTCTATTTTTTGGATTGCTATTTTTTTCGCTAACTTAATGTAAAGTTGCTTTTTTGTGATTGCCGGTTCACAATTAATAATTATTAATGCTTCTTCCCCTGTTAGTTCATAATGTTTTTTAATTGCACATTTTCTAGTATCAATAATGTGAACTTCTTCATGCTTAGCTCTCATTTGCAATATGGGTTTGCCTTTTTCGCTGAAATATTCATTTCTCCATGCAAGAATAGCCTTTTTAATGTTAATATAAACACCACTTGCAATAACTTCTTGTTGGGTACGATCTTCAAAAAACCCAACCAGTTTACTAATTATCTTTTCATCAAACGGATAAATGTACTTATAATATTTTAAAGGTTTAAGTTGTAGGTTGTATTTTTTTTGATTAACAAAATATTCGCTAAAACGCTGGAAGCTAATACTAAGGTTTGAGCTTGGAGGCTGTAGATGCGAAAATAGATGTATATACGAACACATTTCTGAGTACCATTCCATTTTTTCATTTGGAAAACCATGTAAAAAGATCCAATTAACATCAATACTAAACTCTATGGCATATTTTAAAAATTGAATATTCTTTATAACTGTTGTTCCTTTTTTCATTAGTTGTAGAACTTCATCATGCAAGCTTTCAATTCCTGCTTGTACATGCACTATTTTCGCTTGTGAAAGCAATTTTACGTTTTCTCTGTTTAAGTTGGCTTTAACCTCAAAAAATAATTCGTATTTTGGTTGTGTTTCAATTAAATAATTGGCAAACTCATTTAATGAGTACATGTTCAAAATATTATCTGTAAATTTGAATAAGTTTGGTTTATATTGCTCGTAAACCGTATCCATTTCCTTTATTACTTTTAAAGGAGACTTGCTCCTATATTTCTTGTCACCAGGATTTAATCCACAAAAAGTACAGCCAACTTTTTCAAACCACCAACAGCCCCTAGATGCCTCCATTTGTACTACTCTATCTTCAATATCTTTTAATATTGCGACATTGTTGTAAGTAAAAAAATAGTCGCTAAAATCAGGAGTTGGTAGATTGTCCAAATTCTTTACTCTATTAAACAATATACTGTTGCATTTGTTTTTTAAGTACAATAAGTTATTTGCTTTGTTATTACTTATTACACTTGCCGGAAATTTCCACTCCTGTTGATTAGGGTTAGTAAATATTTCTGTTACGAATACAGGGAAAGTATTGTCAGCCTCTCCAGAAAATATAAAATCAACAAATTCGAATTTTTGTAATGTAGTAATTCCCATCTCTCCGGTACAATTTGGGCCTCCCATAACTGTAATTATTTCAGGTCTCTTTTCTTTTAGTATTTTAAGAATTACTAATGACGAAACATGTTGATAAAATACAGATGAACATCCCACTATTCGTGGGTTTTTATATAATACCAGATCAACAAATGAATCAACAAATAATTCTGCTTTACGCCGTATTTCTTTATAAATCCTAATACACTTCCTAATGTTATCTTCTGTTGGCTGAACTTTTGCTCTCGATAAAAAATGTAGGGAAAGTTCTTTGAGATAAAAATAATTATCAATTGTATAATCTGGAAATAACATATTTGAAAATGCCCATTCCTGAAGTTGCTTGTAGAATGGTGTTATATTCCAAAATGAACTGTACCTTGCTATTGTTTCTTCGAATAAAATATTTGCATAGAGTATATCTACATTATAATTGGTATTTGATAAAGAAGCTTTTAGTACACTTAACCCCAACGAAGGTCGTGTTATTAGGGTACCGGGCATAGTTAAAAGAACTATATCTGCTTGCTTATAATATGTTTTGTTAAATTTTGTCAATTTATGTTATTTACATATGTTATTTTTCGTGATTACTGCTAGAAATAGCAAGACTCAGATATTTGTTACTAATATTAAGTAGCAGGTTTCTTTTTATTAGCTCATTTATTATTTTATCTATTTCCTTAACCGATATTTTATTCTCAAATTTACTGTAAAGTTGATTCTTTGAAATGGCAGGATCACAATTATCATATAATAGGGCATTATTACCTTTTAGAACGAAGTATTTCCTAACAGCACATGATCTAGTATCTGTAATCAATATTTCATCACCATTTTTCTTCATTTGTAAAATTGGTTTGGCTTTTTTATTAAAATATTCATTTCTCCAACTTTCAACAGCTTGATTTATATTTTTATAAGAACTGCTGTTTGAAAAATCCTTTTGATTAATATCTTCAAAATTATATACTAATTGGCTTAGTATCCTTTTCTTAAATGGATATACAAATTTATAATCCTTGGCAGGAATAAGGGTTAAATTGTACTTTTTTGCGTTATGATAATACTCACTAAAACGCTGAAATACTATACTGTTAACCATTTTTGGCGGTTGCAAGTGAGTTAGCAGATATAACCATGTAGACATTTCGGTGTACCATTGCTTATTGTCGCCCGGAAAATTAAACATCATGCTCCACAGCAGCCTAATACCAAATTCAGTTGCATATTTTAAAAGTTGAACGTTTTTTATTGCTGTAGTACCTTTCTTCATTAATTTTAGTACCTCATCATGTAGGCTTTCTATACCAGGTTGTACAACTAATATTTTTGCTTCCGAAAGCATTTTTACCTGCTTCATGGTCGGGTTTGCCCCAATACCAAACGAGAGTTTGTAATTAGTATTAACACTTTTCAAGAGATGTATAAATTCATCAAACGAATCCATATTCAACATATTATCACTAAATGTGAAAATATTTGTGCCATACAAACTTGCTATAGAATTCATCTCATTGATTATTTTTTGAGGAGACTTACTTCTGTATTTTCTATCTCCGGGGTTTAGCCCGCAAAAAGTACATCCAACCTTTTCAAACCACCAGCATCCTCTTGATGCCTCCAATGGTATTGCTTTAATATTTGATTCATTAAATATCGATAACTCTTTATAATCAGAATATGTACTATAATAATCACTAAAATCAGGTATGGGTAATATGTTTAAGTTTTTTACTTGAGCAAAAGGAACATTGTTGCATCCATTAATTGTATTACTTATTATTGCTGCTCTTTCGCTATTTATTATACTTGGTGGTAGCAAGTCCAAGTTTTGTTTATTAGGTTTTGAAAAAACTTTCGAAACAAATATTGGGAAAGTTTCGTCTGCCTCACCTGAAAAGATATAATCAACAAATGGAAATTCTAATATGGTTGTTACCCCCATTTCGCCTGAGCAATTTGCACCTCCCATTATTGTGATTATTTCTGGCTTTATTTCCTTTATCCTTTTAAGGATGGTTAATGAAGATATATGTTGAATGAAGTTTGATGAACAACCAACAATACGGGGGTTCTTTTGTATTATGATATCAGCAAGTGAATCTAGAAATATAGCTGCTTTATTTCGTATCTCTTTGAAGTTGTTAACACATTTTCTAATATTTTCATCACTTACTTGTTCTTTTATTTCGATTAAAAAGTCAGTCGCATGTTCATTTAAGTAGTCATCATCATTAATTACATAATCAGGAAATAATATTTTTGAAAATACCCATTCCTGAATCAGTCTTCTTTGTTGAGAAATATTCCATAATTTGCTATATTCATTTATTTCTTTTTGAAAAAAAATATTCGCATATAGTATATCTGTTTTATATGGAGTGTTTAATAATGATGCTTTTAAGATGCTAAGACTTAATGATGGTCTAAAAACCAAAGTTCCTGGCATGGCCAAAAGAACTATATCTGATTTTTTATAATATGTACTTTTAAATTTAGCCATGGTTTTGTAATTTTAGTACACAAAAACTTAATAGTATAATTATTTTATTATTAAAGTTTAGGAATGGCAAGGCTTAAATATTTATTATTAATTTTAAGTAATAGCTTTTTTTGCACAAGATTTTGCAAAATAGAATATATATTATCTATCGTCATTTCTTGCTCAAATTTAGCATAGATTTTTTTTTCTAAGGATACAGAATCGCAGTATTTATATATAAGTGCCTCTTTACCTTTTAATATATGGTTTTTATTTGTTGCACAATCTCTAGTGTCTGTAATTAGTATTTCTTTGTCTTTTACTGTCATTTGAAGTATAGGACGGCAATTTTTCTTAATATACTTATTTTTCCACTCTTTTAAGCAGCTTCTTAAATTGAAATAATTAATACTATCTATTTTATCAAACCTCTTTGCATCACTAAAAAAATATGCTAGTTTACTTAACCTTTCTTCGCTGAAAGGATATACATAATTATAGTATTTAATGGGTTTAAGGTTTAGGTTATATTCTTTATAGTTATTAAAGTACTCGCTAAAGCGCTGATAACCAACCTCGACTAAAGTACTTGGAGGCTTTAGGTGTGTAATTAATGGTATATATGTGCACATCTCATTGTACGATTGTTGTTTTTCTCCTGGGAAGTTCCAGATGTAATTCCAAATAACATCTATACCAAATTGTTTGGTGTCTTTCAAAAACTGGATATTTCCAATGGCAGTTGTGCCTTTCCTCATTATTTTTAATATGTCATCATGTAAACTCTCAATACCTGCTTGCACATACATTATTTTTGCTTCGGAGAGTTTTTTAATCATATCTTTTTTTAAATCAGATTTAACTTCAAAAAATAACTCGTAATTTGGCTGAGCAGTTTTTAAATGACTAACAAATTCATTAAAAGTTTTCATGTTAAGTACATTGTCGGTAAACATAAAAACATTTGGTTTGAATAAATCGGAAATTGTGTCCATTTCCTTAATAACCTTTTGAGCTGATTTAGTTCGGTACTTCTTGTCGCCGGGATTTAAACCGCAAAAAGTACATGCTACTTTTTCAAACCACCAGCAACCTCTTGATGCTTCAATTTGAATTACCCTATTATGTTGTTTCCTAAATACAGGAATTTCTTTGTGGTCAGAATAGGCGGTATAATAATCACTAAAATCAGGAGTGGGAAGGCTGTTTAGATCAGCTACCTGTTTGTATGGTACATCATTATGGCTGTCTGTTATTCTTTTTGCCCTCTTTCGATCAATAATACTTGTGTGTAAATTCCAGTCATTTATGTTTGGTTTAGTAAATACCTCATTTACAAACTTTGGAAATGTGAGGTCCGCTTCACCCGAAAAAATAAAATCAACAAAGGGAAACTCAGAAACAGTTGCAATTCCCATTTCACCTGCACAGTTCGGACCTCCCATTATTGTAGTAATCTCAGGAGATATTTCTTTTACCCTTTTTAATATTACCAGCGAAGAAACATGTTGAAAAAAGATGGATGAACATCCAACAATGCGTGGTTTTTTATTAACAATTAGTTTGGCAAGCGAATCGATAAAACCATTAGTTTTACTACGTATTTCCTTATATTTATTAACGTACTTGGTAATATTTTCATCATTTACATCGATTTTTACTCTCTTTAAATAATATCTCACAACTTCGTTCAGGTAATCAATATCATCAATTTCAAATTTAGGGAAAAGTAACTTAGAAAAAATCCATTCCCAAATTTGTGTATGAGATGGGGAGTTGTCAAATAATAAACTAAGATCGCCTATCTCTTTCTGAAAAAATAAATTTGCATAAAGTACATCAATAGAATATTGTGTATCGGCTAATGATGCTTTCAATAAACTAAGCCCCAACGATGGTTTTGCAATGGGTGTTCCTGGCATTGCTAACAATACAACATTAGCATGTGTTTTGTGATGATTTTCAAAATTTGGCATAGTTAATAATGGGTGCCATTTATCAAAGTACAATACTTATTAAACTTGGCTTATAAAAGTTATGATTTTTAGTGTGCAGTAGAAAGTATTTGTGAGTTTACACAACCAAAACTCAAATTTCTTGAAAGGTTTATTTGTCATTCAAATAGCCAACCAATGCTACTGCCTAATTTACATCACTATCAAAGCAATGCTTAATCAAGCAATTAGCTATGCGCACCACTTAACCTTCATTCATTTGAACAAATGAACATAAGAATGTATAGGATGGTAACTTTTTCCTGTCCTAAATCTTATATAAGATATATTATTAGTAAATATCTCCCTGATATCAACTGCAATAAAATATCTATGATATAACTGCTTCAGCAACTGCAGCTACGCTAGTCTCTGCAGCAGTAGCTTCTGTAGTTTCGGTCTCAACCTCTTCAGTTGTTGTTGTTACTACTGTTTGAACCTCAACTTCGTTTGTTGCTACTGATTCACCACCTCCTAAACTAAGGCTTCTTACAAAATCTTTTGAAATTTCTTCCATAATGTTTAAGTTTAAAAATTAATAAATTTGGTGATTAATAAATTGCATCAAATATACATTTTTTTTTTAATATTCTAGTTTTTTTTTTAGTTAGTTGTAAAAAGATGTACTTTTAAGGGTTCAAAATAAACACACATGGTTGATATACCAAAAAACAAAACTGGAATCACAAATGAATTTGATACATCTTTTCAATTAACCTCATCTGGCTTAAAATATTTTTTATGGGGCATCTCATTCCTAATAATAGTTTTACTTGCTTGGGGTATTTTTGGTGAAATACCCATAAAAGTAAGAGCATTTGGTATAGTTACAAATGTGAATCAGGAAAGTATTATAACATCAAACTATGATGGGATTGTACTTAGTATTTATAAAAAACGGGGTGATACTGTTCATAAAGGTGATAGGGTAATTAAGCTAATGCAACTTGATTTAACATTAACCATTGATGAAAAAATATTCCAATTACACTTACAAACAAGAGATAATTTACTACAAATAGAAGCTTTAAATAGCGAAAAAAAACAAAAGTTAATTTCATTTGAAAATGATGGGCAAGCATTAGAAAAACAAATTTCAGATGCCAAAATGCAAATACAATATTACGAAAAACTTTATGATGAAAAAAAGTTTTTAATGGAAAAGGGTATTGTAAGCGAGGTGGATTTAAAACAAACTGAATTTAACTTAAGCCAACAACAGTTATTATTAAAAAACACTAGCAGCCAAGTAACTAGTTTAGGGTATGAAAAAGAAGCTTATATAAATAATGTTAAAATACAAATAGAACAGTTGAGGGCAACTATTGCCGGAACCCGAGAAGAAATAAAGAATCTTGATATTAGATTTGAAAAAAGCACTTACATACTAGCAACTACAAAAGGCATAATTCGCGAATCACTAATGAGATTTGGTACGTCTATAGCTGTAGGAGATATGGTTTTTACTATTGAAAATCTTACGGAAGGTGAGACGCATTTGTATGTTGATCTGTTTATTCCATTTACGGCAAAAGCAAAAGTTGCTATTGGTATGAAAGCAGACATAATCCCATTTGATGTAAACTCAGGGCGGTATGGGCAGGCAATAAGTAATGTTATCGAAACAACTAATTATCCGGCTTCAAGTCAGTTTCTTGAAAAAATTCTTGCCAATAGTGTGCTGGTTGAATCGATGCTTTCTCATGGGCCGGTATATTATGCTCGTGCTAAACTAGTTAACGATTCATCCACTGTAAGTGGATTAAAATGGTCTAGCAAAGATGGTCCACCTTTTAAAATAGAAGCCGGTGTATTATGTTCTTCACAAATATATACGTCATTCAAACCTCCGCTCAGCTTTGTTGTTCCATGGATAAAAAATAAAATGGATAATAATGAGTAGGTTTCTAACATTTTTTAGCTCCTTAACTTGGTTTAAGAAGACTGTTCCTGTAGATATTAAAATAATAGATACCGAATCAGGGGCAGTATGCCTGTCAATGGTTTTTAGATATTACGGATTAAATTTAAACAGAGAGCAAGCAAGAGATGAGGCTGGTATTTCGCTAAACGGAACAACTTTAGATAGGATTCAGCATGGTTTTAATAACCGGGGGTTTAAAACTTCTCTAAGAACGGATGTTAATGATTTATTTAATAACTTTAGCTGTCCTGCAATTGCAAGATTACTAGGGGATGAGTTTTGCGTAATTACTAATGTATCAAAGAAGAAGGTATATATTAATCATCCTATTAAAGGAAGAATTACCCTGTTAAAGAAAGACTTTTTAAAAGCTTATGATGGAGAATTATTAGAAGCAGTACCTACTAGCTCGTTTAAACCAGGTGGAGAAAAACAGGGAATATTTACTGATATTAAAAGTTGGCTGAAGAATGATAAAACAACCATCCTATATATTATCGCTTTTGGGCTTGTATTAATTCTTCCGGGTATTGTGTTACCCACTGCGTATAAAATTTTTCTTGATAATGTGATCGCATGGAAACAAGAGTACTTATTTTGGCCGTTAATCCTTGTTATGTTTGGATTTATGATATTTTCAGGAGTGGTTATTTATATTAAACAAAAGCTGGCTATTCGTTTTAATATTAAACTAAGCATTATTAAATCAGCTTCGTTTTTCAAACACTTATTACAGTTACCACTTTCGTTTTTTACAGAAAGGCATGCTGGTGAATTACGCCGAAGGGTTTTGTTAAATGATTCGGTAGCAAGTATTTTTACCTCCATTACTCCAACAACAACAATCAATATTGTTTCAATTTTAATATACGGAACTGTTATGTTTAGTTATAATGTTTATCTATCATTAATCGGAGTAACTTTTGCTTTTGCCAATCTATGGGTAATGGTTTTTTTAAACAAAAAGAGAGATGCATTAAATAAAACTATAGTACAAACAACTGGTAGGTTTTCGAGTGTTTCGATGGAGGGTTTGCAAATGATAGAAAGTATTAAGGCTTCGGCTAATGAGCATGAGTTTTATACTTATTGGAGCAATTATGAGATAAAAATGATAAATAATAAACAAGCGTTGGGTTTTGTAAATGTTTTTTTTCAAGCTTTACCATCGCTGCTAAGATCGTTAAATGGTATAATAATACTTTCGCTTGGAGCTCTTTTAATTATATATGGTTCACTAACAATAGGACTTCTAATAGCATTTCAATCTTTAATGTCCTCTTTTAGTGCACCGGTTTCATCACTTTTGTCAGAAGGGGAAATGCTTCAAAATGCAAACTCAACTATAACTACTTTAAAAGATGCAACTGATACCTCAGAAGATGTAATTTTTAAACAAGAAGATACAGAAGAGTCAAATGCAATTTCTGAAAAAGATTTTAATATAAGAGGTGAGTTGGAACTTAAAAATGTAACATTTGGTTACGATAAATATAAGGATCCTGTTTTAAAAGATTTTTCGTTGAAAATAGAACCCGGCAAAGTAGTTGGTTTAATGGGAGCATCAGGCTCTGGCAAATCAACAATTGCGAATTTAATTGTAGGTGGACTTAAAAAATGGAGTGGTGAAATTTTAATTGATGAGAAACCTATAGATGAATATCCCAGAAGAGTTATTGCTAATGTTATGTCGAAAATAGATCAGGAAATATTTATTTTTAAAGGTACTGCAAAAGAAAACATCACAATGTGGAATAGCTCAACATCCTTAAGTGATTTAGCATGGGCCACGAAAGATGCATGTATTTATGATACTATTATGAGCAGAAAGGATGGGTTTTTGTGTGAAGTTGAGGAAAATGGTGATAATTTTAGTGGAGGACAACAGCAGCGTTTTGAAATTGCCAGAGCATTGGTAAATGTACCTTCAATTATAATAATGGATGAAGCGACAAGTGCACTCGACTCAAATACAGAACAACAAGTATTACTTAATATTCGAGGCAGATCATGTACCACCCTTATTATTTCCCATAGGCTTAGTTCAATACGGGGGTGTGACGAAATTATTATAGTTGATAACGGTAAAATAATACAACGGGGTACACATTCTGAAATGATTAAGCAAAAAGATAAACCTTATTACAATATTGTGAAGCTAGTTTAGTATTTTAAACAATTTAGGTAGAATGAACAAAGAACAAAATATATTTAATGATATACAAAGACTGTTTGATATACCTGCTCAGTTTAAAATTGATATAACAGATCACTCGTGTTTCTATTTTCTTACAAGCGGTGAGCTATTTTTGTATTTTTGTAATGAGAACAGTAACAAAACCTTTGATAAACTTAGGTTTATTAACAAATATATTGCCCCGTGTTTAATTCCTGTCCCCAAACTGAATCCTGAAATAAAAATAGTAATATCAACTATAAATAAATGCAGCATACAAGTATTAACAGCTGATTCGATATCCCAAGCAATAAATCAGCATAGTGTTGTTATTGCCGAAATGATTGAAAGTTATATTTTTAAGCCAATAGTTGGCTGTGAAAAATTGTTTTCAGATTCGGCACAGCTATATTTTAGTCTCACAAAAAAAAATATTGCTGAACAAACTGGAAGTTTCCCCCCTATAGACACAAAAGGAGGCTACTGGCT
>Ga0066834_10000872_pt1 | contig 14291 bp, 7 predicted proteins | sample ETNtaG_30_FD_66729 | JGI IMG/M metagenome (GOLD analysis project Ga0066834, IMG submission 66729) | Marine microbial and viral communities from oxygen minimum zone, Eastern Pacific Ocean - ETNP201306PF43B | ecosystem: Environmental > Aquatic > Marine > Oceanic | place: Pacific Ocean: Eastern... | reverse complement strand
CCTCCATCAGTCTCCTTGCCCTCTTTGACAGCAAAAGGAACGTCGTCTTCGGTCACGTTCGCTTTGGAGATGACAGTTACGACGAGGCTGTCTCCGGCCGTTTCTCTTATCTTGACTGTTTGTCCCGCAAGGGTTGGTATTTGCGCCGAGTGGGTGCCATCGACAATGGCATCCGCGCGAACAGCCTGCAGACCGAACTTGCCGCTGAAGACGACGCCTGTAAGAGTCTCTTCCCCCGCCCGTATGACTCCGCATGCCTTCATGCCGTAGAAAAGCTGCACATCCGCTTCGATGAGAATGTCTTCGACGCGCATGGCCAGTTGCGCGAGATTCAGCAGCAACTCTTCGTCCTCGGTCGTCTCCGAGACGCTTTCCTGAAATGCATGCTGAAATTCTTCCGGCAACTCGGCCAGGTCAGTCTCTTTTAACCACGCACGGCGGCAGACGCACATCTCGTGAGGGATTGAGCACCCACTTGCCACGAGGGTGGTTTTGCGTCCGGCCTTTGCAAGAGTGAAGGCGGCGATACTCCCGGCGAGGGTTCCCTCAACGATGAGTGCCTCAGTCCTGGCAAGGACCGGGATAGGCGAGTCGGATGTGATGGTGATGGTCATTCGCTTAGTACTGTGACATGTTTATCTTACGCCGCTTTTTATCGGACTACACAGGAAGTATTGCATCCGCATCTGTCCGTGCTCGCAGGCTGGCAGCCTGCGGCCACGACGGTGTCCTGAAATGTTTGTGAGAAATCGCGCTGTGCCAGGATCCCGTCCACCGACCAGGCGGCTGGAGATCTGGTATGCCTCTGCCGTCCTCTTAGCCGCGGCACTTTAGATGCCATAGAGCATTCGAGTGGCTTCGCTTCTTTTCTTGAGGTCAAACGCCCCGGTTGCCGCGGTCTGCATGCGAGCGGAGACCTCGTAGTTTGCGATGCGGGCCTGCAAGTCGTTTTCGCCGGGGTGTTCGGCAAGATGGCGACGGTTTAACTTCTGAAGAAGCTCGAGCCGCAGATCCTTCATTTGCTCTCCTTCAATCCAACCAGGGCCACATCTCTGGCTTTGACCTCGATGGTTACCGTGTCGGTCGCATTGAGCTTTCTTCCGGTACCTGCCTCTTCGAACCGAGTTTTCGCTGGACTCAGATTCAGGGACTTCCAGCCCGGCACGATCTTCACCTCTCCCGACCAATCGGAGTTGTTGAAAATGACGAAGAGAGCTCGATGTTCACTTACCGCGGCCTCTCGGTCTGCAATAACAAAGGCGCTAACGACGAGGTTCTCCTGCCCTGGCTGCAGCCTGGCCGGAGGATTGTCCCAGTAGCCTTTGAATGACCAGTTTGCCTGGTCGAGGCCGTAATCATCGACGGCTTTCTGTATGCCCGACCAATTTCCTGGAATCAGATTGGGCCAGACAGGGCAATGATGAAGGAGCGCGATGCCCGCGAGCCAGCGCGATTCTCTGTCCACGTCGCCGTAGAGATCGGAGGGCTGTTGTCCGTCCTCGAGTTCGCCTTTGAATACCAGACCGTTCGGCGGGCGCCACCAGCAGTACGGGCCGAAGTTTGTGCCGAGGAATCTGGCACGGAATTGATCGAGTGTCAGGTGTTGATACGCGTTCGGTTTCTCATGCGAAAAATGCCGGTTCACCGAATCGCCGGTCGCGACCATTTCGCAGAATCCGATGAGCGGCGCGAGTATCGGGCCATCAACCCTCAGACGCACTGAACCATAAGGCTCTTTCTTTCGCAGCATCTCAAACATGCGTTTCAGGAGCTTCCTGGTGCCGAGAAGACTCCATCGCGGGTAGGCGACCTTGTCCAGCAGCTGGCCTGATCCTGCATCGAGATTGTCGCTGAAACCCGGGTTCGCGCCTTCCACGTAAAACCCTGAATACCGATTCCTGTCGTACATGTCCGAGTAGTTCCAGACCAGGAAGTCCTGCCATGTTTGTGAGCTGGTCGCGATGTTCAAAGCCTTCGGGCCAGGCAGGAAAGTCTGCTGCCCGGTGGCAGCCCATTCGTAGAAGTAATGGTTGAGGGTCGCGGTCATCTTCTGCCCAGGCGCAGACTTTCCAGCCCGGCATTCATCGAGAGCGACGCGAGGTGCGAGCTCGACTCTCTCTTCTTCCTGGGTGCCTGCGTTTTTCACATGCCGGCCGTATGAGCCATCAGGCCATGCCTTTGGATTTGCGGCCTCGCCCGCGGGAGAATAATTGCCGATTGCCCAGTCATCGCCCAGAGGGCTGCGCCCGGTGAAGTGCCAGTCTTTGGGCGGTCGAACGGGCGTGGCGATGAGCCCAAACTCGGTCCGGAGACCGTGCGGCAGTTTAGACGGATGATCGAGAAAGGTTATCTCCAGCAGCGTGTCCTCAAGTCGCGGCTTGACGGTGACCGCTCTGTCCGGTCTTTCGAGTTTCCAGGACGCGGTCGAATCGGTTAGCCATTGCAGGCCGCCCTTCTCATTGCCGAGCCAGACAGGTTGCCAGTGTTTTCGGATGCCTTTCTCAGGCAGCGTTCCAACGATATCGCCGTAGCTGTTGACGAGGCTCGACCATTCTTTTTTGATGGGGATCTGCAGTTTGAGGTAGTTCAATTTGGTCCATTTCTTTCCACGTACAGCAATCTTGAACCACATCAGACCGTCATACTCGGCCCATCCATTAATGGTCGGATGGATGATGTCCCCACGCGCCGATGTGCTGGCCCACTCCACCCTGTCAGAACGCCGTGCAAAGTAATCGAAGACGATCGGATTGCCTGCGCCGATCCCCCAGACCAGGTCTTTTGAGAGGTCGCGCACTTTGCCGTCTTCCGTTCGCTCCGCAATGAGGCGAATGGGCCCGGCGAGGATTGGTTCCTTGTTGATGAATATCTGTTGCGGCAAGGCAGCACGGCCAAAATCATAGACGCGCCCGAGCACCTCTATCTTACGCCCGGACACCGCACCGAAGCCTTTTGATCGAACGGGCAGGTACGGAAGAGGAACATATTCTTCCCTGCCGAGCTTATTGCCCAGCCATTTCTCCCCGCTGGTTTTTGTAATGAGCTTCACCGTCTGACCGGATTTTTTCCTGTTGATTCCAACAATCGCGGCAACCACATAGTACCCCGACGACAGCCTCCGGATATCAATCTCGTCGCGCTGATGAAAACTTTCGAATTCAGGGATGCCGTAGCTGAAAGAAATCTTGTTGGTGCGGCGGTCAATAAAATGCACTTCAGCCGCGATGTCTTTCAGCCGGGTTGTGCCTTCGAGATCCGAGAAATCCCATCTCAGACGAACCGTATCAAAGGTCGGGTAGTATCGAATCTCGCAGCGTGCCGGCGTTCGAGGCTGGTGATAGAAAACGGAACGATGCAACAGCTCACCCGTTCTCGAATCTTCCACACGCAGGGCGAGACGGTAGGAGTAATCGGGAAGATTCTCTCCTTCATATTGGTACGGCCTCTCTCCGCCCGCGGGTACGCTCACATCGCTGGCCTCGTTGACCGCGCCGCAATTTGAGTTGAGCCTCACCCTTATGGGCCGCTCGTTTTCCGACGGATTCAACAGACGCAGGCTCAAAAGGGGACGTACGGTATGGAGGCCGTTAACCTCTTCGATTCGCACGGACATGGATTGCTTACCGCCAAATCGAACTTGCCCCAGGCCGGGGCTTCCATTCGGTCTCTGGGCTTTGAGGCGATGCCCGTTGGAGAGCAACTCACCGGTTGCCCATTCATCGGCGCCTGATTGGAGCATCCGCCAGATGCGCCGGAAATTCATCCCCCACACGTCGCCCTCAGCGGGGGCTTCGCCGAATGCTTTGAATGGAATCCTCCCCTCTACTGTCCAGGTGTTATTCTCAAACCTGCTGGCCGTTTCCCAGTCTGGATTCCAACTGAGATCGATGGAGCGAGATGCCCGGTAGTCGAGACGGCGGCCGAGGTGATTGGCAAGCAGGCCAAACCGGGTGCCTAATGGATAATCTGGAACGACGGTAATTCCGACGCTGTCATCCTGATCGATTTCCGCGTCGTGCCTCTCTTCGTTCTGCCACAGCGGTGGCAAGCTGTTCCGTGTTTCGGGTGAGTCTTTGAATTCAGTTGGGACGGGCCCCCTGTAGGCGAAGTACATGAAGTCAGGGTCATATCCGAGAAGAAACTGGCCCTGAGTTCTGGCAAGCAGCCTTTCCTCGTGGCGGTGAAGTCCCGAAACGGCTGCGGCACTCCGCCACACTTCGTCCGCTACAGCGCCGTCGATCTTTGGCGCCTGCTCAAAGCGCGGGACGGTCACCATTGGCTCGTTGGAGAACCTTAGGGAATGCATCGTCTGGCCGATTGATTTTTCAGCAATCGCGTTCCGCTGGACAGAGAATGCAAGGATGCGGTAAGGCTGCTTGCTCTTCGTCGGTGTCGGGCATCGCAGGAATCCCACGAAAGGTGTGAAGCTGGCTTTTACCTCCACAAGCTTTCTGGCGTCCAGCCAGAGTTCGACGCGTCCTTCTTTCCATCGGATGAGGACGAGATGGTCCACCATGTCATTGAGTTTGGAAAGGGAAAGGCGTTCCTCTTTTCCGGACGCGATGACAGTGGCGCCGGCAGCGTCCACCTGAATCTGATTATCACCGGTGCCCAGCGATATCAGAGGGTAGGATTCAAATTGTTCTGATTTCCATCCTTCGCCTCGTATTCGGACAAGCACTGAACCCTGTCCGGGTGTGAGATATCGATTGGCGACCAACTGCTGTCCTTCGCGCAGCCGCAGTATGGGTGGAAGACTTTTGCCTTCTGCCACGGTCTGCGCCGAGCCCGGAAAGAAGAGAATGCCTGCCAGGAGGGAGAGACCGGTCAGCGGGATTGTGAATTTTGAACGTGCTCGGGGGTGGTCTGGCATGGAGGAGCGGGGGATGCGATCGCCTCAGACCGATATCGATGAAACAGCCTCAATCAGCCTTATCGAGATATGCTTTGACTTCATCCTGAGTCGTTGCTTTGCCTTCCTTTATTTGCAGGATTACTTGTCTTTTTCGCGTTTCGATGGCTGACTTCCTGCTGCGCGCCCCTTTGATGAGTTTTGAGGCGATGCTTTCGTATCTCCGCTTGATGGCGGGGAGCTCCCTCTTAAGACGTTTCAACTCGTTCTTCAACAGACGGTGAGATTCTCTCTCGATGTCCTTCTTTCTCAACATTTCCGAGATGCTACTGTAATTGGCGCTCTTGGTGATGGGTTCGCCTGTTTTCAGGGCCACGTGATAGTAGACATAGGTGTAGGTCTTGCTGGATGAGGTAGGCCTTCCTGAGGTACGTCTTTCTGAGGAAGAGGTGGGTTTTTCTGAGGAAGAGATAGGCTTTTCTGGTAAAGCGATAGGTTTTTCCGGTAAAGGAACAGGTTTCTCGGAGGAGCTGGGCTCGCCGCCCTTGCTTCTTGATGAATATTTCGAATACGTAGACCTCCGATCAAGGACGTATCCGGTCGGATCCATCATCGCTTCCTGTTTTTCTGCGGTAATCCTTTCTTTTTCTGCTTCATACTTGCCCTGCAGCACTTTCAGCTTGTCTGCCGTCAATTCCTCAGCAAACGTAATAAGAGCATCGGCCTTTTTGGCACGTTCCTCATAAACGGCCAACGCTGCTTCTTTGCTTTCCTGTATAAGGTCCTTGTAAGCCTCACCGATTTCTGTCTGGCCATACTCTGAATTCAAGGTCTTAGCGATGGCAATGGTCTTTCTGTAATCGGAGGATTTCACAGCGGCTTTAAGCTGGTTGACTTTCTCATTGGCCGCAACCTCAGTCTTGAATCTGATCGCATCGTCATAAGCTGTTGCACTCGGGCTTTCGAGCCGGCCGAAAAACTCCGTAGCGTCCTTAAACTTACCGTCCATGAAGCTCAGGACGCCAACCGCAAGAAGATCCTTTTCACTTGCTGTGCTGGAATCCAGGCCCTGAAGCTCGAAGAAATCTTTCGCACGCATTTTCAATAGCGGTTTGCTCATTTCTCCGGCGGCATTCTTTACCTCGATCTCTTTTTCATTTGCATCTAACAGCGTGGATTCAATGCCTGCGAAACGCAGGGTCTGGCCGATACGACTTCTGATTCGTTCCACACTGATAAAGGATTGGGCAGCTTTCATATCACCGTCGAAAGCGGTGAGAAACGTCCTCATCGGTTCTGTACGTTCCTGTTCAAGCAACTTGGCGGTAACGACTTTGATTCGTGGCCAATTTCGCTCCTTAAAGAGCGGCCCCAAAGATTCCATGACCTTGCCGTAATCTTTGAGCGCGGCCTGCAATGATTCAGGATCCAGGCCGGCTTCTTCAGATTCAGGTGCCACCGTCTCGACGGTCTCTTCCGGTTGCTGCAATGCGCCGGTTGCGGTTGAGATGCGCTCGGCGATCCCGGGCTCACGCAAATTTGTTGGAAACTCTTTCCACGCAGCAACGGCTACTTCAACATCATTCGCCTGAGCCAGGCTGTCTGACCGCAGCTTGACGGCGTTGAATTTCGCCTCCGCGGCCCCCTTCCACTTTTTCTTCCAACTTTCGATGGCGGCCAGGACATCTGCCTCGACGGGTGTGCCGGCGGCAAGAAGCCAGACTTCCTGATACTGGCCAATGACTTTTTCGTAATCCTCTGGATGCGACGCCGCGAATCGATTGGCGTTCGACAGATTCGCCTTGGCCTTTTGCGCCTTATCGACGACTGGGGCTTTCTTTCTTACCACGGCCGGGGTCGGCTTCACAGCGGGCCTGCTTTCATTCCTGTTAAGATAGAAATAGACCGCTCCTGCCGTGAGTAAAAGAAGGGCGACGAAGCCAAGTGGTGCCAGAGATCTGCTTTTTTTACGTTGAATCGAACGAGCACTTGAAACGCCCCGGGGAGCAATGGGAGCAGCGGTCGGCACGGAGGACTGTGCGGGCGCGCTCCCGGCTCTCACCTGTTGGATGGCATCGAACATCTCATCAGGGGTCTGGAAGCGCTTGTCGCGATCCTTTTCCGTCATCCGCTGGAGCAGTTGGCAGAAACCCGCGGTCAGGTACGGTTTAAATTGCCTTGGATCCGGTAGTGGCTCTTCCAACTGTTTGGCAGTCACCAGGCCGGCGGTCTCACCCAGAAACGGCGGGCCGCCCACGGCCATGTGGTAGAGGCTGATGCCCAGGGAATAGATGTCCGTCCGGCAATCGATTTCGGAATCACCTCGGATCTGCTCCGGCGACGCATAGTGAGGGGAGCCGATCATGATGCCGGCCTGGGTCAGCGTGGCATCGCTGTTATCGGTTGCCTTAGCCAGGCCCATGTCCGTCAGCTTTACGGTGCCATCATGAGCGATCATGATGTTGTCAGGTTTTATGTCGCGGTGGACGATGTTTTTTCGCCAGGCATGCTGCAAAGCCATGGCGATACAAATGCCGACTTCAAGGGTCCGCTCTTCCGTCATTGCGCCCTGTTGTTTGAGCAACTTTCGGAGATTCTGTCCCTCCACCAGCTCCATGGCGAAGTAGTACAGTCCGTCGTCGTGCCCCACATCAAGAGCAGTCACAATATTGGGGTGTTGAAGTGCAGCAGCGGAACGAGACTCACGAAGAAAACGGTCCACATAAGTCTGATTCTTGACTAGCTTCGAGCTGAGAACCTTCAGCGCGACGCGGCGATTCAAGGAAGTATCGGTGGCCAGAAAAACGGCGCCCATGCCACCTCTTCCCAACTCTTCGTGAATAAGATAATTGCCCAGGCGTTTCTCCGCCGTGGCGGCAGCCACCGGCTGCGCTACTGCGGGAGCAAGGACGATGGCGTTGCAGTTCGGGCACTGGAGTTTTTTACCGGCGTGCTCGCCAGCATATATCAACGGCTTCGAGCAGTTGGTACAGATAACTTGATTTTTCACTGGATTTGTTGGTAGGTGCTGCCGATTCCAGGGGGATTTGGAATCAGAATACGCTTATTCCACCGACTGACAGGGATTATGCAATGTTTAATTGAAGATTGTGTGATTTGCCTGGGGGATGTCGTTCGGTAGCGCCGCCTTTTCCGCCGATTGCAGCCGCCTCAGTCAGGCCCGTTTCCGTAGGTTTCTACGAATTTTTTAATGCGTGTCTCTTCCGGAATCTGGCAGGCCGTGAAACTGCAGTTCCTCACGACCGCCTCGAACACTCGGTGTGCCACGATCATGTGTCCTACGTCATTCGGATGGCAATGATCGTTATCGATGATCCAGTCCACCCCTACCTCTCCCGAGTAGATGTCGGCGAGGATCAGGTCGTTGGCCACAGCAAAGCCTGCGATCAGTTCATTGAATGCGTCGGTGATTTCATAGTTGCTGGCGCCCCAGATTTCGTGGTCGTACAATACCTCGTGCATGTAATAGGTATTCAGTATGACGATCGTCGGATCGATGGCCTCTCGGATGCGATCCACGAGCTCCTGGTAGGCGCGCTGAAAGACCTCGAGCGATATCCCCCCTCGTGAATCATTCAGCCCGTAAGAAAGGAAGACCATGTCCGGCTTCAGGTTGATCAAATCGTCATCGAGTCGTTCGAGCGCTGAAGGCTTCCTGGAATGCTCGTAGGCCGGGCATTCACGGGTGAGGACGTTGCTTCCGATTCCCTTGTTGTGGAGCTCGATGGGCTGGCCCTGGCATTCTTCCAGCAATCTCACCACCCGGTTCACCCAGCATCTGTCCTTCGATGAAACCGAATACCCCCAGGTTGTACTTTCACCAAGTGCAACAATTCTGCTCACCGGCTCGGAGCGCGTGTCTTGCTGTCTTTTGAACATCGTTTCTCAGTCCTGTAAAAGTGCCATCGCGTAAATTCGTCCAACCCGATGGTTCTTATCGCTTCCAACAGATGAAATGGCAATCAGTACGCATTCTGACAGATAGCAATGTTATGAAACGCCGTCCTGGTGAGCACTGTTTCGCAGGAGACACTTTACCCATTCAAGCTGCACGAAATTGAGCCAACACCAACCCACCGTTTCCCTCATCAGCCTCGGATGCCCGAAAACTGTTGTCGACTCCGAGAAGATTCTCGGCCAGGTCGCTGAGGCTGGCGGACTGATATGCGAAGAGGTCAGCGAAGCGGACATCATCGTCATCAACACTTGCTCGTTCATTGAAGAAGCAATATCAGAATCCCTCGAGGTCATCTACGAAGCCGTGGAGAGGAAGGAAGCCGGCGAGTGCAAAGCCATCATCGTGGCAGGCTGTCTGTCCCAGCGGTTCGGTAATGATCTGAAAGATGAGATTCCAGAGGTCGATGTATGGGTCGGCGTGGATGAGGAGCACAAGATCGCTGGCATTTGCCGCGCCGTGGCCGAGGACAAAATAGAGCATTGCGCTCAACTCCAGATCGAGCGCACCCGAGACCCTCTGCACTCTCAGGCCGGCCGGCTCCGAATCACCCCGCGGCATTACGCATACCTGAAAATCTCCGAAGGCTGTGACAACGTGTGCGCGTTCTGCATCATCCCCACCATTCGTGGACGCCACCGAAGCAAGCCAATCGATATTGCTGTGGCAGAAGCTCGGGAACTGGCCAACGATGGCGCGAAAGAGTTGGTGATCGTTGCCCAGGACTCCACGGACTACGGACGCGATCTTTACGACCAGCGAAATCTTGCAGAACTCATGAAGAGATTGGCGGAAGTGGACGGCCTTCATTGGATGCGCCTGCTCTACGCGTTCCCTGCTCATTTCAGTGACGCAATGATCGAAGAGCTCGCGACCAATCCCAAAGTCTGCCGCTACCTCGATATCCCTATCCAGCACATCAGTGACAATATGCTGGATCTGATGCGCCGTGAGGTTGGCCGTGCGGAAACCGAAGGCCTGGTTTTGAAACTCCGCGAAAGAATCCCTGACCTGGTCTTGCGCACGTCAGTGATTGTTGGATTCCCCGGCGAGACGGATGACGATCACCATCAGCTCGTTGATTTTCTGGAGCAGGTGAAGTTCGAACGGCTCGGGGCATTCCGGTATTCGCATGAAGAGGGGACAGCCGCGTTCCGCCGTGAGGATCAGGTGCCAGAAGAGGTGAAAGCAGAGAGGCTGGATCGTGTGATGGCCGTGCAACAGAAGATCGCTTTTGAAAAAGCGCAATCCATGGTGGGCCGCGAGCTGAAGATCCTTATCGACAGGAAAAACCTGAACCAAGACGGCCTCTGGGAAGGTCGATCTTACGGAGAGGCACCGGAAATCGATGGCCTGATTTACGTGCGCGGCCGCGGGCTGAAAAGTGGAGAGTTTTTGCAGTGCAGCATTTCTTCAGCGGAAGGCTACGACCTTTTTGCAGAGCCCGTCTCTCGTGAGCAACGCTCGCTCGAAGATGCATTCAAGGTGCTGCCGCGGGACGCCGATGACGCGTTCGCGCGGCCGATGCGGCTTTGAGAGTTGAGCCCCGAGGCGATCTGTTGCGTCCGAGTAACGCATGTCTATCTCCCAAGAATCTTCCTCTTCAACGCCATCCATAGCAGCCCGATGAATCCCATCGGACGGACGGTCAATACTACCGGTCTGTCGATGGGCAGATATGTGGCTGCCACCCGCTGAATATCTTCAGGCGTCACGCGCTCGATGAGTTCCGGATACTCGAAATCGTATTCCCAGCCCAATCCGCTGACTTCGGAGGCGCCCAGGAATTCGACCCATGCGCTTGGTCCCTGGTGGGCGAGCTCGTGTGTGCCGATGATGTACCGCTGAGCGATCTCGAGTTCCTCCTTCGAGCAGGCATTGTCTTGCAGGTCCGCAACCTGGCTCAGGATGATCTCCCTGGCTGCCTGCAATTGTTTTTTGTCCGTGGCCGCGTAGGCCATGATCCCACCGGCCTGGACGCCCTGCAGGAGCGATGCGCCGCAAGAATAGGCCAGGCCCCGTTCCTCTCGCATTTCTATCCACATGCGGGAGCTGAATGGGCCCCCGAGGATCACCGAGAGTACCTGAAGCGCCGGAAAATCAGGATGCAGGGTCGGCGGCAGGCGCCAGCCAAGGCTTACTGATGGTGTGGCGAAAGGCATTTTCAATTTCAGATCGAAAGTCTCCGTAATCTCGGGGAACCCAGGAAACTCCGGCAACGGCTCGGCATCCGCGGGCATGGCTTGGAGCGCTCCTGCGACTCTGGCTGCAGCATTCTCCCAGCCGATATCGCCGGCCACCACCACGACCATGTTTTCACCGCGGTAGTAACGCTGATGAAAATCCGCCAGGTCCGAAGCATCGAGAGATTGAATCGTCTCGATAGTTCCGAACGCATTCCGCGCATAAGGATGATCGCCGTAGACCGTTTCAGAAATTGTTCTGTTGGCTTGAAATTCAAACTCGTCAACCATCGCCTTCAGGCCAGTCAATGCCTCGGCCTGGATGATCCCAAATTCGTCATCATCGAATCGCGGCTCAAGCACGACCTCGGCAAAAAGCTGGAGCAGCGCGTCAAAATCTTTGCTGAGACCGTATGCATCGAACCGGCTGTAATCCACAGAAGAGGCGCCGCTGAATTCAGCGCCAAGAGATTCCGTTGCATACGCAATCTGTTCAGGCGAATGTGTCCTTGTGCCACGGTGCAACATGTCGTGTGTGAGTGACGCGACACCGGTTTTGTCGAGCGGATCGAGGACCGAGCCGACTTTCAAAAACGCGCCGATATTGACGATGGGATGGCTGTGCTCTTCTTTGATGAGGAGCGTCACCTTGTTAGGCAGCAGGATTTTTTTGACATCACCGCCATCGATCAGCTCAAAGTCCCCCATGGCTGCAGATTTAAGTGAGGGCAAGGCCGGGGCATCGCCGTTGAGCGCCGGTACGTCCAGGTTCTGCGGCATCTTCGGTCCGACGCACAGCTCACTCAGATTTCCTTCAGCCAGGTACTCGTTCGCAACCCGGCGAAGATCCGCGGCCGTCAGATTTCGAATGGACTCCAAAAAACCTGATTCGAAATCAGGGCTTGCCAGGCTGGCCATCATGCCGAGGGTATAGGATTGGCCCACGACGTTTTCGTTTTTGAAGATCGATGAGGCCTCAATCTTTGTGCGTACCATCTGTAGCTCGTCTTCTTCCACCTCTTTCTCGCGAAGGCGTGTTATCTGCTCTTTCATAGCGTCTCTCACCACCTTCTCTCGCTCCGGCGCGAAGCTGACGCTGATGCCGAAAAGTCCAGCCAGCTTCATCGGCGGAATCGCAGACGAGCACGAAAAGATGAGACGCTGCCTCTCGTAGAGGTCACGGAAAATGCGTGAGACGCGGCCTCCGCCAAGAATGATGGAAAGCGCAGTCATCGCCGCAAAATCCGGATGGCTCATCGGTACTCCGGGATAGACCATCTCCAGGTAGCTCACCTGGAGCGGCTGAGGGATTTTCAGGAAGCCCGGTTCAGGGTTGCCTGGCTTTTCATCGAATGAGGACGGAGTTGGAACAATGGATCGGATCCCTCCCAGTCGATCCCGGAGTTTGACAACAAGAGCATCCGCATCGAAGTCTCCAACCCCGACCAGGATCATTCTTTCGCGGCAGTAATTCTTCTCGAAGAATTCCACGATCTCCGATTGCTGGATTCGGCTTACGGAACGCATCCCGCCGTGGACGGGTCGACCGTAAGGGTGTTCGCCGAAAAGTCGGCATTTGCCCTGGGCCTGGGCGGCGGCCATCGGGTCGTCTTCGAAGAGACGGATCTCCTGCAGGATGATGTTCCGCTCCATCTCAATGTCTTCTTCTCTGAACTCCGGCTGCGAAAAAATTTCCGACTGGATCTCAAGTGCCAGGTCCAGGTAGCGTGAAGCAACGGTCACCGTGCAGCAGGTGTAATCCTGATTCGTGTATCCGTTCATTTCACCGCCGACCGCCTGCAACCGGGCCGCAGGATCTGAGCTGCCTTCCCCATCGCGGCCGCGAAACAGCATGTGCTCAATAAAGTGCGCGACGCCGGCTAACTCGATCGGCTCATCTTTCGAGCCGACGTTCACGAGTGCATCGAGCGAGACGACCGGGTAGTCGTGAGACTCCTTGAGAAGAACGGTCAGTCCATCAAGGTCGAATTGGTGAATGGGAGATTCCAAGGTGTTTGATTGTTGTGGCGCTGGCGCTCAACGACAGCGTAGTGGCGTGTCAGCAAGCTGCCACCAGCCTGCGAGCCTGCCATCTCTTGCACTCAGGTCCGAAGAGGATGTGCTTTTCACCGCCCCATCAAGTAATCATCCACTTGCCGAGCAACTCCCGCCGGGATCTTTGTCTGCAGCTCGCCGTAGCTCAGGCGTTCGGCCTGGGTCTTGTCTACATAGCCGCCGGTGACTTCGTGGACTTTGGTGGACAGTTCTTTTCCGCTCCTGTCGATCAGCTTTGATGGGACGGTCCAATTCACGTCAAAGAACTCCGCCTTGCGCTGCGTTACGGAATATTTAGAGCCGACAACAATTTTGAGGTCGACTGATTTACCGGAAGGCGCGCCTGAGGTTGTCGGGAGTCCGAGCCGGGTGAGCTCCTTCAGGATTGCGGAGCGGAGGTCGTCCGCGCGCTGGCCGGTGACGGTTACCGCGATAGCCACCTCTTTGGCAAGGATCTCATCTATGCTGGATTTGACCTCTTCGAAGTTTGCCAGGGTCGCGATGCCGCCGCCGGCCCGGTCGACGATTCGGAGTTGGGATTCGAAAGCGTCTCGCAACGCGAACTTTGGGGCGGAGCGCTTCAGGTATCGCAGTTGGGCAAGTTTATCCTGGGACGATTTCGCCTTGCTGCTGAGCAGTTCAATCTCTGCATCAAGTTTGAAGATTCTATCGCGAAGGATGCGGCCGGTCTTTGCGCGCTCCAGGACGGCGAGCGCATAGAACTGAACACCGCGACGAGGGCGGTAGATCTCTACGACTTCTGAACCCTCGATGGCCTGCCTGGCCGACACAGTAGTCAGATTGCTGAGGGTAACTTCATCTTCGTCGGCCGAGACGTTCGACTGAAAATACTTTCGATAGGTGGCAACCTTGCTGTCAATGTCCGCGCGAAAGATCCGTGCGAGCTCGGCTCTTGCATCTTTCTCGGCAGCGTTTCTGGTATTGCCGACACCGACACCGGTCAGGTATTTCTGCTTCGGATACTTCGCCGAGCTCTCCAGCACCCAGTCCGGCTGCTTACCTCGCCAGACGGGCCCTCCATTATCATCCCTGCGCAAGAAGCCAAAACAGCCGCTCGAAAGGCAGGCGATGAGGACGGTAAGAGTTCGGAGGAAATTCATAGAAATCAATCCACGGAACGCAGGATGACGAATTCTTTTTTGCCAGCGGATACTTTGAGCTTCTTTATTTGACGGGTCTCGCCATCAGGCATCCGGATGTTTGC
>Ga0066834_10000870_pt1 | contig 14295 bp, 7 predicted proteins | sample ETNtaG_30_FD_66729 | JGI IMG/M metagenome (GOLD analysis project Ga0066834, IMG submission 66729) | Marine microbial and viral communities from oxygen minimum zone, Eastern Pacific Ocean - ETNP201306PF43B | ecosystem: Environmental > Aquatic > Marine > Oceanic | place: Pacific Ocean: Eastern... | reverse complement strand
CTTACTATGACCGTCTGGGCTTGCTTATCCCACTCGATGAGCGGATCGATCCTGATCTCGAAGGGCGTCTTCCAGTCATCGCTTTTCTGAAAGAGGTGTTCGCCGGCCAGCTTTCCGTTGAGGTACACCCAGCAGGATTCATCCACTGCGCCGAAGCGCAGGTAGACCTTCCGGCCCTTGAATTCCTGCGGAACACGGACCGCTTGCGCGTACCAGCCGATGCCGTCGTACTTGGCGGTGTCTATTGTGGCGTCTGCTTCGCGGGTCGTGTCTTCCGCGCTCTGATGCTCCCAGAACTTGTCGGTTCTGAAGCGCAGCCAGTCTTGCGTCTGTTCGTAGGTCAGCTTATGCCACTGCTCCTTCACGCCGACATCTTTGGGGTCCAGCTTGAATTGCCAGAACAGGTCGGTGCGGACCCATGGCTTCAGGTAGTCCTGCATCGTATCCGCGATCTTCAGTCCCGTGATGTCCCCGAGCCCCATCTCCATCGCCGCGACGCTCCCCCAGGGAAACCGAAGCTCATCCTTATGCTTCTCGCGGAACGCCGTCAGTCTCTTGGTGTGCTCGTACTTTTCGTGCGGAGGAGGGACCACAGCGTTGTACACGAGTCGGGCGTGCTGGTTTGCCAGCGTCAACTGCCGCAAGCGGTTCTGCTCACGTGGCGTCAGGGCTTCAATATCCACGGCCGTCAGGATCGCGTCCGTCTTGTCGAAATCTTCGGCGGTGTAGTAGTCACCCAGGGACCACATGAGGCCCCGGACGAAGTTCCCGGCGCCACCGCGACGGCAGATCTCGTTGATGTTCGGCAGCAGTCGCTTCTCCCACAGTTCCTCGCGCCAGTACCGGAAGTATCTCTTGACTACCTCGGCGGCCGGGCCATAAGCGCGGCAATAGTGTTCTTCCCAGTGAGCGAACTGCTTGTCCGGCTCACTCATGCCCTTTGCCAGGATGTAGTCGACAATCCCGGTCACCGGCCACCGGTGCACCAGGCTATCGTAGTTCGCCGAGATAGTGTCATGTTCGACCGCCACCCGGAAGACGTCGAGCATCTGCTTTTCGACCCCGAGGGGCATGACCCCCGTCAAGTACTTGTGATGATAGTTGGGCCGGAATCCCATGTGCTTGAGTCCCACTTCCCGCCATCCTTCGAGCACCTCCCTCGTAACCTTCTCCTCCAGAGGTATGACATAGGGCACCATATGGGCGATGACGTTCGGCTCGACCCAAAGCTCGCGCGGGGCGCTCAGGAGCTGTAGATAGGCGTACATGGCGACCCTGGTGTCGGGGTCGTGCTTCCTCACCCGTCGCGCCACTTCGTTGGCAAGGTGAATGTAACGGTCGGTCAGATGCTCCGCGAACTGCTCACCTTCTCTGATGACGTCGATCTTTGTGCAACCCTCGCAACGACAGAAGTTGCTGGCGCCGTCGTTGACGCAGGCGCTGATAAACTCGCGTTGGCGCGGGTAACGCTTGAACCAGTTGGCCACCACCAGTTCCGCGACTTTGGAATTGCTGGGACAGATTTTCACCCATTGCTCGCTCTGCTCTTTCGATCGGCCACGCAGCATCACCGGTTCGCGTTTCCCGGACTTGTTGAGCGCGAACAATTCCGGCTGAGTCTCGCCATACATCCCCCACCATTTATGGAAGGTATGCCCCCCTCCGGGATAGGCGCCTCCCATTCGCATCCGCCGTCTCCAGGCAAGAGTTTCGTCCACCCTGCGGTTGTGCGCCCAGATCCGTTCCATCACTACGTTGGGGGTGGAGCCTGTCGGTACCGAGGCGTGTCGGATGCCCTGCCGGATCGTGCGCTGCATGAGCTTCGGCGTCCAGGCATGCCGGCCGGTCGTCAACGTCAGCGGATGCTGCTTCTTGAAGGCAATCCCCGCGTCGCCCGGCTCGATCCATCTGATGCCGAGCTGTCGTTCCAGGAAATCGTAGACCGCGGCCAGCGTTCCCGGTTCGCCGCGATCCCCGTTGCCGTAAAACCAGGCGGCTTCGGCAGTCACCCGCCACCGGGCCTCACCGATCGCGAGCTCGCCAGCGTCGTCGGGGGGACGAATTCCGACGTGGAGCAAGTAATGGCCGTCAGGAGCCTTGCCGTCCTTCGCGATCTCCGGCTGTTTCCCCGTGACCAGCTCGATGTGCGTCTGCAGCTCCTCGGCCGCGTCCGACACCTTCTTGCGGGCGTAGGCCGATTCCGATTCCAGAACCGGGGCCAGCACGATGGCGCACTTCTCTGGCCGGACGAGGAACGTCTCCGCCATGAGCGGAGCGGACGTCACAGTAGCCAGCAGCGTGATGAGCATTCTAAGCCTGCGCATTTGTGTCCCCCTTGGCGACGGCCCATCGTCGAACCGTCAAAGCTCGATGGCCTTCACGCGGCCATCCAGAGAGCGAGTCATTCCCGATCATGTCATACAAGCTCCACGCGTTCTGCGTCGTCTCATCGACAGGATGCGTCTTACTCACGGAATGGCCCCCAAGACAAGCGTAGTCCCCGACTTTCTTGTGGTCAACGCGGCCCCGGAAGTGGACACGACTCACGACTCGGACGCCTCTGGATTGGGCTAAACGCTTCAGCTAAGATTTCGTCTGAGCCATTTCATAGAATGAAGCAAACTCTTGATGCAGTCTACGAAAATGGCGTCTTCCGCCCTCTTAGCACGCCGCGCATTGAAGACGGCCAGCCAGTTCACTTGGAGCTCGAAACACAGCTCGATGGTCAGGGGGGTGTTGATGCAAGAGAATCTCAGGACGCTCAACCAGCCTGGTTGACGCCGATCCTTCAACGGCTCTCAGCTTTATTGCAGTTGCCTCCCGGATGGGGCTCTTATGCGGCATGTGCCGTCGCATGGCCCAGCACATGTATGCGACTGATACAAAGAAGCACGCGATAACGATCTCTGCATTCGGTTTGCCTTCCCTGACGATGAAGGTCCCCGCGTCTTCCGCACCCGACCATCCAAGTGCGCAGACTGCCGTGAGCAGACCGGGAATGAGCTTTCTTCCATCCGCCTTGTGTTTCCTCACTTGAATACAGCTTCGCCGAAGGTGGCGCGATCGTGAAAGCTGCGGCTTTCCAGGTTGGGGGACCAGGTTGAGTAGATGGGGTCGGGCTTCCCCTTGCCGCGCCCTTCCGGCCACTCCGCACGCCCGACGTTCAGGGTCCACCTCGTGCCCGGCACGGCCGGCGACGTGCCCAGCGTGGTGAAGGGGATTCTCACCACGGCAGTCCAGCGCTTCGCATCCTTGTCGAGATGCGCAGCGTAGGCCCATTCACCGTTCCAAGACGCGTCACGCCTGCCGTAGAGCGGATGGAGGGGGTCGTCGATGTAGCCCAGGCGAGCGTCGTATGTGGAATCCGGGACCGGATTGAAGACGAACTGGCAATGCTTATTCCGCTCACCGGCCGGGTCGATTGCCAACTCCATGCACTCCTGAGCCCAGGCATTGCCATCCCGGCCCATGGGCTTGAAGAAATCGAGCCATCTGTCGGAGCTGTAATCACACTCGACGCCAAAGTAGACGGCTTCGTCGTCGTAGAGCATCTTGAACCGCGACGGATTCTTGGCCTTGCCCATGGAAATTTCGTTGAGCTCGTGGAACGGGACGCTCGGCCAGGGCTGCTTGTTCAGGTCCGGCTGTAGCTCAATGCCCTTGGCCCGCGTGACCTCAACGCGCTGCGTTTCCCCGGTTCCAGGCAGTATCCCGTTCACTTTGAGCGAAGTGAAGTCCCAGTTGAATGGTGGCTTCAGACTCACGTTGCCGCTGCTCTTGCCTCCCTTCCACACGTCGGATTTGCTGAGCGACGGGAACAGAAGGGGCAACCCCCGGGGGTAGGTGTTGATGAACTTCCCTTTCTCGTCGTAGAGCGCGTCGAGCATGGCTGAATGTCGCGCCACCGCACCGGCGAGCTCGTCGAACAGGCCCTGCGTGGGCCTGATGCGGTAGGCTCGGTAAATCTGGAAGACCGCCGCCAGGCTTCTGACGATGCTGAAATCCAGTTCCACCATCAGCAAGACGGCCTTTACCTTCGGGTCTGTGGCCAACCGTTTGGCGCGATCGAGGTTGACCGTCATCTCATTCACCAGTCTGGCGGGCAGGCAATGGCAGTAGTAGTCGACCGGTGCGCGGAGTGAGCTCGGCGTGGAGCCCATCTCAGTGTTTGGCCGGTCAAAAGCCGAGAAGGTCTCGAGACGCCGGTACAGTGAACGGTAGAACGCCCGCATCGGGACTGCGGCCTCACCGAATAGCCCCTGCACGTAATCGTCCAGCAGCTCACCCGGCTCCCGGTCCGGATCCTCGAGCGCCTTGCCGAACGCATAGAGAGCCGGACCTTCCATGCCGTAGCTGACCTTCTTGTACCCCCCACAGATGTAGATACCTACCACCTGATTTTCGAGGAAGTGTCGGACCTGAGTAACGACGTAGTTGGGCGTACGGCAGGGCCCGAAGTAGCCGGGCGTCTTGTACCAGCCCCAGTTGTAGATGTAGACGGTCTTGGCCACGTTGTGGGGCCGCCATCTCTCGAACATCTCCGGGGTATAGGCGCACATTTGGATCACAACGTTATCTGGGAAGCCAGTGAACGTCTTCGGTGGGGGGACGGTGGGGCCATAGGAGATGAGCATGACCCTCTTCCCCGGTCGCAGTTTCGCCATCTCCGCCGCCAGATCCCGATGCACAATCCAGAGCCGTTCCGCGGTATCAGGATGAATAGCGAGGCAGCGCTCGCATTGGCACGGCTGGTAGCCGTCGGTCTGGGCGAGCTCCACCATCTGATAGCCGTTATCCAACTGGCGAGTCATCTCTTCGATCATCAGCTCCCGGACCCTTGGGTTGGAGATGCACAGATGATTCCCGTGGGGAGTACGGAGCCCGCCACGCAGCGCGAAGAATTCGGGGTTGGTCTTACCGTAGACCTTGGTCGGGACGGCGGTGTAATAGGAGTGCCCCCCGTAGGTCTTCAGAACCGGAGTCGAGCCGAACAGGCTGAGCGATACGGCAAAGGTTCGGTCTCTGGGAGCTCTGCCGATGACATACTCAAAGCGCGGCTTCCAGGCCCTGCTCGCTGCGGCCTCAACGGTCAGGGGGGCCTGCTTGGGAACACGCACACCGTGCTCTCCGGGCATCAGGAAACGGACGCCTAACTGATCCTCGAGAAACGCAACCACGCCCTTTAGCGTCCCAAGGTGCTCGATCGGCCTCTTCTTATTCTTGACCTTATCTTCCGCGTCATCACCGACGATGTAGATGTCGCCCTCCCGCACCTGGTAGAGGTAGGCCCACTCCCGGACCCCATCGACGGGCAATCCGGCACGCCGGGATGCCTGACTCTTGCCGAGATAGAACGCCGGCACGCCCGCCGGCTTCTTGGATTCAAGCACAATCGGCAATGTAGCTCCCGAAGCATCACTAACGGTCTTCTGCAACAGGTTGGCCGCAATCCCGAGCCGCGCCTGATCCCCCTCATCAGGGATGACAATCACGTATCGAGACTTGCCCCCAGCGGCGATCTGGATGCTCTCTGCTTGCTTCTCCTCGCCCGCACTATCGTTTGGGAACGACAGACACGCGAGTGCCACCACGCCGGCCATGCTGTAGATCGCTCTATCCATTGTTGAAGCTCCTGTTGAGTCTTGGGTTGTAGCGGCGGCGTCCCGCCGCAGCCACGATATCTGCCAGCCACGAACGAAGAACCGAATTCTGAGCTCCTATTCGTGGCCGCTTCTAATTCGTGGGGAGTGCTCAGCGTCATGTCAGTCTGAGGCGAAGCTGCGCTGGCAAGCGCAGAGCTTACCGAACTTCCGCGTCACGTGGAAGCGGCTCCCTTCGGTGGCGGAAATGCTGAATCCTCGACTCTCTCCCCGGACTTGCGCCGCGGCCAACTCACGCGGTTCTGATCACTCGAGGTCCCAGTCCCCCTCCAGCCGCTTCACGTAGACCTTCACTTGGCTGACCTTGGCGGCCGTGTAGAAGTAGAACCCCACCCGGTCGTGGCCGGGGTCGTTCATGGGATTTCCCTGCCGGGCCTCGATGACCAACTTGCCATCGACGAACATGCTCAGGTGGCCCTCGTCGTTCTGGACCACCATCCGGTGTGCCTTGCCCGGCGTGACCAGTATCTCCGGGGCCGAGTCAACCTGAAGTTTCGCTCCGGACTTCCGCAACTGGTTCTTCTTGTTCCAGAACCCGCCGAACTGGAAGAAGGTGCCCGCCTCAAAGGGCTGCTTGCCGCCTTCCTTGAAGGCCGGGGCATGGATGAAGGAACTCAGGTCTGAAATCCGCGGCTTCAGTTGCACCCCTTTCTTGGACAACGCCATCACCTTGACATCCGTCGTGACCTCGAATTCCATCCGCTGGGACGCGAGTGCGCGATCCCCGGGGTACCCCCGAGCCGAGATCAGCGCGCCACTGCCACGGAGACATCCCTCCTGAATGACCCATTTGCCGTCAACGACTTCCCAGTTCGCTCCCAACTCGTCGCGGTCGAAGTCGTCGCTGAAAGCCAGTTCCCAGCCGGCTTCCTCCGCGGGGACGAGCTTGGCCGACTTGCGGGACTTCCTGGGGGGTGTCGCCTGCGCGGGCAGCACCTTTCCTCTGGTCGGATACGAGACATAGTCGGGATGGAGCCCCTTCATCCGGGGGGTCTGCGGCCGGACCGGCCCCCAATTGATGGAGTAGGGATGCTTCTGGCAGATGCGCTCCATTTCGTCCCAATTGGCCCGTGCTGTCCTTTCCGCCCGGTAATCCGTTCCTTCGCTCTTCTTGAGTCGCGCTAACTGTGCGCCGATGTCGATGATCAGCCGGGTGTAATCCAAGCCGGCACGGACGAACTCGACTCGCTTTCGGTAGATGTCCGTCGCTTCGGCAAGCGCCGCGTTCGCACTGTCCAGGAACGCATACGCCTTGTCGAAGAATGCCCCGTCATAGACTTCGGGATAGCCGCGGCCCCCGCTCACGTATGCCTCTCGGGTATTCTCCATCAGAGCCCAGTATGCCTTGATCTCGTCCGCGCCGGCCCCGAAACCCCGCCGGTAGTAATCGTCCAGAATGGCATGACCGTCCTGCTGCGGATTCCACGTGAGCTGTGCCATCACATAATACAGCGGGCCCTGAGTTGCCCAGTGTTCCCAGACCGCGTCGATGAAGATGCCGATACAGTTGCTATCCGCGATGAACTTGAAGTCCTCGATGGTCTGGGTCAATGGGACGTCCGGCTGCCCCTGTTGCCAGCCGGCTGGGCTGCCGGTGTTGGGTCGCCACATGAGATGTGGCGCCAGCTTTGCCCAGTTCTTGAATTGCTGCCGGTGAGTCGTGCCCCGCGATGATCCCCGGTCTTTGAGTCCTCGTCGCAGGAGGAAGTTGGCGACGCTGGAAGTGATCACGTTGTCCACAGGTACTGCTTTGATCGGCGCCGGCCGGGAGTGCCCGTAGGCCAACATGAGCACGTAGTAGTCCTTATCCGGATAGCGCTCCTTGAGCAGTCGAGCGCAGTGGTTGGCGAACGTCACATGCCGGTCGGAGAGCGCGACATATTCCTGGCCCATGCCCTGCCACCTAAAGGTCCTGAGTTCCCCACCCGGATGGTCCCAGGCTCGACAATTCTCACAGACGCAATGCCCGCTGAACCAGCCATCGTTGGGCGACGCGTTGAAAACCGTGCGGTTCGGATCCTGTTTGAGCTTTTCCTCAACATCTTTGAGCCACTGTTGCCGGACTGCCCGGCTCGATTGGCACAGCTTGGCGTACTTTCCGCCGGGGAAACCGCTTCTCGTGCCGTCGGGCTGAAGTGCGAAGTATTCTGGGTGTGCCTTGTGGTGCTTCTCCCACCAGCCGCTGAAGCCATGGCCTCCGCTGATGATGAGCGAATCCAGTTGGAGCCGCTGCCGCCGGGCCCATTCTCGAGACGTTCCATATCCGCCACCAGGGAGCCCCGAATAGTGCAGCAATCCGCTACGGGCACGAATCTGCGGGTGGTAGCGGAATTCAAAGGGGGCGAAGGCGATGGTTCTTCTCTTGACGATGTCTTCGCCAAAGTCTCCGGGCCAAAGCCAGCGCACGTGCAGGTAGTCCTGGAGAAAGGTGTAGACCGCGTTGACGGTCCCATATTCCTGCTGCCTCCCTACGACCTTCTTGCGGCGGCCCTCGACTACCAGGTGGTCCGGGTCCCACCGGTCTCGTCCGGCGATCACGAGGTGGTTCGCGTTGGCCGCGAGCAGGATCTCTTCGGGGTGCTCGAACTCGAACCGGACTTTGGGAAACAGCTCCCTCAGCTTCGGCTGATAGCCGACCCAGATCGCGTGCTCAGGGATCGGGTCCGGATCGCCCTCGATTACCTCGGGCTTCGCGCCGCTAATCTTCCCGAGGTACTCGGCCAGTTCGTCAGCCGCGTCTCGGGTGAAGGGCGGCGCGTCCTTGAAGAGGATGATCGGCGCCCGGCTGACGCCCTCTTTGACCAATACCAACTCCTCGGCCCGGAGGCCACGTATGGCAACGGAGAGCAGAGCCAAGGCCACGGCCGTTGTCAGGTGCCTCTGGTTGCAGAACATGTGCTCCTCGTTATTCAGATGCCGGTGAAGATGAGCGGCTCGTCGGGGCCGTCCTTCCCTTTGAGCTGAGCCCAGTCGTCCTCTTCAGGAATCACGCCCGTGGCCTGATTGACCAGGACCTTCTGCCGGGCGCGGGGAGAGACGAGCTTGCCGGCCAGTATGTCCTCTTCCCTCACACCCGCCATCAGATCATCTTCTCTTTGCGTCGGCCCCGTCCAACACGTTCTTGCCGTTGGATGTCGGCAGCGCGTCCAGATCCGATGGCAGAATAATGGCGCACTTTTCCGGCCCGACGGAGATCGCCTCCGCTATGAGTGGAGCGGAGGTCAGGTAGCCAACGTTGGAGCTAAGAGGCTGGCACGAGCACCTGCCCCCACGAGCGCCTGCCCCCCCGTGAATCAGACGAAAAAGTTCAAAGTAGGAGAAGCCTTCAATCGCGGCAATCGTGCCAGTCCTCTTGAGTGATCTGTCAGGGCGTGATTGGCTCACGAGCCTGCGTCTTGATTTGGAGACATTTTCTGCTGCAAGTATATGTTAACCAAGTCACTATCACTGTGCAGAGCGGTTCGGCTATACCTCTGGCCAAGTTGTTTATATAGATGTTCTCGAACAACTGACGAATCGATGGGAAGAATAGAAATGTAGCCACGTATGTCAGGCTGAGCGCAAGCTGTATGTTGACTGGCCGCCTGCCACCATGAACAAGCGATGCACCCAAGGCGATCAACGTGCAACTCAGCCAACGAATCACATCAAGTAAGAAGACATGGCTTTCGATTATGGCAAGTATCGCTTCATCATGGTTGGTGTCCTTGATGTGTTCGCGTAGATACTCGACAGGCTCTTGATTCTTGGCTTGCGGAATCTGCCATCTTTCACTTGATCGCCCAGTGGAACAAGCCAATGCTAATGAATGTTATGGCCAACCCAATCATTCGTCGTTGGTCACCCATCAGGAAGCCCTAACAGTGTGACAAGCATTCTACGCCCGCGCATTTGCGTTCTCCCTGCATTCGGCCTTTTCCCACCGACAGGCCCCGTCTTGCTCAAGGTCACTCCCTTTCGAGGAGCGTCTTGTAGGCCTTCTCGGAGTTCTCCCGGATATCGTCGTGCAGGTTTTTGCCGTGTGAGTCCATGGTCACGATCACAGGGAACTTCTCGACCTCGATCACCCAGAAGGCCTCGGGCACGCCGAACTCGTCAAGCATCTTGACATCGTGCACCTTCTTGACTCTGGCGGCCGCAAGCGCGCCCGCGCCGCCGAGCGCGTGCAGGTATACGGCGCCGAATTCCTCGCACGCCTTCAGGGTCTTCGGGCCCATGCCCCCCTTGCCGATGACACCCCTCAGGCCGTAGTTTTTGATCACGTCGTACTGGTAGGGCTCTTCCCGCGCGCTCGTTGTTGGCCCGGCGGACAGGAATCGCCACTCCCCGTTGTCCTTCTTGACGACTGGCCCGCAGTGGTAGATGACGGTGCCGTCGAGGAGCTTCCGGTAGACCTCACGGTCTTCCTCGAGCAGGAACGTGTGCGCGGCATCCCTGCCAGTGACGATGACTCCCGTAATCTCGACGAAATCGCCGCACTTGAGCTCCCTGATCGCAGCCTCGTCGCACGGTACCTTCAGCTCAGTCATAGGACACCTCCCCCCCTTTGATGATCATAGTGTGCCGTCGCATGGCCCAGCACATGTACGCGACTGATACAAAGAAGCACGCGGGCAGCCTGTGGAGAGAGACCGCCTTCACCGACAGCACCGTCGTCTTGCCCCCAAAACCCATGCCCCCGATCCCCAATGAATTGAGGTCCTCCAGGAGGCCCTTCTCGAGTTCGTCCAGCGCGGGGTCCGGGTTGGGCTCGTCTAACTTGCGCATGAGCGCCTGCTTGGCGAATGTGATACCGGTGTCCCGGTTGCCGCCAATGCCGAGCCCGATAATGCCCGGAGCGCAGCCTTTGCCCTGGGCCTGAAACACCGCGTCAATCACGCACTTCCGCACGCCCTCCAGGTTGCGGCCGGCACCGAGGGAAGGCTCCGGCAGCTTGTACTGCGCGCTGACGTTCTCGGAACCGCCTCCTTTGAGCATGAGGTCCACTTTCAGGTGGTCCTCGTCCCACTCGTGGCAGTGGAACACAGGCGCCCCGTTCCCCGTGTTGTCACCCGAGTTCTTACCGGTGACGGGATCGACCGCGTTCGGCCTCAGGTAGGGTACACCGGATGCCTTAATCACCGCCTCCGTCAACTGTTCCTCCATCTCTTTCTGAGAGTACGCCCTCGGGTAGTAAATCCAGAATGTCGGCGCGCCCGTGTCCTGGCACATGGGCAGGCTGTCCCTTCCCGCGAGTTCCACATTTTCCAGTATGGAGGCGAAGACGCTGTGCGCCATGCTGCCTCCCTCCTCACGATCCCGAGCTTCGGCCAGCGCCTTCCGGACATCCGGGGGCAGTTCGCACGCGCATCGACGTACAAGTTCCAGTCCTGGTTCTGTGATATCCATGATGCCCTGCGGGCGTAAACGAATCGTGATTGCTCGATATTTACCCGAGCTCGCGACGACCCGGCGAGTCTACATACTCTCACCTTCCTATGCCAGAAGGCACACCAAAACCTGCCTGGCCTGTGCACTGGAGCGCGCGTTCCGTGCGGGTGCAGGCAAGGCGCTTGGGACTCAAGGGGAACAGCTTGAGGCTTTCACTACTTCGGATATATTTACTACGTAGTGAAATCGTTGATTGGAGTGAAATATGGCGCAAGCCGAACAACATATGGCCAGATTCGAACACGTGATCAGCAGCATCTTCGCTGAACTGGGTGACTTTCAGCTTGTATCGGAACCTGCAGACGAGAACACCCGGAGCGACGTCAAGATTGTCTCAGATCCGTGCGGACCTTCCTGTCGCTTCCACGTTAACGTGCGGGAACGGATTACGCCGCAGATTGCAGCCGATCTGTTTGAACGGCTTCAGCGAAAGCCGCTGCCGGACCGTGTGGTCCGCATTGTCTATGCCCCCGTGATCTCGCCGCGTGTGGCCGAGATTGCCAGACAGTACGGAGTCTCGTTTGTCGACTATGCCGGCAACTGCCAGATCATCGACAGCGCGTCGGGGCTACTAATCTCACGCTCGGGTATTCCGAACGAAGCGTCGAGCCGGAACCCGAAGACCGCTGATCCGTTCTCACCCAAATCCAGCCGGATTGTCCGGGCCATGCTTCATGAACCGGAACGTGGATGGCAGGTCAGCGAATTGGCCAGGCACCCCGATGTGAGCGTCAGTTTGGGGCTTGCATCCAAGATCAAACAGGCGCTGATTCGCGAAAGCTACGCTGTTGTCCACGATCGTCTCCTGTTTCTGAAGCATCCTGTTGATCTCTTAGAGGCGTGGAATCGGAACTATCCGGGACCATCCGGCCAGCGTCAGTTTTACATGCGCGGTGAAGCCGAAGCCATTGAAAGCAGAATCGCAGCCTGGTGCGAAAAGTCCGACATCGAATACGCGCTCGCACGGTTCTCAGCCGCCTGGAGGCACGCTCCTGAAGTGAGGTATTCGGTCGCTTCGCTGTATCTCAGCCCGGAAGCGTTCGGCCCGCGTTGGCTTGAGTCGCTACGCGTTGATTGCGGCGCCCAGGAAGTCGAATCCGGCGCGAACCTCGTCCTGCTGACGCCCTTCGACAAGAGCGTCTTCGTGCGGCGTCTGCCTGCGACCGAGCGAACCACTTCACCGTTACAGACCTGGCTCGATCTCCAGTCGCTGGCCGGCCGCGGATCGGAGGCGGCCGAAGCAGTGTTTGAAAAGCACCTGCGCAAAGCACTCGAGTCTGCAGCAGCAGAGGAAGACAGCGCGTGATGGATCAACAGGTCGCAGCGCGGGCAGTTCTAATCGAGGTGGTCAACATACTTGGCGCCTTCAAAGACGATCTCGTCATCGTAGGCGGGTGGGTTCCCGACTTGATGTACCCCGGCAAGAACCATGTGGGCTCGTTAGACGTAGACTTGGCAGTCGGACCAGGCGCAGTCGGCTCAGATGCCTACTCGACCATTCTGGGGCGCCTGAAAGAGAACAACTATTCGCATGCAATCGCCCCGACTCGCTTTTACCGCACCGTTCCCGGAGCCGCTCATCCGGTCAAAGTTGATCTGATCAGTGGTGAGTACGTGAACAACGAGAAAGCTGCCGCTATTCAGGTTGATGAACTGCAATTGAATACGCTTCGCGGCGTCGACCTGGCGTTTGAAGCTTGCGAGGAGATCACCATTGAGGGAGAAATGCCAGACGGCGCACACAATGTTGTTCGAACTCGAATTGTCAGGCCTGAGGCCTTCGTCTTGATCAAGGCATTTGCCATGACGGAACGCTCCAAGGAGAAGGACGCCTACGACATCGCGTTCGTGCTGCACAATCACTTTCCGTCACTCGCATCGTTTGCAGACGCCTTGGTTCCGCTGATTGCTGATGGATTGGGCGCTGAGGCGTACGAAATCCTTATGGAGAAATTTGCGAAACTCGAGTCCGTTGGTCCCTCGTGGGCCGCGAAAGTTTCTGAAGAGAATGGACAGAATCTTGAACAGGCTCAGCAAGCAGCCTTCCAAGATGCACGCGATTTGTTTAAGGAAGTCCGACAGAGCCAGGATTCCCGATGACGTATGCCGAGGAGAATACTATGAGACCCATGCCGTGGAACAAGCTCTCGTATCACATTGCCGCGTGGTCAGACCGATACATGCGGTCCAGACCTAAGCAGTTGGGTGGCAGGGCGTCTGCCCTGTTCGCCATACTCCCGCTCCTCCTGGCCTTTGGAGCTAACAGCGCTGCACAGGACGTGGGGCAGAAAGTCCAAGCTGACGACATGCCGGCCGAGTTCAGGATACTGCTTGGGGCGGCTCCCGACCGCGACTACCGATGGACCCTGGTCGGCAGGAACGAGAAGGCTCAGGCACAAGAAGCGCTACACGCTGAACTGAACGTCGTCGAGAAGGTCTGGCACTGTCCGCTGGCAGGAGACCGACATGCATTCAAGTTCGAGTTCACGCGGCCTTTCAAGGCGAGGAGTCATGTCTTCCACCTGTACGTCAAAGCCGACGGCGACCCCGGTACGGGGAGGATCGCGAAGGGCAGTATGAAAGGCGTGGACTACATGCTTACTCTCTCGGATGGAGCCTCCGGCCCGCGTCGTGACTCATGGAGTCATATCTCAGCCGATGGCCAGTGGCATCAAGCCCCCCATCTCACGGTGCTGAAGAAGGACGTTCTTTATCTCAGCGCGAACATGACCATTAAGCAGCAGGACGGCGCCTCCGTGTTCGAGTACTACGTGATGTCCTATGTGGCGGAGAAGACGGATAAAGGCCTCCGAGCCGTTGCCACCAGCACATTTGGATTCACAAGTGCGGTTTCTGAAGCGGCACCGGCCATGGTTGTGGATACGCGTCCTTACTCCCCTGTGGTAAACCCCACCATGCGTCTGATCGAGGGCAGGGCTCCCGGGTGGCAGTTGATCGGAGGACGCAGAAAGATCGAGGCGAAGCTCACTTCGGACGCCGAGGAAAAGGCGCTGGTCGTCGCTCCACTCTACTCCCCTGAAGGCCTGGCTCAGACGGTCAGCGTTTCTGCTGGACATTACCTCTTGCGCGGGCTGGCTCGGACCAACGTGTATCAGGTTCATCTGTTCGCGAACAGAACGCGGATGCCTGTCGCGGTGTCCAACGATTACCGATGGGTGGAGCTTCCCTTCTACGTGCCGCGTTC
>Ga0066834_10000869_pt1 | contig 14299 bp, 10 predicted proteins | sample ETNtaG_30_FD_66729 | JGI IMG/M metagenome (GOLD analysis project Ga0066834, IMG submission 66729) | Marine microbial and viral communities from oxygen minimum zone, Eastern Pacific Ocean - ETNP201306PF43B | ecosystem: Environmental > Aquatic > Marine > Oceanic | place: Pacific Ocean: Eastern... | reverse complement strand
GATGTTGTTTCCTTCCTTGTCGAATTCGCATCCACGATTCTGCTGAACGAGAATCAGATTGCCGTCCACCTGATCGAACTGCGTGTGTGGATTGCAGATGTAAGGATCTTCGCAGACCACACATTTCTTACCGGTCAGCAAATCGATCACTTCGACGCCGAACATCTGCGGATCAAAACCAACGGGAATCCCATATGAGAGCGACTTCTCGCCAGGCGAAATCGTCATCCCGGTGTACGGCCTCACGTGGCCTTCCACCGGGATGAGCTGATGGTCACCCGAGTCGAGCGCAATCTTCACTAATTCACGCTCTCCATTCTTCGCCGGCCTGCAGTAGAAGAGACTCCCCTCTCTGCTGATCTCCGGATACGAATGCCCTCTGCCGAGAACCTGTTTTTCCCAAGTACCGAAATGGCACGCAACCAGCTCGGATTCATGTTTCCACACTGGCGCGTCGTCACCCACTTTTCTCTGATAGATGAAGACCTCGGAATCCGGCGAGCAGTAGCTTCGTTCACAATAGATGTTGTCTTTCACTTCAGGCTCGTCTGTCGCCTGATAAACTGCGACTCCGTTGTCTAAATCAGCTACTTTGCTCATCATCTAATCCTGTGGCGTCAAATTCACTCCGGGACATTATTTCAAGCCCATGAGAAAGCAAGCGTCTGAAGAGGGTCGTGCATACTTCGAAAAACTTCATGAAACGCCGTCATTCGGCACGCACGGTTTCGATCTTGATGGCCTGCGCCAGGGCATGGGCTCGCGCCGTGAGCCCACTTTTCCGGGAGTCCGGCTCAAGAAAGTCGATGCAGCGGGAGTTCCTTCTGAATGGGTCATGGCTGATGGCACAGATACCGACATCCGAATGCTCTACCTCCATGGTGGCGGGTACATTTCCGGATCGGGAGCTTATTATCTTGCACTGGCTGCACGAATCTCTGCTGCCGCAAAGTGCGCGGTTCTCTTGCCGGATTATCGATTAGGACCGGAGCATCCATTTCCGGCCGGTCTCGATGATTGCGTGAGTGCATTTGAGTGGATGAAAAGGTCCGGCCCGCACCATCAGTCAGAAGCAAAGTCCACCTTTATCAGCGGGGATTCCGCGGGAGGGGGGCTGACCCTGGCTGCTCTGTTGAAGCTAAGAGATGAGGGGAAGCCGCTGCCGACTGGCGCAATTCCAATTTCGCCTTTTGCAGATCTCACACTGGCCGGCGATTCACTCGTAACAGAAGGCGATCTCGATCCAATCATGCATCCGAAGTGCCTGCCGGATTTCGTGAACCGGTATCTGGGAGACGCAGATGCGCGCCATCCCCTTGTCTCCCCGGGTTTCGGGGATTACGCCGATATTCCGCCTCTGCTCATTCAGGTGGGTGAACACGAAATCATTCGCGACGACAGTGTCATGGTCGCGGCCCAGGCCGAAGATGCAGGTGTCGATGTTACTCTCGAGGTGTGGCCGGGCATGTTTCATGTGTTCCAGTCACACGAGCCGCTGCTGCCGGAAGGGCGGGAAGCGATTGGGCACATCGGTGAATTTGTGAAGAAATGCATGCGGGTCGCTTAGAGGCCCGCGTCATCCTGGTCTTCCGGATGTTCCAGCATTTCCTTGGTCTGATTCGGATCGATCTGCACGGGATAGTCGCCAGAGAAGCAGGCGTGGCAGTAATCCTTCTGTTCATCCGGAACGCATGAAAGCATTCCTTCCACAGAGAGATAGCCCATGCTGTCGACGTCTAGCATCTTGGCGATATCGGCGACCTCACGTTCGTTAGCGATGAGTTCTTCTTTCGTCGGAAAATCGATCCCATAGAAGCAGGGATTCTTAATCGGTGGGCAACTGACCCGCAGATGAATTTCTTTCGGGCCGACTTCACGGAGTTGCTTGATCTTTTCGAGCGTCGTCACTCCGCGTACCACGGAATCATCCACAACGATTACTCGCTTGTCTCGGATCACCTCTTCCACCGTATTGAGTTTCATGTTCACCTTGCGGCCGCGGTCTTTAGCATCGGGGTCAATAAAGGTGCGACCCACGTAGTGGTTTCTTATGAAACCCTGGTCGAGAGGTATGCCGGATTCGAGCGCATAGCCCTGGGCCGCGGAGTTGCCCGAGTCCGGCACCGGGAAAACCACATCCGCGTCCACCTCATGTTCGCGTGCGAGTTGCCGGCCAAGCCGCTGGCGGAACAGGTGAACACTTTCGTCGTTCAGGCGGCTATCGGGCCGGGCAAAGTAAATCTTCTCAAAAATACATTGGGCGCGATGGTTCTGGGTTTCACCGAAACGGCGGCTGTCCAGTCCCCAGTCATCGATGAACAGCGCCTCTCCCGCTTCGATCTCCCGCACAAATTTTGCGCCCAGGAGATCGAGCGCACAGGTCTCAGAGGCCACAACGTAAGAGCCTTCCAACATGCCCAGACAGAGGGGGCGAAAACCGTGCGGGTCGCGTACGGCAACCAGCTCACGGGGGGTGAGGATCAGCAGGCAAAAGGCGCCCTTTATCTCTTGAACCGCTTGAAGAATGGCGGACCGATTTTCATTAAAGCCCGGCCTGGCGATCAGGTGGACGATGGTCTCTGTATCGCTGGTCGTCTGAAATATTGATCCGGCTGCCTCAAAATCGCGCCTGAGTACCTGTGCGTTTACCAGCGTTCCGTTGTGGGCCACCGCGACTTGGCCTCGCCAGTAATCCACCAGGATGGGTTGAGCATTCTGCAAGGTCGGCGAACCGGCCGTTGAGTACCGGACATGCCCGATGGCGATCGGGTTGCTCAGCAGGTCCAGATCGGCGCTGTTGAAGACCTCGGAGACCAAGCCCAATCCCCGGTGGATGCGCAGGCGTTCGCGGTTGGAGCTGACGATGCCGGCACCCTCCTGTCCACGATGCTGCAGAGTGAACAGGCCCTTAAATGTGAGCTCTACCGCGTCCGGGATATTCCAGACGCCAAAGAGCCCGCAGGCTTCACGGATCTCTGAGCCCATGGTTGGCAGCTTGTCAGGCGGGTAGAGGAATCAGAAGAATCTGCGATTGAGAAGGCCTGCTGTTTCGTCCATCCCGAACAACAGGTTCATGTTCTGCACGGCCTGACCCGACGCGCCCTTAATCATGTTGTCAGTAGCACTGAAAACCATGACCTTATTGGAGCCCGGATCGGCGAAGATGCTGATGTCGCAGAGATTTGTATCACGCACCCCCTGTAGATCAATCAGACTGGGATCATCGGTGATTCTGACGAATGCTTCGCCCTCATAAAAGTCTCTGTAGATTGCCAGCACATCGCCCTGCGCCAGCTTTTCGGTGGTATCGAGAAAACTGGTGGAATAGATGCCGCGATCCAGCGGCACGACGTGCGGAAAAAAGATGACCCGCCGCGGCCGCCCTGAGACCTCTTCGATCACCTGCTCCATCTCCGGCGTGTGGCGATGCGTGCCGAGTTTGTAGCCTTTGACGTTTTCGTTGCAGTGAACGAACAGGTTTGTCTCGTTGTAGGTACGCCCGGCCCCGCTGAGCCCGGAAAAGGCGTCAATTGGAATGGGCCCGTCCGCGGCCACCCCGGAGGCCACCAGCGGCGCAATTGCCAGAATCGCAGTGGTGGCGTAACAGCCGGGATTGGCGACCAGGTCAGCGCCCTTGATCTGTTCGCGAAACAACTCAGGAAGCCCGTATACGGCACGCTCGAGGAGCTCAGGGCAGAGGTGTTCGGTGCCGTAATGGGCTTCATAGGTTTCGGCCGACTTCATTCGAAATTGTGCACCGATATCGATGACCTTGCGGCCCGCTTCAAGCAACGGTGGGACAAGTGCCATGACCTCAGGAGTTTTGCTGGCCAGGAAGACAACGTCCGAGCTTTCGATGAGGCCCTCGGTAGTGACTTCTTCGCAGGTCTGGTCCAGTGTGCCGCGAAGCTTAGGCAAGACTTCCTGGATGTTTCTTCCGGCTGCATGACGCGAGCCGAGGAATGTTATCTTCGCCTGCGGATGGCCAAGGATGGTTTGAATGAGGCCCTCACCGACCATTCCGGTGGAGCCTATGATGCCGACTTTGATCATTCTTGATGAGCAACGAGTAATGAGTAATGAGTAATGAGTAAGAGGCCGCGCTCTTTTTACTCATTACTTATCACTTATTACGTCATCCTCATTTGAGACACTCTGCGGGCACGAGCAGCGCCTCCGGGCCTGCCGCCGCGTATGGCGGGACGCCGAGAAGATATATTCCTGCCGCGTCTTCACAACGGCTTATCTGGAAAGACCAGACTGAGCCATCCGATCCCTGGGGGACGGAGATGCCAAACTCTTCGCCCGGTGAATAGTTACCCTTCTTGTCGAGAACGGCCTCTCCAGCCGAGTCACGTATGATCATTTGGCCCCATCCGTCCGAGGTTGTCATGGCTACGGCAAACGTTTTTGTGCCTTTGGGAACGAAGAAGAATTGTCTGCCCGTGCCACCGATCACGTGGGCTCGTCCGCCTCGCTTAAGCACCCAGACGTGTGGCCTTTTACCGAAGTCAATGCGTTCGGCCATGCCGCCGCATTCGAAGGTGATCATCGGCAATGATCGGGAAAGACCAGCCGCTGCATCAAAATCCGGATTTCGGTAAGTGAGGTCATATGGCTCGTCGCCTTCGACTTTTCCTTCGGCCAGGGGCTTTTCAGTATCGATTGCTCGGACTCGATACTTTCCCGTAGCTTTCCGGACGAATCCCGGGTGGACTCGAATGGAGACCTCCTCGCCGCTTTTGGCGCTAAAGAGAAAACTGTTTGTGCTTCGATACCTGGGAGTGGCCCTTTCTACGGTCATCACGCCACGCGTATCTGCGGGGATTTTGACCAGCTTGCTCGAATAGCTGCGGTCTGCAATCTCGACGACTCCGCCATACCTGGCGAGGTCCTCTTGAAACATTTTCTCAATCTCTGCATGGTTGAACATCGGCGGCGGCTCGAGCTTGACAATTTCTTTCTTATTGATGGCTGTCCATTCGCCGGAGTTTTCCAGATCATTTTCGAGGTCGCCGATGGGCTCATCTTTCGGCTTTGCGAGGTCTGGAATCGGCAGGTCTGCTTTTGGCTGGGCGGGGGCGTCCAGTGGAGCGTCGGTGATCTTCCACCGTTCAATCTCCGGTTTCGGTGTTCGTCTGCTGACCCGCCACAGACGCCGTTCACGAAACTGCGCGTAGCTGTGGATCATGTTGGTGGTGCGAATACGCCAGGCGAAGTGGTGGATTTCTCGCACTGCTTTAATCGCCTTCTCGCCGCCTGAAACCTGGTTGTGTTCGAAGTAGAGACGCATCCAGTGGTAGTAGAGCTTGAACATGTCGATGCGTTTCCGGACTTCAGGAGAACTGTCCAATCGGGAGGCTTCGGCTAGATCCTGCAGGCAGAGCCCGAGCACTCGAGTTGAGATGCGCTGGGTCTTGAAACGCTCGTAGTATCGTTTCATTACCGGAGCGGCCTTGCCCCAGCATCTGATATAGAAATCTTCGAGCAGGGCATCCACATCTGCCTCGGTATCCCAGAGGAGCTTGGAGGCGATGTAGTAGTTGAGTCCTTCGGGGGCCCATTGATTGCCGGATTCCGCATTCATCGCAATCGCACCCCGCTGATAGTAGTAAGGGATGCGCTGCCGCATTTTATCGATCTGCCAGCGAGGCATGTCCCGATTCCAGATGATGACGTTGTAGTAATCCCGAATGCCGAGGTGTTTCGCCTTCTGCGACCAGCCTTCGAGGCTTTTCTCGAAGCCGGCTCTATTGAACGCGGTGGCGATAAAAATGATCACATTGTCCCGGGCCTTGATGTTTGGGGGGATGGACGTTCCTGCGTAGCCATACATCGCTATCAATTTGTCAGGATGTTTTTCTTTGATCGCATCGGCCGCCTGATTGGCAAGCCAGAGGGCCTGGTCGGTCGTGCTGCCCAGGTCTTTGCATTCAGTGCATTCGCACCAGCCGGCACCATCGTTGGGAGACATGGAGATCATCGTCGGCGACCCTGGTTTGTCGAAAAACTCCAGCGCGCGCTTGATGGTGCGTTCACGAATATCGGGATTCGAGATGCAGAGCTGGCCGTGATGGGTCCGTTTGCCGTTGATGAGTGGAAACCATTCAGGATGTTCTTCAAAGTGCAGGTCACCCCGAGCGATCGCCGCGTACGCGTGGCCAGTGCTTCCGGTCAGGCTGCCGCCCATTCGATTGTGTACGACCCATTCTTTGTAGGCTTTCGTGTTTTCAGGTATCGGCCCGACGCCCCAGCCATACCAGATTCGGCGAGTAAGATAATCCGGGCTCGCCATCAGATTGAATACCGGAAATTCAAGCTTCCTGATGCGCGAGACGACCTCCCACGTTTTGCCGGGGAAGAACCAGCGGCATCCGAGTTTTTCAAGGAAGGTGAAGGTGGCGTGACGGACGGCGAGTGGAGTGGCACCTTTGAGCCAGACTTGCCTGCGTGTAGAGACAATCTCGATGGATTCGGGTTTTACCTGTTCCCGGCCGTATCCACCTTGGCCCTGAGAATTTATGCCCTCCAGGGCCACGCTCACGGGCGCGGCTTTAGGCTTCGGATGAGCATCTGAGCTGTAAACTCTCACTTCGGTGTCAAAGATTTTCGGCAGGTAATACTCCAGGGCATCGCATGCCTGTTTCATCTCGAGTGGGGGATCCTTTGGGATGTAGATTCCTATCTCAGCCCGGAGAAGGGGGCCGGTAGGCAGTATGAGGATTCCCAGGATGGATAGCGTCTTCGTCACTCGGTGCATTGGTGGAATCTCAGTTAAGCGGGTCACCACGAACTACTGAAAGAGGCGGGGTACTACGAGTCTGGTGTTTGCGACCGGATGGCATCTTCAAACGCGCCGACGCTGTCCAGGATTGGATGGAGCGCGTCCTTTGTCATTTCTTCGACAGAATGCTCGTCCTTGAAGCCGATTCCAGTGATTGGGCAGACGACGACGGCATCAGGTTTCAGTTCGCTGTCAGCCTTGGCCGAAAGTGCCCCGGCCAATGAGGTAGCACCGGCTGGCTCACTGAAGATTCCCTCTTCTTTTGCCAACCTGGATTGAGCTTCGTAAATCAGATCATCCGGCACTACATGCCCAGTGCCTCCGGTGGCGCGGCAGCTCTGGATGGCGCGGTCCCCATCGATATTCGTCGCGACCTGGAGTCCGCTGACCGTCGATGTGCAATTCACCTGTCGTCCGATTTCCAGGCCCTCTCGCAGCGGGCCGGCCATCGTGTTGTTTCCTTCCGGCTGGACGACTTCCACTGCCGGGCATTTCTCAATCGTGCCTTCACGGACCAAATCAGAAAACGCCTCCGCAACGGCCACAGCCATCCCCCCGCCACCGGCCTGACAGAAGACATGATCGATTCCGTCCGGCTGTTGTTCGGCCAACTCATACGCAAGACTTCTCACCCCGGCCATTCCAGTGGGTGAATACTTGAATGCGCTGATCTGAAGCATGGCGTGTTCCTGCTGGGACAGTTCCACGAGTTTGTCCATGACGCCGGCCGTCGCGTCGATATCGAGCCCGAAACCCTTGATTCGGTATAGGTGCGCTCCGTAAGCAAGCATCTGGCGCAGTTTTCCGAAAGGGGCGGTCTCGACAATGGCGATGTGGCAGGTGATACTCGCTGCAGCGCAGTAGCCCGCCAGCGACGCGCCGGTATTCCCACTGGAAGTGGCCACACAGAGTGTTTTGCCTTCATCCAGCATGTGATTCACCGCGGCGCATCCAAACCGATCTTTGAACGAGCCGGTCGGATTGGCAGCCTCGAGTTTGAAGTACAGATTTGGGATGCCGGCGTCCGGCCCGATGGAACGTGAGCGGACCAATGGAGTGTTGCCTTCACCAAGTGTAAGGGGCATGGAGCTTATCGAGTCATTGAGTGAGAAATATTCAAGGCCATAACCGTTGCCGGGGTTGGCATCGTCTCGTTTACAGAGTCATCGGACAGGAGTCAATCTGTCTCCACAGCTTGAAATCTCGAGTCAGATGGTGACCGGCCTCTGATGCAATCCTCCTTGAGTAGAAGGATTTACGTTATATATTTTGGGCGCCTGTGCTGGCGTTGGGAATCGATGCCGCTATGATGGCGACCGTCCAAACATGATTTCGGCATTGCTAGGACTGTGGTTCCGGTTTTTCGCCTCTGTAGCCCTGCCTGCCTGACCAGCGAGAAACTGCACGCCTGACCACGTCGTTTATCCAAAAAATTTGTGTAACACCGATTGGTTGTCCCCATCGGTGTTTTGTTTGCCCAATCCACCCTGGACTTTTTTTAATGTTCGGAGCGGATGGCTTTTTTGTCTGTTAGGAGAATCGCTCCGATGATCAATATTTATGTAGGCAACCTGTCCTTCAAGGCTACAGAAGATGAACTCCGTGAGTCCTTTTCGGCCCACGGTGAAGTCCTCAAAGCCAGTATCATTATGGACCGTGATACTGGTCGTTCACGTGGCTTTGGTTTTGTTGAAATGGCTGACAAGGAAGAAGGCCTGGCTGCTATCGAAGGTCTGAACGGCACCGAACTCGGCGGCCGCACCCTTACCGTTAACGAAGCTCGCCCGCGCGAAGACCGTCGCGGCGGCGGCGGTGGTGGTGGTGGTGGTGGTGGTGGCGGAGGCGGAGGCGGAGGCGGGGGCCGCAGAGGCGGTCGCTGGTAGTCAGTTGCCGACCAATTTAATGATGCCCGGTATCCCTCGGATGCCGGGCATTTTTTGTTCTCTGCGCGATGCGCCTCTCACTTTCACAGAAAACGTACTGCTGATCTGAATTGACCTGTGCCGATGGTTTTCCCCGGACCTGACTTACATCGTTTTACACGCACGTCACAATGCATTGACAAGGATCGGCTGGCGCTGGCTAAACTCTTCTGCACTATTGCGTAGCAAAGCCAACCCCATAGACTTATCAACATTCGGCAGGTTTTCGTATCCACAGGTCTCATATCATGAAACGGTTACTGTGCTCACTCTCTCTCCTGGCGTTCGCTTTACCTGTCTCCGCCGACCGCATCGTTTTTGTAGACGGCATGGAACTCGAGGGCACTGTTCTCAAGCAGGGCGAAATTGATCTCACCGTCCGCGTTGAATACGGCAAGATCCGACTCAGAAAAGACCGGGTCGACCGCATCGAGCTGGATGTCGAAACGCGCCTGAGCGAAATCGACGCCTCTGATACTCAGCGTTACCTGGAACTCGCCAAGCTGTGCGAGCACTACGGCGATCCCGCGGGTGTAATGAGTTGCCTCGCCAACGCTGCGGAAAATGAAGACATGCCTCCAGATAAACTTCTTCAGCTTTCAGAGCTCTATGAAAAGAAGAAGATGAAAAAGGAACTTGCCATTACTCTTTACCGGTATCTCGAGCTCAACCCCGGCCGCCAGGACCTCCGTGCAAAGCTTGAAGTGCTTGAAGGAGAATTCCAAAAGGCCGATGAAGAGAAGCGCCGCCTTGAAGAAGAGGAGGCCAAACGCCTCGCGGCCGAAGAAGAAAAGAAACTGAAAGAGCAGGAAGCAAAAGCCAAGATCGAAGCCGAAGAACGCCGCAAGGCCCTCCTCGCTTATGCAAAAGAAAGAACTATAGAAGGCGCCCCGGCAGATGATCCTGCCGGCAAGGGGGAAACGCCCAAGACGGAAACTGCCCCTTCTGAAAAGCCTGACGAAGGTACCAAAGCCAAGACCGAGGCCGCGCCGACTGATGATCCCGCAACAGAGACCACAGTTGCCAAAGCCGAAGTCAAACCCGAGACGGAGATAGCCAAAACCGAGACCGAAGTGGTCAAGGTTGAAGAACCTGTTGCCGCTGAAAAGAAAGAAGAGGAAGAGGGCAAAGACGGCCTCGAAGCAAACGAACGCTGGAAGTCACAGGACTGGGCCAATCCGGCCGAATACGAAGTTGTCGACCAGGGCGGGGAGGAGAAGAACCTTCTCGCACGCATCAGCTTCACCAAGACGGACAAAGACAAAGCCGCCATCGGACTCGATTATCCGGCCAACCTGAGTGACAAGGGGTTCATCACTTTTGACACGTTCAATGGCTGCGACCGCCCAATCAGCATCGCCATCGCCGTCCAGACTCTTCCCGGGTATGCGTGGTTCGAAAGCTATGCCACAACCATCCGTCCCAACAAATGGGCCGTTGGCAAGAAGATTCAGCTCGACACCAGCAAATTCAAGAGTGCCGACGCCAACTGGCAGTATAAATCGCCTATCAAGAATCTGAACAACACCATCAAGATCTACTTCCTCATTTACCACCGTGCCCCGCAGGGCAACATCTTCCTGGACAACATCCGCTTCGTTGCCAAAGAAGAGCCAAAGGAAGAATAGGCGATATCGCAGCCGGCACAACGGTGTGAAACCGAAAGCTCAGAAAAGCCGCCTTCATCAGGCGGCTTTTTCTTTTGAAAGGCCGCTCCCGGAAGAGCCAACCAGCAACTGGCGGCCCTGGCAAGAGCCCTTCCTCTGATCAAGAAGAAGACTACGACAAAGCAACGAGCGTCACGCGTGCGCGGCAGGTCCGAACGCGCCGTTTTCCATCAATAATTTTGCCCTCATAAGAAGCTGATCCGGATCGAAGGGCTTTGAGATAAAACCGTCAGCTTCAGCATCCATGGCCTTTTGGCGCACTTCAGCGTTGTTTTCTGCACTCAGGAACAGGATGGGGCAGGCTTCGCCGTCGTTGCGGATTTTTCGACAGAAATCGATCCCACTCCAGAATGGCATGCGGACATCCAGAACCAGAAGATCCGGCGTTTCCATACGGATCAGATCTTCTGCCTCAAAGGCCGAGCTGGCGGTGCGGCTCTGATGGCCGTCCTGGTCGAACAGAGATTTGAGGTTCCGGGTGGCCTCTGGATCGTCGTCGACGATGAAAACCTTTTTGGATTTCATAATTGCCTCTCGAAAAGTTGTTTGGACTATAGGGAGAGAGGCGCCAGGAAGGGAGGAACTAAATATAGCCCTTAGTCGTTCGGACTCCATAATCGTTTCCAGAATTCCGTTGGGCTGCAGCTTAGACTCATTTCGGCAGGCCCGGGTTCTTGACGAAACAGTCACAGAAGTTATATACAAGGCCATCCCACGAGGTGAGGAATGATGAGCCTGATGATTAAGATTTTCGTTCTACGCATCTGATTCGATTGAAGGAGTGGCGGATATGGCCAGACACCGATCAAATACTCGCGCCCGGCGAAAACCGCAGGGATCCTCTGGGGGAATGGTCACGTTTTTCTTCGTGCTGATCGTCGGGGGAGGCGGCGCGTTTTTCTTGAAGCAGCACTTCGATAAGAAACGAGAGAAGAGCGAGCGCGAGAAGAATGTCTACGAAGAACGAAAGACCCGCGAAATGCGCCACCTGGTCGTCAAAGAAAAACAGCGAGAGGTGCAAAGCTCACAGAATGACCCGGATGCCAGGGAAAGGCGGAAGATCGAGATCTCCTTCGAGCGAGCCATCGTAAGAGTCAGATCGTTGATACAGCATGATGAGTATGGCAGCGCACTCAAGATTCTTGCGACTCTGAACATGGATAAGCTCACGGATCCGCAGAGGCAACAAGCAAATGCACTCCACAAGCAGATACACACCCGGGCTCAGGCAAAGTTTGTCAAGATGAAGGAACGCGCGGCTGACAGGGCCGGTGCTGAGGATTACGACGGCGCCATCCAGATCGTCAGAAAGGCGGATGCCTTCGGGATACCTGAAATCTCAAACGAGGTAAGTACTCTGGCGTTGAATTACCAGAAAATGAAGAGCCTTGGCAAGCTGGGGAATCAGATCCAGACCTTTGCCATCATTGAGGAGCAACTGAATCCGTCCCTCTCGACCTTTGATTACGCCGCCGCCGCCGACACGATTGAACGCCTTGCGCCGGTCACTGATTACATGCTCTTTAAAGAGGATCTGATCGGCATCAAAGAGGATTTCGATCTGGTCGAGAAGACGTGGGTTGAGTTCAGGAATGCGATGAGCAGCCGTGTCGGAACGGTAGAGATGTTCGGCATCAAACGGGGCACGATCAAAGCAGTGGATGGCCATGGGCTGACGCTCGTCACGCCCGATGGTGATGTGATGCTGACTCGCAAAGAAATGCAGCCGGCCTGGATTAAAGCCAAAGCTGAGATCACTAAGGAGAAGGCCCCCGAAGCTCACTACGGCCTTGGCGTGATGTTCCTGCATAAAGGTAAAGACAAGCACGCCCGGTCAATTTTCAGCCAGCATGGGGACGCACAACAGAAGGCCGAGCGCCATCTTCGCTGGCTGGGCTGGAGGGATGAAGTCAGAGCGATGGAGGTCTACAAAACACTGGTCGCTGCCAGCCAGGAAAAGGCGATCAGGCGGGTGCCAAAAATTGCGGCAGAATTCGAAGTGAGATTTGGGAACACCAGGCTGTTCGGGCAGGAATCAGCAAAAATTCGGCAGATGGTTGAGACCGCCACCCAGATTCTTGCCGAGAACAAGAAGAAGGCTACGGCGATCATCGCAAAACTGGCAAACTATGAAGAAGACGCCCGGGTCAAGTTAGCCGATTGGTACGAAGGGAGGAAGAAAGCCGTTGAAAAGCAGTATCAAAAAGAACTGCATGACGATTTCCGTTACGTCAAGGGCGCCACTTATTCCTACGGCAAAGAACGGGAAGGTGGGAACATGAGAGCCAACCTGGAAGTGGTCCTCAGAGCGTTGGCAGAGGTCCGTGGAGGGGGAAAAGATGTTTCTCCAGCGAGAAGAAAGCTGATAGAAAAAGATAAGAGATATCTGGAGAAAGGGGTCCGCAATGCCTCAATGAACAGAGAGAGCAACGCCAACCTCGTCAAACGCAAGAGAATTCAGCTCAGCGACAATATCAAGAACGAAAGAATTCGATTGGAGCGCAGGCTCAAGGCTGGCGAACTGGTTTCGGACGATGAGATCGAAAAGAAGTTTGATGTCCTTGACTGAGGGGCATACCTGCCGACGGCGCATTCGGTTTCTGTTACACTCATCGAGTAAAGAATATCCAGGGCCTCCGACGGCTCCGTGGAGTGCAGAAGCACTTCCCTTCCTTGATCCTGATTTTGCCATGCCAGCGCAGCCTGTGTTCAGCAGCAGGGCCATATTCCTGGCCAGCCAATCAAAGAACAGCTACGAACAGATGCCCACCGGTGAGGCGGTCCAGCTCCTCCACGAGATGGCCCACTGGGGCTACAATGAATACTGGTTCCAGTTTGATCGCGTTCAGTTCGAAGACATTTTCGACCACCGGACAGAAGGTGAATCCGGACGCGCCGAATGGCAGAAACAGAAGGAGCTGACAGCCACAGCGAAACGCCTTGGCATGAAGACCGCATTCGTCAGCCCGGTGAATATCTGCTATCGCAATCAGGGCGATGATGCCTCCCGATCCAAGCAGGAATCAAACGGCGAGTTCGGATTCGTTCAGGAGCAGGTCTGCCCTTCCAAGCCCCGGGGGAAGGAGATCATTCTCCGGAACTTTCGGAACCTCTTTCAGGACCTGCCTGAATTAAGCCTCCTCTGCCTCTTGGCCTACGGCGACGGCGGTTGCCGGTGCAAAGACTGCCGGCCATGGGCTCGCACTTTCATTGAGCTCACTCAAGAGGTCGCCCAGGTCCTTCATGAGTTTCATGAACGCGCGGAGCTTCTGATTTTTGATTGGAGGTTCAACGAAAAGGAAGTCGCCGCTGTCGCCCAGTATCTCAGGCAGGAAGAGCCGGCCTGGATTCACGGTATCGTTAAGAGCGATCGAAACCCTCCCGATCACTGGTCGAAACGCGAGCTGCCGATCCAGTATCGACAGGTGGCTTTTCTCGATGTCAGCAAACTCGGCGGATGGGCCAACTTTGGCGCAAATCCATTTCCGAGACGCGCACAGGCCCTGGTCGCCGATTTGGCCGAGAACAATTTTGACAGCCTTGTGGTTTCTTCGGATGAAGTCCACGACGATCTGAACAAGGTATTCGTCAGCCATTTCGCCAACGAGCCGGATGCCAGCCTTCTGGAAATCTGTAAACGGTATGCACAGCGGTATTTTGGCGGTAACGGCGGCGAGGCGATCTACGAGGTCGTTCAGTTGCTCGAGGCCGGATGGTCTCCCCGCGCCGGGGTCTGGTTTAACCAGGATTTCGGCCCTCAACAGGAAGACAATGCAGATTTGGAAAAACTCCTGAAAGATTGTCTGGAGCACGCCGGTCCCCAGGCGCCGCTGAGCTGGCGCTGGCAGATGATTGCCCATCGGCTGAGAATCGGAAAGCTCATTCAACAGATCGGCACGCCCGACGCCCTGAACAGCGAAATTGAA
>Ga0066834_10000868_pt1 | contig 14308 bp, 8 predicted proteins | sample ETNtaG_30_FD_66729 | JGI IMG/M metagenome (GOLD analysis project Ga0066834, IMG submission 66729) | Marine microbial and viral communities from oxygen minimum zone, Eastern Pacific Ocean - ETNP201306PF43B | ecosystem: Environmental > Aquatic > Marine > Oceanic | place: Pacific Ocean: Eastern... | reverse complement strand
CGCGCCACTCCCCGACGGCAAATACTTCCTCCCGATCGACACGGTCGATCTTAAAGCAGCCGTCGAAACTGTCATTCAAGTCACGAACGCAGACACTACCGGATTTGTGATCCTGGACGCTCTGCAACTACTGCCCATCGAACCGGAGCTGAAAACAGATGAATAGAAAACAGATGGTACTGTTCAGCCCATTCACCAACCTCGCAAGCTTTGGCTACAAGTGGCAGAAACGGTGTTGGAGTAACGGCTTTAGCCGGGTCTGCGCTGCCGCAAGAACCCGGCTAAATATAGCCGTTACTCCAACACCGGCTTCCAGTCACCGGATTTACTCCTGAATAGTTACAGCAAATGAATAGATTAGTTACAGCAGGCGTGGTGGCCGTTTTGTCGTTTCAGCTTGCAGCATATGGCGAGGGCGCCGAGCAGTCTGATAAACCCGCTTCTCCGCCCAACGTCCTGATGATCTGCATCGATGATCTCAACGACTGGACTGGCTTCCTTGGCGGCCATCCTCAAGCGGTCACGCCTCACATGGATGCGCTGGCAAAGCGGGGCCGAATCTTCGCCAACGCCCATTGTGCCGTTCCGGTCTGTTCAGCGTCGCGTGTCAGCGTGATGTCGGGAGTCGCGGCAACGACTCATGGCAGTTACGAGCTCGGGCCGAGGTATGAACAACTGCCGGCTCTCAAGGACGTTCCCACGATTCAGCGTTACTTCAAAGACAACGGCTATGTCACCCTGGCAGGGGGAAAGGTGCTGCACCACGGTTTCAGGGGAAGGTTAGCCGGTGCGATTGACCGGCCCCTTGGCCGCAAGAGAAGCCCCAGGCCCCGAAAACCGATGAACCGTCCCGCCAACTGGAGCGGCGCCTGGGATTGGGGGGCCTATCCGGAAAAGGACGCCGAGATGGCCGACTTCCAACTGGCAGAAAGCGCGGCCGAAGCGCTCAAGGAGGATTTTGACAAACCGTTCTTCATGACGGTCGGCTTCTTTCGCCCGCACGTTCCGCTCTTTGTTCCGCCGAAGTGGTTTGAACTCTATGAACCCAAAACACTGACACTGCCCAAGAACCCAAAATCTGACCTCGACGATCTGCCGAAGAACTTTCTGGGCATCAACAACTATGCGGCTGCTCCGACCCATGCCCAGGTGGTCAAGCACGGTAAGCAGCGAAGCCTGACTCAGGCCTACCTGGCATCCGTCAGTTTTGTCGACCATTGCGTGGGCATCGTTTTGGATGCATTGAAATCCAGTCCCCATGCCGAGAACACCCTGATCGTCTTGTGGAGCGATCACGGATTTCATCTTGGCGAAAAACAGCACTGGGCCAAGCGCACACTGTGGGAAGAATCCACGCGGGTTCCGCTCCTGTTTGCCGGACCGGGTATCAAGCCCGGGGAATCGTGCCCGGAGCCTGCCAGCCTGATCGACATCTATCCGACGCTGGTCGAGCTCTGCAAGCTGCCGGCGAACTCTCACCTCGAAGGACTTTCCCTCGTCCCCCAGCTCAGCAATTCGTCGACGCCCAGGGAACGACCGGCGATCACTTCTTCCTATTTCGGTAATCACTCCATCCGCAGTCGGGATTGGCGATTGATTGTCTACAACGACGGGGCGGAAGAACTGTACGATCATCGGAACGATCCGGACGAGTTCCATAACCTCGCCAACGACCCGAATCACAAGGCAACCCGGGACCAGCTCGCCCGGTGGTTACCGAAAGAGGCAGCCCCTGAGTTCAAAGCCAAATCCGAGCGATCTCGTGTGCGCCGTGTGCGTGCGAAGTGAGGACCTTACCCCTTCTGTAATCCATTCATCTTTCTATGAAAAAGCGAATCATTATCAGTCTGTGCAGCGTCATTCTTTGGGGTTCCCACGTAGTGGCGCAGAACACTCCCAACATCGTTCTGATTATTTCCGATGACCAGAGCTACACCGATTACAGATTCATGGGGCATCCAACTATCGAAACGCCCCACCTCGACAAGCTGGCATCGGAAAGCGCATTGTTTCGCCGCGGCTATGTGCCGACCGCGTTATGCCGACCCGCGTTGATGACGCTGGCGACCGGTCTCTATTCGCACCAGAACAAAACCACCGGCAACAACCCGGCCCGCACTCCAGCCAACCAGGCCCACGCGAAAAAAGCAGGCAAGGACATCCGCGAAGTCCTGATCTCCCACATCGACCAGACCGGCGCTCTTCCGCAATGGCTGGGAGAGAAGAGCTACGTCAGTCACCAGAGCGGCAAGTGGTGGGAAGGTTCGTATCAGCGCGGCGGTTTCACGGACGGAATGACCAAGGGGTTTCCGAATAGAGGCGGACGACATGGCGATGCGGGCCTCAAGATTGGGCGAGATGGGATGGAGCCGGTTTTCGAATTCATCGATCGCTCCGTGAAGGATGAGAAGCCTTTCTTTGTCTGGTATGCGCCTTTCCTTCCTCACACGCCTCACAATCCGCCCAAGCGGCTTCATGACAAATACCTGGCCAAGGGCGTAGCGGACCGGATCGCCAAATACTACGCGATGTGTGAGTGGTTCGATGAAACGTGCGGCGCGTTGATGAAGCACATCGACGACTCAGGCATAGCGAAGAACACCCTGGTCATCTACGTCACCGACAATGGCTGGATACAAACCGAAAAGGGCAGCTACGGGCCGCGATCCAAACGCAGTCCCTACGAAGGCGGCACGCGGACGCCGATCATGTTCCGCTGGCCGGGCGTGATTCCGGTTGCCGACCGGCCCGAGCTTTGTTCGTCCATTGATATCGTCCCCACGATCCTGGCAGCCGCTGACGCCAAAGGGCCCCACGACTTTCCGGGCCTCAACCTTCTGCCCCACCTCAAGAGTGGAAAGGCCATCGAGCGGAATAAGCTGTTCGGTGAATCCTTTGCCCACGATATTGCCGACATCGAAAACCCACAGGGAGCGCTCCTTCACCGGTGGGTCATTCGCGGCCACGACAAGCTTCTGCTGACCTATGACGGGTCACCCGGGAAGATGAAATATCCAGCGCAGGACGGTGCACCTCAGCTCTTCAATCTGAAAGACGATCCCAGTGAAAAGATGAATCTTGCCGAAAAGAATCCGCAGGTAGTGAAGGAGCTCAGCGCACTACTCGAGGAGTGGTACGTTCCCAACGAACGTCAGGCCGGCAAATTCATGCCGGTGGCTCCAGAGCGTACCCGAAAGCCCAAAAACCGATGAACCTCGCCATGGAAAACAACAGGACAGACATGAAAAACATCCTCAGCCTGCTTCCTCTCCTCTTGATGACGGCAACGGCCGACGCGAGGCGCGGAGTATTGTGTCGGACGCACAGTAGGACGGGTTGGCAACCCGTCAGAAGAGCCGGGTTACCATCCCGGCCTACGATTAGGACGAAGCCAGCCTTTGAGTCTTTCTGCTTAAACTTCTCTGCGTGGCTTGGAGATAGAAGATCAGGGCAAACGAATTAGGAGAACATCTTTATTCGTTTGCCTCCATTCGTTTGCCATTCCTCTTGTGAAAAGAACGTACCAGTTGCGGTCGAAGCCAGCCTTAGGAGAACTGTGAAGAGGTTCTTGCAGCTATAAAGGAGTCCCTATGCACCGATTTGTGATCTCTACTTGCATTGTACTTTTTACCTGCGGTGTCCTGGTACAGGCGGCTGATAAGCCCAATGTCATTCTCATCCTGGCTGATGACCTTGGTTACGGCGACGTGGGATGCTACGGCGCTCCTGATGTCAAGACGCCCAACATGGACCAGTTGGCCAAAGAGGGGGTGCGCTGCACCGATGGCTACGCTGCGTTTCCCGTCTGCTCGCCCTCCCGCGCCGCGCTCCTGACTGGCCGCTATCCCGCGCGGTTTGGCCCGACGTACGAAGACTACTTTGGAGGAGGCGCCCCTGAACTGGATCCGCAAAAACATCCAACTATCGGACAGATGATGAAGGATGCCGGGTATCGAACCGCCTGTTTCGGTAAGTGGAACGTCTCCAACCTGAATCGGCGTCGTGCGAATGACTTCGGCTTCGACACCTGGGTTGGCCTCCACCTCAATCACGATTTCTACACGCACAAGCTTGTGCGAACCGGCGAGCACGACCTCTACAAGGACGGCGAACCCTTCGACCGCAAAGGCGTCTGGTCAGACACGATCTTTGCCGACGAAGCGATTCGCTTTATCAAGGCTGAGAACGAAAAGCCGTTCTTTATCTACCTGCCGTTCCAGGCTCCGCACAGTCCCTTTCAGGATCCGAACATTCCGCTCGACCCTCCCGGCAAGAAAGAACGCAAGACCCTGATCAAGATGATCGAGCGTCTTGACCTGGAAATCGGGCGGGTGCTCAAGGCACTGGACGATCAGAAACTCGCCAACAACACGCTCGTCATCATGACCAGCGACAACGGCGGCGCTCAGAAAGTCGCACGGAATCTGCCGCTCAGCGGCGCGAAGCAGATGTTGCAGGAGGGCGGCATCCGCGTGCCGCTGATCCTGCGCTGGCCCGGCGTGCTGCCTGCGGGCAAGACGTTTACCGCACCTGTAACCGCGATGGATCTTACCGCTACCGTCGCGGCAGCGGGAGGCGCCAAACCGCGGCCGGAAACGCCGTTCGACGGGGTGAACCTGTTGCCCGCCCTCACCGGCAAAGATCAGCTCGACGCAGAGCGCGCGATCTTCTTCCGTCGTCGCATGGTGATAGTGTGGGGGAAACAGAATTCCATCCGTCAGTCGGCGGTCCGCAAAGGTGACTGGAAATACCTGCGGACATATAAGTTTCTGGGAGGCGGAAAGTTTTCAGACAAGTATGCCGCTGCGCTCTACAACCTGAAGAAAGACATCGCCGAGGAAAATAATCTCGCGGCATCCGCCCCCGAGAGGATGAAAGCGCTAAGCGACCTGCTCGAGCAATGGGAATCGGAAGTGAGCAAGACGGCTGCTCCATTCCCCTCCTCAAAACCACCCGCAAAGAAAGGGCAAGGAACAGGAAAATGAGCCACACACGTCGTGACTTTATCAAAACGACCGCGGCAGCCACGGCCATGGCCGGCCTGGACACCCGCAGCGCATGGCCCGAAAACGTGAGAAAGCCGAACCTGCTGTTTGTCTTCACCGACCAGCAGTCGTTCGACATGCTCGGGTGCTACGGCAACGAACAGATCCAGACGCCGAACCTCGACCGGCTGGCCGAAGAAAGCGTCCGGTTTGAATACTGCGTCGCTTCCACGCCGGTCTGCACTCCCATGCGCGGCATGCTGCTCAGCGGACAGCATCCCCTGAAGAACGGCGCGTTCAGCAACGATGTCTGCATGCTGCCCGGCAAAGGCAAATACTTCGGCCGAATACAATCACGTGAATTATACATTTATACGATGACGATGACGCGAGAGGGATGCCTGGCTCAAGGCGAACAGTTCTGCGAGGAAGAGCGTTCGTCGGTAAAACCCAGGCCGCTGTTAGCGTTTTTTTCATCCGTCCTTTCTCCTTCTATTTGGCGGGGTGTTTGACGCCGACGCTTTTTAGATATCCCAAATCGTCAGGACGCAGTACCTTCGCCCCGAGCATGTTCGTTTTTCCGTCTGCTGTTTTGATTTTCAGAATCGTCTTGCCTTTCGGGTTCACGAAAATATCGGCGAGCGATCCTTCCATTTGCTGCGGACGTCCTTTTGCCCAAACCCGGGTTTCAAACGTTTTGTTAGCGGGCAAAAAGCTTGTACTCCCTTTCGCCTTTTCTGGTGCAGGCACTGCTTTTTTCGGGGCCGGTTTGGCGTTCGTTTTTTCGACCGGAAGATTGCGCAGGTTGCGATACGGCTGGGCTTTGCTTTTGGCATTCGCTTCCGGGTCGTAGAGCGGGTTCGGGCGACGCTGATATTTTTTCGGCACCACTTCATCGAGTGTTGTATCGAGTAGCTTAAAGAGCTCCTGCGTTTTTTCGGGCATCGTTTCGGCGAGATCGTTTTTCTCTTCGATGTCCTGCGCGATATTGTACAACTCCAGATATCCCTGTTCGTCGAACAGCAACTTGAAGTCCCCTTTTCGCACTGCCGTACGGGAGGGTGAGTAGTTCCCTTTTTTGTCGAGCCCGCCGCCGGCTTTATGCCAGAAAAAGGTGTCGCGGGTATATTGCTTCGCCCCGTTTTTCGGATCCTTCAACAGCGGAAGAATCGACTGTCCATCGATATCGAGGCCCGTCAAATCATCAGCCTGACCGGCCACCGAGAGAAGCGTCGGGAAGATGTCTTCGACGCCAATCGGCACCTCACACATAGAGCCGCCTTTGATATGGCCGGGCCAATAGGCGATAAACGGGACGCGTACGCCACCGTCGTAGAGCTTTGCTTTGCCCCCCCGGAGTGGCGCATTAGAGGTCGCGTTTGCACGATCAATCCCGCCGTTGTCCGACATGAAAATGATCAAGGTGTTTTCCGCAATCCCGAGCTTGTTGAGCTCGTCAACTACGCGTCCGACCGAGTTATCGAGTCCGCGCAGAACTCCTGCATATTCCGGCATTGAGTGCCCGTTCCAGCCACGAGTCGCTTTTTTCTCGAAATAGTCGTAATCCTCCTGCTTCGCTTCGCGCGGCGAATGGACCGCGAACTGCGCGAAATAGAGGAAGAAGGGTTCTCTGTTTTTATCGCATTCGCGAATAAACCGTACGGCGCTCTCCGTCAGGTCGTCGGTCAGGTATTCGATGCCTAGATCCTTGCCGGGCTTCCCTCTCTCTTCCCATTTTTCGCGCCAATTAAAGTAAGGCGAACCGCCGTGATCGAAATAGGCGAGCTCTTCAAACCCATGATCTTTCGGCTGATACCCGTCCAGTCCCAGGGCGCCTAGATGCCATTTGCCGAGCATCGCACTACGGTAGCCTTTCAGCGCTTCGGCAATCGTAAGCGCATCGTACTCGTCCTGCGGCTGCCCGCTTTGTAGCGCATAGGTAAACGAGCCTGAAATGAAGCCGAGCGCGGGATCCGCCTGCTCAGGCGTATTCTTTTTTCGGTCGTGGATGTGATATCCGGCCGGCGGCGTCACTTTGCGCGAAAAGTAACTCCCATTCATATGCCCCGACGCCGTAAGAAATCCAAACCGACCCGGATAGCGACCCGTAAGCAAAGCGGAGCGACCGGGCGAACAGAGCGCGGCGGAATAGGCCTGGGTAAAAGTCATCCCGTGTTCAGCGAGCCGATCAATAAATGGCGTTTCGTAGAAACACTCTTCTTGTTTTACGTTCCGCACACGCGTCGCATAACTCACGATATCCATCCAGCCGAGGTCATCGGCTAAAATGACAATAACATTCGGCTTCTCCGCCGAAAGCGCCGTAAGAGCGCCCATCAAAAAGAGCATCCCGATGGTCACTCGCCGTCCCGCTGAGCGGGCAGGAAAACATACATTCAATTCATTTACCTCTTAGCTTATTGGTCGAACATGCCGTTCTTTGGATCGCCGCCGGACAGCAGGTAGGCGATGAGGTCGAGGAGTTCTTGTTCGTTGAGGGCGTTGATGAGGCCGGCAGGCATCATGGAGACTTTGCGTTCTTCGGTTTTGGCGATGTCGGTTGCAGCGATGGTCAGCTGTTGCCGGGGGGCGAAGGGATTGGTCATCACCGTGACCTTGCCGTCTTCGTCGGTCAGGATACGGCCGATGACCATATTGCCGTCTTTCCTGGTGATCTGGTGGGTGCCGAATTGGTCGGAGATGACGGCGCTGGGATCGATGATGTTCTCCATCAGGTCGCGAATGGTGTAGCGATTGCCGCTGCCGGTGAGGTCGGGGCCAATGCTGCCGCCGTCGCCGCCGAAAGGATGGCAGATGGCGCAGAGCGCGCGGTACATGTTTCGGCCGTTGCTGAAGTCGCGGCCACGGAGTTTGCTTTTTTTGGCAAGGCGGACGGTTTCGTCCAGGGCGTAGGTCTTGCCCGGGCCCTTGGGTGGCACGATGCCGGCGGGGGCGCTGGGGGCCGCGGCGCTGAGTGCCTGCAGCTCGGCGACTTCGCCTTGAGGTGCGATGTTGGCAATGGCTTCGGCAAGGGCAGCCTCCATGAAGCCCTTGTAACTGTTGCCGCCCTGCCATGAGCGGACGCGTGGAAACCAGGAAAAATAGGTCTTGCGAGTCTCGGGCGTCCAACCGGCAGTGGCGTTGCGCACGGCAACGAGGTAGGCGATCTGCTGGGTATTGGGGCGACTGCTGGCGGCTCTGCGGAGGGCTTGGCTTTTGGTATCGGAACGACTGAGGACAGCGTCGCTGGCCATTATGTCAAAGCTGTCGGCGGCTGTTGCCATGAGGGCCAGGGCCTGGGAAACGACTGTGCGGGAATCGAGCGCGACCAGCATCTGGCAGAGCTCACGATTGACGAATGGATCGTCGGCGGGAAAGACGGCTTCGAGTCGAGCTGCAAGCCCACGGCAGGTCTCCGGACTCGGCTTGCCCAGGCGCGTGTAGGCCAGTTGATAGGCACGCAGGGCGGCCAACTGCTGGTCCGTGGAAAGCTGCGCAAAGTCGAGCTGCGCGAGCGATTTCCAGAGCTGGTTCTGCAGGTCTTCGTCTGCGGCCGTGACGGCTGCTATCGGCGGTGACGACGTTCTGTCGTGCTGCCATTCATCGCTTGGCAGAACCTTGGCCCTGCCGCTCACCCGTGTCAGGGCGATGACAGCCTCGATGAGTGCGTTCGTACGGGTTTCGCTCATGGCTTTCTTCTGCCAGCTATCCACCGGCAGTCGCTCTATGGCCACACGCGCGGCGAAGCGGATGTGGCGGTCCCCGTGATCGAGCTGCGGCCAGGCTTTGGCTAGCACCGTCTTCGGATCGGCACCGTCGACATGAAAGGTTTCCAACTCGGCGCGGAGCTCGAAGTCCCTGCCCACAGGCAGCGCCTTCACCGGGGTGGTGGATTCGTCGCCGATGTAGGTCACGCGATAGACACCCGACTGCAACTTTCGACCGCCCACGGCAAAATACATCGCCCCGTCCCGCGGACTGATCACGACATCGGTGAGTGGCAGCGGCTTGCCGTGGAGGAAGTCTTCCTTCACCGCGCTGTAGCTGGCGCCATTCGGCGTGAGGTGTACGGCCCACATGGTGCCGTAGGTCCAGTCGTTGATGAACAGGGCGCGTTGATAGCGCTCAGGGAATTTTGCAGCATTGCCGCTAACCACGCCGGTGGGACTGCCTGGTCCGATGTCGATCGTTGTCGGCAAATTGTCAGGGTAGTAATCGGGAAACTTGCCCGCACCGGCGCGCCAACCAAAGTCGGCACCGCTGACGCAATGATTGACTCGTGTGAAACGATACCAGGGCGTGCCGATATCCAGTTCCATGTCGGCGTCGTAGGTGAACAACTGGCCGCCGAGGTCGAAGGCAATGTCGAACTGGTTGCGGAAGCCGTGGCAAAAAAGCTCCAGGTCACTGCCGTCAGGATTCATGCTGCAGATGTAGCCGGCCGCAGTCTCCACCTTTGCGGTCTTGCCGCGCCTGCCGTCCCACAGTCGGGGCAGGACGTGGTCCTCGCTCCAGAGTTTGGGCGCTCGGGTCCCGTCGATCTCCGGAAGGGCCGCGGAGTTGCCGCAATTGAAGAAAAGCCGTTTGCCGTTCGGACTGACAGCCATGCTGTGGATGCCGTGTTCGCCGCCTCCCTGAATCCGATGCACGAACTCGACTGCATCGTACTGATCGTCACCATCAGAATCCGTGACCCGGTAGAGCCCGTTGCGGGATTTGTCATCGTTTACCATCACGTAGAGGCTGTCAAAGGCCGCCAGCACCCCGTGTGCCCCGGGCAGGTCGACCTCGATCTTCTGCGGCTGCAGCGTTTCCCTGCTGCCAACTGGCGGCAGCGTCATCCTGTACATGGCGCCGTACTGATCACAGGCAATGAGCCGACCCTGATGATCAATCGTCAAGCCGACCCAGGATCCCTGCTTGTCCCTGGGGACATTGTAGAGCCTGGTCACCTCGAATCCCTCGGGCACAAAGATCTCATTTCCGGTGATCGTTTCGTCGAGAGCAACCCTGGGCACAGCCTTTGTGGTAGATGTCTGGCCTTTGAAGACCGTCCCCCATGGCTTGTCGCCATAGTTGGCGAGAACAACGGCCGCTTTCCACTCGTCGGTCTCGGGTGCCGCGGCTTCCCAAGAGGCGTCGCTTTGAATCTTCACTTCCCTGCCCGCGTTGTCCTTGAAGACCAGCGAGGCGATGAACGCGCCGTTGCCTGGCACATCATTCGTTGCTTCGGCTCGCAGTTCGTTCGGGCCGGATTTGAGGTGTCGCGTGACGTCCACCGAGCTGGGGCGCTTCCAGTTCGCGTTGGTAACGACGTGCTTACCGTTCAGATAGATCCTGGCGCCATTGTCGCAGCTGACGACGAGGAGGGCTTCCTTCGCACCGCCTTTTACTTCGAAGGTCTTTTTCATGTGCGACGCCGCAGTGTTAGCCGGTTTGGCATGCCAGATCCATTTTGCGCCGTCGAATTTGCGGGGCGCAAGGGCAACCTTCTTCTTCGGTGCAGAAGCTGGGGCTTTCTTCCTGTTCTCGATGGCTGTCTTGATCGTGGCCGCCGCATCCTTACCGCTGAGATGGCGCAGCTGGATGTCCTTGATTTCGATCGTCATCGGCGCTCCGACATGGAGTTGGAAGGCCAGAATGCCTTTCCGCTTGGCAGCGGGATGATTGTCCGTCACATCCACGGTGTTGATTCCGTTGACCTGGTGGATCAGGCGGTCGCCTACTGCGATGATGGTCAGATCGTTCCACTCTGAGCCGACCAGTTCCTGGTTTTTGTCTCCCACCTTGCCAACCACCTTGGGTTTCCCGTTCGCGCCGACTTCGACCCGTTGGAAACGCCTGGCGATGATCCCCCGACCGAACAGCATCCCGAAATAGTCCGGCCTCGGGTGGAGGTCAGCCTGGTAGCCTTTCACAGTGAATTCCGTGCGGTTGAACAGCCTGCTGCGGTATTGCACGCCCGAGTTGTTGCCCGCAAAACGGACCGTCGCCTTAAACACGAAATCACCGACCTCACCGTCTTCCCAGACGAGGAAAGTATGAGCCTCCAGCGGATTATCCGCAGTCGTTTCGCCCAGAATGGCGCCATCTTTGACGGACCAGAATTGCGTTTTTCCGGCCCAGCCGGTGAGGTCTTTGCCGTTGAAGAGGCTTTGGAATTCCTGTGCGTGGGATGCCAAGCATGTGAAGACGCACAGAAGCGCGATCAGGAGGGGTTGTTTTGTCATGAAATAGAGCTTGGTGAGTTTTGGCAGAGGAATGCGGAATGTTCTCAATCAGCGAAGGACGGAGCCGATATAGCCGGCCACTTCCTCAACCGTGATATCGCCGGAGCCGTCCCGGTTCGTCCTCTTCAAAAAGGTATCCAGGTGCGCGGTGGAACCCAGCACGGTCACGAATTCTGTTTGCTGAGGGGATAGTTACTGCGACATAAGGATGCAGTCATCTCTACGCTGCCGCCAGCTACATACTAACTAATTGTTGTTATCCACTCTTTTCAGGTCGAGGTAACTGAAATTTATGCCTCGTTTACCCACATTACGGATTTCGATTTTGTTGGTGCCAGGCTTCAGGATCAGCGTCAATTTCCCCGCTTTCTTCTTCGACCAGCTCTTTACATTCGGGAACGCCAGCGCCTCCTGCTCAACCCCATTCACAAGCACTGCGCACCTCGCGCCGGTCTTGGTGGCAAAGGCTACAACGACCTCGAATTCGCCGCCCTTCCCGCCATCGACGTCAATCTCTTCGTCTTTGTTAATCTGATAGCGGGCGCCATGTGGCGGTTCCAGGTCAAAGAGCACCATCGACACATTGGGGGTTACCGTGAGGAGAGAGCGGAGACGCTCTGCAACTTCAGGGTACTGCTCAATCACGTTGTTCGACTCAGCAATATCTTCTGCCAAATTGAACAGTTGGGTCACGCCTGGATTCTCCTTTGGGGCGCTGCCCGGAGCCAACCATCTTGCGTACAGAGGCCCCTGGCGATACTTCCACTTCCCCGCTCGGACCGCACCATTACTAAGGTACAACTGCTCATACGGACTCTTTTCTTCGGCCCCGCCCGTCATCAAGTTCTCAATATTATACCCATCCGGCTGACAGCGAATATCCGCCGGAATCTTCGCGCCCGTCATCGCAGCAAAAGTCGGCATCATATCCATCGCCGTCGCGATTTCGGAACAGAGCGTTCCCGCCGGAATTTTTGCCGGCCAGCGCATGATACACGGCACCCGGTGTCCCCCCTCATAGCTTGAGCCCTTTCCGGCGCGCAACGGTTTAGCCGAGCCGCTGTGTTCACCTTTTATCAGCCAGGGGCCGTTATCGGAGGTAAAGATCACCAGGGTGTTCTCATCAACGCCGTTTGCCTTCAGCGCGTCCATCACCCGACCCGTGTTGAAATCGATCTCCGCGATCACATCGCTGTATAATCCGTTCCCCGTTTTGCCTTCAAACTCCGGCGATACATAGAGCGGAACATGCGGCATCGGATTCGCCAGATAGAGAAAGAACGGCTTCTTCGCTTTTACGCTCTCTTCGATAAAGCGGATACTTTCGTCGGCGAGCCGGCGCGTGATCGTGGTCTGATCGAGCGGAAACTCGATGCACTCTTCGTCACGCATCAAGGGAACTTTAAGCTTCGTTCCTTTCGGGTGAGTCCCTTTCGGAGTCTTGGCGTATAGATCGTTCAATTTCTGTGCGGAAAATCCTTGACGGAAATTGCAGTCGTCGGCATACGTCATCGAGCGCGACGGATACATGCCGTTGCTGTAAGGAATACCGTAAAAGGAGTCGAACCCCTGTTTGGTCGGCAGAAATTTCTTCGCATCGCCCAGATGCCATTTTCCAGCGTGGAACGTTTTGTAACCAACCGATTTGAGCAGTTCCGCGATGGTGAAATGCCGAGGATCCAGCCCGCTCTCACGGATCTTGTTGGGGAAAAAGACACCCGACGGTCCAAGAACTCTTGCCGGATAACACCCGGTCATCAGCGACGCCCTGGATGGCGTACATACGGATGAAGTCACATAAAAGTCGGTAAACTTGCGCCCCTCTTCCGCCATTTGATCGATGCGCGGGGTCTTGTTTTTCTCCGACCCGAAACAACCGACATCTGCATAGCCCATGTCATCGTTGAAGATAATGACAATATTGGGTTTCTCTGCAGCGTATGCACTTACGCACATCAACAGACCAGCAATACACGTGATAAGTCTTTTCACCCTTTACACTCCTTCATTTGAGGTTCCTTTTTGCCGCCAACGTTGATCGGCCGGCCGGACGCCGTCTCGAAAGATTTGGCGAGCGGCAGGCCCATGGCCCATCCGATGGTGGCAGCAGTCTACGATTCCGCTGCCGCATGCTGCACGATTTGACGAACTTTTTTCACAGATTCTAAGTAGTACCTGTTGCGGATAAGCATCGTAGCCGCAAGCTGCCAGCTTGCAGGCTCTCAAAACGGCCTCTAGAGGCCGTCTACGACAAGCAGGCTGCTTGTCGCTACGATTGAGTCCCCATCCGCAACAGGAACTAAGCATGAGGTTAAGCGGAGAATGGCTCTCATTTGGATTTGTTTTGGCGGGCAAAGGAATGTGAACTACTAATTCATTGAGTTCATAACGATGAAGTTTGCCGCGCCGAAGTCTTCGCGCAAAATGATCTTCAAGGATTCAACTGGTAGGGGTGCATCCGCTGGGACATGAAGCCCTCGAGACCTACTTTTTGATGTTTTTCGGAAACAATCGCGGCCCCTGTGTCATTACTAACGATGACCAAGCTAACGATGACCAATCCCGATGACGAAAACACAGCTCCCGACGCTACCGAGCAGGTTCAGTTGCTCTTTGTGCGCCATGAAAACTCCATTCGGGCGTTCGTGAGGGCTCTGCAGCCTTCTCTGTCTGACGCGGACGATGTGATGCAGGAGACCTTCCTGACGATTTCACGAAAAGCTTCCACCTTTGAGCCGGAAACTAATTTTGTGGCGTGGGCCTGCGGGATTGCCCGTCTCAAGGTGCTGGAGAATTTCCGCCAGAGAAAGCGTGCTAATGTCCTCAGTGAGGCTGCCATCAACGCTTTGACGGAGGACGCGCCATCGCCTCAGTCGTTGAGTGACAGGGCAGAAGCCCTTGAAAGGTGCCTTGAGCGATTAGCGCCGAAGGTGCGGGATCTGTTATGGCGACGCTACTCCCGGAGGCAGAGCTCGACCCAGATGGCGGAGGCAGCCGGGATGACCTCGAACGCGGTTCGGGTGGCGCTTTCTAAGGCGCGGGCTGCGCTGCGGGATTGCATCAATTCTCAACTCCAACAAGCCTGATGAAAGA
>Ga0066834_10000863_pt1 | contig 14342 bp, 7 predicted proteins | sample ETNtaG_30_FD_66729 | JGI IMG/M metagenome (GOLD analysis project Ga0066834, IMG submission 66729) | Marine microbial and viral communities from oxygen minimum zone, Eastern Pacific Ocean - ETNP201306PF43B | ecosystem: Environmental > Aquatic > Marine > Oceanic | place: Pacific Ocean: Eastern... | reverse complement strand
GTTTACAGCAACGGCCAATCCTGGAAGCAGCTCTTACCTGACGTGGTCACGCTGCCGCAGTATTTCGGCCAGCATGGTTACGCCACAAAGGGCGGCGGCAAGATATTTCACCACGGCGGCACAGGCACGGATCGCAAGGACAATCCGTCCTTCGACGAGTTCTTCAAACTCCGCATCCACGCCAACAAGCCCAAGACCAATTACAACGGTTACGTCCGCGGAGGCCGAAACATCGGCGGACTGGCAAGCCCGAGCTGGGACTGGGGTATTCACGAAGTCGCAAAGCAGACCGACGAATTCACGGTCAGTTACATCACGAACGTGATGAAGAACGAGAAACGCGACAAGCCGCTTTTCCTCGCCGCGGGCATCTTTCGGCCGCACCTTCCGTTCTGGGCGCCTCCCTCCACGTTCGAGCGGTATCCCTTCGATAAAATGAAGCTCCCGCCGCGCCCCCAAGGCGACCTTGATGACGTGCCGCCGACTGGAGTGAAGATGTCGCGCACGGAGTCGTTCATTTTCGACAACGCCATCAAGCCGCCTGAAGACCGGCCCGGCAGCCTGAAGAAGATGGTGCAGTGCTACCAGGCAGCCGCAGACTACGCGGACGAGATGGTGGGGCGCCTGCTCGACCAGCTCGATGCCACCGGACGGGCGGACAACACCATTATCATTCTCTGGTCAGACCACGGCTATCACCTGGGCGACAAAAACGCGACCGTGAAATTCACGCTCTGGGAAAAGGCCAATCACGTGCCGTTCATCATCGTCGCTCCCGGAGTGACGACGCCGGGCACGGTCATCAATCGCCCGGTGAGCCTGATCGACATCTATCCCACGCTCATCGATCTCGCCGGCCTGCCAAAGAAGGATGGGCTCGACGGTGTCAGCCTCGTCCCGCTGCTGAACAGCTCCAAAGTCGAATGGAATCGTCCGGCCGTCATGACCCAGGGTCGCGGCAACCACGCGGTTCGTTCGGATCGCTGGCGTTACATCCGATACGCCGATGGCACGGAAGAGCTCTACGATCACAATAGCGACCCGTGGGAATGGAAGAACCTCGCCGGCGATCCCAAGCACGCGGCGGTCATTGCAGAACACAAAAAGTGGCTGCCGAAGAAAGAAGCGGAGCTCGTCCGACGCAAGGCAAGAAAGAAGAACTCCGCTCTGGAGAGCGGAGCTACGAAAGCGAACACAAAGCCGAAAGCAGGCAAGCCAGCTCGTCCTGCCCGGAATCGTCCGACCCGCATTGACTTCACCCCGGCCGAGTACAAACCCGCCGAGAACGACATTCTCATCGCGGATTTTGAAGGCAAAGATTACGGCAAGTGGCAGGTCCTCGGCGAGGCGTTTGGAAAACGCCCCTCACAGGCGACGACGCTCCGTAATCGGGCGATTGGCTACCTCGGCAAGGGTTTCATCAACACCTACCTCAATGGAGACAAAACCACCGGCGAGCTCATCTCGCCGCCATTCCGCATCGAGCGCAAGCACATCAACTTTCTCATCGGGGGCGGCAAACATCTCGGGCGCGCCGGCGTGCAGTTGCGCGTGGACGACAAGACCGCCCGCGCCGCTACCGGACATTCACTGAAGGACACCAAAGCGCGGGAGATCATGGACTGGCACTCCTTCAACGTTGCCGAGTTCATCGGCAAGGACGCCGTCATCAAGATCGTCGACAAGACACCCGGCGGCTGGGGACACACCGTCGTCGATCACATCTTTCAGTCCGACAAACCGATGCCCGCTTCGCTTCCCGCGGCATTGCAGAAAGCAGCGGCCCGGCCTCCGGCGAAACCGGTCGTGCAACCGTCGACTCTCGCACTCGGACAATTCGATTCCGCGCACCGCACCTTCGCCTCTTACAGCGACGTCGGATACGACCAGAAGCTGCGGCCGCAGTTTCATTTCAGCTCGCGCAAGAATTGGATCAACGATCCGAACGGCATGGTTTATTACGACGGCGAATGGCATCTCTACTTTCAGCACTGCGCGCTCAGCGTGAACCGCGGCCCAAAGTCCTGGGGACACGCGGTAAGCCGCGACCTGGTGCACTGGGAACAGCTTCCCCACGCCATCGTGCCTTACGACAAGGGCGCCATCTGGTCGGGCACGGCGGTCGTCGATCACAACAACAGCCTCGGCAGACAGGTCGGCGAGACCAGAACCCTCGCTGCCTTCTTCACGACAACCTGGAGAGAAGGTTTCTTCCAGGCCATGGCCTACAGCACCGACCGCGGCCGCACCTACACGCTCCACATCAGGGGCGAACCGGTCGTACCCAATCAGGGCATCATGAAAGGCGAACGCGACCCCAAGGTCTTTTGGGACGAAGCCCACAAGAAGTGGAAGATGGTACTGATTCTCGGCGGCAAAGAACGCCTCATCCGCATCTTTGAATCGGACAACCTCACCGACTGGGTCAAGGCCGGTGACATCAACCGCAAGTGGGCCGCCGAGTGCATCGACCTGTTTCAGCTCCCCGTCGACGGCGACAAGACCAACATGAAGTGGGTCATCGCCGACGCCAGTTTCGATTACGAAGTCGGCGAGTTCACCGGCAACGGATTCGTCACCGAAGGCCCGACCGGCCGCGGCGATTACGGCAGAGGCTTCTATGCCGCGCAGACCTTCAACAGCGGCCCCGACGGCCGGGTCGTGCAAATCGGCTGGATGAACGATCGTCGCAAAGAGTGCCCGTTCCTGGTCGAGGGTATGCCATTCAATCAGCAGATGGCTTTCCCCACCGACCTGACTTTGCGAACGACACCCGAAGGCATCCGCCTCTTCCGCTGGCCCGCCCCTGAAATCAGAAGCCTATACCAGAAAACCCAAGCCCTGAAAAACATCAGCGCGGAAGCTGCCACCAAAGCCCTGGCGAATGTGAAACCGGAGCTGGCCGACCTGTCGATCGAGTTCGAGCCCGGCACAAAGGGCAAGCTCGTCCTGACCGTGCGCGGCATCCGGATCTCGTACGGCGAAAAGATCAGGTATCGCCGACCTGACAGTGAACCTGTTGAGCTGCGAAGCTTCACCTTCAATGGAAAGTCCTGCCCTGCGCCGGCCATCGATGGCAAAGTTAAACTGCGCGTGCTGGTGGATCGCAGCTCGCTGGAACTCTACGCCAATGACGGTGCGACCGTGGCTTCGAGCTACGAGTTCGAGATACCGAAGGACTTTTCAATCTCCGTTACTGCCGATGGCCCGGTGAAGATTCACTCCCTGGTGGTCAACGAACTGATGTCCGCCTGGCCGCCCGCACACAAGGCAAGACGTCCCTAGAAAACGCAGACGAAAAACACGCCGAAAAGCGTTCCTCAGAAAAAGAAGGCAGGGCTCGAGCTCACATTCATCTGACTTGGCTCCGCGAGAATGTATGACAGAGCCGCAACAAAAGGCGATCTGTTCATTCCTTGGTTCGGGACGAACTGTCCCGCTTCAGTTTCTTTCACACATAGTTGCCGTATTTCTGCGCCTTGCGCACATGCTTGCTCGCAGGGAATTCGAGGATCTTCTGTTTGAATAGCGGATACGCAGATGCGTAGTCCTTCATCATGACAAGACACTTGCCCTGGTTGAGCATTACGAGGTCGCCCGCTGGTGAATAGGGATATGCCTTTCTGTACTCCAAATACAATCTGGAGGCACTTGAACACTCCTTGTGACGGTAGACTGCATTTGCTGACTTGATGAGCCAAACCCTTGGTATCTCGTGAATGGCGGTTGCAGGGTTCCAATCTTTCAGGGATCGATAATCATTCAAAGCTAGCTCGATCTCCTGTTTCGTTACTCCTCCGATTTTTTCCGCTAGTTGGGCGCGGCGCAGACGAAGCGATCTGATTAATTCATCCGACATATTCCAAGGCGCTTCATCGAGTGGCAATGCCAGAGCCTGGCTCAAGAGTTGAACCTTCGTTCTTTCGTCCTCCTTCCGTGCATCTGACAACGCCTTTGCGAGGAAATAACGGCTGAATATCTTCGGTTCGCCTGAACAGTGCTTCAGACATTCTATTGCAGATGCTGGCGCACCGTCCTGCGACATCGTTTTACTAATTCGCTGCAGCTTATTTTCGAGCTCTGCTTCGCCCAGAAGATGGTTTCCTGCTTTGCGGAACTCCTGGATTGCCGCTTCAGGCTGGTCGTCGACCAGGTGCAGGATTCCTGTTGTAAATGCATCCCAATACTCGAAGCCCCTTCCTCTCTCTTCACTTACCGCTGACTTAGAGCCGAAGGACAGCAGAATTAGTATTCCGAAGCTAATCTCTTTTGTCATTTTGTCTCCTTTCCACCGAAGACAGGGCTGGTCAAACGCCCTTTGGAGTATTTGGCCCACTTCGAATCTTTGTAGAGCTTCTCAACCTTCTGAAACATCTCTCCGGACTTCTCGATCATGCCGGCCTTCATGTACGCATCCCCCGCCCAATACAGAGCGGCCGGTAATAACGCGGATTGGGGCCGGCGGCGGAAGAATTCTACATAGTGTTCTCCAGCCGCTTCATACTCTTCATCAAGAATCAGCGCCAGCCCGAACTTGAAATCCATTTTCTCTGCAGATTCGTGTTTTGGATAGCTCTTAAGCAATCGTTGGAAATAGAGCCTTGCCGCCCAGTAATCCTTTTTGCTGAAGCGAAAAAGTCCCATTCGAATCAGGGAGTCCGGGGCCTGCTGCGATTTTGGATGGTCCTGGATTAGTTTTTCGTAGAGTGAAAAGCAGTGCTCCGGGTCGTCACTCCTCTCGACGCAGATGGCTGCCCGGAACCTGCCGTCCAGCACTTTAGAATGCTTTGGGTAGTCATGAATATATTGCACATACAATTCACGGGCCTTGTTGAATTGGCTCATTTCGTAAAACGCCTGGGCATAGAGGAATTCCCTTGTCCCTTTGAGGCTGACCGGGGTCCTTGCTGCCGGTCGTTTTTCCAGCAATTCTATTCCCCGATCCAGCCGTTTCTGGCCCTCTTTCATCTCTTTCAAGCCGATCAACACACCACCCCAGGATACGAGACATTCCGCATACGATGTCTCAACAAGGGTGTCGCGCCATTCCCCGTTGACGGGTTCTCCTTCATACGTCGGGTATGCAGGTGATTTTTCGTGGTGGGCGGTGCACCTGGGGGCCAGGCGAAAGTATTTCTCTGCGGACAAGTATTGTTGCATTTCGTGTAGACACAGCGCGAGCTGATAGGTCGCCGAAAAGGAGCGTGGGTTTGCCTTAACAATCCTGTGATACCTGACCGCGGCCTCGGCATGGTGCCCGGCTTTGTGCATCGCGTATGCAATGAGCTCTTCCTCGTCTTTATTGAGGGCGCGATGGAGGCTGATCTTCCGCAGATGAATAAGCGTCTTTTCCCAATGCCCCTTTTTCGCTGCGCTCGTTGCCCTGTCCTGCCAGACCGTCAGAGCAGATTCCTCTGCCTGCAATGGGCTGCTAAAGCAGATCAGCATCAGGACGGTGAACATACTTTCCTCAACAATGGATCCGGTTGGCCATCACGTTGAATCGGTTTGCCTCACGATGCCTTTTCAACCGTTCCTGTCAAGGTCTTCTCAGGATTTCCAGTTTCCCGGAGATCGCCGAGGATTCGGACAGAGAGGAATACAAGGAGAGAGAGCCTTGCCCAGTTGCACTTTTCGTTTACGGAGGTCATATAAGCTGCACCACTGGGATGAACCCAACTAGGTCTCTTAAGAATCACACAGTTGCAGGAATAGATGACCGGTAAAACCTCGGCCCTCGCACTGTCAATTATTCTCTCTTGTCTGATGGTCGCGCCCGCCGAGCAGACCCCGACTTCCTACGGGTCGGCATCGCGAGTCGATACACCCATCCTTCGTGTCCCGTTTGTCAAGAGACCACCGGAGATCGATGGCACGATGGCTGCCGGCGAGTGGGAGGATTCGTCTGCGCTGACCGGCTTCTGGTATGACTTTGCGCAGGCGAAATTTCTCTTCCTGGCGCCCATCCAGACTCAGGTCGAAGTCTATGCCGGATACGACAAAGAAAACATCTACATCGCCTACTCGTCGCCCGTCTATCCTGAAAGCTCGTGGCTTAAGGCGAGGGGGCGCTTCCCCGACGTGATAAATCATCCGCTCTACGGCCTCATCTGGGATGACCACATCGAGCTCGAACTCCGTCCGCATCATGACCTCGCTCGCGGGTTCCGGATGGGTCTGTTCAAGTGGTTCGCGAATCCATTCGCCAGCCTGGCCGATCAGTATTGGAGTGTGAACCTCGGGGAAGGTAAAACCTGGAAAGGCAAGGCCATTGTCCGAAGCGGCTTGACCGCCACTCGCTGGAATCTGGAATTCGCCATCCCTCTGGAGCAGATGGTGGAGGGCAACTACTCGGGCAAAGAGCAGGACGGCACGCCTGTCGTCAAGCTCCCTCCCGCTCCGGGCACGGCCTACCGCTGCTGGTTCACCCGCGGCATTGGCGGCAACGGCCATTTTTTTAACGTGTTCGACAAGCACGTCTGGAACACGACCAAGACCAAGCTCATCCTCGATCCGGATGTGCCGAGCTTTCAGGTGAAATCGCTCGGTCCGATCATGGATGACATCATCAATATAAAACTGGCCGTGAAAAACCACTCGAATAAGTCCAAGACCGTGCGTATCGGTTTCTTTGTGGAGAACCAGATCGGAACGGTTTATTCCAGCTACGAAGCACCCGAGTTGAAGAAAGGGCTGCTCGAGCTTGTGCCCGGCGAATTGAAAGAGCTGACGATCAAGAAACCGTTCCCCGGCATTAGCACGGATGGTAATGTCCTCTGGTTCGACGTGCGCAGTGCGGGCCGGCCGGCGAAATCACTCTTCCGCACTCGGCTCATCGACTTCCACTCCATGGACGGCGGTGAAACGAAGAGGGGCGAACACACCGTGACCTTCCGCAGTCGCCGTGTAGACGTCATTAAAGAGATGCGCCCCCCGCGCAGGGATTTTGATTTCCGCTATTACGTTTCATCTTACACCAAGAAGATTGGGGGCGTGGTGGATATCGGGATCTACGGTGGCGGCGATTCGGCCAAGAAAGCCGTCGAGGCCAGGTTTTCTGTGATGAAGGACAATCCTGATGAGGATGAAATCGCCGAGCGGACGATGAAGATTGAGGGCGATTTTGCCTGTTTCCTGATGGATGTGCCTAAGTTGACCAACGGCGAATCCTACAAGGTCTCGCTGCTGCTCTTCGATCGGAATAAACGCATCGTCGGCGAGCGGAATCCTGAGCCGTTCAAGTTCAAGGAGTTTCCATGGATGAACAACAAGGTGGGTCTCGAAGACGCAGTCTGGGATCCGTTTGTCGCGATTCAGAAAACCGATAAAGGGCACGAGACGCTCAAGCATCGCTTCGAGGTCGGTGAAACGGGACTGCCGGCACAAATCTTCATCAAGCCGAACCAGCGCGAGCTGCCGCTGGAGAAACGTGCGGACGGTGCAGAGCTCTCGGATGCTGAACTTAATTCGATAGGCCGCGGCCCGCAGTTGCGAAGCCCGTTCCGGCTCGAAGCGGTTGTCGGCGGCAAACGCGTTTCGGCCGAACCCGCGCAGGCTGCGAAACTCACCCGCGAATGGAAAAGCGAGTTCGAGTATTCTTCGTCGGTCAAGATTGGGCCCATTGATGCGCAGCTTGTCACGCAATACGACTGCGACGGTGCGTTGCACTGTTCACTCACTTACGGCGTAGACAAAGCAGTCAAGGTCAGCAGCTTTGAGTTGTCCGCTGACATCGCCGGACAGGTCGACCTGGTCGCCAGCGCCATCCAGGGCGGCAGCATGGCCGGCTCGGACGTGTGGGAATGTTCGCTTCCAGAGACAACCGGCGTGGTCTGGGACAACGCAAAGATTGGCCCGCCGGAGCTCTACTACAGCAGTCTCGTTCCTTACATGTTCTTTGGCAGCGGAGATCGTGGTTTCTCGTGGTTCACCGATTCAGATATGGGCTGGAAGCTCGATAAAAAGGGCACGTCCATGACGCTTGAACGCAACGCTCAAGGGCTCGTCACCTGGAAGGTGCGCTTCATCAATAAAGAGTCCGAAGTCAGGGGGAAGCACAACATTCAGTTCACGATCCTGACGCACCCGGCCAAGTCGAAGCCCGAATACTACCGCCGAACCTCCTGGCTCTATCGCGGGGGCGCGTGGGCGGCCGAATTCCCGGGGGGCGACCTCTCGAAGTCGGACAAAGAACTCAGAGGCAATGGCCGCGCCATGGCAAACAGGCTTTCCGGAAAGAAACACACAGATGCCGAATTGGCCAAGTGGACACCTCCCGGCCCGCCGAACTCGACCTTCTGGCGTATCTACCAGTTGCGGAACATCTGCAATGTCCCGACCGGTCGCATCGATCCTTCGCTCTCCAGAGAGGATCAAGCGAAACTCCGCAAGAAACTGAAGTGGGATGAGCTGAACCTTGGCCACTGGGGGCTGAACCAGTATTTCCAGGACAAGTTTCCCGTGTTCTTCGGCCGCCAGATCGAAATCGGACGGCGTATGGGCTGGTGGTGGGACGAAACCTGGCCCACCTACCGCAGCGTCAATCTCGCTGAAGGAGACGCCTATCTTCGAGGCGCTGCCACAGTAGGCGAAAAGGAACTGCCGTGGCAGGATAAATTCATGACCGGCCACATGCGGATGATGTTCAAGCGCCTGGCCCGGCAGTTCAAGGCCCACAACATGCCGATCCGGAACTACCTCTGGGCGAACAATTCGGCCACTGCCTTTGAATCGTTCGCGTGGGACACTCAACTCGTCGAAGAGTGCGGCGCGGGCACACGCACCTACGAACTGGACAACATCACCGTTTACCCAAATTCGTTGTGGCGATACGAGTCGCATAGTTTCACCGGCCTGGTCTGCCGCATCGTCCCCGATTTCATGTCCGTGCGAGAAGGGGACGAGAAGCGGCATGAACGCCAGTACCTCGGCCGCGCCCTGCTCCACGATATCGGCGTCTGCTCCGACGGCCCGCACGGTTACTTCGCCAACGCCGAACAGGCCGTCCGCCTGCTGAACCGGATGCACGACTTTGGCCTGATGGAAGACCAGGGCGTCGAGTTCATCCCCTACTGGCGCAGCGGAGAGCTCGTGCGTTACGGCGGGGAGGATTTGAAGGACGTTTACGTCTCGATCTTCCGCCGCCCCATGGAAGGCGGAGGCACGAAGGCCCTCTTCGTCATCCTGAACGAGAGCGACAAGCCGCTGAACCTCCCGCTGCACGTGCTGAACAGCGACCGAATCTTCGGAGGAGCGAACACTCTCAAAGCCGGCGACATTCGCGGCGCGGCCGAAGTGCCCCCAATACTGAAGAAATGGTGGACTGCGCTCAAAGACCGCAACGCCGCCACCGCAGCCCTGAAAAACTTCGAGACCGGCGAGGCCGTCCTGAAGACCAGCGAAGGTGATTCCTACGGCCCGGTCTACGTGCCCTACCACGATTACCGAGTTCTTTACGGAGAGAGCAAGAAGTGAATTTCAGATTCATCGGGCTAATTGGACTGGTCGGACTGATCTGCCCGATCCGACTGGACGCAAAAGACCTCAAACTCGCCGGCAAAATCATCGAAACTTCGCGCCATCGGATCACCCTTTCCGATTCAGGGCTTCCGGAGCAGATCGAGGTGTTGGCTGCGCAGGACGAGCTTCCTCTCGAACTGCGAGGCAAGAAAACGGAAGTTCCCGTCCCGGTGCTTCTATCCATCGGGCGCGGCAAGCAACTTCGCAATCCTGTCCGCATCGAAGTGGCCGTTGCTGGTAAGACCACTGCGGCACAACCGGCCGCACCGGCTAAGCCAAATCTCAAACGTGGACAGGTCGCCTGCAGATCCAAGCTACAGGCCGGCGAAGTGAGCATTGGTCTTGATCTTTCTTACAGCCCGAATGGATCGATCTCCGGCAGCATCGATTACAGCGGCAAGGCCGAGGTCGAATCCATCGCGCTCACGATCGATATTTTAGGAGCAGTCGACCTGGCTTTCGCAGGCGCACCAATCGCCCCCAGATTGCAGTCTTACAACGCCGCCGATTACGCTGTCGGCACGGAAGAAGGGCTGGTCTGGGGCAATTCTGAAAAGGACGCCAAGACCCAGAAACGTAAAGCGGTGCCCGGACCCGTCATGCACATGTTCGTCGGGAGTGGCGACCGCGGGTTCACCTGGCTCTCCAAAGGCGGCAAAGGCTGGGAAACCGACAACAACATCTCCAGCGCCACTTTGACCCGTGACAAGGCCGGCCAGGTCACCTGGCAAGTCCTGTTCGTAAATCACAGAACGAAACTGAAAGGCAAGCGCTCCATCGATTTCGCACTCCGCATCCACCCGACACGAAATCGTGACTCCAAACACCGCAGCGTCGCCTGGCTGGATTGGCCGTTCAACGGCAAAGCAGGCGAAGCGATTCCGATTGCTTTGGGAAAATCCAAGAAGGCAGATCTGCTGCGCGCCGATGCCGGCACTGTTCATGAAGCATCCGCAAGTTTCGCCATCCTAGAAGGAGCAGCCGGGGGGGACGCGCTCGCTTCGGCCGGCACACACGCTGAGACCTATCCCATCAACCTTTTCCGTTACCTCGCCGCCACCCACACCGGACTGACGGCCCGTCTTCGCTCAAATGCCAGACAACTGACGCGCCCGGGCGCAGACCCCGCGGCCGACCGCATGCTCCTCGGCCGGGCTTTGCTCTGCGATATCGGCCTCGATGCCTATAGCCTCGCCAATCTTGATGGAGCCGCGAACATCCTTTCTGCGCTCGTAAAGTTCGGCTACTTCGAGTCGGACGGCAAGACCGAGTTCATCCCCTTCTGGCGCAACAGTTCGGTCATCCGCTTCGGCGAAACCTTCAGCAAAGACGACGCATTTTCACTGCACGAAGAGAATCCCGTCGGGCAAGTTTACGTCAGTGTCTATAGACGCCCCCAGGCGCGCCGAGGGACCCAGACCATGATCGTCATCGTCAACGAATCCGACAAGCCAGTGCGAGACCAGATTTACGTCACGAACCCTAAAAGCATCTTCGGCGGCGCAAACGTGCTTGATCACCGCACCATCAAAAGCGGTTACGATTTCAGCCGCTTTCACGTCATGTCCGATTGGATGAAACTCGGCGTCATCGGCAAGAGCGCCAAAACCAAAGCCCTCCAGGATCTGGAAGACCAGAGCATCGTTCGCCAGAACGCCGCCAAAGACGGCATCGAAGCCTACGGTCCGCAGGTGCATATTCCTGCCCATGATTTTCGGATTCTGTTCGGGAGGAGTAAATAGTAACCGTCTTCTTCTCTCTTCTTTTAATCTTGCTTCTAATCTTTCCTTTTCTTCTTTCTTCTTTTCCTCTTCGCTTTTAATCCCTCATTTCTGCCATGTCTTTCTTTAACCACGAAAAGCTCAATGTCTACCAAAGGGCCATCGAGTTCGTTTCGTGGGAGAATCGGCTTCTATCGAAGAGCGAAAGAAAAGTATCGGCGATCGAGCAGCTTCATCGCGCCTCGAACAGCATCCCTATCAATATTGCAGAAGGAAACAGCAAAAGTTCGCCTAAAGGCAGAGGTCACCAGTTTGACGTTGCTTACGGCTCCTCTCTCGAATGTGCAGCGTGTCTGGATGTTCTGGTTGCCTGGCAATCGATTGAGAGAGACGAGATTGGTGGTGGAAAGGGTTTGTTGAAGGAAATCGCTTCCATGCTAATAGGCCTGAGACGACGGAATTCCGATTGGCCCGATACTGTAAACGAGGAAGGACAAGATTATGGTTCGGCATACTTTGACCATGAAACACTCCCGGTCTACAAATCTGCCATGCTTGTGATTGGGTGGGCCAGGCCACTTCTGGATGAAATGCGTTCCACAGCGAGAAACGCCTTGGATAAATCTCTCACGAGCGTTGCACTGAACATCGCAGAAGGTAACGGCCGTTTCTCGTTTCCCGACCGTGCTCGATACGTAGAGCAAGCACATACATCTGCCCTGCGATGTGCGGCCAATTTGGATGTGGCGGTTGCGAATGAGGAAGTTGATGTGGGAATCGTTGCGGAAGGCAAGAGGATACTCTCTGAAGTAGTCAAGCAATTGGTGAAGTGGGGCGAGTATCTGAAAAAGAAGTCAGTGTAGGACGTGCTGGCAGACTGAAGGTTGGATTAAAAGCAAGAGATCAGAAGAAAGAGGAAAAGTGGAGATTAGAAGCAAGATTAAAAGCAAGAGCTCTTGGCCTTTTATGCTCTTGGTCACACTATCGTACATCCCCCTCACCGCCCAAGACTCCGACTCCGAGGACAAAAAGAAGATCATCGTCGTCACCAAGATCGACGAAGTGCCCAAGCGTTGCCATCGCGTGTTCAAGACGTTCATCAAGGAGTTGCCCGAGGGCTGGAAGATTCAGATGACGCTGGGCGAGTTTTACGACTTCGGACATTCCAGCAGCACGAATAAGTTCGAGCCTTACATCCGGTCGCTGGTGCCGCTGGATGCCAAAGGGAAGCCGCACGGCGAGGAGAGCACGTATCGGATTGACGGCCGGCTAATACGAACGGCTACTTACAAGAATGGAACGAAAGAGGGGATGGAGAAGATTTACAGAACGAAAAACCGGGGGCCTTTTTTCCTCTATGCGGAGATACCGTGGGTTAAAGGCCGCATCGAAGGAGTGCGGAAGACTTACCATCCCAACAAGCAGGTGAGTTCCAAGACGCTATACAAGAAAGGCGAAGCCCAGGGAAAAGCGATCTCCTACAGCCCTGAAGGCAAGTTGGTACGCGAATGCACCATGAAGAACGACAAGATTCATGGCCTCCTAACCGACTTCTGGCCGCAGACCGGCAAACCGCGCCGGGTCATCAATTACAGGAAAGGCGAGGTGCAGGGGGTCGTGAAAGAGTATTATTCGGACGGCAAATTAAAGCGTGAAGTCCCGTTCAAAAAAGGCAGCATGCACGGCGAAGAAAAACAATACGAAGGCGACGGCACCCTCGCCCGATCACGATATTGGCTCAACGGCGACCTCGTATCGAAGGATGAATTTGAAAAGAAATTTAAGAAATAGTGAGCATCAACTCTTACTTTTAATCTTGCTTCTTAATCTAATCTTTTGATCTTTCTTCGGCTTTTCGTCTTCACTTTTCATCTTTCTTTTCTTCGGAGCCGCGGATCAACGACCTGATGGCACGCAGATCCAGAAAGTTTAGATCAAAAGCGAAGATTAGAAGCGGAAGAAAGAAAAAAGTGGAGACTAAAAAGCAAGATTAAAAGTAGTAATCCAAATCCGGAATCGCATTATTCAAACAGCGCTATGAATCAACCAATACTAATCCTAACCATCCTCACGCTATGCACTTTCACCTTCGCTGCCGATCCATGGAAGAACCACAACAAGGAAGGCACTCAGGGCCTTTCCGGTAATGAAGTGCAGTTCATCAAGCCCGGCAGCGACGGCAGGCTCTGGATCGGCACCATGCGCGGAATCGGCTACTTCAAGGCTGGGAAGTTCACGGCCCTGATGGACAAGGACAAGAAGGGGAACCCAAAGCCTATGCGGGCACAGGCATGGGACATCCTGGAAGCCGGCCCCGAGAATTTCTGGATAGGTCATGGCGGCGGAGCCATTCGCTATAACAAGGGCAATATCGAGCACACTCTCAAAGGCAACACCGTCGCCCCGCTGATTCAGTTTCAAAAGGGCGTCATCTGGACGATTGGAAAAGATCGCCGCACGGAGGGCAATGTTCTTTATCAGCACGATGGCACTGAATGGTCCCACGTCGAGCGGTTTAAGAAAGAGCGCGTCGCCGATATGTTCCGCTCTTTGAATGGTCACATTTGGGTCGTCATCGACGGCAACGGCGTTTTCGAAATCGACCCGAAAGCTGGCCCGGACAAGGCCACGCACCACATCGAGGGCACCAATGTGCAGTCGATGGCTGAAGATTCCAGGGGCCGCATCTGGTGTGGGCTCTGGGGCCGCGGCGTCATGGTCTACGACGACAAGGGCTGGACCTCGCACCTCAAGAAAGAAAAGAGCGCGATCCTCTCAATGGCCAGCGATGCGGCCGGCGGCATGTGGGTCGCCACCAGCGCCAACGGCCTCTGGAACTACAACGGCAAGACCTGGCGGCACGACCTCGCCGAAGAGGGCAGCATCACGCTCCTCACTGCCACTTCCGATGGTCGGGTCTGGGTCAGTTCGCAGTTCAGCGGCGGGCTACGCTACTGGAATGGGAAAAAATGGACAGAATCCCTCCCCGGTCCACTTCCCATCCGATGCCTCATCGAGGCCCCCGATAAATCCCTCTGGGCGGGTGGAGTGCTTGACGGCGTTCACGTTCTCAAGAAATAAACCATGCACACCACGCCTCTC
>Ga0066834_10000857_pt1 | contig 14378 bp, 8 predicted proteins | sample ETNtaG_30_FD_66729 | JGI IMG/M metagenome (GOLD analysis project Ga0066834, IMG submission 66729) | Marine microbial and viral communities from oxygen minimum zone, Eastern Pacific Ocean - ETNP201306PF43B | ecosystem: Environmental > Aquatic > Marine > Oceanic | place: Pacific Ocean: Eastern... | reverse complement strand
GGTCCCCGCTCGGCTGACTGGCCGCGATGTCGGCGAAGGTCTTGAGGGCCTCGTCGTACTGCCCGGCCTCGTTCTGCATGCGGGCGAGCTCGAGCCGATCGTCAATGCTCGCAGACTCGGAGGATGCGACCTTCTTCATCTCAGTGATAGCGTCCTCCGGCTTTTCGAGATCCCACAGGAGCTGGGCAAGATTGCGGCCGGCCGTGCGTGACTCTCGTGTGTTCGGATTCTTCTCGATGAATTCTCGATACGCCGGCAGGATACGAGCGGGATCCTGCGTCTTCTCGAGAGCGCGCAGGCGGGCGAGGCGCACTTGAGGGGTGTCGTTGAATGTCAGCACCCGCTCGTAAGCATCCGCGGCATTCTGAAACTGCTTGAGATGGTTGAGATAAAGATGGGCGAGCCGCTCGGCAATCGCCTGCTGGCGGTTCGACTTCGGATATTTCTTCAGATAATCCCGGTAATGGAGCGCAGCTACTGCAAACTGCCTCGAGCCGCCTTCATCGGCAACCTTTGCAAGGCGGTATAAAGCTTCTTCCGCCAACTCGTTTCCGGCAAAGGATTCAGTAATACGCACGTAAGCATCACGGGCCCTCAGCAGATCGCCCGTGCTCTTCTCATGGGTGCGGCCAATCTCCATCAGAATCTCGGGTGCCTTCTTTCCCTTGGGATCACGCTTCAGTAACGCCTCATATTCCGCCACCGCACGATCCGCATTGCCCAGGACATCCTCATAGATCCGGCAAAGGTGCATCCGCAGCTCGTGCCCGTTCGGCAGAACCTTGAAGCGTCCGAGCAGCTCCTTGTATGAAGCAACCGCCTTCAGGAAATCACCGTTCGCCTCGTGCAGTTGCGCCACCTGCAAGCGCACCGCGCTTTCCCGCTTATCGCCCGGCGACTGTTGCACGAAATCGCCAAGGACACGTCCCGCCTGGATCGGCTCACCCATCTCCAGCAGGGAAGAGGCCAGGTTCAATTGGACCTGTTTGTATTTGCTGTCCCGCTTGGCACCGCGCATGAACTGCCGGTAAGCCTTGACTGCCTCAGCAAACTCGCCTGCCCGGCGATGCTTTTCGGCCTGTTTGTAAAGCTCAGCCGATGATTGAGCGAGAATAGAAGAGGACGCGAGTAAAAGGAGCGCTGACAATGCGACGGCGATTGAAGTGGTCGCAGGGCGCCCGCACCACGATGTAAATCGCATGCGATGATCTCCGGAGGCGTACAATTATCATTAATTAAGGGAGGCGGATGTTATATGAGGAGGGAGGGAGTGGCAATTTTGGGAGGATGGGTTATCAGGTGGAATTTCCGAGGATTCGGACACGCGAGGAAAGGCGATGCTGTGGCCTCGACTCCTGGCTTCGCACACTATCACCCAGACTTCGCCAAATGTGAGTTTGTGGTTACGATCCATTTAACCGATTCACGATCGCTTCAGGAGACACCGCCATGTCAGTAAAGCCACGCTATCCCAAAGAAGAATTTACCCGTCTCGGCACCGAAAGGTTTATGGAAATCAAAGACCAGTTTACCGAAGAAGATAAAGGCAAATATCTGGTCATCGATATCGAGTCGGGTGATTACGAGTTAGATGAGGATGAGATAGAAGCATGCTTGCGACTGCGAGTGATCAATCCGGATGCCCAACTGTGGAGTGAGAGAATTGGATATCGAGCAAGACGTTTCTTTGGGGGAGTACGAAGGTGAAAGGTCATGTGAATGAGGAATTAGAGGGCGAAATTGAATTGACCGTCTTTGGGCCGAAAGTGGAAGTTCAGATCAGTGCATTGATAGATACAGGCTTCAGCGGATTCATGACTCTACCAACCGATGTTATCGACCTGCTGGAGTTGGAGTGGTTAATCGAAGGCCGACTTACGCTTGCTGATGGTGAGGATTTCTCGACAAACTCCTACCTGGCCGATGTCGAATGGGACGGCAGTCGCAGACGAATTGTCGTTGACGAGTCCGATATAAAGCCTCTGATCGGAACCGGCCTTTTGGCCGGGCATAAGCTCGAAATGGAATTCAAACTTGACGGCAGATTGCGGCTTGAATCCCTTGTGAAATGAGTGCGGGGCAGATGAAATCGCGTCAGAAGAAAGTGGCCGGTAGCGAGCCGCCTTGCTTTACGGTGAATGAAATTACAGTCAGCAGTACACAAGCCCAAGAGAGGCAAACATGTCAATAATCAGACGCTATTCGATAGAAGAGCTTGCACGTTTCCAAAGTACTATGAAATACATCCTCCTTCTTGTGATCGCTCTACCAATATCTTCTTCGGCCTTAGCTGCCGGTTCGATCACCCTTATCAAGAACGGCAAATCCAAGGCTGCTATCTATGTCGATTCGGAGATCATGGATACTCGAGTTCTGAAGCGTAATGCGTCAGCCGAGGAACGCCGGCACGAGCCGTTGCGCGTCCGCGTGCGAGAATCGGTTAAGGACCTGGCACTCTACCTGAAAAGAATCGCGGGGGCCGAGGTGCCGATCCACACTCGTCTCCCAAACGATGATGAGAAAATGATTCCCATCCTCATCGGCGACTACGCGGACAAGGTTTTCGGCAAATTTGCCATGGAGTCTGAATTTAAACAGGGCTACCGGCTGGTTGTGTCAAAGAAAGCAATCGGAATCCAGGGCGAGACTTTTGAGGGGGTCAGCTACGCGGTTTACGAAATACTCGACCGTCTCGGTTGCCGCTGGATAATGCCAGGCGAACTCGGTGAGGTGATCCCCAGCCTGCAGGAGGTGGAACTTCCCGTGATGGACATGAAGGCGTCCGCAGCCACTGGCTCGCGTCGGGTCTGGTATGCGGATGACGCCTTCCGGCGCCGCAATCGCATTGGCGGGTTCAAATATACTGCGGGACACGCTCTCGAGGGATACATCACCAAAGAGCAGTTGGAGGCGCATCCCGAATGGAACGCGGAGATCGCTGGCAAACGGGCTCTTCAGAGGTGCGATGTCGGCCATCGTATATGCTGGGCCAATCCGGACGTATCGGCCGCGGTCGCCGACACGATCATAGCCAAACTGGATAAGAGCTACGCCCCTTGCGTCTCCATCAGCCCCGGGGATGGCATGAATTTCTGCGAATGTGCCGAGTGTAAAGCTCTGGATACAGGCGACTGGGATCCCTCGATGGCCTGCACATCTATCACTGACCGCTATATCAACTTCGCCAATCGGATCGCCGAGCGCGTGGTTAAGAAACATCCGGACGTGAAGCTCGGATTCCTTGCGTACGTTCAATTCACCCGGCCACCACTCCGAGAGAAACTGCACCCCATCCTCATCCCCCAACTGGCGCCCATTACCTATTGCCGTGCGCACACGCTGGACGACGCGTCCTGCCCCTCTCGGCAGCAGTTGAAGCCGATACTCGATGGCTGGGGAAAATGCAGCAAGAACATCGCGATGTACGAGTATTACTTCCACTTGGCGGAGGTCGCCGCGCCGTTCCCAGCAATCCGGCGGAACCTGGTGGAGTTGCCCGTTCAATATGCGAATAACGTGACCATGTGGACGCCTGAGACGATGCCGAATTTCGAATCGTTCACACCCGGACTGTATATCGGCATCCGAATGTCTTGGTACCCAAAGTCCAATCCTCAGGACATCCTGAGCGAGTTCTACACGAACTTCTACGGCGCGGCCTCAACTAGGATGAAAGACTACTGGCAATACATCGACGACTGTTGGACCACAGTGCCCGAACACGCCGGCTGCGGATTCGGCTACATGCGCCGGTTCACTGCCGAGCGAATGGCCGAGGCGAGAAAGCTTATGAGCGCGGCCCTTAATGCCTGCGAAACTGTGATGGAATACCGCCGGGCGAAGCTTGCGGACGATTCGCTGCGGCAATTTGAACTGTTCATGAAGCTGCGACGGAACCTGTTTGCCGGCAGATTCAAGAAGCTCGAATCGGATGCCGAAATCTGGCGTGGGACGCACCAGTCACTTGCCGAGGAATACAAGGAGAACCACGCATTTACCCGTACCTACTGGGCGGCCGATACCGTCTCCGTCCGCTACTTCAACATTTTCTATAGTCGGACTTATACCGACGCTGCCAGAATCGCCCGCGAATTCAAGCTGCTGACACCGACTGTCAATACCTGGAAATACGCCGTCGACCGGAAAAAGGAAGGCGAGGCGGCAGGATGGCAGCAGACCGTCTTCGACGACGCGAAGTGGAAGACGACGGACGTATCCGTCGATACCTGGGCAGGGCTCGAGCTGATGGGTTACTACGGCCCCGTCTGGTATCGCACACAGGTGAAGGTGCCCGCGGTGGCGGAAGGCAAGAAGGTCTACTTGTGGGTCGGAGCTACTGACGGCGCCTGCAAGGTGTTCGTCAATGGCCAGCACGCTCCGTTCATCAACGCAAAGGGCGAAAAAACCGATGAGGCCAACGGCTATTGCAGGCCCTTCTCTTTTGAGGTCACCGGAAAGCTGAAAGCAAAGGCCAAGAACCAGATCACCATTGTCGGCACTCGCAATTTTCTCAACGAGTTGGGCACCGGTGGCCTGCTGGGACCGGTCATTCTCTACGCCGAGAAGTGAACGTAGTTGGGGATTACAGCGGCCACTCGGGCTGCCTCTCTTGAAATTGAAAGACCGGGAAACCCCAATTCCCATCCTGTCAGCCAGCTTTGCGGAAAGGAGACCAGACATGCACGGTGGTGAAAAGTGGCTCTTGATCGTGTGTGCTTTTGGGATGCTTGCGGGTGACAGTCCGGCTGAGACGAGGCCGACGGAAGGCTACCTGGCCAGGTTTTCGCGCCGTGTGAAGGCGCCGGGCCGCGGCAGGATTGCGCTTCGGATCAATTTTCCCCGGATGCCTGGCGTCGATAGATTGCCGGCTACCTTTGGCGTGCCATTCCCCAGGGGCGCGCTGCAATCCTCCGACAACGTGCGCATGGTGAATGGGGGCGGCCAGGAAGTGCCATGCGCAATCCGGCGCACGGCGTCCTGGATGGGACCGGACGGCGACGTGCGGTGGATCCTTGTCGACGCCCCGATCCGGCGGGGTGAGAAGTATTTTCTGGAGTACGGCACTGAAGTCACCCGGGCGGACGTGAAGAAACGCCTGGCCGTTGACGACGCCGAGGACCGCATCGTGGTGAACACCGGCCCCTTGGAATTAGCTTTCAGCAAGCACGCCTCCGTACTGATCGCTGAGGCGAAACTGCTCGGCCGCACGCTATTGTCGCCCACGACGCAAAAGCGGATGCATCTCGTTGACGAAGCCGGGGAGGTGGCGTTGACCAGCGACGATCCCGGGGATTACCAGATCAGTGTCGAGCAGAACGGACCGCTGCATGCCATTGTGAAGGGAACGGGATGGTATCGCCGCAGATCCGGCGAGAAGCTCTGCCAGTACATCACGCGTCTGCACGCCTACGCGGGGGAGCCTTTCATCCGGATCGTGCACACCTTCGTTGTCGCCTATGACACCGATAAGGTCCGTCTTAAGGATATCTGCATCCCTTTCGTGCTGGATTCAAAAGGGAACGCGCGGTCCTCGTTCGGCATCGACGCGAGCGACTTCTCAAAACATCGAAAGATGGGCGACGGCTATCTCCTCCAGCACAAGCATAACGCCTTCGTCCTTCGCTCTGCCGATGGACAGGAATTGGCGAAAGGCGAGCACGCGCCTGGCTGGTTTGACGTTTCCACTGAACAGGCGGGTCTTACCGTGGGCCTGCGTCACCTGTGGCAGGAATACCCGAAGGAACAGGAAGCAATCGGGAACGAGATGCGCGTTCATCTCTGGCCGCCGCACCGCACGAAGCCACTCGACTTCGACGCCAAAGCGCAGCTCGGCCCCGAGCGTTACGGACAATGGAGCCGCATCTGGCATCAAACACTTTATGAGGGCGGGCTCGACAAGTACGACCAGGCCATGGGGCTGGCAAAGACGAACGAACTGGTTCTGTCCTTTCGCACGGGAGGCCTGAGCCATCCGCCACCGGCCGCAATCTCTCGCTGCATGACCCTGGAAGATCCACTCGTCGTCTCCGCGGACCCGGACTGGATGTGCGAATCCGATGTCTTCGGGAGGATGTGTTCCCGCAAGTCTTCAAGCAGGCCCGACGTGGAACGAAAGATCGAGGCAAGCTACGCAAGCTTCGATCAGTTCCGCCGCGAGCGGGAAGGTTATGGCATGATCCACTACGGCGATATTCATGGTAAGGGCCCAGACAAAGGCTGGCGCCATTGGGCGTCTCGCTTTTACGGATCGCCCCTCATGCCGTGGATCATGTTCGTGCGAACGGGCGAGCCGAGGTACCTCACGTTGGCCATGGACAGCGCAAAGCACGTCATGGACATCGACATGTGCCACGTCACCAATCTGAAATACGGCGACTATGGACGACGTTGTCCCAAAAGCCCGGGCAAGCGCAAAGGGGGGCGGTACGGCGGCGACGGAGGCATCATTCATTACGCCGGACACCTCTATGACCTGGGGTGCGATTCGCACATCGACCAGTGGACGTACGCGTACTACCTGACCGGGTACCGGAGGGCATGGGACATCCTTCACGAGGAAGGGGAGTTTTACATCCAGTTGGACAAAGAGAAGCTCTGCAGCCCCCTCCGTCGTTATGACACCCGCATGACGGGCGGCGCCTTGCGAACCTTCACGACACTCTACCGGGCAACGTGGGACGAGAGGTATCTGGCTCTTGCCCGCCGGGCAGCAGAGCACTATTACACAGGGACGGAACCGGACGGCACCAGCAATAGCCGGACCCTGTATGACGGCTCAGACGTTTACATGACGCCCGGAATGTTCACCTATTACCAGGCGACGGGAGACGAGCGCATGCGCAGCCGCTTCCTGAAATGTCTACGCAAACTGGTGGACTCACGGAAGCCGGTTTATGACGGGCGCCTGTTCTCATACTACGGCCCGGCGATGGCCTACTTCGTTACCGGAGATACGACTTACCTGAACCAATCGGTTGGCTGGATGAATGACTTCCTGCCGTCGCAGGACGGCACCGGAGGCCACCCGCTGCTCACGGTTCACGTCAACTACTTGCCGTACATTCTCGGCGCGCTTGCCGAATGTGAGAAACCGGTTGAACCGGCAACCGTCCCGGTAGCGACGGATTCCGAGTTTCTTCTCAGACGGGACGACCAGGCGCCGTTCTCCATAAAGGCACGCTGGATCTGCTACGAGCCGATTTACTTGACCGGCAGAGCTTTCAGCGACTGGCCGGAGTACTGCAGGAGAAACGGGATCAGTGCGCGTCTCGTTGTTCGGGATGCCGGCTTGCGCACGGTGGCAAGCAGCGACATAGACCTGCCGAAAGAGGCGCCGGGACAGGACCGGGTTGCCGGCGGGCATTCGGGCGATCTGGTTATCAGCGTCCCTGCCGGCCCGCCGGGCGTGTACAGCGTGGCCGTCGAGACCAGTCAGCCTGTTCCGATGCGATTGTTCCTCCTGGAAACTTCTCTCAAGAAGGCCGTATATCCGACAGGCCCGAGCTGCGTTTCCTATGGCGGACGCCACTATTTCAAGGTGCCCGCGGGTTCCAGGAAGTACGGGATGAAGGTCAAAGCGCAAATCCTGAGAACCGTTCTGCGATTGCAGGTCTTCGATCCGAACGGCCGCAGAGCATTAGACTGGAAGAAGGAGGTCGGCTCCAACACCGTAGGCGAATACGAACCATTAGAGTGGGATGTACCGACCGGCGCCGACGGAAAAATCTGGAGCTTTACGGCCGTGCCGACGGATAAACTGGGCGGGCTCTACATCGAGTTCGACGGCCCCTCATGGCTGTCGGCTTCGAATGACGCCTTTTTTGTGCCGAAGGGAAAGCTTCAGTCGCGCGTGTCATTGACAAAGCCGGATCCATTGAGCCCTGCAGCCGGCAAGGCCCTCAACATTCCGGCAGGAAAAGCGCTGACCGTGTCATGCGGCGACAGGATGGCGAATGGGAACTACGAACGTCTGCCGGAGTCGGAGGGGACCATCGAATTCCGTCTTCGACCGGGATGGACCTCGGACGAGATACGCGATATTCAATTCCTGCGGTGTGGAGAGCTTTTCGTCTATCGCCGCGGCTCCATCGGCACATACTTGTACGTGGATGCCAGGGGCAATCAGTCGGGCTTCGTCATGATGCCGGACTGCTGGTATCACGTGGCCATTGCCTGGAACGCCGATGAGAAAGAAAAAGAGAAGACGGTGTTCCGGATGTATGTCAACGGCATAAGCCTCGGGTCCCTTGGCACCGCGGATAACTGGGCAGGTCCCGTCATCAGAATCGGCGCAGAGGTGCCTTTGGACATCGCGGACCTGCGCGTGTCCGACGTTGCACGCTACAAGAAAAACTTCGACGTCATTCCGGCCAGGCCGCGTGACAGACGCACACTCGCTCAGATCGACTTTGCAGAACCCTTGCCCTCTTTCGCCGAGATCAAGTAGGCGGCGGGGGTTCTGGGGCGAGGTGTCGAAAGATGTGTATTTGTCAGAACCCATCACAGAGGACGCGCCGTGTCCGCCGTCCCTGCGTTTTTACCAGCTTCCGCCCCCGCGGCAAGCAGCGCAAAGATGATCATCACCCGTGGGATAGGTCTCTTCTGCACGCTCCTGTGCTGCCAACAGGATTGCGAGCAGTCCTGCGAGAAAGCAACGATGTATCAATTCTATTTCTTTCATATTCTTCCTCAGGTGATCAAAATGACTCCGGGAGAGTCACCCCAGAAAAAGAGCGGGGGTGAGAAGAAGGCCCTGAATCACTGAGCAGCGAGATTCACGCGAATCAGCTCCTTATCATTACGCAGAAAAGCTGATTTCATTGAAAAGGCTGCAGCCGCCCAAACGACCGGACGTCCAAAGACTTCGTTCGTGGGCTCGAGCAGCTTGGCCCGGCTGATCTCGGTATAGCCTTCCGGGGACAGGTCGGCGAGAATGAGATGACCAGTCTCCGCGAACAGGAAGAAGTGACCAGTGGCTTTATGACGAGTCAGAAAAGCGGTGCCGTAACGAGCCCTCCGCTTAGGGGATTCCGTCCCAAGTGTTGGCAAGGTCGTGGTCCAGAGTCGCTTCGCTGTCTTGAGGCTGGCTGCCGTAAGATTACTCGTGTCAATGTCGCAGCCATAGATCACGCCGTCGACGATCAACGGGGTGACATTCGACGCACAGAGCGCCTCTTTGGGCTTCGCTTTCCAGACAAACTCAGCCCCGGGCTTGTCATTGTCGAGCTGCATGAGAGCCCCCACGCGGCCCTTGGCGCTGACGAAGAGTTTGTTGCCTTCCTTCTGAGGCGCCATGATCGACATCCCGTAACTCGGCTTTAGCGGCAGGGACCAATAGACCGAACCGTCAGCCGGATTAAGCGAATTCAGAGACTCCGGATGCCAGATGATAAGCTGATCGACGCCGGCATGATGGATTATCGTGGGCGGACAGTAGCCGGGCTCAGCCGCTGTCAGCGCCCGCCATTTTTCCTTGCCGGTGTTTTTGTCAAAAGCCACCGCGACACTGCCTTTTCCGCCGACCAAAGCGTAAAGCGTGTCCCCATGAATCAGCGGATGAGCCGAGAATCCCCACAGCGGGCTTTTGATCTGGTATTTCGATTTCCAATCCTGCTTCCAGATCACATCGCCCGTCTTGGCGTCGAGACAGACAAAGGCCCCTTCTGCCCCAAGCGAGTAGACCTTGCCATCCGAGACCGTCGGCATACTGCGTGGTCCACCTGGATAGGAAATCGAATAGGGCTGGTCGTAAGCGTGAGACCACAGCTCCCTGCCCGTCGCTGCATCGAAACAACGGACGCGCTCCTGTCCGGTGAGCCGATGACGGCTACCAGGGTTGTTCACCACCCGGCCCGATTTGATGAGGTAGTCGCTCAAGTAGACTTTGCCATCAACGACGCTCGGAGAGCTGTAGCCGTAGCCGACCGGAACCCGCCAGAGGACTTTCGGCCCGCCATCGGCAAAGGATTCGACGATGCCGGTCTCATTCCACGTCCCATCACGATCGGGACCCAGCCAGTGCGGCCAGTCTCCGGCGTGAACAGCGGCGAAAGAAAGAGCGGCAGTAACAGAGATAGCTAGAGTTTTCATGTGATCCTCGTCGTGTAGGCCGCGGCGTCGCCTCTCATGCGCGCTCGCCATCGAAGGTGACGGCTGCGGTGTGTTTCACAGTGCCGGGAAAAATTACTTAAGTCGGGCTTCGTCCGCCAACGGCCAATGAAGACTTTTCGTGTGAAAAGCAGGGACATGATCTTCTTGACCTCGAACAAGACGGCCAGTCGATAGAGGGGCCAAAAGGATCAGAGGTGAGAGTTTCCACATGACAGGCGATCTTGGAGATGGCGACTGGCCGCTTGGAGTGCAGCCGTTACCGTTGCCAAACCAAAGAAACCCAGAGGCTATCAGTGGTCCGACTGGAAACGGCCTGGGCTGACCCAACTGAGAATTCCAGGGCCTTCACCAAAGTGACAAGGAATTGGATCCTCTACACTCTTCCGCCCTTCCATTCTTCCGCCATCCATCATCGATGAGTCGCCTTCCTGCTTTTCTATTCTGTTTTGTGCTTTCCAGTCCATTCGGTGTCCGCGCAGAAGAAACGGAACTGCGTGTCTTCATTGATGAAGACCAGGGCACCATCTCCGCCCTTCGCGAGGACGAAGAGAAACCCATTCTCACAAATCACGCACGTCCGGACTTCCGCCCCTATATTCATCCCGTCGTCGCCCCTGATGGAAGGGGCGTGCTCACTCAGTACAGCCCGGGTCATCACCGGCATCAGACTGGGCTCTACTGGGGCTTTACGCGCGTGAATGGCCGCGACTACTTCCACCATCCGAAAGGTGATTACTGGCAGCGGAAGTCGATGAAGGTGATTAAGGACAGCGGCGCCTCAGTGCAGTGGCACACGGTTTACGATCTGCTCGATGCCAATGGCAAGGCCGTTCTGACCGAGACCCAAACATGGGAGATGCGGGCGAGCAGCAGCGAGTATGTTCTCGATCTTGTTTGGAAAGGAACTGCAATTATCGACATCACGGTGAATCGATACTCCTATGGGGGGCTCTTTCTCCGTATGCCTTGGAAGCGAGGTATCAAGGGCGAAGCGGTTAATGCATCCGGGCGCAGGAATGGAGCAGCCGAAGGGAAGCGCGACGTTTGGGTGGACGTGGGCATGCAGGTCGCCGGCCGTGACGATCTGGCCCACATCGCCATTTTCGATCACCCGAAGAACAAAGGGTTTCCTCTGCCCTGGCGCGTTGATGGCCAATTGGGCGTCGGGCCCGTACGTGCGCGCCTTGGTTCGTGGTCAATAGAGAAAGGAGAAAGCGAGACGATTCGGCACCGCTTCATCATCTACACCGGGGATCGAGATGACAGCGCGCTCAATAGAAAGTGGAGTGACTATACCGGCTTGGCTGAAAGGCCTGTGACTGCGCCATCGAAAGTCACGCTTCGCCCCAGCCTCCCTGCCACGCATCCCCTCTCACTGATCGCAAAGACCATTGGAGAGACGAACGACACAGACATTCAAAAGGACCTGCTGCGCGGCATGTTGGATGGGCTTGGGCGCAGACGTAACGTCGCTCCACCCGCAGGCTGGGCTGAACTGCAAAAAGGGTTCGCCGCCAGCAAAGACCAGGCGATCCGCGATCTGTCGCGAAAGCTGTCACAGATTTTTGGATTTAGAGAATAGAATCCTGTTCAGCGCTCTCAGCGCTGTGGCACTGATTCAAGGCAAAGAACCCGCGGCTGTTGGCATGCCCGGCAGAACCTCGGGTGTAATACTCCTTGTGCGGTCTGATGGGAACTGATCAAAATGTTGCGACTGAACTCGATACCCGTTTTTCTTTACCACATGGACATTTCCCACAGCCTGCCATGGGGCAGATTTCCAATCCCACGTCGCCTGTTCGGCCTGGGCCTCGTTTCTTGCTGGATGGCGGTGTTCGCCGGCAAATCCGCGATTGCAGGCGAACTCCCCCCTGCGCCGGAGGGTTGCTTTTCGCTCGTCGTCATTCCCGATACCCAGCATTACAGGGGGCGCGGGACCAAGAGGGGCGGAGAGGATGCAGAGCCGCTGAGCAACAAGGTCTTCGATGGATGGACAGATTGGATCGCCGCCAACCTGGACCGGCAACGCATCGTCTTCGTCAGCCATGTCGGCGACATCGTGGACATCAACAATCGGGAGCAGTGGGCCCTCGCGCGGCGCTGCATGGACAAGCTGCACGGCCGCGTGCCCTACGGCATCTCGGTCGGTAATCACGACATGACCGGCGGAGGCGACTCCTCGCTGTTTCAAGAATTCTTCCCCAAATCTCGTTTCACCCGGTTTGGTTGGTATGGCGGCTGTTTCGAAAAACCGGCCGACAAGGTCGCCATCTCCGGTAACAACGCTAACAGCTTTCAACTGTTCGAAGCGGGCGGGATGAGATTTATCGCCCTACATCTGGAGTGCAATGCGCCCGATGATGTCCTCCAATGGACGGATTCCGTCCTGCGTCGGTACGCCGACCGACGCGCGTTGATCACCACTCACATGGGCCTCGGGCCGCGTGACAAACCGAAGACCAGCCGTGATTATTTCGACGCCCCCAAGGGTCGGATGACCTGGACGAAGCGTCACGGCAAGCGCGGCAACTCGCCGCAACAGATGTGGGACAAGTGTTTCCAGAAACACGCCAACCTGTTCCTGATCTGCAGCGGCGATCAAAGCCGGACGCAGGCCATGCGCCTGAAATCCACCGGCCGGCGTGGCAATAGTGTACACGAGTTGTTATCAGATTATGGTGCGAACGGTTTGCGCGTCATGCGATTCATCCCGGCGAAGAACGAAATCGAGGTCCGCACCTGGGATCCTCTGAAGGGCGTCCTCTGTAAATCGACCACGATCGTCAAGGATGGCGAGCAACACCAATTCACGCTCAAATACGGCATGGCCCGGTAAGCGGACGCCCGCGGACATCGATGAAGCATGTGGGGTGAAAGAGTTGAGAAGAAGTGCATAAAACTGTTCTGGATTGCATGTCGCATTGAATGAGAATAGCAGGTCACGGTGGTACTGGTAACGAAGAAGATCTTCGCCTGCTGGCTGGTGTTACTTCTTCAAATTTATCTTTGCGGTCGGAATCTCATTGACCGTGTAATACGCCTTGGTGTGCAGGAGAGGTCTCCCATCTTTGCTTCTCACCTTTGCGAGGTCGAATTCGTGAATGTGTCCTTCCTGAATACCTTTCACAGCCAGCCCAACGCTCAGCCCATCCTGGGAAACTTTCGAGCTGGTAGTCTGCGGCGTGGAGTGATCGACTTCGGGGCTGCCATAGCCGCCGGTGAAAATGTGCGTGTAGGAGGTGAGTGAGTAGGTGTCCACCTTCGCAGCCACCACTGGCTCCACTGGGAGCGTGAAGGTGAGGAGGAAGCCATCGGGGCGAATGTTGATCTCCTTCAGCTCGAACGGAATCTTGCCCGTCCAGTCCAGGCGTTGGATGGCGAAGGGCGTTTCGCCGCGCACGGGCCATTGCCGGCTGGTGGTGAAGCCTCCGGCGACCAACTGTCCCTTCGGCGAAAACTCGACGTCCATGATGCCGGTGGCCAGTCCTTCCCGGAACGGATAGCAGGCGCCCTGCCATACGCCGTTTACCCGTTCGGTGGTCGCCCTCAAGATGATGCTCAGGGTGTAGTCGCCCAGAAAGAACTGATTGTCGAAGGGACCGAATTTGCCCTTGGTCTGATTCAGACGAAAGCCTGAAATCGAGCGTCCCATTTTTCTGTAAGGAAAAAGAACCACGGGAGGCACCAGTTCATTCACCCGTTTCTTCTCGATGGCAATTCGTGAATTGGGGTTGGGCTCCAGGGCAGGCGTGTCTATGCCTTTGGCAAACGGATACCAGTTGTAGCTCGCAGGGTGACCCAGGAATCCGCCGGGCTTGAGGTGCTTAAGCGAACAGGAGCCGTTCCAGGGCCCCTGGCTTTCGATGCAGAACATGACGCCTTGCTTATTTGCGTTCACTCCGGCAGGACTCCGCAGCCCGCTGCAAACCGGAATCATCTTTCCATCCGAAGTGACCTTCACGGCCCAGCCGCGAAACAGATTGTGGGAGCGGTAAGAGCCGCTCAGTCCGAGGGCCACCCAGATGCTGCCTTCCGCGTCATGTTTCGATCCGAAGGCAAATTCGTGTCCTGCGGCATAGCCCCAGTTGTTGCTGAGAGTGTCGAAACGATCCGCCGTGCCATCACCGTCGGTGTCGGTCAGTCGAGTAACCTCAGCATCTTGAGTAATAGTGAGCGAGTTATCTTTCCATGAAAGACCGAAAATCTGATCCTGCCCGCTGGCGAACAGGTGGAATTTGGGCTGCGGCAGTTTATCGAATGCGCCGGAA
>Ga0066834_10000855_pt1 | contig 14424 bp, 13 predicted proteins | sample ETNtaG_30_FD_66729 | JGI IMG/M metagenome (GOLD analysis project Ga0066834, IMG submission 66729) | Marine microbial and viral communities from oxygen minimum zone, Eastern Pacific Ocean - ETNP201306PF43B | ecosystem: Environmental > Aquatic > Marine > Oceanic | place: Pacific Ocean: Eastern... | reverse complement strand
CTCTCAGTTGAATCAAAGGACGTTTCCATCCTTTTCGAGAATTGCATCGTACGTAATAACTCCACGGGCATCCTTGTAGGCGCCATCAGAGACGATGGCCCGGGCGGCAAAATAGAATTCCGGGACGTCATCGTCGAGGGTTCGCACGGACATGGCGCCCACATCTACGACAAGTCCAGCGGTCGCGCCTCGGTTCGTTTCGTACGATGTGCCTGGCGGGACAATGCGCAGACCCCGTCATCGTCACCCCTGAGCTTGTTTTTGCGCAGGCCGGAGATGGCGAAGCGCCATGGCGGAGTCGAGTTCATCGACTGTTTCATAGAGGACCATGAGAATCGTCCTTTCCTGACGGCTTTCGGAGGCGAACCTGCCGCGCGGGTCGAGCAAGTCACTGGCAGGTTCATTATCAGAGGCCCTTCGAAACCGTGGGCGGAGATCAGCTCGAAACATGAACGGATCAATCTGCTGGTCCATCATCTCCGTCTCCCGGCTGACGCTGAGGATAAACCGTCGGGCAAAACCCATCTGAATCGGCTTTGGGAAACCGCCTCGTTTGCGGAAGCTCCCACGAAGATGACTTTCGGCGGGGTTCTTCTTTCATCGAAGTACAGGGCCGCAGTTGATGTGGATGTGCCCGCCGAGGCCCTCAAAAAGGCATTCCAGGTCAGGTTCCGGCAGAACTGGGGAGTGCTGCTGAACGCGGGCGAGGAATTGAAGGGTCGAATCGAGTTGAGGCAGGTCAGCGACCGACGCCCTGGCGAGTACATCATCACAGATCCGGATGCAAAGGTGGTTGGGCAAGGACAGCTTCAGGTTGGTAAGGCTGAAGCGATTCGGGTCAAGGCAAAGAAGGATGGCGTTTATGCCGTCTCGCTCCTGACTGGAAACAACAGCGCCCGCGTCTGGTTCGAGAATCGCCACGTCTGTCTGCTGCTGCCAAGAACGCTGTGGTTCATCTACTCACAGCCTGAAGCCTTCTTCCTTCCTATGCCGGATGCCAGAGAGATCGAGATCGGCATCTACACCGCTTCGCCAGGCGAAACGGCAAGGGTTGCGCTGGTTGATCCGGAAGGCAAGGAAGTGGAATCAGTAGAGACCACCAGAACCGCAAAGGCGAAACTGAAGGCCAAGGTCCCGCCGGAACAGGCCAACCTTCCCTGGAGCTTGCGTGTCTCAAAAGCAGCGTCCGGTTTCATGGAAGATGTGCAGGTCACTTTCAAGGGCTGCCAGCCCTTCCTCTCGCCGCATCCGGGCCGGTTGATCGTGGGTGAGAAGTGAGTGCCCCTGACAGGCGCGAATTTGACTGCCGGCCAAGTGGCGTTAGAAGCAAGCAAGTCTTTTCCTGATGGCAGGGCTTCGGCCCTTACTCCTGCTGTGGTCACCAGACAGAAACTTGTCAGAGAGAGCTTCGAATGCATGCAGAAAGCTCTGAGACTGGAGCGCCCCTCACGGATGCCGTGCGGCGATCACGCAATGGTGGAGTACCGTCCGGATGTGTACCACTTGGGGGATCGGGGGCCATTGCCACCACCGGGGAAGATCGGACGCACCAAAGATGGAAAGAGGATGGTCACGCGGGACGGCGGTGTATGGCCAACAGACGCGCGCGAAAATTACAGGGACCACAACGATGTGCTGGATGTCGACCTCAACCGTTTCAAAGTCGAGGAGGTCGGAGAGCCCATGCTGTCTGTGATGGAACGATTACTGAAAGAGCGATCAGAGAAAGCCTATCCTGTCCCGATGCACTACGGGACGCTCATCACAAGGGCGACCATCGAGTTCGGCTGGGAGCCTTTCCTGATGGCGATTGCGCTCGATCCGGAGCGATTTGGGAAAATCCTCGATCGGTTCGGCGAAGCATCCCTGGCCGTCGCAGAAGGATGGGCCCAGACCGACGGGACAGAGGTAATCGTCATCCACGACGATATCGCGGCAACCAGAGGATTGTTCATCCATCCGGAATTCTCTCGCCGGTATGTCCTCCCGTGGTACGACCGGATATTCTCCACGATTCACAAGGCAGGTCGAAAGGTGCTCTTCATCAGTGACGGCAACTACTCTGAAATTCTGGACGACCTGCTGGAGCTTCGTCCTGACGGCCTCTACGTGGAGAGCAGTTCAATGAAGCCGGGAGACTTCATGCGCCGGGCCGGCCGGGACAAACTGTTCCTCATCAAGACGAATTCGTTGACGATAGACTTCGGCAAGCCGGAGGACATCTACAAGGAACTGGCCGCCCTGCGCGACCTGCACCAGGATTTCCCAGGCATGATGATCTATCGAGGAGGCGGTAACCCACGTCCGGGCAACGCTGAAGCGTTCGAGAACTACTTTCGCGAGCTTTTGGTTTACGATTGACACAAAAGCCCTTCCTGATTTACCACTACGACGAAGATCTCAAGGCCTTCCTCCGCTTCCATACCTGCCTCAATAGCCACGCCCTTCAAACGAGTCTCGGCCTTTTTGATGGCATCAACTAAAGTGAGTTTCGCATTCTTGGCAGCGGCCAGAATTCGGCGGTATTCCGCACCATCATCTTCCGCATGTGCCATGGTAAGAAGTGAATTGGCGAGAAGAATGGCCAAGGACAGGGATGCAATTCTGATCGGCGACATAACGCTCCTTTCATAAAGCAGAGGGGTGGGTGCTGGATACTCGATGCTGTCAATTCTCTCCATGCGATTCGATCTGAGACCGAGGTCATAAGCGCATCGGAGCAGGAATCCAGTGTCCAGTATCAGATAGCCCAGATTGGCCGCTCGCCGGTGTCGCCATCCGTGTGATAACGCTATGGGGAGGAGCTTGGATCGGAGCTGATTCTTCCTGGGCCTGCAGTGCTGTTCTGCGAATGTCTGGCTTTTCCCTTCACCGATCAGTTGTTTTGCTTTTTCCCTGTTCGACAGGTTATTAGCCGATAGCGATCAAGCTCGAATCGCTCTCTTCCCCCATGTCCCCCTTTGCAGCGTGCACGACGACGGTGGCAGCGGTCATGACAGGCTGGCCGCAGCGGAGGATTTTGAGCGACTTCCGTCTTCAGTTGAGCTCACGGATGCTTTCCATCGCATCGCCTCCAGTGGATTTTGGCTTCCCTCAGCGATGGCCGGCGAGGGCTTTCGAGGCGGAGCTTGCATTCCTCACAGAAGCGATGGCACCGGTCGGTGGTCATGACTTTGCCACAACCGAGGCATTCGAACTTTTTCCGTTGATGGTCCAGTTCGTACTGGCTCTGCAGTTCCTCACTTTCGAACTTCATATGGATACTGCTCATCTCTACTCTCCTGAAATTAGGGGTAACAGGCACGGACTCATTCCGCTCTTCACTTGTCCGGCCCTTATTAAAGCAAGACGGAGCCGGATGACAGCTTTAGAAGGACCGAAAAAGGGTTTCCCCTATTGAGACGAGGAGAGAGGGAGCGAGGCTGTCGCTGTTGTGAGTGATACTGGATGCTCGATGCTCGATGCTCGATGCCGGTCGTGCCGACATTGTTGTGATGACGGCTGTAAAATCAGAGCATCCAAGAGATATGCGGTAACAAGTTTCCTTGCCCGCTTGGGACGGCCGCTCAAACTTCAAACCGCCTGACCAGCATCCAGCACCAGCATCCAGTATCACTCACAACAGCGACAGAGGAGACAAGGGGATGCTCACTCCTGTGAAAGCCACTTGCTCAATTCGGCCGGCATAGGCCAATCAAGTGCTACGTGTTGCTCGCTTAATGATTGGCGGAGTTCGCAAGATGGAGTTTGGCTAACATCGACACCAGCATCCTTCGCAATCCAGGCCGCGGCCCCCGCGGCCTGGCCGAACTGCACCATGGTCCGTGAGAGCCGGCAGCTCGAAGCAGCGATGGAGCTGAAGCTGGCGGCGCGGCAGGCGATGAGCAGATTTCGAAACCCTTGCGGAATCAGGCAGCGGAACGGAACTCCATAAGGCTCGGCCAACTCACCGCAGCCCTGGCGGCCGGTATCGCGGCCGTGGGTGTCCATCGCGTGATCCGCGATGGCGATGATGTCGGAATGTGTCTGACCGCTCAGACCGGTAAGCAGGTCATGCTGAGTGAGAACGTATTCGCCGATGATGCGGCTGGATTCGCGAACGCCCAGAGCCGGCGCGATCCAACTGATCCGGTAGCTCTGAAATTCATCCATCGCGGTCTGCGCTGCATGCCAATACGCATAGACGCGGCGCAGGCATTCTTCTCTCGCGCTTTCGTAACCGAGCTCTATGAACTCACCGCCTTCCATGGTAGGCAGCATGTTCATGTTACGATCACCGTTCGGGTAATGATTCATGCAGACCCAGGGCATGTGGTCCGTCCACCAGATCTCATCAGGGATGCCGTCAGGCCGAGGGCAGACGCTTGGCGTGTCCTTTTTCGTAATTCGAAAAATCAGGGTGACCCCGTTCACGTGCCGGTTCGCCTCTTCCGGCGCACCGGGCTCGTCGTAGGTGGCATGGGCTTCCTGGCCGAAAACCGTCTTCACACCCGCGGCTTTGCAGACCAGCGCGTCTGCCGTGCCGTCAATGTAAGAATCCGCAGTGATCGTATCGCCGTTGTTGAGCTCGATGGATCGCACCCTCCCTTCGGCGGCATCCACTTTGGCAAATTCTGTGTTGAGCAGCGTTTGACAATTGCCGGTTTCATCAAGCATTTCGAGCATGACCTTCGCCATCATCTCCGGCTCGAACGGAACGCCATGCCAATACTTGCGGCAGAAGGCTTCGTCCTTGCCCATACCTTCACATCCGTGACGGAGAAGCGAGTCGGCATACTTCATACTCGGGTCGATCACCTGTTCGCCGCCGAGAAAGCGGTAACGCTCTTCTTTACTTCGATACCACGAGCCGTGCCGCCCGTATGAGTAAACGCCAATCGAATCGGGAATCTGTTTTACACGCCTGTACAGATCGAAGGGGATGCCCGTGCCGCCGACGCCCATCTCCCAACAGTTGACGCCGCCGCGCACTGCGTTGCCACCGAGCATTTCTCCCTTTTCAATCAGAATGACCGAGAGCCCGAGCCGGGCGCCGGCCAGCGCCGCGCCGAAGCCCCCGCTGCCCCCGCCGATGACGGCAAGATCGTGATGGATCACTGAAGTTCTTCTCTCTCATGCGGATTTTCAAATTCGCGTTTGCCGTCCGCCCGCTGCGGAGGATCGGTGAACCAGTCGTAGAATTCCTTTGTCCATACACCATCGTGGAGCGTGGCCCGCTTTTTATGCGGGGTGTAATTGCCGATGTGCCAGAGCGTGTTCCGGTAGAGCATGAAGTCTCCCGCGGACAGCCACACCTGCTGCGCGCCCGGCATGCTGCGGCAGTACTCGAGGCAGGCCCATTCGGCCTCTTCGGTATTCATTTCCTTCGTATCCACGCCTGGAATGGGGCGGTCAGGGAAACGGGCCGCCTCGGACGGAAGGTCCTTTCTGAGATGGCTGCCAGGGATAACCCACAGACAGTTGTCATCGTAAAAAGGCGCATTGACCTGGTTGAAGAGGCGGATGTTGTTCTGCTGCTCTTCCCATGCTTTCAACGACATGCCGGCCATGTTGTCGCGCCAGTCGCGATGCCAGTGCGTGCAGTACGGCTGCTCGGAGGGCTGAAACAGGATGCCGGCACGGGCCAGTTCCTTGTCTTGATTCGGATAGGCATACCAGGCGTCTTCACCAATGATGGCCTTGACTGCCTTGCCGAGTTCCGGATTTGCCGCGAGCTCGTGGTAGGGCGTAATATCGAGATCGAAATCCTTGATCGGCTGCAGCCGCTGGGCCTGCGGTCCTTTTTTGTCGAAGCAGATTCGCCTGGCCTCTTCAGCCATGCCGCGGAGATCGCTCAACAACGCCGGCGGCATGAGGCCGCGAAAGATGGTGTATCCCAGTCGATGGTAGTCGTCGATGTGCTGGTCAGTGAATTTGAATGACATGGGAGAAAGAGATGGTTGATGACTGGGGGCTTGTATCACGAGTTGAGTGGGGAACTGGGCCTGGAAGAATCCTCTGAAGCTCCTGCCATTCCTCCCCAATCCTGATTCCTAATTGCTTCACCTCCCATTAAGCTCCCAAGCTCAATCAGTGAAGGGAGAATTCATATGCCAATTAACAAAGAAAACCTGCCTGCCACAATCGAAGAGATTGTCGGGGGGCAGCCGGTCACTGACATTCATACGCACCTTTATGCGCCTGCCTTCGGTGAGCTGCTGCTCTGGGGCGTGGATGAGCTTATCACGTATCACTACCTGATCGCCGAGACCTTTCGCAAGGCCGACGTCACTTATGAAGCTTATTGGGCGATGTCCAAATCGGAACAGGCCGATCTGATCTGGCGGACACTGTTCATCGAGAACTCACCCATCAGTGAATCCTGCCGGGGTGTGGCGACTGCCCTGAACGATCTCGGGCTCGACCTCAGCATTCGAGATTTGAATGAGTATCGTCAGTATTTCGCCAACCTGACACCTGAGGAACACATCGACAAGGTCTTCTCGCTGGCAAACGTAAAAGAGGTGGTCATGACGAACGATCCCTTTGATGACCTGGAACGGCCGGTGTGGGAGAACGGGACCGCTTTCGATGAGCGGTTCAAAGCATCCCTGCGCATCGATCCTCTTCTCAATTCATATGCTGAAGCCGGTCGGGAGAAACTGAGCGCGGAAGGCTACAACGTCGATGAAGAACTCTCCGATACGGCCCTTGCAGAAATCCGCCGCTTTCTGTCGGACTGGATTGAGAAGATGAAACCGAAATACATGGCCGTCTCGCTGCCGCCTGATTTTGCATACCCGGCAGCCTCTTCCCGTGGAAAGATTCTTCACGAATGTGTGCTGCCGGTTTCGAGGGATCGCGGCGTGCCCTTCGCCATGATGATCGGCGTGACCCGCGCGGTGAATCCGCAGCTCCAGCTCGCGGGTGACGGCGTGGCCAAAGCAGACATGCGTGCCGTGGAGAACATCTGCTGCGAAAACCCGGACAACAGATTCCTCGTGACCGTTCTGTCCCGTGAAAACCAGCACGAGCTCTGCGTGATTGGACGGAAGTTCCCCAACCTGATGATTTTCGGATGCTGGTGGTTCATGAACAATCCCAGCATCATCGAGGAGATGACTCGCGAGCGAATCGAACTGCTCGGCCTGAGCGTCATTCCGCAGCATTCGGACGCACGAATCCTCGATCAGCTTGTTTACAAGTGGAAGCACTCGAAAGCGATCATCGCAGACGTGCTGACGGATAAGTACAGCGATCTGCTGGATTCAGGATGGCGCCTCGAGCGTGAAGAGATCGAGCGCGATGTGGCCGGCCTGCTCGGCGGGAACTTCGATCGGTTTATCGGGGCTTGAACGTGATTCTCGAAAGAAAAGCAAAAGATTCGCTGACGCCCTTCGAGCTCAATCATGGAGACAAACTTCTGTTTGAGCTGTGCGATGGGAAGGTCACGGAGATCGAGCTCGTCTCCACGTCGGCCCGTGTGGTTGATCGCAATTACGCTACGTACGGTTACCTCAACCACGGCGATATTTCAGTTTACGCGTTCGATTGCGAACTGCTGGTAAACGGTGTGGAGGCGCGCATCGAGCGCTTTGTCGGCTCGCAGGAGAGCTTTTACGAACCTTTTGAAAGGGACGGAATACGGCTATGGTTCGACGCGGCCTCTGACATTTTTATCGAGGACGGCGGCTTCATGGATGAGAAGGACTGGCGAAACGGCATGATCTGTAAGCCGTACAGAAAGGCCCGTTTCGCAGTTCAGGATTCAACACTTCCCATTTGCCCGGAACCGATTGCCATGTGGTGCGATCTCCCTGATGGCCGGGTCAACATGAAGGATTGCTACAACGGAGAGGACTGTTGGATGGGACCTTATGCAGGAGCGCACGCCCACTGCGGGCTTGACATCAATCACCCGGCCGGTACCGAGCTCTATGCGCCCATCTCATTTGATGATCACTATTACTACCATTCGGTCGCAGCCGGTTTCAATAACAATCGCTGGCGGGGGATCCGCCGCTGGCCGGACGGCTCGGAATGGTGGCTGCAATCCCACCACCTGATCGAATTGCTCGTGCCTGAACGCCAGCCACTCGAACGGGGTACGGCGTACGCAACGACCGCGGGGGTCTGGACTGGCGCGCACGATCACACGCATTTTCTTTTCAGGGTCCTGGATCAGGGCGGGGAATATTTTCTGGATCCCTGGATTCTCTTTCGCGAGATGCTGGCCGGATAGCTGGTTCAGTCTGCTGACAGTTGCAGAGCCACGACCCGCTGGATGCCGGCATAGTCTCTGGTGACTGCATGGGCCCGGTAACTGCCGGAGTGATCGGCTAACTCCACAATCTTCTCTGCCTGACCTTCACCAGCTTCCAGCATGAGCCAGCCGCCTGGCTTCAGCCATGCGGGCGATTCATCGACCAGGCGGCGATAGAAACCCAGACCGTCCGTCCCGGCAACCAGAGCCTGGCTCGGCTCAAACTCGCGGACTTCCGGCATCAAACCTTCATAATCCGATTCTCTGATATACGGCGGGTTGGAGACGATGAAATCGAAATTGTGCTGAAGCGATTCCTCGAATCCGGAAAACAGATCCGACTCGATCCATTCGACGGCCGAAGCCGGTTGCATCGTCTCGCAGTTAAATCGCGCTGCTGCCAGCGCTTCTCCGCTGATATCCGATGCCCAGACACGGCAGCCGGGAATCTCTTCTGCGAGCGTGATGGCGATGCAGCCGCTTCCGGTTCCGATATCCGCGATGGAGAGATAGCTGAATGTCTGAGCTTTTTCTGTTTTATCTTCCGCCTCGAGATCAGGCGAGTCACCGTCCTCAAGGGCAGCCTCTGCCTCGTCAGATTGGCTCTCATCCTCATCGGGAACTTCCGGCACCACTGGCTCGAAGTATTCCACCACTTCTTCACCCGATGGCTCTGCCTGCTCGGCCGGGGCATTCACGAGGTCGATGACTCGTTCGACGAGCAGTTCCGTTTCAGGCCGCGGGATGAGAACGTGTTCGTTTACCTTGAAAGTGCGCGAATAGAATTCACGTTCGCCCAGTATGTAATGCACAGGCATCCGGCCGGCTCGTTTGCGGACAATCTCCCGGTATTTGTCAAGCTCGGTCGCTTCCAGAGGCCTGTCAAATTGCGTGTAGAGCTCGATGCGCCGGCATCCGTAAACGTGCGCGAGCAGGAGCTCGGCATCCAGGCGCGGTGAATCAATGCCGCGCTCTCGGAAGTATTTCTCGGTGGTCTGCAGGAGTTCGAGGACGGTCCAGGTTCTTCCTTCTTTCACGCCGCGGATTTAACTTTAAGACGCGTTTACCAGCGAATCGAAGTTCTGCAGCTTTTCGATGCGTTCGTTCTCCATCATGGCCGTGCAGATCTCATCGATCTCGCCCATCAGAATCTTAGGGATACCAAAGAAGTTCTGGCCAATGCGATGATCGGTCACACGATCCTGCGGAAAATTATAGGTGCGAACTTTTCCGCTGCGGTCCCCGGAACCGACCATTGATTTACGTGATGCATCCCGCTCATTCTGGCGTTGCTGCTGCTCGAGATCGAAGAGCTTGGCTCGAAGGACGCGCATGGCTTTGGCTTTGTTCTTGTGCTGCGAACGTTCGTCCTGGCAGCTCACCACGAGTCCCGTCGGGAGATGGGTAAGCCGTACGGCCGAGGTGGTCTTGTTGACGCTCTGTCCGCCTGGCCCAGAGGCGCAGAAAAGGTCGATTCGGAGATCTTCATCTCTGATTTCCACTTCCACATCTTCCGCTTCAGGCAACACGGCAACAGTTGCGAGCGAGGTGTGAATGCGGCCGCTCGATTCCGTGGTGGGCACACGCTGGACCCGGTGGCCGCCGCTTTCGTGCTTCAGGAATCGGTATACTTCCTCGCCCTGAACACAGAAGACCACCTGGCTGACGCCGCCGGCCTCATTGGCGGAGATATCCATCTCCTCCACCTTCCACTTTCTTCGCTCTGCAAAACGGCTGTACATCTTGAGAAGATCCATCGCGAACAATCCGGCTTCATCACCGCCCGTGCCGGCACGGATTTCCACGATGGCGTTCCGCGAGTCGGTACCGTCATCCTGGAGCAGAAGGTCCTGGATCGACAGGCAGATCTCTTCCTGCTTCTGCTGGAGGTCTTCAATTTCTGCCGCTGCCAACTCGGCCATTTCTTCGTCGTCACCATCCAGTAAAGTCTGCGAATCTTCCAGCTCCGACATGACCCTTCTGAGCTGCTGGATGAGTACCACTCGTTTGCTCAATGCTCCCTGCTCACGGGTGACAGTCCTGTACAGACTCTGATTGGCGATGACATCGGGGTCTGCCATCTGTTGCAGCAATTCCTCTTGGCGCTGCGTCAATTCATCCAGCTTCTTGAGGACTGCCGGGTTCAGGATGGTCTCGGATGCGGAATCAGACATTTGAAGAGATGGGTGAAGAAATGGTTGATGGTTGATGGAGCAGGGATGGTAAATCGTTCGGCGATGCTATTCATCAACCATCAGCCATTGACCACAAAAAAAGTGCCACGAATGGCTCGCAACACTGATTCAATTATGTGTTACGACCCGTCCGTGGCACGAAATATTTTCGCTGACAGACAGCCCAGGCTGTGAGAGCTAGCTTTCCGCGGGGGCGGCGGCGGCGGCGGCTTCTGCTTCCTGTGGCGGTTCTTCTTCTTCTTTGCCCTCGAGTTTGGCCTTGCGGGCTGCCCAGTTGTAACGCTGCTGGAATTTCTCGACGCGGCCGGCAGTATCAACAAATTTCTGTTTGCCGGTGTAAAACGGGTGCGAATAGGAAGTAATGTCACATTTGACAACGAAGTGCTCTACGCCTTCGATTTCGCGCGTCTCGCCACTCTTCATGGTCGAACGGCCGACGACTTCATCTCCCGTGGAGATATCAACAAAGACCACAGGGTGGTATTCAGGATGGATGCCTGATTTCATAGTTCTGACCTCAGATTTCTGATGCTTCCTGTAAGGGCGGCGGATTATAGCGGCGCGGGGTAAGCACGCAACGGAGGACGGATCGTGGAGGCGGGAAGGGAAGAATGGAGTCGAGGAATGGAACGATGGTCGATGCTCGGATCATCATGCGGAATGATGGAATATTGGAGTGTTGGGCAGATGCCGGCGGGTGACGTTTTCACCTTGCTTTGAAGCTGGGCAAAGCCGCCAGGAGATTATCCCGCACCTCTACCCAGACTTTGCTGGGGATGCCGAAATACTGCTTGTCGCGAAGGTGTGAGCAGTCACGGCACAGATCCAATTGCATGCCATCGCCGTCGGCCAGTTTTCTTCGAAGTGACTGCATTCGATCGCCGTTGAAGAGCTCCATCAGCGTGCTGTCTACCGCGTTGCCGAGTGGATACTGGGCCGCGGTATCCAGGCAGCAAGGCACTGCGGTCCCGTCCCAGAGGATGGCCATCATCGTCCAGGGCGCAGGGCAGACGGTGTAGTTTGCCGAGGCAGGCTTCTGAGGGCCGACCTCGATCTGTACGAATTCGTTTACCTGGCCGGCCCAGTTATGTGCCGGCGAGACTTCGAACTGGTCAATCCCCGCATCAAAGAGTCTCTTCTTAAAAGCATCCTTCACTTCCTGAGGCATGGCGGCCAGCTCGGGCAATTCGACCAGGCTGAGGTAGGTGTGTGGTGTGCGCTGTTTACGTTCCTTTCGAAAACGAAGGAATCGTTCCATGTTTGCGGTGACCTCGTCAAATTTGCCCCGCACACGAATGCGTTCGTAACTTTCCCTGTCGTAACCGTCGAAAGAAAAACCAAGCCAGTCGAGCCTGGAATCGAGGATCTGATGGCATTTCTCATCATCGAGAAAAGTTGCGTTCGTGTAGATGCAGGTGGCCGCATTGCAGTTGGCCGCGTAATCGATCATCTCAAAAATCTGTTTATGCATGAAGGACTCACCGGACATATACAGATTCACGATCGGAAAGCTCGACCTGGCCTCGTTCAGAATTTTTTTGAAGAGGTCGAAATCCATGAACCCTTTGTCGCGCACGCCGGGCCGCTGGGTGGGGCACATTACGCAACGCAGATTGCACAGGTCGGTCGGATCCACCCAGAGATGCAGCGGCGAATAGCCCACGGTCGAAGCCCCTCGCTTATAAGCGAAGAATGCTCTTGCCATCAGTGGTACTCTTTTGATCAGATGAAACATCTCGGGGCGCTGTAGCGCAGGCAGGCGTAACGAGCATACGAAGACTACCTGAATCCAGGCGGCCTCAAAATCTTGAGGCCCCAGCTTGTCGAGGAGCGCCAAGACCACTTTTTCTGTGTGGATGAAACCAAACAGGAAATCAGGTAAGCCTTCAAGTTCCACATCAGCTTTTCAAACCGAAAGGAATCAAGCATGGCAAGATGGTCGCTTTTACTTATCTGTCTGTTTCTGAGCGATACTGCTCAAGCCCTGATGAAAGTTGGTGTCGACAAGATTGGGGGGGGGCAGCCTGAAGCCCGCGACAATCATCCAGCAGATCATCAAGATTCTGTCGTCCGGCCATATCATGGTCGGATTTATGTTCTATGGCATCGGCATGCTGATGTGGCTGAAGGTGCTTGGAGACTATCGCGATTTCATGCAATCTATGATTTACAGCAAGATTCATTACCTCTTTCTTCTTGGAATCTCGGTCTTTTATTTCAAGGAGAAATTCACCATGTTCCGCGGTGTGGGAGTTGTGGTGATTTTCGTCGGCGTCATCCTTTTCACCCTGGGAGACCCGCAGCTTGAAACTGTGCATACTGGCGAATGACTTCAAAGAGCCATGGGACGAGGGCGGAAAGAACAACATGCGCGCCATGCTTGCCCGATGGAGCAAAGAACACGACCTCTTTGTCATCGGCCTCGGCAACTCGGATGCACGCCACGACAGTGAAGGCTATCCCGTTCACCTCATCCGCTCCCCGCTTTACACCACTCGATTTGTGCGGCTCTTCTATTTGGTGGGCTACCTGCGGCTGGCACTGAAAGCCAGAAGGATCATTAAGCAGGAAAAACCGGACCTGTTTCTCTGTTATTTTGAAACGGCAAGCACGGGCTTCTTCGGATGGCTCGCAAAGTGGTGGTCGGGAAGCAAGGCACCCTTAACGCATGCTGTCTGGTCGGACTGGTATGAAATCTCGGCTGCACCCATCGGCATCTGGCTGACCGAACATCTCCCACACCTGCTACTGAACAACAGGCTTGCATCGTGGTTTTCGCTTCTTTTCATGGACAAGATCATTACCACCAGTAAACACCTTGAGGAGCGAGTGAAACGCATCGGTTTCAGAAACGTAGAATTCACGCCAACGGGTGTAGATACAGATCGTTTCTATCCACGCAAAGACCTGAGAGAACAATTCAAGGAGAGGCTTGTGATTGGTTATCTTGGACACCTGAGCCATGCGAAGGGCGTCTCACTGTTACTGGACGCGCTCCTCCCCATCCTGGAAGAACTGGATGCCCGCTTGCTGTTCGCGACCACAGAGGGTGCGGAAGAGGACTCACTTATCGCCTCTTTGGATCATCCCCGAGTCACGAAATTCAAACTGGTCGATCCCTGCGAGTTCTTTGGTACCTGCGATTTGTCGGTTCTGCCACGCAGGCGATCATCAGGAACGGTTTCGTATCCAAATGTACTTTTGGAATCCATGGCCTGTGGTGTCCCTGTGCTTACGAGTGATCTGCCGGCCATCCGTGAGGTCATCGATCCTGGGAAAAACGGTTTTCTATTCGAGCCGAATAACCAGGATGACCTGCAAGCAAAAACTCGAGACCTTGCCGGTAATACTGAACTGGTCGCCAATGCCGGCAGAAAAGCACGCGCGTTTGTAGAAGAAAACATGAATTGGGACTTACAATCTCAGAGGGCTGCTGAAGCAGTAATTGGTGGAGATTGAAGATCAGAGCAACCGGAAATGAACGCACAACGATTATTAATCTGTCTGTGCTTCGGCATTACCTTCGCCGAAGATTTGAAGATCGAACTTCAGGTTAAGTGGCCTCAGAATTCACAGACGATGATATGGCCCGTAAGCGTTGGCGTTCCGTTCGGCGAAGGTGTCATTTCTGATGCGGACAAGTTGACGGTAATTCATGGTGACGGCACGCATGTGCCAAATCAGGTTAAGTCTCTTGCCACCTGGAAGGGCGATGGCCTCAGATGGTGCATGGTGGATTTTGTCGCTGAAAAAGGACGAAAGTACTTCCTGACAAAGGCGGACGAGCCTAAGAAGAAACACGACGATGATCTCCAGGTGTCTTCAGAAGGATCCGAGGTCATTTTCAGGAACGGCACCTTCCGATGGCGGCTCAACACCGGCAATTGTGTCCTGCCTGAATTACATGTGGATCTTGATAAGGATGGCGAATTCACAGAAGAGGAAGCCCTGATTGCCCCTGCCAGTTCGAATTATTCTGTAGTCGAT
>Ga0066834_10000854_pt1 | contig 14426 bp, 5 predicted proteins | sample ETNtaG_30_FD_66729 | JGI IMG/M metagenome (GOLD analysis project Ga0066834, IMG submission 66729) | Marine microbial and viral communities from oxygen minimum zone, Eastern Pacific Ocean - ETNP201306PF43B | ecosystem: Environmental > Aquatic > Marine > Oceanic | place: Pacific Ocean: Eastern... | reverse complement strand
GTCGTTGTAGCGGACGCCAAAGCGGAAGCCCTCGGCGAAGAACTTGCGGAGCTCAGCGGAGAGGAGGCACGGCTGCTTGGAGAGTCCGACGAGATACTTGGTGACAAATCGCAGCAAGCGGGCGTCCAGATTCCTGAGGATGACAGGGCCATTGTGATTCACGAGAACGGCTCCATCACCATTCCCGCGGCGGCGTGCCTGAGGCCGACAGACAACACGGACAAGATCACCTTCATGCAAAGCTCGCGTGGCGGCTGGCAGGTTCACTACCAGCGATTGGGCAAGCGACCTGAACTGCTGAAGTACACCGTCGAGGCTCCGAAGGCCGGCAAGTACAGCCTGACCGCAAATGTGGCTACAGTGGCGCGCAAGCAGAGCTGTATTCTCCGGCTCAACCGTCGAACGCTAATTGATATCAACCTGCCGTTCTCGCTCGGCATGTGGGAGGATACCGAGCCGGTGACGATCGACTTGCGCGATGGCCGCAATACGCTCATGTTCACCTGCCGAGCCCCGAACCGCGGTGTAAGTATCAAGGAATTCGCCCTCACGCCCGTGAAGTAGCCCCATCAGGATCGGCCGTTCAGCGCTGTCGTCTTTGGGCACGATAATTGGCGCAAACGGGCACTGGGCAGCGAAGGCAGTATCGGCTGTCTGGGATAGACTTTTGAGCCTGCGCGAAACCGCCGTGTCCTGGGTTGGAGTAACGCCTTTAGGCGGGATCTTCGGCCCCCAAGCCCGGCTAAAGCCGTTACTCCAACTCCGCTATCCCAGGTGGAAAATGTTTACTATTCTCCGCTCCGCCTAATTACTGCCCGCCTGGGAATCCGTCCATGATATTCATGAATCCGCTACTTCTGTTCGCGGGACTTGGCATTGCGCTACCGATCCTGGCGCACCTGCTCAACCGCGAACGGGTCAAGCGCACGGACTGGGCGGCGATGCAGTTCCTGAACCGGAGTATCCATGTTCGATCCACGGAGCTTCGTCTGCGGGACTTTCTGTTGCTGCTGCTCCGCTGCCTGGCTGTCCTGCTGCTGGCCCTCGCGCTCTCGAAGCCCGTGATGGAGAAGGTCGAGGGCATTGCCTCGGGGCTTGGCGAACGCCGCACGGGTGTCATCGTTGCGCTGGATGTCTCTTACAGTATGCAGCACAGCGACGGCACCTCGACGCGATTTAAACGGGCGCTCAAGAAGATTGGGACGATCGCGGAGGGCATCCATCCTGGCGACCCCGTGTGCCTGGTTCTCCTTGGGGCGGAGCACCGGGTTGTGGCGCGGAACATGGCGTTCGATTTCGGGCGTTTCGAGACGATGCTTCAGGGCCAGCAGACCACTCCGGAGTCTCTCGACCTCGACAGTGTTCCGTTGACGCTGAAGGATCTGGCCGAGGGGATGGACGCGCCGCAGAAAGAAATCTACATCGTGACGGATATGCAGAAGCAGGACTGGAAGAATCGGCCTGCGTGGTGGCGCGAGGCGTTCAATGATCTGAGCCGGAGCGCCTCGACCATCATCGTTCCGGCAGGCGGCGGTTCTGACAACCTGGCGATCACGAAGCTGGAACTCGTTTCCGGCGTGCTTCGCAAAGACACGATTGCGCGGTATCGCGCGACGGTGCGGAACTGCGGGACGAATCCCGTTGCGAATGTCCGGGTCAAGGGACTGGCCGACAACATCACCGTGGACACCAAAACGATTCCCGCAATTGCGGCGGGGGCCTCGGAGACGGTTTCGCTGTTTGTTCACTTTCACAATTCCGGATCTGTCCGCATCAGCGCCGAGCTTGAACCGGACTCGCTGCCGGAAGACAACGCTCGTCGCACCGTAGCCATCATCCGGGATAAGGTGTCCGTGCTGTCTGTTGACGGTTCGTCGGGGAGCGGCAGTTCCGTCGCGTTCATCGCGGCAGCGCTTCGGGCTCGCGGCAATGGCGCGGGTCAGGAGGATTTCACCGTTCAGTCCGTGCCATGGGTTGACCTTCCGGCACAAGACCTGGCGCGCTTCGACGTCGTGATTCTGCAGGACGTCCCCGATATCACCCCTGACCAGGCTCACGCTTTCGAGGACTACGTTCGCGCAGGCAATGGTCTGATCTGGTTTGCCGGCGACAACCTGGATACCGCGGCCTGGAACAAACGGTCGGCGCTGAATGGGGTGTCGCTGCTCCCGGCCGTGATCGATCAGGCCGTTAATACGAGCGACGCGTTAGGTGTGGGAAGACCCCTTGACCCGACGATGCCCGATCATTCTGTGTGCCGGCCGCTGTTCTCGCTGCCGGAGGATCTGCTCAGTGAAACCCGTTTTCGGAAAGTGCTGCAGGTCAAGCCCGCGGCCACCAGCTTTACAGTGTTGTCACTTGCCGGCACGGCTGCGCCTGTGCTCATCGAACACTCGATCGGACGCGGACACGTTTTTATGTTCACCACCTCCGCGGATCCTGCGTGGAACAACATGGCGGTCACGCCGGTCTTCCCGATGGTTCTGCAACAGATGGTGACCTATCTCACGGCCCGTGAGTTCGAGAAGCCGCGGCTGGTCGGCGATTCGCTGTCGTTGTCTTACGTGGATCAGCCGGATGCGAGCGAAGCCGTGTTCGATACGCCGTCGGATGAAACGATCACCGTTCCCGTCCGCGAGCATCGCAACCAGTATGTGGCTCTGCTGGAGCATGCCCGCGAAGCCGGCTTCTACCTCGCCCGGGTCAGCCTGCAGGCGCCCGGTATGCCGATCGCAGTCAATGTCGATACCAAAGAGTCGAATGTCGGCTGCCTTTCCGCGGCCGAGACGATGAGCCGTTTTGAGGGGACGGACATCATGGTCGCCCATTCGGACGCGGATCTGATGGATGCCGCGGAACGCTCGCGCACGGGGCGATCATTCTGGCTCTCCTTCATGCTGGCAGGTCTCGGGCTGCTGGTCATCGAGAGCCTATTGGCGCATCGCATGCACAGCCGACCGGCCGCCGCGAATCAAACCCGGCCTGGCCCGGCCAATGCGGAGGCCGTCTAGATGTTTGCCTGGCTTTTCAGCAACGAACAGATCGAACAGGTGTTCTGGGCGCGTCCGATCTCATCGGTGGCCATGGCGGTGGCTTTTGCCGCGGTCGTTGCCCTGACCGTCTTCCTTTACCGCCGAAGGCAGGGGTTGCCGGCGTGGGTTCGGATGGTGGTTGCCGTTTCCCGGCTCGTGGTTTTGAGCCTGATCGTGGCCGTCGTTTTCGAGCCGACCGTGACGGTTAAGCGGACGCGCACTGTGAATCGCCGTCTGCCCGTGCTGATCGACGTATCCGAAAGCATGTCCGTCAAAGACCAGCGCAAGCGGTCTGAGGATGTCGGCGAAGCGGCCGCCGCGCTTGGAATCCTCCCACTTTCGGCGACACCGGAGGAGGTAAACCGGATCGCCATGGGGCTCGATGCCAAACAGAGCCGGGCCATTGCTGGGGCCTCGCGGTTAGACTTGGCCAGGAGTCTGCTGTCGCAGTCGGCGAGGACGATATTCGACACCATCGGCGGCGATGTTGACGTCAGCTACTATGCGTTCGGCAAGGCTCTGCACCGGCTGGGCGACGGCCAGAACGGCGGCGCCAAGGCTCTGGCCACGCTGCAGGCCGATGAGACTGGAACATCGATCGCGGAGTCTCTCGAAACGGTAGCCAAAACGGAACGCGGCGCGCCCCTGGCAGGGATCGTTCTTCTTTCCGATGGATTGGATACTTCTTCGCGCCGGGCAGAAGCCGCGGTGCATGACTTCGGCGCTCGCGGGATTCCGGTCTATACCGTGCCGATGGGAATTGCCGATCCGGACGACGTCTCCATCCGCAATGTCATCATGCAGGAAGTCGCCTTCTCCGGCGACAAAGTTCCTGTCCGCGTCCAGCTCCAATCCAAGGGCTACGAAAAGAGGACGGCTGACTTGACCGTGCTCCTCAACGGCAGAGGGGTGGCCCGGAAAAACGTATCGCTCGAGGGCGGCCTGCAGTTCGAGGAGATCTTCTTCAACGTCGACGTGCATGAAAAAGGTGCGGCTCAGGTCGAGATAGCCATCGAGCCTTTCACCGACGAGGCCACCGCGGCGAACAACCGGGTCGAGCGCAGCGTCCGGGTCGTGAATGAAAAGATCAACGTGCTCTGCATCGAAGGCAGCGCCCGCTGGGAGTACCGTTACCTTCGCGCCATGTTGAAACGAGACCCGCGCATCAACACTACGTTTATTGCCACACGCGCCCAGCCGGGACTGGCGCAAAGTTCATCCGAATACATCGCCAGTTTTCCGGAGACGCGTGAAGATGCCTTTGCTTACGACCTCGTGATTCTCGGCGATGTGAACGCGGCCTTTTTCACGGCTGAAGCCTTCCTGCGGCTGGAGGAACTGATCAAGGAACGCGGCGGATCGCTGCTCATGCTGTGCGGCGCGCGATTTGCCCCGGCCAGCTATGCCGGGACTGTGGTGGAGCGCATGCTTCCGGTCGAATTCGATCCTGCCGCTTCCTGGGAAGATGTGGATGAAGGCGTCTATCCCGTGCTCACGCCCGAGGGCCGGAGCAGCCTGGTCATGACGCTGGAGACGGATCAGGAAGAGAACGACCTCGTCTGGAGCCGGGTCGCTCCACTTGACCGCATCCCGCCGCTCCTCGCGCCCAGGCCCGGCGCCACCGTGCTGGCCGAGCTCTCCGACACACGGTCACGCACCAACCGTTACCCGCTGGTGGCCTGGCAGCGTTACGGCACCGGCAAATGCATGGTGATGGGCACCGACCGCCTCTGGCTGCTTCGCTTCAAAACGGGCGACAAGTATCACTGGCGGGTCTGGTCTCAGTGCATCCAGTTCCTCACCCTGTCGCGGCTCATGGGCGAGCATAAGAGGATTCGCCTCGAAACTGACCGGGCCACTTACCCGATTGGCGGCCAGGTCATGCTCTACGCACATCTGCTTGACGATGATTTTGAACCGGTCACCCAGCCCGGTTTTGAGGTCGAGGTCAGCGCGCTGGACGCAGGAGAATTGGGCGAACCGCAACGCGTCACCCTCCGACCCGATGCCTCGAATACCGGGCTCTACGAAGGCTATTTCTCCCCGCCCCGCCCCGGCGGTTACCGCGTGCAAGCCAACGCGAATGACCGTCCGCTCTCCAACACCACCGAATTTCAGGTGGCCGATCTCAAGCCGGAACTGGCCAACACGGACATGCAGATCGAACACCTGCGCCGCATTGCCGACATCTCCGGCGGCGACTGTCTCAGTATCCAGCAACTGAAGAACCTGCCCGCTCTACTCAACCGCGACCCGCACACCACCACGATTCGCACCGAACGCCCCCTGTGGGACAACGGCCTGGTCGCCTTCCTGCTGGTCGCCCTGCTGGGTCTCGAATGGATTCTGCGGAGGAGGTACGACCTGCCATGAGCCAGCCGCTCCAATCACAGAATCAGCTCGAGACGCGCCTGAGAACCGTGTGGCGGCGTGGGCTGGTGCTGCACCTTGCCGCGGGCATGCTGGCTTCCTTGCGCTGGGGAATCCTGTTGTTTCTGATCGGTATGGCCGTTGACTGGATGACGCACATGCCTGCTCCGGGGCGCATTGGGATACTCGTCACGTTGCTGGCCGCTTCAATTTATAAGGCATGGAGCTGCGGGTGGCGTCACGCACGCGCTTTCAACGCGGCAGACACGGCGCTGCAGATTGAAGAACATCATGGCGGCCTGGAGAGCCTGCTGGCTGCTGCTGTCCAGTTCCGTGAAGCCAGGCAACCCAGCGGGACGTCTGATTCACTGCGCGATGAAACCTGTCGTCGTGCCGAGGAAGCCGCCGCGCCATTGAGGCCGGAGGAGATCGTTGGTTACGACGGGCTCCGCCGCCCCGCAACAGCCGCACTCATCCTGGCCGCAATCATCGTTGTGTTTGCCGTGGTGAACGGCCCCTTCATTGCCGCCGGCCTGGCCCGGATCTTTCCCCCGTGGCTGGCCATCAAATATCCCACGCGTACCAAGCTCGACCTGGGCGATGGCGACCGGGTTGTGAAGGAAGGCGCCGGCGTTCGACTCCATGGCGGGGTGTCGGGCGTGATTCCAGCCAAGGCAAAACTCACTCTGCGTACCGGCAAGGGAAAGCCGCGGGTGCGCACGCTCGCCATCAGCGACAGCATCTGCGAATACAACATTGAAACGGTTTTCCGCAGCTTCGAGTACCGCATCTCCGCGGGCGACGCACGCAGCTCATGGCATCGCGTGCGGGTGATCCCTTCTCCCCGCATCGAGCAGGCCGAAGTCAGTCTTGAGTTTCCGGCTTACACCAACCGTCCCGTCGAGACAGTCGAAGCGCTGACGCTTACCGTTCCGGAAGGCACTCGCATCCAGTGGAAACTTTCCCTCGACCGCGCGGTCAGCCAGGCGGAGTACCGCCCTGCGGGTGAATCAGCGCAGCCGCTGGAGATCAGCCCGGACGGGCGCTCGGTGACGATGCAGCAGGTGGCCGCCGAGTCGCGGGCCTACAGCTTCGGCTGGGTCGGCAAGGAGCACGGTTTCGCTTTTTCCAGTCCGCGTCACTTCCTGCAGGTGGCGCCGGATCAGAGACCCAGTGTCGAGCTCACTTCGCCCAGGAGCAATCTCTACGCGACCCTCGAACGCAAACTCGACCTGGCCTTCCGCGCCCGTGACGATCACGGTATCGGCGAGGCCTTCATCGCTTACCGAGTCAACAAAACCGGACAGGAGAGAGTCCCTCTGCCGGCGCCGGCTCTGAACGACGGAAGCGAACAGCGCATCGACTGGGACTACCGCAAAGCCCTGCCCGACCTCGCGGTCGGCGACACCGTTTCGTTCGCGATTGAGCTGGCCGACCGCTATCCGGGCAAGGGAGGGCCGCACCGTGCGCGTTCGGATGCGCGGCGCGTGCAGTTTCTGTCGAAGGAGGATTACCTCAAGCAGATCGCCAGGCAGAAGCGTCGCCTGCTCTCGCAGATTCGGACGATCTATCGTGAGGAGCGCGGCGTGCATGATCTCGTCCGCCGGCTCGACCCGTCCAAAGACGTGTTTGTTCAGACCTGCCAACTGGAGGCGGTTCGGCAAGACCTGATTCGCGAACGCATGAAGATGTTGCGCAATGGGCTCAGGCATCTGATCGAAGACCTGGCCGCGAACAACGTTTCGGATGAGGCAGAGAACAAAGCCCTCGCCAAACTGAGCTCAGATTTGCAGACCATCGCGGACGAACATGTGGGCCGGGCGGCTTCGCTGCTGCGGGAACTGGCCGCGGTCACCGATGACGAGGAGGCCGTTCGGAATCCGGCGGACGCGATCCACATGGTCAACAGTGCAGCCCGGGAGCTCGGACTTGTCGTACTGCAGCTTGGCTTTCAGGAGGCATCGGACGTCATGGCGCGCGAGCTGCATGCAACCGCGCAAACACAAGCCACCTTGCGCCTGCAAACCATCGTGCAGAGCTCGGACGCTGGAGCGAACAAAGAACTGGCCGTTGCGCAGGCACGCCTGGCAAACGCGTTCGCCCGCCTGCTTGGCGCCACTCCCCGAAACAAAGAGAGCACCAGCCCGGATGCGCTGGTGGCGTTCAACCTTTCCCGCATCGTCAACAAACTGCTCACCGCGGGCACCGATACCAGGATGCGCGACGCCGCGGCACTGATCCCAAAAGGCGAGTCCGATAAGGCGGCCCGCGTTCAGGTCGAAGTGATTGCGGCCCTGCTGCATGCGGAATTTCGGTTGAGGATCGGTGCGGAGTTCGAGGCGCTGCACAAGGCCCGCGAACTCTTCAACGCTCAGGTCACCGGCCTTAAAAAATTGCGCAGCAGAAGCGCCAACCTGACGCCGGATGAGTTCGAGAAGAACCGCACTGCGCTCGCGCAAACCCAGGCCGCGCTTCACAGGGAGCTCCACCTGCTGCTGATGCCGGCCATTCCCGCGCCGCGGCCACGGCTCTTCGATGCCGGCCCGCCTCCGCCTCCGCCAGTCGATGATTTGATCGCCAGCGCCGAGAAAGCTCTCGAGGCAGCTCAGACCAGAATTAAAGCTGGCGATCGGGATGCCGCGGTCAGTCAGCAGAAAGAAGCCGAAACCGCTTTCCAGAGCCTGGCGGAAATTGTGACCAAACGAATGGCAGCCATGACGGAGCTGCAGCGAATGGACAACCTGGTCACCCATCTGGGGAAACAGTCATCGAAGCTCGTCATGCTTGAAGAGCGTCTGCTCGTGCTGCTCGAAAAGACCGAAGACATCGCGGCCGACGACAAGGCAAGCAGTTCAATGCTGGCCCGGCTGAACCAGGCGCTGGCCAAGGACGCTGAGAAATTCCGAACGAACATCATTCACGGGAACAGTTCCCAGGGAACACCCAGCGAAGACGATCAGCCGCTTCTCGATTGCCTCAACCGAATTGTTCGAGCCCTGAATGACGCCACGCCTCTTCTCAAGGACAACAAACCCGACCCGGCGATCGCTCTTCAGGAGAACGCTCTCGATACACTCGAAGAGGCCGGCCAACTGCTCGCGGAACAGACGGCGCTGCGCACTTCGTTCACGGGCACGCTCGCAACCACGGAGAACGCCCTCGCCCCGAGCCCGCAACTGGCGGAGATCGAAGCCGAGCAGCGTGACATGACCGCGGCGACCGAAAAGGGCAAGCCGGAAGACCTGCCCGGCCTCGTCATTCCTCAGAAGAACCTTATCCATGCGGTGGACGCCGTGCTGAATTCCCTGGATGCGTTGGCGCACCGGATTGAGACCGGCACGGTGATGCTCTTTGCCAAGGATGACATGGACTCGGCCGCAGTCGGCCTGCAGACCAATGACGTGGAAGAGGCGATCGACGCGCAGTCCTACGTCGAGGAAACACTGCAGGAGATTCGGGCAAAGATCGATCACATCACTCCGGAATATCGCTATGCCCTGGAGGTGTCCGAGTTTTTACACGAGCTAGTGCCGGAAAGCGCCCGTTTCCGAACCGGCGTGCGACAACTGCGCACGAAGGCAAAGACGGCCCCGGACGCAGCCGCATTGAAATCGAAGGTGAAGACTTTCGGCAGCCAATTGCAGAAGCTGACCGGTCAGCAACGATTCGTCGAGACCGCGAACGGATTGTCCGAAGCGATAGGGGCACTGGAAGCCGGCGATGCCTCCGCGGCGGAGCCAAAGGTAGAGGAAGCGCTGGAGGCACTCATCGCCGACACGGCCGACCTGCAGCTCCTGATGAAGAACCTGGCCTATTTGATCGCGCCCCCACCTGAACTCGGAGTCACCGAAGAGCCAACACCCGAGATCAAGCTGCTCAAGGGCGTGCTGGGTCTTGCCGCGCATCAGAAAGACCTCTCCCGCCAGACCCGAGTCGCCACGCCGGAGCAACTGACCGGCCTCAACGCAAAACAGCGCAAGCTCGAAAAACAGTGCGCATCATTCATCCCAGCATCCAAGTCGCACACGAACCTGGCCGCCGCGCATCAGTACCTTTCAATGGCTGCCGCGAAGCTGGAAGCCTCCGACCGCGCCGCGGCAATCTCGAGTCAGCACGAGGCCGGCGAAGTCCTGCGCTTTTTCATTCTCGAGTATGTGCTGAAGTACGTAGATGTGCCGCCTCCGCCACCGCCGGAGGAAGGCGCGCCTGACGACGAAGCGGGTGAAGAGACTGACCTGCAACTCTTCATGCCCGGCGCCCTCACCGGAACGAAACCAAAAGGCGGCCGCGTGGAATGGCAAGTGTTGGGACGCCGCAACCGCGCCGCCCTGAACGAAAACTTTGCAAGGGAACTGCCGCTGGAGTACCGGGCGATCCTCAAGGACTACTATGAAAGGTTGGTGAAATGAAGAAGGTGGATAATGCAGGTGTCAGGTGTCAGGTGTCAGGTGTCGGGCAGGGATCGCCAGCAATCGGTAGCCATCAATTGCTATCGATCGCTATCGCCGCTCTGCTCGTAGCACCCCTCCACGCCCAACAAGACGGCGCGCCCGAACTCACCGCAGAAGCCTCCAAAGCCATCGACAAGGGCCTCAAATTCCTCCTCACGGTTCAGAAGAAGGACGGCTCTTGGGACAGCGACGGCAAGGGCGGCCATGCGGTCGCTATCACCTCTTTGTCGCTGATGGCGTTTATGTCGAAGGCACATTTCCCTGGTTTTGGCCCTTATGCCGAGCCGTTGGATCGCGGGATGAAGTGGATGCTGAAGGAAGCAAAACAGCGGCCCGACGGCTACCTCGGCTCCGTGATGTACGAGCACGGGCTGGCCACGCTTGCCCTCTCCGAGATGTGGGGGATGGCCCGGGATCCAAAAGATGACGATGCGATCCAGAAGGCGCTCGAGAAAGCCGTGGAAGTGATCCTGCGTTCGCAGAACCCCGGAGGCGGATGGCGCTACCAGCCGCAGGCCGACGGTGGCGAAGACACCTCCTGTACCATGACGGTCTTCCACGCGCTGGCTTCGGCCCGACAGGCGGGAATCCTGGTTCCGAACGAAACGATTTCAAAGGTCGTGAAATATATTACGAACGCCCGCCACCCCGATACCGGCGGCTTCACTTACAATCCCAGCGGCTCTCGAGGGAAAGTGACCATTCCCTGCACGGCCGGCGGCGCCTACATCGCACAGCTCGCAGGTCAGCGCGACACCGAGATGGTCAAGGGGGCCCTTCGCTATCTCAAGAGCCAGTCCCCCGGCATCATCACCGGCAACGCGGGCTACTACTATTACGCCCACTACTACGCGATCCAGGCGATGGTGCAGGCAGGCGATGAAGAATACGCTGAGTGGTATCCCGTGATCCGGGATGCACTGATTCGCAGACAGGATACGAATGGAGGTTGGAGTAAGGGCAGCAGGCTGGGGGGCGCATCTTATTCGACTCCCATGGCAATCATTATTCTGGCCACCCCGCATCGGTATATTCCGATTTATCAGAGGTAGGAAAGAGGGGAGTCAGAATGCGGGATGAATCACTCGCGAAAAGTCGAGGCCGATCGGAATCTGGCCTGAAGGGCCGAAACATACCAGCCGAGGGCAACGCCCTGGGAATAGATACGAGAGACAGTGTTAGCCCTGTAAGGGCGCCACAAATGCACAAACACACCATCTGTTACGCCCTTTCAGGGCTCATGCACGAGGATTTCTCAAACCCAGGGCGTTGCCCTGGGCTGATATGTAACTGCCCCTTCGGGGCGAAAAACATGCCGACCGACTTCCTAAGAAAAAACCAGGAACCAGGATGCAGGTGCGAGATATGAGGTGCAGCGAACTACGTTTTGCTGCCTTGATTGCAGTAGTGTTGCTCGTATCAGGCCAGCTCTGCCTCGTCCAGGATTCCGCCTCAGCCGCCTCCATCCCCGAAAGCAAAATCACTGCTCTGCAAAAGGCGTTGGCAGCAGTGAACAAAGCAACGTCATCAAGCAGGAAGCGCAGAGCCTGCAAGAGCGTCATCCGCAGTGGTGAAGCCCTTCTCAAACCATCTCCGGATGCGCCCAACCGTTATCAAGTCCTCGCGATCATCTTTCAGACCCAAAAGAGATTGCTCGGCCTCGAAAACACCGCACGGAATCGAGAGGCCCTTTTCTCTACTTGCAGCACCATAGCGAAAGCCCCCGATGAACATGCCGAGCTTCGCCTGGAGGCGGATATGCTGCTTTCGGAACGAGACCTGTCGGCCAAAAAAGCAGATGTGAAAGAGCGCGCCAAGGCACTCGAGGAAATGATCCAGCGTTACCGCGGCACGCCGGGCGAAGAGAAGAGCCTCATGATCGCAGCGAGAATCGCGCCGAAGCTCGAAGCCTTCGACTTGAAGAAGGCGATCATCAGAACTCTGAGCGAACGTTTCCAGGGAGACCTCGATGTCATTCAGTTCCGGAGGAAAAATCTCAATGACGCCCTGCTCGACGTTGAGTTTCGGGGGACATTTACCCGCTCCGATGGCACCACTTTATCTTTCCCAATCGATCGGATGGGACACACCAGCCTGATGTACTTCTGGTCGAAAGAGACTCCGGAGATCGAACAGCGCCTCGCTGAAGTCAAAGCCATTCAAACCAGGTTTCCGGGTCAGTTTCAGGTCTTCGGTTTCAACCTGGACAAGCTGCCGGACGCCGGAGAGAAAAACCTTCGCGCCCTCGGCCTGGACTGGACAGCGATGCATCTGCCCGGCGGGCGAAAGACCCCGACCTTCCGGGCCTATGTGCAGGATGATCCGGGCGCCGTGCTGGTTAATGCCCAGGGGCATGCTCTGCTGACCGGTGGCATGTTATACAAAGGTAAGATTCCCCTGATTCCAAAAGGCGGCATCGACAAGACAAAGCGATCTCTCGGCGGCGGCGCCGCGCCGAGACTTGAACATTGCATCGACAGCGATCGCTACCTCGCGCAATTGCAGTCGCTGTCCATCGGTGACTTTCTGGTGGGCTCCCTGAAGTGGAAGCCATCGGCCGATTCCGTTCCCAAAGAGAAACTGGATGTGATCCAATCGTGCTTTACAGTCCCACCCGTGCGCTACCGGCTCGCGCGTCAAGAGGCGGTGGTCAACTACATGAAGGTCGACGGGCTCTGTCGCGAGGCAACAGCGAAACACCCCAAGGCGACCGATCTCTGGCGCGTTCACAACCGAAGAATCATCGCGCTGCTTGGAATGTGGAACTTCGCGGCCGAGTCCAAACACCTCGAAACTGCGGTCGCCGTCTCAAAGGCCGTGCTTGCCTCCAACCCGCCTGCGCAAGCCTGGATCGTCCCGCAATTCTGCCTCGCCAAAGATGCGCTTCGGAAAGGCGATGAGAAACCGGGAGCAGTGCTGAAGACTTTCATCGATGCGACCGGAGGAGACGCTGCATCGGGAACAGCCCTGGCGGCAGCCGCGCTCCTGGCGCAAGACGCTAACCAGCGCGATCTGTTCAGCAGCCTTCGCCAGAAGCTTCTGAACGAACACGCTGACGAACCCATGCTCTGGCCCGTAACGACCTTCCTCCGTGATCGCCACCACAGGTACCGTTTCTTCCGAGCGACCCACGGCCGATTCGGATTCAGCCGAGCGGAGCGGCACGCTGTCGGGCGCAACGTAGCCGCGCTCGATGAGCCGGCGGATTCAGCGCTCAATATGGAGGCCGTGCTCCGCACTCTCGACGGCGGGAAACTCCGGCTTCCCCAGGATACGGCCGGCAAATTGACCTTTGTCGCCTTCCTGGATTTGCCTGCCGATGAAGAAATTGCCAAGTCACAAAACTACATCGTGCAGAAAATGAATTCTCTGGCGGACAGTGATGTGGCTAAGAGCATCAAAGTAATCGTCGCCTTTCTTTCTAACGAGACCGATCGCATCGCGGCCCTGGTCAAAAAGAACGAGTGGAAATGCCTGGTGGCCATCGTCCCTGACGGCATCAAGAATCCAATGGTGCTGCGTTACGGGATTCTCTCTGCAGACCGCATGCCCAACGTCTTTCTCCTCCGCGGAGACGGCAGCATCTCGTGGTCGATATCAGGAATCACTTATCCCATTCAGGGCAGCAGTCTGGCGGCGAGGATCGTCAACGCTATCGATGCCAACATCACCGTGTGCCAGATGGAAGCCGCAAAGAGTGCGCTGGACAAAGGCGAATTCCAGACTGCGATTCGCCTTTTCTCCGAAGCTCTCGCACCCAAGAATAAGAAAGGCGATTGGTGGGGTACGTTCCGTTTCCACGGCCGAGCCCAGGCGCATGCCGCCCTGAAGCAATGGGAAGCGGCTCTGGCGGACATCGACGAAGCAATCGACAGACACACGGTCTTCGGCTGGGGCTTGCCGCACCGTTGCGAGCTCGTGGCCAAGCTGCAACTCACCAGGGCAAACTTCCTGGATCAACTCGGCCGTGTCGATAGGGCCAAAGAAGAGCGAGAGAAAGCCGCGGCCCCGACCCACCCTCACAAAAAGTCGCCGTTCGGACTTTACGGCGAGGGTCTGGAGAAATTCAGACTCAATCCGCACCAATAGGAATTCATGCTGCCGATGACAGGACGGTTCGGAAATTTTGGAGTGCTGCGACTTGTCGCAGCTTTGGATCGTTCTCAGCCGCTTCAGAAATCCAAAGCGGTGACAAGTCACCGCACTCCAAAGGTGGCCCTCGCCCTCTGCGTGGCTGTTCTGCTGATATCTTCTCATCCGTGCATCGCCGAAGAACCGGCCACGTCCATCCCCATCCCCGAAAGCAAAATCGCCGCTCTACAAAAAGAACTAACCCAACAGACCAAGGCCACCTCATCGATCCGAAAGCGCAGAGCCTGCAAGAGCATCGTTCGCAGTGGGGAAGCCCTGCTCAAGGCTTCCCCGGATGCACCCAACCGCTACCCGGTTCTTGGAATCGTGTTTCAGGCCCAGAAGCGATTGCTGCTTCTGGAGAACACCGAGCGGAATCGTCAGGCTCTTTTCGCCATGTGCAGCCAACTGGCCAAGGCCCCCGCCGAGCACGCCGAGCTTC
>Ga0066834_10000838_pt1 | contig 14550 bp, 8 predicted proteins | sample ETNtaG_30_FD_66729 | JGI IMG/M metagenome (GOLD analysis project Ga0066834, IMG submission 66729) | Marine microbial and viral communities from oxygen minimum zone, Eastern Pacific Ocean - ETNP201306PF43B | ecosystem: Environmental > Aquatic > Marine > Oceanic | place: Pacific Ocean: Eastern... | reverse complement strand
CCGGCTCCCAGAGGTTGGCCAACCGCGGTCGTCGAGGTGCGATATCCAAGCTCCGCCGACAGGACCAACCAGCCTGCCCTCTTCTTCAAGCCTGACGTGGAAACGGCTGTGCCCCTCCTCGTGGGTCTCCACACATGGTCCGGGGATTACCGCCAGGGGGGCAGCGTTCCTTACGTGAAATGGTGCATGGATAAGAACTGGGCATTCATCCATCCAAACTTCCGCGGCCCGAATCGCACACCGAAAGCATGCGGATCGGAGTATGTCGTCAAGGACATTATCAGCGCGGTCGAGTTCGCCAAACGCGCTGCCAATATCGACACCAAACGTATCTACCTGGTCGGCGTTTCAGGTGGCGGATACGGATCGCTGTTGATGGCCGGCCGTGCCCCGGAAATCTGGGCCGGCGTCTCTGCGTGGGCATCCATCAGCGACCTCAAGGCATGGCATAAGGAATGCAAAGCAAAAGGCAGAGGGTATTTCAAACACATCGAGAAATCGTGCGGCGGCCCGCCGGGCACAAACGCGAAAATCGATGAAGAGTACGTGAAACGCTCAGCCATCACTTACTTGAAAGATGCGAAGGGCCTCCCGCTGCAAATCTGCACCGGGATTCATGATGGCCACAAGGGAAGCGTGCCTGTCAGCCACACCTTGCTTGCCTTCAACGAAGTTGCCGGGGAAAAGGATCGACTCACCAGGGAGCAGATCGATCACTTTGTAAACAACCAGAAAGTGCCCCAGGAATTACAGACTGAAATCCAGGATGAAGACTTCGGCGCCAAACGGCCCCTGTTTCGCCGGACCTCAGGCAACGCACAGGTGACGATCTTCGAAGGAGGGCATGAGATCATTCACAAGGCAGCGCTGAAATGGCTGGAGAGGCAGAAGAAGGAATGATGGCTATATCTCATCCAAAGGAAAAATCGGGCGCGGCACATTCCTGTAATCGAGCCTCTTGGGATTGGGTGTCGTTGTGCCCGGCGTATCGACTTCGATGATGCGCTCGAGCACTGGCTCGTACGCGGCCCGGTAGGCGATGGCGGCCTTTACTACAAGGATGCGGAAACGTTCGGGCTGGATGCCCAGGCTCAACAATTGATGGAGGCTCATGGGCGGGTCTCGATGGGAATTGAGAACCAGCAGGTTGCCTTCACCATATTCCACCAGCGCGGTGAGGCCCTGATCGTTGAAGCGCCGTCCGCCGTGGCGGATTTCACGCTCTTCGTATTTGCCGTCGGAGAAAAGTCTGACACTGCCGGTGATCGGAACCGGCGCGCCATGAAGATCGTCTGTCTTGCCTCCGGCTTGCAGAGAGACCCGGCCCCCGATGCCGGCCTCTACACATGCCTTCACGGATTCGGGATCATAGATCACGACGACGCTGCGTTCCGATTTCTGGCTTACTAGCTCGGCCAAGATGAATGTGCTGTCAGCCGCACTTCCACCGCCCACATTGTCACCCATTTCAACCAGCACGATCGGCTCGGCTTCAGACTCATTCGCAAGTCGAACGGCTTCCGCGGCATCCGGCAGGTTGGTGTCCAGTCCGTCACGCAATGCCCACAGGTCATCCGCCAACTGTTGTGAAAGCTCCTGTGCAAGAGCTTCATCGCCATCTGTGACGACCAAAGAGACGGCGCCGATTTCAGGTACGTCCGCGTATGGAAATCCCGCAACCAGATTGGCGGCGAGGATGTCGTCCCGGGCTTCAAGCTCGTGCAGTCGATCCATCAGCGGCTTCATCGGTCCGTGGGTCGTGTTCTGGTGAAGGATGGGGAATATCATCGGATGCCGGGCCATGGACTGAACCGGCCGGACATCTCCCTGAATAAACCGGCGCATCATGCTCGCCGCACGTCTGCCGCGACTGCGTTGATCGACGTGCGGATTGGTTTGATAGACCACGAGAGCATCGGATAGCTCGACCATGGCATCTGATATGTTGGCGTGAAAGTCGAGTGTCGAAATCAGGGGGATCTCGTTGCCGAATTGCGCACGCATCCGCCGCAGGATGTAGCCGTCTCCGTCCTCATGGCCTTCGAGCACCATCGCGCCGTGCAATCCGAACAGGATGCCATCAAAGCTCTCGCCTTCCAGCCGATGAAAGACACGATTCAGCAGCTCATCCACCGCGGCCTTTTCGACCATGCCGGATGGGGTGGCCCACGCTATCAGTGTTGGAATGGTATCGATCTCTGCTTCATCGAGATCGTCCAGGTACCCGGCTATTTCATGCTGGGAATCCCCCCAGACTCTGCGGAGGTCTTCACCTTCCGCGATGCCGACTTCTTCAAACAATGCAAGGTTGGTTGGTTTGGCGCTGAACGAGTTGGACTCGTGCATGATGCCACCGATGGCTATTCGCATGGGACGTGATGAGTAATGAGTAATGAGTAATGCGTAATGCGTAATGCGTAATACGTAATACGTAATACGTAATGAGTCTGCATGCCATGCAGGTGAATCAGGTTGGTGATGAGAATGTGTCTTGCCAGGTTGCCCTTCGATTTCTGTTTACGGAAAGCATTTTAGCTGAGATCTCATTCACTCTTGGGATGAAACCAAAGGGGCTTCAACAATCGCTCGGTTCAGGTCTGCTCTAATCTGATCCACAACCGCAGTTACAGTCAGACCGGCCTTTTCAGCTTACTCATTACTCATTACGTATTACGTCCTCATATTCAAGTTCCACCACTTGTCCACTCTCAGCGGATGCCGCGATGGCTTCGTAGACGACCATGCTTTTATAGCTTTCGTAGATGGCTGAACGGGTCTGCCTGCCTTCGCGCAGTGCCGCGACATAATCCTGAATCTCGGCGAGATGTCCGGTATCCATGCCGCTGTCTCCGGCAGAAGTGAATGTGGGCGGCTCGCGCCATTCCATTGGTTTGCCGTCTTTGCTTATCCGCCAGGTGGCAGAATTGTGGATGGTCATGAAGTTCCCGTCCTTCACAGTCAGTTCGATTTCCTCGGTGGGAATGTTGAACGAACGGCCGCAGTTGAGATTCAGCGAGCCAACCGCGCCGTTGCTGAAACGAAGGCTTACGGCAAACGCGTCCAGCCCCCTGCTGAATGCGAAGACCTCGGAAACCTCACCAAACAGATACGGAACGAGGTCGATCATGTGAATCGCAAAATCCAGCAGGAATGAAGATCGCGGGCTTTGGTGGCTGTAAGGCGCGGAACAATAATCTGCTGAGATGGAGAGCCGGTCCTCTTCCGGGTATTCGGCCAGCCAGGCCCGCGCCCGATCTGCAGCTCCCGTGTATCGCTTCTTGAAGGCAGTCATGCACAGCAGGCCGGTTTCGTTTGCTGTGCGTGCGACCTCGAGCGCGGTGGCTGCATCGGTAGCCGGCGGTTTCTCTGTGTAAACTGGGAAACCCTTTCGCAGGACTCTCTGCGCGAAAACGGGATGCTGCTCCGGGCCGATGCAGATGATCACGCCGTCCGGTTTCTTCTCTTCCAGCATCTGCTCCCAGTCTTCATAAGGGGTGCCACCGAATCGCCGCGCGTTGCGTTCCCGTTTTGCCTGGTCGATATCCGCAATGCCGACAAGCTCTGCGCCGGCCGCACCCAGGTTGGGATAAATCCGTCTTGTCGAAAGATTGCCCGCACCGATCATGCAGATTCGTATGTCATCGTTCATGTGAGTTCTGCCAGAAGACCAGAGGGCGTTTCTGAATACAGCGGACAGCCCGCAGCGCGGCTGACCTGACCCGCGGGGATTCGTCCTTCATGGAATCAATCAGGCTCGGAACAGCACTGTCTGCGTGCCGTCGAAACCGGCCAAGTGAATGTGCGGCCGCAGCACGAACATGTTCGTTTGAATCGCTCAGACTTTCTATCAGAGCGGGCACTGCCAACTCAGGCATGGCGATGACTGCTCCAAGGCTTTCAGCCGCGGCCAGTCGAACGGCAGACGATTCGTCTTCAAGTCTGGCAACGAGCGCGGGAGTGCCTGCAGCAGCATGGGGGCCGATGTTCCCCAGGGCCTGGATGCCGGCCAGCCTGACTTCCTCCGATGAGTTATCCGTCGCGGAAGCCAGAGCCGTCGTTGCAGAAGCGCCGCGACGGCCGAGTTCTCCGAGCGCCCGGGCAGCGATGGCCCTGACGCGAAAGTCAGAATCATTCAAGGCACTGGTCAATGCCGGCAGTGCATTCTCTGCCAGCACTCCCATACGCTGGAGGGCACGAAGCGAGAGTATTCGAACGGTCTTGTCTTCGTCACTTGTGGCCGCTGCCAGGGCGGGTACTGTTAACCGCTCCCTGCCGGAGGTCTGCAGAAGCGCACTGGCTGCGGCTCTTCGCACCCTTACGGCGGGATCGTTCAACGCTTTGGCAAGCAGGTTTGCCGCCTGTTTCGAAAGGCGGGGGTTCATGCCTGACAGCTCTGCAGCAATGCGCCGCTCGTAGTTGTTCCGGGAGGCTGACAGTCTGGCCAATGGCAGATTCGTGTCAGCATCGCCGGCAGTGCAGAAAGAAATGGAGAGCAGGCAATTCAGATACAGGCTGGTCATAAGCTCCTTTTTGAAAAACGTTATCAATGGGCAGGAGTATTCCAACTCCCACATCGTTTCAAGCTGAAATCTTCTCATGCTTCCTTACATGACTGACGACCTCCCGGGCATTGGAGGTGAGCTCAAGGCCGAACCCTCTCATTTCGTCGTTGAGGAGATCCCGCTTTATGAGCCGGAAGGCGAAGGCGAGCATATTTACATCTCACTGCGCCGTGAAGGCCAGACCACCCGGCAAATCCAGATGGAGCTCTGCCGTATCTTTGATCTGAACGACGCGGCCGTTGGCTGTGCAGGACTCAAGGATAAACACGCGCGAACGACGCAGACCTTTTCATTGCACATGCCAGGGGATGAGCAGGAGGTGGCCGATCGGATACAGCAGGAAATGAATGTCGAGTTGCTCTCTTCGAAGAGACATCAGAATAAACTGAGGACGGGTCACCTGATTGGGAACCGGTTCACGATCGTGGTCGTTGATGTTAAGGACGATGCACTTGCCATCGCCGAACGGATCGCGTCGCAACTGAACGAATCAGGTCTGCCGAATTTTTACGGTGAACAGCGTTTCGGCCGTGATGGACAGAACGCGACCACAGGCAGAGAGATAATCAACGGCAGACGCGTACGAAAGCACTGGATGCGGAGGCTGATGCTCTCGGCGTACCAGTCACAGCTCTTTAATGAGTGGCTCGTCGCACGGATCGAGCGAGGCTGGTTTGGAAAAATCCTGGAGGGGGATGTTGCACGAAAGGAGGACACCGGTGGCATGTTTACTGTTGAGGATGTCGAAGCTGAGCAAGCCCGTTTTGAGAACCGTGAGATTGCCTTCACCGGGCCCATCTTCGGGAAGAAAATGCGGAAGGCTTTGGGGATGTCGGGCGATCTGGAAGAAGAGATCCTCGCGAGAGAGGAGGTGACCCTTGAACAGTTCAGCAAGGCTCGGGTCAACGGCACTCGGAGAAGGGCGTGCCTGTTCCTCGATGACCTTGCTTTCTCCCGGCATCCGGAAGGCCTGAGTTTTTCGTTCAGCCTGCCAAAGGGTTCCTACGCAACTACGTTGATGCGAGAGTTCATGAAGACAGAGCTTGAACTGCCGGAGAGCGAATGACGATTGGCTCAATGCTACCTGTACGCCATCACTGATATCTTTTGCTCACGTTCCGCAGAAACTTCCGCTCCTCTTCGGACAGCGAGTGGAGGCCGCCTTCGGACACCTTGGCCAGCAACTCGTCCACGCGCTGCTGGGTACTATCCCATTCCTCTTTTTCCTTCCTGAGCTTCGCCTCTTTCCGTTTCGCAGACCAGCGTTTGAAGAGGCCGGGCTTCTTGGGTTTGGCCTGCTCCTGAGAGCTCGCATCGAGCGTGGTGTAGCCACCGGAAAAGTCGTAACCGAAAACCGATTCGTCCACGAGCATGCCGGACTGGAGCATCTGTTTGGTTTGCTGTGCGCTGATGTAGTTGAAAAAAGCCAAGCACATGAAAATAGGCTCTCGCCAGACGATTCCAACAACGACCAATCCCACTGCACAGAAATTACTGACCCAGATTGCTTTGAGCGTGGCCTGGCCAAATCCCATCTTTGGCCAGAGATAGCACTGAAGCATTCGGCCGGCATCCATTGGGAACGCGGGCAGCATGTTGAAAAGAATGATGATCGTGTTCCACCAGAAGATTCGTTTCAGCCAGAATTTGACGAGTGCGGCGACTTGGAGGTTGCTGACGAGATGCCATTGTTCCCAATCCATCCACAAGGACACATCCAGCAGAAACAGCAGTGCCCCAAGAACCAGGCCGCAGATCACGCTGACCATGGGCCCCCCAACGGCCACCCGCATCTGGGCTTCGGGCGTGTTGGGCGCATGGCAGAACGCCAGCCCGCCAAGGGGCCAGAGCAAGACTTCGTTCGCGCTGCCGCCCACCTTCCTGGCGGCGAAGCAATGCCCATACTCGTGCAGGAGAATGAGAAGGAAGACGCCGATGTAGATCGGGACAAAAATCACCAGCCCGATCGGGCCCGACGTAAACAGAAACCGAATACACTCAGCAACGAAGAGGATGATCAGCAGCAGATGCAGCTTGACCGTAATGCCGAACGGCCTCCACGGCAGCTTCAGCGACCAGTCCATAAATCCATGCATGATTCACCTCTCGGCGCGCTTTTCCTGTGATCGTCCTGTTCCTGTCGGAATACGAACAGGATAGCACAGGTGCAGGCCGCATACTTTCCAAACTGCGGCTCAAACGAAAACGCCCGCCAGAGGTTATTCCGCTGACGGGCGTTATCCTGAGAGAGAGGCCTGTTAAGCATCTTCGCTGCCGCGGCTGTATCGCTTGAGCTTGCCCTTGTACCGAAGGGTCGGATCTTTCGCGAGACGGTGGATTTCGCGGCGCACGTTTTCTTTGAGTTTCAGAAACTTTACGCCGACCTGGTAATGCTGGGTGTATTTGTCAATTGTTTCACAGTTTCTGACTTCGACTCTTACTTCGAGGTCGTCTGTCAGAGCAGGAATGTGAACGACCAGCTTGAGTTTCTCGCCGATGGCGATCGGACGGCGGGTAACCATTCCCAGCCCCCCCAGGCTAAGGTTGACCATGGGTGATGGTCTTTCGAAGAGGTCCACGCTGGAAAAGAGGCTGTCACCTGTCCAGTGGACGGTGGCTTCCTTTACCTCGAAACGCTGGTGGGCGCGGCGGATGACTTTTTTCGGCCCGCCTGGAGTCAAGAGATCTCTTACCTTTTTCTGGCGGGTCTTGTCGTCATCCATCAACCGGCTGCAAACGAGCTTGGGAGCATCGTTCTGTGATTCTTCGAATAGCTTCTGGTCCTCTTCTTCCCGCTCACTTACCGGGCTTGGCGAGACAGGAGCTGAAGTATCTGTCGAGGTCGAGAATCGGGTGGTGGAAGGAAGGGCAGTTTCCTCTGAAACAGCATCCTGGGCCGCCGTATCGTTTTCTTTCACCTCATCGGTTACTTCGTATTCGATGTCGGGGTCATCAGGCACGGATTCGCCACTGGCCAGCGCGGCCTGGATACTCTTGAGCGCTTTCTGCAGGGATGGGACGAATCGTTCGTCGATTACCTTGTCTTCGATCAAGAGGTCGAGCAGACGGGTTACGCCCTCATCCTCTTCATGCTGATAGAGCGCGTCCTGCAATGTCAGCGCGTAGTTGATGTCGCTTTCATCCGCAACGTTGTTAAGTCTCAAAACCTTCGACAGAAGCAGATCCTCCTGGCGGGCCTTCATGTAGTTTTTGCCCCGGGTAACGAGCGCGGCCTGCTCACGATTCATAAAGCCGAGCCCCACGACAATCTCCTCCATGTCGGCTGCATCCCCGCTTTCCTGAAGCTCCTGCTTTCGAGCGAGGCAGACTTCTGACTGTTCGAGGGTGAGCAACTCGTTCTGCAAGGCGATCTGTGTGAAGAATTCACCTGAATCTCTAGGAGTTGGCTGTAAGTCCGTTTGTGTTGGTTGTGCGCTCATCAGAGGCTCCGTTGGTTTCCGACCCTGAAGACGGCCATCTTGGCTGAAAAGGAACTGCATCGTGCAGTTCTTTGTCTGGCTTCTTTCAATCACACGTCCGTGCCCGCTCGTGTGAAGTAAGGGCGGGGCTGTTGGAAGCAAGCTACAGGCCAAAGACTCTGTGAAGTTTAGTGTGAAGTTTTCCCGGACCGACAGGAATTGTTAAAGGTCTTTCCAACAGTGGTTTAATGGGTTCTTGCCGACAGGGCCTGACTTGACCGCAGATGAACTTGGACTGGCGTAATTTTCATTGGGTTCAGAATCTGTACTGCCCGATGAAGATTGGCTCATGTCCTCGACATTCTGCGATGCTTGCGTCCGTTGGATGATTGCCTGATCTGCGAGCTCGGCAGGCTCACCACCGCGACCGCCCCGTTCGTTTATCGAGAGCCACCAGACCATCGTGCGGAGAAGTTCTTGGCACGGGCGTCACGGCCGGATGGCCGTTGCACGATCGTGGTTGTGGCGGTCAGGCCAAGACTCCCAATCCGACTGACGATGACCGGCTGGCCATTTCGTTTTGGATCTGGGCGATGAGGGACACGGGCACAGACGGGTTCTTTAATGACCTCGAGTTTCGCATTGCGGAACTGGTCGAACGCGGATTCAACTGCATCCGCATCGAGGGAGTCGCGTGGATCGCGCAAGACGTCGAAGGGCAGTGGGTGGAACGAAGTAGGGTAGAAACATATCAAGCAGAGAAATGAGAGAACAAGAATCATGAACTACGTAACATCGAAACGGTCAAGACAGAGCTTGCGGGACACCTTGCTGTGCGGAGCGCTGGCTTGGGCCGTGGCCGGCCTCGCGACGTCGGCCGCTGGCGCGCCGGTCAGGATCGAGAAGCGCGCTGCCGATTTCGAGCACACCACCATCCGTAAAGCCTCGATCGACAAGGTGCGAAAGGACGGCTACCTGACCGGCAGCGGCGAAGCAACCTACCGACTGGCCGTGCCGCAGACGGGCTGGTACGAGCTCTATGTGGCGGCGGCCGGGTGGGCTACCGACCTGTTCCTGGACGGCGAGTTCCTGATCCATACCGCGTTCGCCAGCGGCGTGTGGGAGACCGGCGACAGGATCCTGAACAACGGCGTCTGGAAGGCCGATCCGAAGGGCGCCCAGAAGACACTGAATCTGTTCCTGACCCAAGGGAAGCACACGCTCAAGTTCAGCCGTCCGTGGCATCCCGGCCTGCCGTGGATGCGCGGGTTCTATCTCCAACAGGCCGTGAATCTGTCCGGGCGGGCCCGGTTGACGCCGGAGAAGGACTACCTGGTTTTCCGCCGTGGCGAGGCGTTCACTGCGAGCTTGCTGGTTGGCCGTTCAGAGCAGGCTGAAACCGTCGTTCTCCGCATTGCCAAAGCGGAGACCGGGGCCCTTGTCCGGGAACTGCGCCGGGGGATACCCGCGGGCGCGGGAAATATGGAAGAGAGAGTCACCTTCCCGACCGATGCGGAAGGCGTCTTCGACATCAAGGTGCTCGACGCGGACGGTAAGCACGTGGATCGGACCCTTCAATACTGTGTGGTCGACACCCGCAAACCCGAATTTCCAACTGAACTGCAAACGGAGCTGGTGGAGACCATCGACACCACGACCCGCAAGCCGGATTTTACGCGGGGCGAGACCCGCGTCGTCGAGACCCCGCTGGGCGTCTACCGCGAGTCCGGCAGCCTCGGCCGGGAGGGCGGCACCGCCCAGGCGTCCTGGTTCGCCTACACGCTGAACCTGCCGGAGGCGCAGGCGGATTACCTCATGCGCATCGATTACCCGGACGACGACCAGCGGCAGACCGCCATCGTGCTTGTCGAACGTCACGCGCATCCCAACCCGGCCCAGGGATATTCCACCGGCGGGGTCTACCCGTTGTCCGAGACCATGCAGACGCAGGACTTTTACCTCACCGCGCGCGACCGGGACCCGCGGGTGATGTTCTACAACTGGAACACAGGGCAGCGGGCGGCTGCCGGCCGGATTACGATCCATCGGGTCACCAGTGGGTTCCCCGCACTGAAGTATGGGCCGGAGGGCCGCCTGTACGGCATGTACCAGGAAGAGCCGATGCGCTTCCTCCAGAACTTCGGCGCCAAGATGGGGACCAAAGACGCGCTGGAGTGGCCCAATTTCCGCAACACCGCGGAGCGGGTAGGACAACGGCTGAACTTCGCCGGCATTAATCTCTGGTTTCCCACGATCGGGATCTATGGCAGCACGTTGTGGCCCAGCAAGGCCGTTCCCGGCTACCAGATCGGCATCCTGCCGCCGGGGCCGGCCACCACCAAGGAGCCGTTCAAGAAGGATGTCCTGCGGCTGATGCTGCTGACCGCGGAGAAGTACGGCCTCAATGTTATCGGCGATCTGGTTCTGCCCAACGTCCATCTGGACAAACGCTTCGGCGCTGATCCGCAGAAGCCCTGGGTCACCATTTCGCGCAAAGGCGAGCGCGGCGCGCATGATGCACGGCGTCCCTACTACAATGCCGTTCACCCCGGCGTGCAGACCTGGGCCGCGGAGGTCTTCCAGGAGCTGGCCGGCCGATACCGGGACTATCCGTCCTTCAAGGGGCTGCGAATCCGGCTTATGCTGCACTGGTCATTCGAGGGTTGGCAGTGCTTCCACAGCCTCGACTGGGGCTACGAGGACTATACAGTCGCGCTCTTCACCAAAGACACGGGCATCCAGATTCCGGTCGCCACGGACGACCCGAAGCGCTTCCAGAAACGCTACGAGTTTCTGGTCCGCAACCACTACGAAGACTGGGTCGCCTGGCGTTGCCGGAAGGTCTACGAGTACCACAGCAGACTGGCCAAGATCCTGACCGCGGCCAGGCCGGAGATGAAGCTGATCCTCAGCCCGCGGGGCGACGACATAGCGAAATGGCGCGAGACGGGGATCGACCCAAAGCTCTACGCGGCCAATCCGGCCTTTGTGTTGGAGACCGCCCGAACATACCCGGACCCCGTCAACCGCAATCCAGAGAAAATCCTTCAGGCCGCGGGCCGCCGCGACGGTTCCTGGTCCGCTGTGCCGCTCGGGCTGGTGGCGCGAAAGACAGGCGACGGCACGGTCTGCGCGCTGCATTTCGGCACCAACCACGAAGGGCCGTACGCCAAAGGCAAGGAACTGGGCTACGAGAAATCCCGCCGCAACATCGTGTATCCGGACGCCACTCTGAATCCGCCCGGAATCCACTACCTCCAGCGCTTCGCCAACGCCATGGCCGACGGCAACATCACGTTGCTGCACGACGGCTCGCACGGGTACGTGCTGGGCCAGCCCACGTTTCTTCGCCCGTTCGTCGCGGAATACCGCGCCCTGCCGCCAATCGGAATGCAGCCCCTCGGCGATACGGACCCGGCAGTGCTGTGGCACGGCAGAGACGAGAAACACGCCTGGTTCTACCTCGTAAACCGGGCCTGGTATCCGGTGGAGATCGCGGTCACCTTCTCGGGCACTCCCCGCATCGAACGCGTGAGCACCGGCGAGATGATGAAGACAACTGACAATCGTCTGCCCGTGACCTTAAAGCCGTACCAGTTGCTTGCCTTCCGCAACCAGCGTGATTCGGGGCCCACGGAGCTTGCGGTCACGGTGCCCGCGGCGGTGCGGAAACGTCTCCGCGCGCAGTTCGAGTTCATCGAGAACACTTTGTCCAGCCAGCCTGAGGAGTTGGAGGTGGTCGCGCTGTCTCCGGAAGACCTGCGCAAGGCAGAGAGCCGGATCGCTACGGCCAGGAAGTGCCTGGAGAAGGGACAGACCTGGAGCGCCCGAAAGCGGCTTCTACACAGCGACATGATCAAGCTCTACGAAGCGTTCCACGCCTACCCGCCGGGGCTGATGAACCGGAAGACGTTCAGCCTGCCGCCCGGCGCGCTTAAGCCGGGCGCCCTGCTTGAGAAACTGGAAAGCAAAACGGCAGCCCAGCTCAAGCCGAGCGCGGAAGTCGCGCCGGGACTGTCCGGCGAACAGGTCCTGTTGCTGGGTGATGAGCCCGCCGCGATCAAGCTGGAGGTTCCGTTTGCGGGCAAGTACCGGTTCCATTGCGCGTTCGTGATCGGTAAGGGCTTCGCAGCGCCTGCCGTCCACTACAACGGCCGGCCGATTCCGTTGATCGGCGAGCAGCGCGGCACTCACGGGGGACTGCTGGTTTCGGCGCCTGTCGTGCTGGACGCCGGCCCGCAGAAACTGACGCTCACCGCCGGCAGAGCGGGACGCGCCGGACTCCTGGGGCTGCATCTCGAACCGGTCTACCGCGATCTGCTTGCGGCCGAGTTCCGCGCGATCGGCCCGCTCCCCGGTTTCAACGGCTGGCTGCGCGGGAAAGACGTCGTCGCCAAGATGGAAGAGCCGTGTTTCCCTGAAGACGGGGTCCATCTCGACAGGAAAGTTGAGCTGAACGGCAAAACCCTCTCCTGGGTCACGCCGCAAGTGGGCGTGCAGTCAACCGACAGCGAGGCCCCGAACTACATCTGCCTGTACAGAACCTTCGGCGAGATTAGCGTGGGCGGCAAGGGCTCAATCTCTTATGCCTACACCGAAGTTGAAAGCCCGGAAGCGCGTCCGGCCCAGCTCAACGTCGGCGCGGATTACTGGGCCAAGATCTGGGCCAACGGCGAGGTGGTATTCCGCCCCGGCGACCGGCCGGCGGGGCCGCCCCTCAAAGGCGAGTCGCAGGTTCCGATCTCCTTGCGGAAAGGGACCAACCCCATCCTGCTCAAGATCCATGCCGGCAGCAATGGCAACGGCTTCTGGCTGTCGATCACTGACCCGGGGGATCTGGATTTCCTGGATGCCTCGCTAAAGGGAGGAGACGGGAAGTGACCGAGTACCTGGCAAAGGCTATGTGTCTGTGGACGCTGGTCGCGGTTGGGGCACGAAACGGCCTCGGCGCGGCGCCCGAACTGCGGTTGGCGAGCATTGTTGGAGACGCTCGCGGCAAGGGCATTGACATCGTCCATGTCGCGACAGACGAAACGGGCAGAGTTCTTGCCCTGATGCGGGGCGGCCGGCTTGCCGTGTTCGACCGGGACGGCGCTTATCTCAAGAGTATCCGTGTGCCGAAGGGAGTGTCCTGGAGCAGTTACCTGGCCGTCCGCGGCCGGCGCGTTCTGGTGGGGGACTATCGCACTGATTTCCCGTGGGCCTTCGCTGACCGCAGGCAGGGAAGCGAGCCCGGCAGATTCAGCAACCCCGGTCCGGTGGTCGCGGGCCAGAACCGGATCTTCGTCTCCGACGGTGGCAACAAGCGCATCCAGATCTTCAGCAGGGAGAACACAGAAGATCCGATCAGTGTCTTGAAGCTGGAGACCCGGCCGGTCCCGCTGTCGGTCAACGGCAAACGTCTGCTGGTCGCGGACGACCAGCGCAACCTGTTCGTCTACGACATGAAAGCCGGCGGCTACGAACGGACGGGGTCGTTGCGCATACGGGACGGCGCGGTCAGCCTCTGCATGGGCCTCGAGCAGTCCATCTACGTCGCGTACCGGCGCGGCCAGGATCACTCGTTGCGTGAATACGTGCACGAGAACGGGCAATGGTCTGAGAGGCGAGCCATCGCGCCCTCGCTGTATGGCCAGTGGCCCGCCGTCTATCTGCACCCCGCCCCCCTCGTCAAGGGCCCGGACAGCCAGCTCTGGTTTGGTGCCGACACCCACGGCGCGGTTCTCTCTCTGGACCCGGCGACCGACCGCGTGACGGTTCGGGTGAGAGGGGTGCATCGCCCCGTCGGGATCGGATTCGATACCGAGAGGAACCTGTATGTCGGCGGGTACTGCCCGCCCGGAAAGAAAGGCCCGGCCATCCATCACTTCACAGCGGACCGCAAAGCACTGGGCGTGTTCGGTCCGTTGCCGCTGTATGAAGAGCGGCACGCGCCTGTCTGGGCACTGTTGCCGGACCGGGACGGGGGTGTCCATGTCAGGGTCGTCGAAGGCGGCTATCGGAAAGGCTGGCCGGCCTTCACTCTCAAGAAGCTCCATGCCGACGGCACCGCAAAGACCTTTCTGGACCTGGGCTCCCTTTATGCCGTCAGAACTCGATTCCATCCATCGTCGTCAACCGGCAATCTGATGTTCGACCACGACGGCAACATCATCCTGGCTGCCGCAATGCACCTCTCGGTCATGAAGCTCTCGCCGGACGGGCAAGTGCTCTGGGAAGCCAGCCAGTACCCGCGCAATGCGGACGAGGTGCCGTTCGGAAGGCCCGTTGATGTCGCTGTCGATTCCCGAAACAACATCTGGGTCGCGGATGCCGGCCGGCATACCATTATCTGTCTCTCCAGCGAGGGAAAGGCCCTTATGACCTACGGTCGCTTTGCCGGTATCGACGATGTACGCGGCAAGGGCTTCAACCGCCCAACCGGCATCGCCACGGTCACCTCCGGCAATCAGGAGTATCTCGTCGTAGGTGACAGCGGAAACCACCGGTTCGTGAAGTACCACCTGAGCTATGCTGATGCAAAGGGGGAGAATTGAGCCACACAGAGCTTGTGGCAGTCCGTTCGAGGA
>Ga0066834_10000836_pt1 | contig 14569 bp, 9 predicted proteins | sample ETNtaG_30_FD_66729 | JGI IMG/M metagenome (GOLD analysis project Ga0066834, IMG submission 66729) | Marine microbial and viral communities from oxygen minimum zone, Eastern Pacific Ocean - ETNP201306PF43B | ecosystem: Environmental > Aquatic > Marine > Oceanic | place: Pacific Ocean: Eastern... | reverse complement strand
CAATGTGCAAGGGACAACGACCGGCCGTTCGGCGCCCTTGCGTTTGATCACCATGCGCGAGGTCGCGCACATCATGCTCGAAGGCGCCACCCCCAGAATGTCCCAGCAATGGACGGTGATCTCGGGGACATCCAGCTGGCCGCCCAACTCCGGAAAGAGGACAAGTTTCGCCGGGTCGGCGGCGTCCACCGGAATGTTGCCGCCGGCGAACAGGGCGGCGTAGCCGACCCGGGTCTCAATATCGGATTCATTCCAGCAGGCGCGTCCCGCCACGGCCAGGCCGAAGCCGTTTTCGGCCAGCCATTGCAATCCCGCCAACATCGGCTCCCAGGAGCCTTCGCCGCGGATGGCTTCGTGCTTGGCGCGGGTGTAATGATCAATCGACACCCTCAGCGTCAGTTTCCCGTCATGACGCTTTTGCAAGGCCAAAAGTCGGTCGCGCTTGTTGAGCAAAGGTTTCATGGCGTTGGTCAGAACCAGCGCCCGATAGCCGCGGCCAAGGGCATCGGCCAGCATCGCCGGCAGCTCGGCGTTCATGAAAGGCTCGCCGCCGGTGAAGGCGATTTCCTCGGTGGGGAGGTTCTGGCGGCCGATTTCGTCCAGGTAGTCGCCGAATTCGGAGAGGGTGAGGTAGGCCAAGCTGTCGTTGCGGGGAGTCGACTCCATGTAACAGTTCTTGCATGTGATGTTGCAAAGACTGCCGGTATTGAACCAAAGGGTCTTGAGCCGGGTCAGCGCCACCACGGCGCGCCGTTCGCCTTTGGCGGTGACGTCGGGGTCACCGAACTTGCCGGGTCCGATGAGCGGCTTTTCGGCCAGCATTCCTTCGGCCATGGTTTTCGCCTGATGGTATCTGTCGCCAAAAAACAAATGATTTCTTAACCTCCGCTTGACGGCAAGCCAAATAACAAAATCGTGCGATCCAGGCAATCCCTGGCGGGACGGTCAGCCCCGGGCCGCCTTGAGGGCCTGGTCCAGGTCCTCCTTCACGTCTTCCGGGTCCTCCAGGCCCACCGACAGGCGCACCAGGCCGTCGCCTATGCCCATGCGCGCCCGTTCCTCCGGTTGCAGACGATGGTGCGTGGTCGTCGCCGGATGGGTGATCAGGCTTTTGGCGTCGCCCAGGTTGTTGGAAATATCGATCAGCTTGAGGGCGTTGAGGAATCCGAATGCCGCCTCCTTGCCGCCTTCGAGGTCGAAGGCGACGATGGTGCCGCCATCGGCCATCTGCTTGATGGCGAGATCGTGCTGGGGATGGCTCTCGAGCCCCGGATAGAGGACCCGGGATATGCCGTCCCGGCGGCTCAGGAATTCGGCGACGGCGTGGGTGTTGGTGCAATGACGGCGGACGCGCAATTCAAGGGTTTCGAGCCCCTTAAGCAGCAACCAAGCATTGAACGGGCTCAGCGCCGGGCCGGTATTGCGGACGAAGGGGATCAACCGGTCATTGAAGAACTCCGCGTCGTTGGTGAGGATGGCCCCGCCCAGACAGCGTCCCTGACCGTCGATGTGCTTGGTGGCGGAATAGACGACGATGTCGGCGCCGTACTCGAAAGGTTTTTGCAGGAGCGGCGTGGCGAAGACGTTGTCGACGACAAGGCGGGCGCTGGCGGCATGAGCCAGCTTCGCGACCGCCGCCAAGTCGATGATTTCGAGCGCCGGGTTCGATGGCGTCTCCAGGAACACGGCGTCGGTTTTTTGGCCGATGGCTTTTTGCCATTGATCGAGATCGGTGCCATCGACCAGTTCCGTTTCGACGCCAAAAGCGGGCAGCACTTCGGTGACGATGTAGTGGCACGCGCCGAACAACGCCCGCGATGCCACCACCCGGTCGCCGGCCTTCAGCTGGCAGGCCAGCGAGGAGAAGACGGCGGCCATGCCGCTGGCCGTTCCGAAGCACAGCTCCGCCCCTTCCAGCATCGCCAAACGCCTCTCGAACATGGCGACGGTGGGGTTGGCGTAGCGGGAATAGATGAACCGTTTTTCCTCTCCCTTGAAGGCGCGTTGCGCTTGCTCGGCGGTGTCGTACACGTAGCCCGAGGTCATGAAGATGCCTTCGCTGGTCTCGGCGAAAGGGGAACGCGCGGTGCCGCCGCGAACGAGCTTTGTCGCTTGTCGCCAAGTGGATTCCTTGGCATTCATGTCGCCCATGATGCTTTCTCCTTAGGTTCGATGATGCCGAACAACAAAAAAAACCCCGACCGCTTCGGGCCAGGGCTTGATCAACGAGCTCGAACCTTTTAGCGGGTTGTTTTCCGTGGCCGCAAGCCGGTCAGCAAATCACCACAATCGGCCTTGAAATAAATGGCCGAATGCATTCCGTCAAGGGCAAACGAACGGTCCGCGTCATCCCGGAGATGGTGACCAATCGGCCCCCTCACACGACCTTGACGTAGCTCGCCATCACCTTTTTGATTCCGGCCTTGTCGAAGGCGATTTCCAGCTTGTCGCCGACGGCGGCGATGACGCGGCCGTAGCCGAACTTCTGGTGGAAGACCCGTTGGCCCGATGTCAGGCCCGATGTCAGGCCCGATGCCAGGCCAGACGACTGACGCGAAGCATCCCGCTGGCCGGCTTGGACGCGGCGGCGGCGGGCGGAAACGGTGAATTTTCCGCCGCCGCGGTAGAGTCCCGGGCGGGCCACGAAATCGATCTGTTCGGCCGGCAGTTCGTCGATGAATTGCGACGGCATGGCGCTCTGCCATTTGCCGTGGACGCGGCGGCTGGCGGCGAAGCAAATGATCGCCCTCGAACGGGCCCGCGTCAGCCCGACGTAGGCCAGGCGGCGTTCTTCCTCGAGGGCCTCGGCGCCGCCCTGTTCGAGAGCCCGCTGATGGGGGAACAGGCCTTCCTCCCAGCCGGGCAGGAAGACGGTGTCGAATTCCAGGCCCTTGGCGCCGTGCAGGGTCATCAGGGTCATCTTCTCCTGGTCGGGGGACTCCTCGTTTTCCATGACCAGGCCGATGTGTTCGAGGAAATCGCCAAGGCCGCCGAATTCGGCCACCGCCGCCACCAGTTCCTTGAGGTTCTCCAAGCGCCCCGGCGCGTCCGGGGTTTGGCTCTGCCGCCACATGCCGGCGTAGCCGGATTCGTCCAGCACCGTTTCGACCAGCGCCGGGTGCGCCAAGCTGCCCTGGAGACCGCGCCAGCGGTCGAAATCCCCCAGCAACCCGGCCAGCGTATTTCTCGCCCGCGGTTTCAGCTCGTCGGTTGCCAGCAATCGCCGGGTCGCGGCGATCAACGAAATCCCTTGCCGGCGGGCCAGCTCGCGCGGCGTCCGCAGGGTCGCCGGACCGAGCCCCCGTTTCGGCTGGTTGACGATGCGCTCGAAAGCCAGGTCGTCGTCGGGTTGGACGATGACCCGCAGGTAGGCGACGGCATCGCGGATTTCCTGGCGTTCATAGAAACGGGGGCCGCCGATGACCCGGTAGGGAATGGCCAGGGCGATCAAGCGTTCCTCGAACTCGCGGGTCTGGAAGCCGGCGCGGACGAGGACGGCGATCTCGTTCAACGCCTCGCCCTTGCCTTGCAGGGCCTCGATCTCATCGATTACGATCCGGGCCTCCTCTTGGCTGTCCCAGACTCCCACAACGCGCACTTTCTCGCCCTCGTCCAAGTTGGACCAAAGCGTCTTGCCGAGCCTGCCTTTGTTGTGGGCGATCAGGCCGGAGGCCGCCGCCAGGATGCGCGGCGTCGAGCGGTAGTTGCGTTCCAAGCGGATGACGGTGGCGCCGGGAAAGTCGGCCTCGAAGCGCAGGATGTTGCCGACCTCGGCACCGCGCCAGGAATAGATGCTCTGGTCGTCGTCGCCGACGCAGCAAATGTTCCGATGTTCTTGCGCGAGGAGCCTGAGCCAGAGGTACTGGGCGATGTTGGTGTCCTGATATTCGTCGACCAGGATGTAACGGAACTGCCGCTGGTAGGTTCGCAAAACCTCCGGCCGCGCCTGAAAGAGGGTCAGACAGTGCAACAGGAGATCGCCGAAATCGGCGGCGTTAAGGACGCGCAGGCGCTCCTGGTATTCGGCGTAGAGTTCGCGGCCCAGCCCATCGGCGACATCGGCGGCTTCCGCCTCCGACACCTTGTCCGCCGTCAGCCCCTTGTCTTTCCAACGCTGGATGACGGCGAGAACGACGCGGGCGGGCCAGCGTTTGCCGTCGATGCCGCGGCCGGCGAGGAGCTGTTTGATCAACCTCGCCTGGTCGTCTTCGTCGAGAATGGTGAAATTGGCCTTGAGGCCGACGCCCTCGGCATGGGCTCTTAAGATACGGGCGCCGATGGCGTGGAAGGTGGAGATCCACCAGCCCTCCACCGGTTGGCGTAAAAGCGCCGCCACCTTTTGCCGCATCTCCCGCGCCGCCTTGTTGGTGAAGGTCACCGCCAACACTTGCCAGGGGCGGGCCTTGCCGCGCATCAGGATATGGGCAAGCCGCGTCGTCAAGGTCCTGGTCTTGCCGGTGCCGGCGCCGGCCAGCATCAGCAGCGGACCTTCCATGGCCTCGACGGCGGCAAGCTGGGAATCGTTCAAGTTTTCGAGGTGGCTTTCGCCGATGGGCGCGCCGCCGCCGGAAACGGGTGGCGGCGCGTCGGCGAGTTCGAAGGGATCGGACATGGGAGAGGGGTCCCTCTCAGCCGCCGAGCTCTTCGCGCCGGCGTTCCAGAAGCGCCCGGTTGTAGGCGCTCATGACGTCGCGTTCGTCGATGCCGCCGAGAAACAGCATCGACTCCTTGTCCTCGACCACGGCGATGTAACTTTCGCCGGTATCGCGCATGAGCTTCAACGCCGCTTCGAGATCGTCGGCGGCGGACAGCACGGGCGGGCGCGGGCGGGCGACGTCGCCGGCTTTGATCAGGTCGTCGACGGTCGGGTCGAAAGCCACCTCGCTCAAATCGGCGAGGGTGATGGTGCCGAACAGCTCGCCATTGTCGCGGATCACGAAAAGTTCGCCACGCTTGGATTGTTGCAGCATCTCCCGCAAGTCCCCGAGGCCGACGTCGCGGGTCACCAGTTCACTGACCAGCGACATCACCTGACGCACGCCGAGCGTCCTCAGCAACGTCGATTCGAAGCCGCCCTTGAGATCCAATCCACGCCGCTCCAGTTGCCAGGCGAAGAAGGAGCCGCCGTGGAAATCGCGGGTGACGAGCGAGGCGAAAACAACGGCCACCATCACCGCCATGGTGATGTCGTAATCGCCGGTCATTTCGAAGACAATCAACGTCGTCGAGATCGGCGCGCCGAGCACCGCCGCCGCCATCGCCCCCATGCCGACGATGGTGTAGGCGCCGGGGCCCGACGACAGTTCCGGAGACAGGCCGGCGACGACGATGCCATAAGCGCCGCCCAGCATGGCGCCGATGACCAGCGACGGGCTGAACACGCCGCCGCCGAAACCAAAACCCAAGCTGATGGCGGTGGCGACGATCTTGGCGACGCCGACGGCGATCAACAGGGCCAGTGAAAAAGAAACCTGGAGCGCCGCGTCGGTGGCGCCGTATCCAACCCCCAGCACTTGCGGTACCATCAGCGCCAGGATTCCCACCATCGCTCCTCCCGCCGCCGGCCTGATCCACGGCGGCAACGGTATCTTGCCGGCGACATTCTCCGCCAGCACGGTCCCCCGCATGAAAGCCATGGCGAGGAGGCCGGCGAGCAGGCCCAGTCCGGCGAAGGCGGGAAACTCCCAGAACGAGGCGATCGAATGCTCGGCAACCATGAAGGCCGGGAAATCGCCGAAATAGACGTTGGAAATCGCCGTTCCGGTGACGCTGGCGATGACGATGGGGGCGAAAGCGCTCAATGCGTAGTGACCGACCACCACCTCGCTGGCGAAAAGGGCGCCGGCGATGGGGGCATTGAACGACGCCGCCACGGCGCAAGCGACTCCGCAGCCGAGGAGAGTGCGCGAATGGGCGCGCCTCAAACGCAGCTTTTTGGCCAGCCAGCCGCCGAGAGAGGCGCCTAAATGCACCGCCGGTCCCTCGCGGCCGACGGAAGCCCCGACACCGATGGAAACGGCGTTGATCACCGCCGCCTTGAGACCCGTCGTCGCCGACATGCGCCCGCCGCGAAGGGCGCCGGCTTCGATAACATCGGCGACGCCTTGCGGCCGCCGGTCAGGTAAAAAGTAATAAATCAGCAGCCCGATCAACAATCCGCCGAGCGTCGGAGCCAGCAAAATCCGCCACCAAGGCAGGGTCTGGGCGTAAACGAAAAGGCCTTCGCCAGTGGAACCGTAAAAAAGGTTTTGCACTTGGGCGATCCCTTGGCGGAACAGAATCACCGCGCCGCCGCCGGCGGCGCCGACGGCAAGGGCCAGGATCGACAGGATCAATTGCTCGTTGCCGACGATTTTCCGCAACCGCGGCATAAAGCGGCTCAGTATGTTGCGCGAACGGGTCATGACGCGGGCCGTTTAAGGATGTTCCGATAGCATGTCATGTCGAGGCGGGCGCCAAGGCCCCGCCCGCCGTCGCGGCGGATCGCGGCTCTCGCCACAATTAGAGCGCATCGGGATTAAATGATTTCATTCAATCCCGATGCGCTCTAAGAGCCGAACGCCAATTCCTTGTCCTGGACCTCGTCTTGAGAGACGACCCGGTCGCGCCCGGTGCGCTTGGCCGTATAAAGAGCGCCGTCGGAGCGGGCAATAAACTGGCTCAGGGGCTCCCCGAAATCAAACGCCCCGACACCGATGGAAATGGTAATTTTGCCTAAATCCTCGCCGGTTTTGCGGCTGATCACCTTCTTGCCACTCACCCGTTGGCGAATCTTCTCGGCCAATTTCACGGCATCCTTGGGTCCCGTGCCCGGCAGGATGACGCAGAATTCCTCGCCACCGTAGCGGACCGCCGTGTCCTGTCCCTTGACGCACTGGGTGAGCGTCGCGCCAAGCAGTTTGAGGACTTGATCGCCGACCAGGTGGCCGTATCGATCGTTGAATTTTTTGAAACGGTCGATATCCAGCATGAGCAGGCAGAGTTCCTCGCCCTGTTCCATGGCCTCCATGGCCGCCCGCTTGAGTTCGAGGTCGAACAGTTTGCGGCTGGCAATGCCGGTCAAGGCATCGGTCATCGCCTCAACGCGCATACCTTCCAGGTCATCCCTGAGTTGGCGGACCTCCGTCGACGAAGCGTTGAGCTTGACTTCAAGTTTTTTGTTGCGTGCCTCCATGTCCCGGGTCGAGGAGAGAATGCTGGTGACCAATGACTTAAGTTCGCCCTCGCCCTTCTGCTCGGCAATCTCGCCGGAGAAAGCTTCCAGCACTTTTCCATACTCGGCGGCGCCATCACCGGCCAAGCCCAAATATTTGAGAACCTCCACCAGCTCCATTTCAATATTGCCGGCGGCTTCGGAAATGGCGGCTTTTTCCCCGTCGAAGGCGGTTCTTTCCCCGTCGAAGGTGAAGAACTTCTCGAAAATCTCGGCATTGCGGGATGCCGTGAACTCCTGGTCATTGCTGAGCAGGATATCCAGAGTCCGGCGCAGATCGGGATATTTGTTCGAGAAATAATGAAACCAGACGGTGAAATTATTGGGATTTGCGGCAATTTTCTTGGCAATCATCAAAGACAGGGCCGATCGCGCGAATTCCTTCGCCTGTTCAGGGGATTCCGACTGTTCCATGCCCGCCGACCTCACCTTTTCGGGATTATTGAACGCACCATATCACAGGCCGGCCACAAAGCATATCCACGCCATTTTTCCGGCCCTCGAAAGCCCCTTTCAATGACCGCTTGACAGGAGACGATCGGACGACTAAATCCTTGGCACTTGCTTCGTCGGAGTGCTAACAAACTCCTTTCTTTCTATATTTTTCAGCCTATTGATGGAGGATGCAAGATGAAATTCAGGCCGCTGCATGATCGTGTGCTGGTCAGGCGCATCGAACAAGAGCAAAAATCGGCGGGCGGAGTCATCATCCCCGACACCGCGCAGGAAAAGCCCATGGAAGGCGAAATCGTCGCCGCCGGAAGCGGCAGCCGCCGTGACGACGGCTCCATCGTGCCGCTCGAAGTCAAATCCGGCGACCGGATTTTGTTCGGCAAATGGTCAGGCACGGAAGTCAAGGTCGACGGTGAGGAGCTGTTGATCATGAAGGAATCGGATCTTCTCGGCGTCATCGAAGATGGCGGCAAGAAAAAAAAGAGATAGGCTTGGCCCAAGGGATAAGGATTAAGGAAAATGGCAGCAAAAGAGGTTAAATTCGGTGCCGAAGCGCGCACGCGATTGCTTGCCGGCGTCGACATTCTGGCCGATGCGGTGAAGGTGACATTGGGCCCTAAAGGGCGTAACGTGGTTCTCGACAAGGCTTTCGGTGCTCCGCGCATTTCCAAGGACGGGGTGACCGTGGCCAAGGAAATCGAGCTCTCGGACAAGTTCGAGAACATGGGCGCGCAGATGCTACGCGAAGTCGCGACCAAGACCTCCGACGAGGCCGGAGACGGCACCACCACGGCGACCATTCTAGCCCAGTCCATCGTCCGCGAGGGCTCCAAGGCGGTGGCCGCCGGCATGAACCCCATGGATCTGAAACGCGGCATCGACCTTGCGGTCGCGGCGGTAGTCGAGGAGTTGCGCAAACGCTCCAAAAAGGTCTCGACCAGCGCCGAGATCGCCCAGGTTGGCACCATCTCGGCCAACGGCGAAAGCGAAATCGGCGATTTCATCGCCCAAGCCATGGAGAAAGTCGGCAATGAAGGCGTGATCACGGTCGAAGAGGCGAAAGGCCTGGATACCGAACTCGACGTGGTCGAAGGCATGCAGTTCGACCGCGGTTATACTTCGCCCTATTTCATCACCAACGCCGAAAAGATGTCTTGTGAAATGGAGGAACCCTTCGTCCTCGTCCACGAGAAAAAGCTGACCGGCCTGCAGCCTCTGCTTCCCGTGCTCGAGACGGTGGTGCAGTCGGGGCGTCCGCTTCTGGTCATCGCCGAGGATATCGAAGGCGATGCCCTGGCCACCCTGGTGGTCAACAAATTGCGCGGCGGCCTCAAGGTGGCGGCGGTGAAAGCGCCAGGTTTCGGCGACCGCCGCAAAGCCATGCTCGAAGACATCGCCATTCTGACCTCCGGCCAAGTCATCAGCGAGGATTTGGGTATCAAACTCGAAAACGTCACCCTCGATATGCTGGGAACCGCCAAAAAGGTACATATCACCAAGGAGGAAACGACGATCATCGAGGGGGCCGGCAAGAAGTCCGTCATTCAGGCCCGCTGCAACCAGATCCGGGCGCAGATCGAGGAAACCAGTTCCGACTATGACCGCGAGAAATTGCAGGAACGGCTGGCCAAGCTGGCCGGCGGGGTCGCCGTTCTTCGCGTCGGCGGCGCCACCGAAACCGAAGTCAAGGAAAAGAAGGACCGTGTCGACGATGCCCTTCACGCCACCCGCGCGGCGGTCGAGGAAGGCGTCGTCGCCGGCGGCGGCGTGGCCCTGCTTTACGCCGCCAGGGCGCTCGAAAAGGTCAAATTCAACAACGACGACCAAAGGGTCGGCGTCGATATCATCCGCCGCTCCCTTCAGATCCCGACCCGGCAGATCGCCGAGAACGCCGGCGAAGACGGCGCCGTCGTCGCCGGCAAGCTTTTGGAAAACAAAAAATTGACTTTCGGCTTCAACGCCCAGACCGGCAAATACACCGACATGGTCGCCGCCGGCGTGCTCGATCCCACCAAGGTGGTCCGCACGGCGCTTCAAGATGCCGCTTCCATCGCCGGCTTGCTGGTCACCACCGAGGCCATGGTCGCCGAGAAGCCGGAGAGGAAAGATACTCCGCCCATGATGCCGGGAGGCGGCATGGGCGACATGGGCGGCATGGGCGGTTTCTAGATCGTCGGCCGAGACAAGCCAAATCACTTGCCAGGGCCGCATCCGATGGATGCGGCCTTTTTTTTGGCGTTCAGGTGAAAGCAGCGGCACGGCCAGCGGATCATCCGCCGGCGGCCAGGAATCCCCTTGTCTCGACCACCGCTTCGGCAAGGCCAAGACGGCGGACCGCCACATCCTCGGGAAAAGCGCCAGCCAGCCGCGAGGGCAGGCCCCGATCGAGCAAAACGAAAACCCCGCGGTCGTCGGCGCGCCGCACCAGCCGCCCATAAGCCTGCTTGAGCCTGAGGCGGGTCAGCATGTCGTCGTAACCGCGGCCGCCGAAGGCCTGCCTTCGCGAGCGATGCAGAATATCCGGGCGCGGCCAAGGCACTCTCTCGAAAACGATCAGCCGCAAACTGCGGCCCGGCACGTCGATGCCGTCGCGGACGGCGTCGGTGCCCAAAAGACAAGCGTCCTCCTCGGCGCGGAAAATATCGATCAGCGTCCCGGTGTCGAGACCGTCCACATGTTGGGCCAGCAGGGACAATCCCGCCGCCTCGAGGGGGCCGGCGATGTGGCCGTAGACCCGCCGCAGGCGGACAATGGCGGTGAACAGCCCCAATGCCCCGCCACCCGCCGCCAGGAACAGTTCCCGGTAAGCGGCCGCGACCTGGCAGACATTGTCCCGCTCGACGTCGGTCACCACGATGATCCGGGTCAGGCCGGCGTAGTCGAAAGGCGAGGGCACCATGGCCTTGACCGGCGAAGCGGCGAGATGGCGCGCGCCGGTGCGCATCTCGGCGCCGCCCCAATCGGAATCCTTGTCGCCGGAGTTGTCGCGGAGAGTCGCCGAAGTCACCAGCAACCCGTGTGCCGGTTGGACGACGATCTCGGCGAAGGGACGAGCAGGATCGATCCAGTGGCGGTAAAAGCCGACGTCGATGTCGCGCCCGTCGGCGCGCTCGACGCCGAACCAGTCGACGAACTCGCTCGGCGTCGGCCCTTCCAGGGACTCGAGCATGGCACGCCAAGCCCGCGGCTGTTGGAGACCCCGCCTTTCCAGACCGCGGCAGCTGGCTTCGATGCGCGAACGGGCGGCGCTGTCCAGGTCGCCGGCCTCGGCATCAAGGAGATCGGCGAGGGCCTCGATGAGGGCGGCCAGGGGCTTGTCCAGCCGGGCCAGCGCCGCCGCCAGTTCCGCCGCCGCCGCAAGCAGGCCGGGAACGGCTGGCCGCGAGCCGGTTTCCAGGCTGTAAGGGCTTTCGCCTCCATGCTTGCGGGCGTAGACCTGTTGGCGGACACGGGCGAGGAAAGTCTCCGCCGGTCCCGTTGGCCTGTCCTCGGCAAGGCGTTGGCGCCAGCCGGCGCCCGGCAGGGCGCGCGCCGCCAGCAAGACCTCGTGCAAGGCCGCCGCTCCGCTACCCGCCACCAGGCCTTCAATGCGCTTTTCAAGCCCCGGCGAGCGGGTCCGGCTGCCTTTTTCGGCGCCGACAAGCCAGCGCCTGAGATCCGCCGTCTCCATTCCGCTCAGATGCGCCGAGAAGACGCCGTCGGCGGTGTCGAAGAGATGGTGTCCCTCGTCGAAGACATAGCGGCTGGGCAGATAAGCTTCGTCGCCGCCGAAGGCCGCCTGGACCATGACCAATGCGTGGTTGGCGACGACGATTTCGGCGCGCCGCGCCCGCCGGATGGTGGCTTCGATGAAGCATTTGTTGTAATGGGGGCAGGCAGAATAGATGCACTCGCCGCGGGTGTCCGTTAGAGCCGTTGTCGGAGCGCGGCCCAGGAGAACGGCCAGCCAAGCCGGGAAATCGCCGCCGAGCATGTCGCCGTCGCGGCTCACCAGCGCCCAACGCGCCATAAGCCCCAGAGCCGCCGCGTCCTCGCCCGAGACCGTCAGCCGGGCCAGCGCCTCTTCGAAATTGAGCAGGCAGAGATAGTTCTCGCGGCCTTTGCGGACGACCACTTTCGCCGCCTTCTCCGCCGCATCGGGGTAGAGCCGGTCCAGCTCCCCGTCCAACTGGCGCTGGAGATTGCGGGTGAAGGTACTGATCCACACCGGTCCTTTGTTCTTTTCCGCCCACAAGCTGGCCGGCGCGATGTAACCCAGGGTCTTGCCGACGCCGGTGCCGGCTTCGGCGAGAACCATTCGCGGCTCGCCGTCGCGGTCGCGGGGCCGAAAGGCGGCGACGATCCGCGATGTGTAGTCGGCCTGCTGGGGCCGCTCTTCGGCTTTGTCGCCGAGCAGTTGCTTGAGCCTTGCCACCGCTTCATCGGCGTCCACGGAATGCTCGCCGGACGGCGGCTCCGGCGCCCGCTCCTCCCATTCCGGCAGCCGGTTCCAAACCTTCAAGCCGTCGGCCGGGTTGCGGGATGGAGCCGTTGCCTCCGATTTCAGCGCCGCCAGCACCGCCTCTCCCCAGGGCCAGCCGCCTCGGGCCATGGCCAAGGCGACAGGCTGGGCGTCTTCGCCGGCGGCGGCCAGTTCGGAAAGCAGGGACCGGGCGGCGGCAAACAGAGTCTCGGCCTCCTTTTCCCGGGAGCCGGGAAGGGGCAGGCCCAAAACCTCGGCCAAGCCACGCGGCGTCGGCAGGCAGAACCAGGCCGGGCGGACGAAAGCGAACAGCTCCAACAGGTCGAAAGCGCGAAACGGCTTGCATCCCAATCTTGCCGCCGCCGCCGCCGCGTGGCAGACCAGCGGCGGGACGCCGCCGGCGCGGCGCGCCGCTTCCTCGGAGGCCAGGGTTTCGGCCTCGCCGCCGGCGCTCAGCCAAAGGGCGTCGCGGACGCCGGCGATAAGGGCGCCGGCGGCGGGCGGCGGGAGGTCGGTCTCGGCGCGGGCGGCGGAGGTCATGGCGGCGAGTATAGTGGCGGCGCGCCGGCCGGGCCACGGGCGGGACGGAAAGATTTCCCGCCGACACCTCTTTCCCCCCCTTGCCGGTGATGATAAGGGTTGGGAGGTCGCCGTCACTCAGAGCCTATCCGAACAACTGGAGGCGGTTGCGCCATGTTGAAAGTTCGCGGCCTGACCCGTCCCGGCCTCGGCCCCATCGACCTCGACCTCTCCAAAGGCGAGTGCGTGGCGCTGACCGGCCCGTCGGGGGCCGGCAAGACCTTGCTGTTGCGCGCCATCGCCGACCTCGACCCCAACGACGGCCAGGTGATGCTCAAGGGCGCGGCGCGCGAGGAGACGCCGGCGCCGGAGTGGCGGCGCCGGGTTTCCTATTTCGCCGCCGAATCGGGCTGGTGGGAGGATACGGTCGCCGCCCATTTCGCCGACGTCGAGGCGGCGCGCCGGCTGCTGCCCGCCCTCGGGCTGGGTCCGCAAGCCCTCAATTGGCGGGTCGACCATTTGTCCACCGGTGAACGGCAGCGTCTGGCCTTGGTCCGCCTGCTCGTCCAATCGCCGCCAGTCCTGTTGCTGGACGAACCGACCTCGGCGCTGGACGCCGACACCGCCAAGGCGGTGGAAACGGAGATCAAGAAGCGCTGCGAGGACGGCGCGGCGATCCTCATCGTCACCCATGACGGCGAGCAAATAAAACGCCTGGCGGGGCGGCGGCTGCATATGAAAAGCGGCCGGCTGCGGGAGCAGCAAGCGTGAACTTCATTTTCCTGGGCTACGTCGATTTGGTTCTCGCTTCGCTGTTGCTTTTGATTAGCGGCCTGCTGTCGATAAGCCTGCGCCTCGGACTGGAAAAGCCGCTCGGCGTCGCCGCCCTGCGCATGGTCGTGCAATTGACCCTGATCAGCTGGGTCTTGAAGGAGCTGTTCGCCATGGTTTCGCCTTGGTGGACGGCGGCGGCGGCCCTGTTGATGCTGCTCTTCGCCGGCCGCGAGGTGGTGGCGCGGCAAAGGCGCAAGTTAGCCGGCCTTTGGACTTACGGCCTTGGCACCGCTTCCATGATGTTGGCCGGGACCATCGTCACCGGGCTGGTGCTGACCACCCAGATCCGCCCCGAGCCGTGGTTCGATCCGCGCTACGCCCTGCCGATCTTAGGCATGATCCTGGGCAACACCATGAACGGGGTCAGCCTCGGCCTTGATCGCCTGTTGACGGCTGTGGGGCGCGAGCGTGTTGCCGTCGAGGCCAGGCTAGCCCTCGGCCACCACCGCGCCGAGGCCTTCCGCCCCTTGCTCCGCGACGCTTGCCGGACCGGACTGATGCAGATCGTCAACTCCATGTCGGCGATGGGACTGGTCTTCCTGCCGGGCATGATGACGGGACAGATCCTGGCCGGGATCGAACCGCTCGAGGCAGTGAAATATCAGATTCTGATCATGTTTCTGATCGCCGGCGCCAATGGCATCGGCGTGATCGTCGCCGTTTTCGCCGCCATGCGCCGGCTGACCGACAACCGCCACCGTTTACGCCTTGATCATTTGGTGGCGGCGCAAGATTAGGTTATGCTGGCGATCCTCCGTTTTGGGACCGATAGGGCAGGCTGAACACCATGCACACAACCCCATCACCGGAATCCCGTATTCCCGATCTTGCCGACCATTTCCTCGCTTGCTCCAAGCTCGGTCGCTATCTCACCCTTTTCGATGAAAGCCGTTTCGTCATAACCGACGATTTCAGCCGGGGCCAACAAGTAAATAAGGTGGCCGCCGCCACCGCTTCGATCTTCTCGAAAGACTCCCTGGTCGCGCAAGCGGCCTTGCTTCCCTTGGGCCTGGCGGCGAGCGGCAGAGAGCCGAGCCGCATGGATCGTTACGAGGAGCTTTTCAGCCTCATCGAACAACAGGCGTTGA
>Ga0066834_10000833_pt1 | contig 14593 bp, 22 predicted proteins | sample ETNtaG_30_FD_66729 | JGI IMG/M metagenome (GOLD analysis project Ga0066834, IMG submission 66729) | Marine microbial and viral communities from oxygen minimum zone, Eastern Pacific Ocean - ETNP201306PF43B | ecosystem: Environmental > Aquatic > Marine > Oceanic | place: Pacific Ocean: Eastern... | reverse complement strand
AATTGTAGTGGTCTTCTTTGTGTGTTTTTAGAAATGATGATAACTGTTCTGATGCTGTTAGAATGTTATCCGGTTGTTTTGTTTTCTTTTTCGCTGTCATAGTTTAAAAAATTTAATAATGTTTTAGGTTTTCTTTTTATGGTTTTATCTTCTCCAATCTTTTGTTTACCTATTATAGCACGTTCTTTTCTGAAGTCAAGCTTTAAAAGCTTTTTCTGTTCGTTTAAGAAGGCTTTAAACTTTTCAGTTCTAAACGCAGCTAAACTCCTCATTTCTGTAGAAAAATCTATATCTTTAAATGCAAAGGATAATTGGTCAAATACTTCTGCTCCGTGATCTCTTATCAAGAGGTCGGCTATCCACATCTCTCTCTCCCAGTCAATTTTTTCTGGGTTTTTCCTGCAAAATTTGAGAACAATCTTTAAACAGGCGTTGTAGTTGGCTTTTAATCTTCTGGCAATCAAGACTTTTCTTCTTCGTTAAGTTTCAAGTCACATTCTACCATACGCTGTACCAATTTGTCAAACGAAATCTTGGGGGTCCAACCAAGCTCTTCTCTGGCGAGGCTGGAATCTCCATGAAGAAAGGTAAGTTCTGCAGGGCGATAAAATTCTTTGTTTACCTCTGCTAAAATAGTATTTTCTTGGAAGACCCTAAATTTTTCTTCCATTCCTTCTCCACTCCAAAGACCACGAACACCTGCATGCTTAAAGGCTAGCGATACAAACTCTTTGACAGAATGGGTTTCGTTACTTGAAAGAAGATACTCTTTCGGTTTCTCTTGGTTAAGCATCAACCATACACCTCTAACAAAATCTTCAGAATCAGACCAGTCCCTGATTGAATTTACGTTTCCTAGTTGGAGGGGTTCAAATTTTTCTTTTTTGTTAATAGCTTTTTTTATTCTCGCTGCAGCCTTTGTTATTTTCCTTGTGACAAACTCCTCGCCTCTTCTAATGCCTTCATGGTTGAAAAGAATGCTGTGAATTACAAACATGTCATACGATTCTCTGTAGACCTTTGTAATGTGACGGGCAGCAGCCTTGGATGCCCCGTAGGGACTTCTAGGTTTAATGGGGTGTTTAAGGTCTTGGGGAGAATAGTCTACGTCACCGAATTCTTCTGAGCTGCCAGCACTATAGAACCTACATTCAGGTTTGAATTTTCTTAAAGATTCCAAACATCTAATAACGCCGAGAGTGTTAATGTCAAAGACCTGTAGTGGCATGTCCCAACTGCAGCCTACGAAAGAGTTTGCTCCAAAGTTAATGAAATAGTCTGGTAAAATTTCTTTTACTAAATTATTAATTGAAACTGCGTCTGCCAGATCGCCATACACTAAATTAAAATTGGGGTCGTCTTGGAATGCTTCTATGTTGGATTTGTTTACATTAGATGTTCTGCGCATCATGCCGTAAACCTTTAGTTCTCCAAGGCTAAGCAGGTACTCCGCCATGTTCGCCCCGTCTTGCCCGAGGATTCCTGTTATCAATACTCTTTTGCTCATGCTTTTTTAAAATTATACCAAAGACTTAAACAAAAAGCAAGTCTTATTTCTGTCAGCTAGGGCGATTTAAAAATAAAACTAATTTAATCATTTTATATCGGTGACAGGCTTACTTGTGTTTTGAAGTCTCTAATATTTTAGGTTGTATTTTCCTGAAACGGTCTTCGGTTTTTCTTTTTAGCTCCACTTTATCTTTTATTATTACATGCTCTTGTTTTTTGCTAAAATCTCCGGGGTTGCTCCCTTTGATTGTTTGCTGGTGGCTTCTCCAGTTTAAAGGTGAATTCTCATTTATTTGTATGTCGGCCGGTGGGCCAAAGTCTACTAAATGTAAATGACCTTTTTCGTTGACACATATATTAGCAAAACAATTCCCATCTGGATATGCTATGTTATTCAAAACTAAATTATTTATTATACACTCGAATGTTTCTTCTGTATTTATTGGTTTGTTTTTTAATAGGCTCCTTAACAATAATTTTCTGTGGCCATAGTTTTTTGTTTTCCAGTATTTATTACTCAACATTTCCTTTACTTTTTTGTCTTCATTTTGAGAGCTAATATCTTCTCCGCAATAGCTTAACTTCATGGTGAACTTTTCATCAATTGAATTAATTAGCACCGGAAAAGGATAATGAGTTATTGCCGGCTTGTTTACAAAGTTTTTATGTAACGATTTTAATATTTTTTTTTCTTTTTCCCATAAAATTAAAGAAATATCTTTTCTGCTTAAGTCTTTATATATATCGCAAGTATTTTTTCTAGGGAGGACTTTGTTGTACTCATCTAGTCGAGATATGTAAAAAAAATCATTCATTTTATTAGTTAAACTTAAGCTTAAAATTCAATCTCGTATTTCTATCTGTTGTGTTCTCTAGCTGTTCAATACTGTTGTAGTTAAGCATCTTCTCTATCTGCTCTTTTGTTTTGCCGTGGTCTTTGGGTGGTCTATTGTACGCCGAGGACTCTTCCGAGTGCCCCTCGAACCAGCAAGTTTCTTTTGTGTAGTAGTTTATAATATTAGAAAGTTTTCGCTTGTCTACGTGGTTCCATATAGACAGAGCAAAAGTATAATCAAATTTTTCTTCTCCAATTCTAGATTTTAGCGAATCTAGTCCAGCCTCTAAGTTAAAGCAAAAATACTGTATGTCTAAACTTAATTCGTCAGCTATCTTTTTGGCTACATTTATGCTTCCGTCCATGTAGTCAACCCCTACAACTCTTTCAGCGCCTCGTCTCTTGGCTTCGATGCAAACGGCCCCAGCGTTGCATCCTATATCTATTACTGTTTTGCCTTTGAACGAGTCTGGTAAGTTCATTATATTAAATCTATGGGTCATGTCTCTGACTCCGGGTTGGCCCCCCATTGATTGATAGGCTAGGTTAGGATAATTTTTACCATTCCATTGGCTTTTTTCTACTAGTTCTTTTTGTATATTTTTATTCATTTTGCGTCTTATAAATTTTCAGCTAACTTAAATTGCCATTCATAGTCTATGTCAAAAGCCTCTAGCTCGTTCATGGGAAAAAGCTTGATACTTCCTTCTTCAAAGAAGTCTCCCATAAACATGTAGTCTTTTATAATATCCATTCTTGAAGCGTATAAAACATGCGCTGCTTTATAGGTTGGCTCCACCGCTTTGGTGTTCATTATGGTCTGGTCTTCTGGCCAAGGCGTTATCATGAGCCCCTCCTTGTTCCAAAAGTAATCCTTCTGCTCAATGACTCCAAATAAGTTTTCTTCTTCTTGCTCTACAAATTGTCTAGCAAAGTCATTAATGGTGTCTATTTTCAAAAAAGGTGAGCAAGCATTAATTTTTATAACATATTTAAATGGGAGTTTGTCGTGCCATTCATATATCTTTTGCAAGTCGTCGTCGTTATTAGCTGACTCGTGGCTTCTTTTAAAAATATTTACCCCTAGCTTGCTTGCTTCGTCTATTAACTCCTGCTCGTATACGGAAACGTAAAAATTATCTTTAGGAATGAAGTCGCTAAGCAGAACTTTGGTCATGGCCATTCCGAAAAGATTGCTCCCCTTGAACGACCTTAACATCTTGTTGGGCAGCCTCTGGGAGTTTAGTCGAGCTTGGATTATAAATAATATATCTTTTATATTCTTCATGTTAAAGATCTCTTATCCTCTAAGTTTTTTTCTAACGTCTTTTTCTGATTCACTAACCTTTAAAACCCCGTCTCCATAAGCCTTTTCTAGTTCTCTTATCCCGCTGACTAACTTGAAAAGTCCTTGTGGCTCAATCGAACTCAGGTGGTCTGATCCCCACATGGTCCTATCAAGAGTTATGTGTCTTTCAATGATTGAGGCCCCGAGGTAGATAGCAGCTACCGAGGTTCCGAGCCTGAACTCATGGCCGCTGTAGCCAACCTCGCAATTGAATCTTTCTTTGAGGGTTTTTATACATGACAGGTTGATCTCTTCGAGAGGGGCCGGGTAGGTTGAGTTGCAGTGCAATATGGCATAGCTGGATTCGCTTTTTACTGTTATCCTTTCTTCCAAAAACGAAACAGCTTCTGAAATTTCGTCTTCCGTGCTCATGCCTGTGGATAAAATCACTTTTTTGCCGCTTGATAGACAGCCTTCTAGCAGGGCTTTATTTGTCAACATCGCTGAAGGAATCTTAATGAATGGCACGTCGTATTTCAAAAGAAAATCCAGACTTCCTAGGTCCCAAGGTGAGGCGCTCCACCTTATTTTTCTCTCTTTGCAATACCTATCTATCTCGTCGTATTCTATCTCTCCAAACTCGGTTCTGTGCTTGTACTCCAGATAGGTCATACTGCCCCAAGGAGTATCCTTCACGACGTTTTTCTGGTGCTCCGGTACACAAGCGTCGGGATCTCTTTTCTGGAATTTAACGGCATCGCAGCCAGCGGCGGAGGCTATGTCTATGAGCCTCTTGGCTATGTCTAGGTCTCCGTTATGGTTAATGCCTATCTCAGCTATAATGTAAGTCTTTTTCATATTTTCGACAGTATATTTTGTTCGTGTCCCGCTCCTAGATTGTTGTAAATAACCCCTTTTCCTATTTCGTTTTCTAAATAAACTTTAAAACATTCGTATTGCCTTAAAAAAAGTTCGTGAGGGTAAGGGACGTTCCAAGTCTTATTTTTCTGGAAGGAATGAGAGTCATCTTCCATTGATCTTTCCTTTGTCCAATCATGCGAGCTTGTACCTTTTGGCGGACCATCAATCCCGACATAGTCAACTTGCTTTGCTCCAAGAAGAGTAGCTAAAACTACAAGCTTGGGCGCGACTCCCGTTTTAGGTTGATGTCTCATTACGCATTGGAAAATCTTGTTTTTAACGGTCTTCCTTAATTCAATTACGTGATTTATGTCCTCATCGTAGTCGTCAAATGCAAGTATTGTGTCGTTGTTTTGTATGTAGTTTAAAAATTCTTCTCCTGTTAGATCCACCTCATTATTTACGATAGCTAAATCGACTTTGATTTTTTTTATTTTTTCGTTTAGAAAGAAATGATTACAAGAAAATATATAATCGTATTCATCGGGGTTCCAATCATACCAGTTTGTGGTTGGCCCAGCTCCTATAACTAGAATTTTTTTATCTTTAAATTTTTCAAACTCCGGTATTTTTCTATAAATGATTTCGGGGGTTACTGTTAACTCCTTTCCTAGGAAATTATATTTTTGTAAATATTCTTTTCCTCGAATTTTGTTAACAGGGAAGCCTTCTCGACTGCTTACAAAGCAAGCATAATCAGATCTGGGCAATGTGCTTCGACTATTTTCCCACGTCAGATTGTAAAAGTTTATTGGTTTTAACTTCATAAAGCTTTTCTGCTGCTTGAAATTGCCATTCGTAATCAATATCAAACATTTCTTCTTCCTCCATAACAAATAGTTCTGGGTCGTTTTTCTTTCTCAAGGAACCCATCCAGATATCGTCTCTAATCGTGTCTGTTCTGCCTGCAAAAAACACCATAGCTGCTTCAAAGGTTGGGTTTACTGCTTTGGTGTTCATAATCGTTTGGTTCTTCGGCCAAGGGGTAACTAACTCGCCCTCTTCGTTCCAGAAGTAGTTCTTCTTTTTCACGACAGCGAAGAGTCCATCGTGAGGTGACTCAAGGTAGTGTTTGTAAAATTTATTAATCGTCTCTACTTTAAGCATAGGGCAGCAGCCGTTAATCATTATGGCATATTTGAAGGGTAACTTGTCGTGCCATTCGTATATCTTCTGTAGGCTGTTATCATTAATTGCTGACTCGTAGCTCCTGTTGAAAATATTTACATCATATTTATTAGCTATTTCTTTTAGTTCTTTCTCGTATATCGATGCATAAAAATTTTCTTTTGGTATATCGGACTCTAATACTTTGTTAACTGATATCTCGAATAAGTTAGAGCCGCAAAAGGGCCTAAGCATTTTATTCTTAACTCTTTGGCTACCTAACCTAGCCTGAATGAAAACTAGTACATCTTTTTTATTCTTCATTTGAAATAATATCTGAAATTCCCTCCAGTTGCTTTAAGAGGCGGGGCATGTCGCTTAAGTATATTTGACAATCCTTGTCTGAATAAGCTTCTTCTGGACGTGGGTGGCATTCGGCAAATAAGCCTGTATAGCCGAACACAGTTGAGGTCAATAGGTATTTTTTAGCTAGCTCTCTGTCTCCTCCTGTTCTGCCATTTTCTTTTAGTTTTTGGGTTGAGTGTGTTACGTCAAAAATAACTTCATCAAAATGGGATCTTAAAAAGCCAGCGCTTCCTAAGTCTACAATCAGTTGCCCGTAGCCAAACTGACTACCTCTCTCTGTGCACCAAGCTTGACAGTTGCTATTTGTGTTTTTTATTTTATCAACCCCTTGTATCATGTTTTGGGGAGACATCCACTGCCCTTTCTTTATGTTTACTATGTCGAAGTTTCTAGCGGCTTCAGTAAGCATGTCTGTTTGCCTACATAGGAAAGCAGGGATCTGGAGTACGTCAATCAAGTCTCTTAAGCCTTCTATTTGCCAAGTCTCGTGAACATCTGTGGTTAGTTTTATATCGGGTATAATGCTCTTTACTTCTTTGAACCATTCAATGGCCTCGTCATACCCGCACCCTCTCTTCCCTTCTATGGAAGACCTATTCGCCTTGTCGAAAGAAGATTTAAATATCCAGTTTTTGCCAGACATTAAATCAGACAGCTCCTTGGCTATCCCTAGATATATCTCTTTCGTTTCCATCGTACATGGCCCTAAGATAAAAGTATTCATGATTTATTTCAAGACCTCAAGTTTTACTCCTTTGGATTCGATCCACTTTTTTATGCTAGGTACGGCTTCAGCGTTTAGCTTCATATCCCACGGTATTTCGCAGGCTTCGTTGTCTACTTCTTGCTGCCCTTCGTAAAAATGATTGCAATACTTATCTAAATCCCACCCTATTGTAGTTATGGACTTGACTCCCACATGCAAAGCTGTATAAAAGACTGTCTCTAGCATAATTCCGGGTCCGGTTTGCCTTTTGTCCCAAGACTTCTCTATTAAGAAGTCGTCGAAGTTTCTTTTGTGAGCTAAGGTCTTCGTTCTTCCTCCCGTTTCTTCTATTAAAGGTATCCGGAAAAAGACGTCGTACTTTTGGTCTACGCTCCATCTTTGCCCCCTTAGGTAATTACTGCTGGCTACGACTACCTCTGGGCGGTGGTCTATATACCTATACGGTATGTTCATATAGTCTATAGGTATATTGGAGCAGTTCCAGAAATGGAAATCTGTCTCTTCTTTGAATCTGTCGTAAGCTTGTTTGACTGAAAAAACCAGTTTGGTTTTTAGTAACTCTCTAGTTTCTTCGTTGTCGTATTTATTTAAAGACGAGCCACACGCCAATATATAGCAGTCTTGATCTTTTTTTAGATTATGAAGCTCATTTAAATCCATTTTAAAGCATTGACAGTTTTTGTTTAGCTTGTGCTATCATCCAGCGGTCTTTCTTGTCTAATGAATTCTTGAGAGCGGTGTCTATCGCGACGAGCTCTGGGCTTCTGGTCTCGCTGGCAAGGTGTGTATCTCTTACCTTTTGAATACCCTGCACAACTTTCAATAATGTAGAGCTTGCCCCTCTGACTGGCATGGCAAAGGGGGCTACTGCTGAGACAATCTTTAATCCAATCGATAAAACTACCAGAAAAATAACTATTCCGACTACCCAATAAACTTTACCCATTAGACTAGAATACTTGGTCGCTTGGAGAGCGTTCTCTTGGTTGATGGCTTTAAGCTTCACTTGCGCATCGTTGAGTTGGCTGCTTAAAACCCTGTTCCGGTTCTGTATGGCAATTAGCTCTTTATCCATCGTCACTAGCTCGGCTTGTCCTTTTTCTACCATGTCTGGATCATCAGAAAGAAGGTCTGTAATCATGGTGTCAGACTTTAGCGCGTTTTCTGCTTGGGGTGGCCCTAGGGCTGTTATGCTTCGCGTTGTCATTTGCTTAGCTACGCTAGAATGTCTAGATGGTACTGGGTCTTTCTGTAGTGCTTGATCTGCAGCATACACAAAAGTTCTGCCGCTCTCGACTTGTTTGCCTGTGTTCTCGGTCTGCTGTCTTTCTATGTTCTGAACGACCGCCTCTTTCTTATTAAACTTACCTAATGGGGTGGCGCAGCCAGCTACAACCACTAAAGATAGGGCTGTTATATAAAATACATCCTTCATGTGTTGAGCTTTTTCTAAATTCATAAATATTTTTCCTTTATTTTTTCTAATACCTCTCTACAGTTATCCAAGTTTATATCAATTTCACAATCTTTAAAACCCTCTCTTGAATATTCTTCGTAGAATTTCATTGCTTTGGGCAAGTCGGCTTCGCTCATGTGGCTTTTCCAATACTGTTCCAAGCAAGCTGCGTGCAGGGTTGTCACCATAAAACATATAGTGTAAGATTCTATTTGCTTCTTGGTGTCGTTTTCTTTTTTCTGTCTCAAGCAGGCTTTGACATCCTCGTTCTTCAGTCTAAAAAAGTATCTATATAGGGCGTCCGACAAGAAGAGGATCTCTTTGTTTGTTAGGCTTGCTGCGCCGCCTTCTCTGGAAATCATTAGTAAAGAAGAGATTTTTGGGTGGAGTTTTTTTAGGGTTCTTTTGTTGAGTCTTTTCTTTGAGGCTTGCTGTATCATCAGCAGGCAGTCGTCTTCATTATCAGTTAAGCTTTTTATTGCCTCCTCGCTGGTTTTTAATAGCTTTGAGAGGTAAGTGATAGCAACTTCGTCGATAACTTTTGAATCATTTTTTGTATTTTTTCTCAACTCTTCTCCTTGTACTTCATTCCTCTTCTTTTTTTGGAGTATTTTTCTTCTGCTTTCTTTCTAATAGGGTCCCCTTCTCCTCCAGTTATCTCTTTTCTTTTTTCGCTTAGCTCTTTGGAGTAGTCCCACACATCCCCCATTGAGCCTTTCATATCTTTAGTTTTCTCAGTAAAATGCTGAGAAGAAAATGGATCAATACTGCTATCAATAGAAGCGTTAGGGATCGTAAAGACTCTAGCGAATTCTTTTCCTTCTTCTGAATAGGTGTGTTTTTCATCTATGCCTTGTATTACAGATATTACCTCTTTTGTCTTCGGATTTTCGAATAAATATTCAGGCATTTTGGATAAGTTCAAGTATCTTGTCTGTGGTTTTAGCGTAGGTAAACTTGTCTTGAAGTTTCAGTCCTTCTTCGTTGACTTTATTACCCTCGACCTTCTTAATGGCTTCTTCGCAGCCGTTAATGAAAGCTTCTTCGTCAAAGTCGTATATTTTCCCTTGATTGTATTCAGCCCCCTCTCTAAAAAACACTCCGTCTGCAGAACTTATCTTAGAGGATGGGTTAACTAGTATAGAGTTTTCTTTCGAAGCCCACTCCTTGTATCCTGTTGCATTCATGATTACAGCATGCTTTCCTATCGCGACAGAATGAAACTCGGGCAATCCCCAGCCCTCTCCGCCCGACATGCCTAAAATAATATCTCCAGAATTTAAAAAATCATTATAAACAATGTTTTTTTTCATATGGTCTAAGAACTGGATATTAAAATATTTTTTACCTTCTAGAATCCTAGATATTAGGCTGGGCATTTCTTTCTTTATGAAGGGGTTATGTACTGCGCATTGTAGGTAATATTTTTTATTATTTCCAAATCTTTTAGCCCAAGCCTTGATAGTCTTGTTATGTCTTTTTCTTCTCTCAAGCTTGCCGCATAAGTTGAATACTATTCTCCCGTCATCGTGGTATTTTTTATCTAGGCTTTTGAAATGATTAGCGTCAAAGCCTAAGGGGATATACTCAGGCTTTAATCCGTAGTTGGAGAAAATATCCATAGAGTACTGACTTGTAAAGGCTAGCTTGCTGAAATTCGAGGCAATGTTTATTTCTGCAGGCGTTGGTGAGTCTAGCTCGTAAAACGAAAGGAGTAGCGACCTGCAGGATACTGTAGCCAAAGCCGTGGCATTAAGGTGCCACAGCATTATGGATGGGTTGTCTCTTTTGTGCTTTTCGGCGGACTTCTTTATGCAGCCTTTCAGCCAGTCAATAAAATCCTTGTCAAAAGAAAAGGACGATATATCTTCACTCATCGGGAATAAGCTAGGCTCAAGCCCCCTTTTATGAAACTCTTTGAGAATAGAAAGGGAGACTTGGCCAAAACTTAATCCGTTAACAGGGAGGTGTGCCGCAAACTCCATTACAATAGAGCTTCGGCGCTTTCCTTCACGGCAGGAGCTTCACTAGAAGAAGTCTCTATGGGTGCTTTTTCACCACCGACTTCTCTTTCGTTTGCGGGCCTAGACAAATAAATCCGAAAGTCAGGAGAGTTTTCAGACTTCTTGTCTCTATTGTGAAACGCGACAACGTTGATCTTCTTCTCTTCGCCAAAATCCGTCTCGATCTTGATATGACCGGAGAAGTACTTCTTGCCGCTACTTTGGGATTGCTTTGTCCAGAGAGCGCCTAGCTCTCTTTTGTCCCACTCGTTATTTGCTTTGTTTGTGTCAGACATAACTTAGTTAAGTATCCTATAAACTTACCTCAATGTCAAGGGTTTATTTTATTTATTTTTCTCTTTAAAACGTCCGCCCCTTTTGCATGCAGGTTTATCGCAGTCTGAGAGCTAAACCCGAGACTCTTCCCTATCTTCGTCCAAGTCATTTTATTGCCAGAGAAGTATCTCAGTTTATAAACAGATGATATTCTCTTGTCTTTTAATTTATTTAAAATAGAAAATATGTGAGCGTTTAGCTCCTTTAGTTTAAAGATATTTTTATTTAAATTATTTAAAGTGCTTTCATTATTGTTTCTAACCCTCTCTTGCAGCAAGGAGGACTTCTTAGCTTTGTTTATTAGATGCAGGCACCTGTATTTAGTGTTGTTACTAAGCCAAGTACAGAAGCTGGACCCTTTATCTAAATTAAAGCTCTTTGCCGCCTCGTAAATAATTAAATCCTTATCCCCTAGGACATCTAAAGGGTCAGCACCACATTCCTTTACTGAAAAGAAGAACTTGGAGTACATAGATAGAAAAACAGGAGTGTACCTATCTATAACAGAAGATAAAGCATAAGGACAATCCTCGAGTTGAATCTTTTTAATCTCTGAGTAAAAATTATTCATAATTTTATGTTATATCAACGATTCCGCTTGCCCGCGGAATCGGGGTAAAAACATTTTTTTTCTGAACTGGATACAGTTCACCCAACTTTAACATTTAACACAATTGCCGAAGAACGCTTTCGCTTCCACTTTAGTTCTATCTCGCAGGGCATTTCGCCTTTTCGACCCCTTATCTCAGGAGCCTAGCTGATGACTTCAGCAACCTATATTGGTAAATCCTTTAAAGCAGTAGAACTTTTTTAAATGGTCACTTCTCTCAAACGCCGCCTGCACCCGCTTGTAGCGCATTTTAAATTCGAGAAGCCCCTTCGGGGTTGTTGGTCTCTCAAGAGTTACCAGACTCGCTTTCGCTTTTTAACTGCTCAGAATTAACACTATTAACTATTATAAAAAGAACTTGACTTATTGTCAAGTTTTTTCTACAATTAATAAATGGAGAGACTTAGCTGGATAGATTATGGCATAGAGCTAGCGAAAACAGCAGCGCTTAGAAGCGAGGACCCTTTTATTAAGGTAGGTTGTTGCTTGTTTAGGCCGGACAATAGTATAGCTTCTTTAGGTTACAACGGAGCTCCTCCCGGGATAGATATAGACTGGTCCGACAGAGACGAAAGAAGAAAAAGAGTGATCCACGCAGAAACAAACGCTCTAAAAAACATAAAGCCTAAAGAGGTAGATAGAATGTTTGTAACTCTATTACCATGCGGAGATTGCATTAAGAACGTAGCCTCGTATGGAATAAAGCAGGTATTTTACATAAAAACATATGACCTTGATGAGACAGCCGTAAACCTAGCCTTAGAATTTGGAATAAATTTAACACAACACAATAATGATCTCCGTATATATCAAAAAATTAGAGGAGTCGGCAACCATACCGACTAGAGCAACAGATTCAGACGCCGGTTATGACCTTTATTCAATCAATGATGGAATAGTACCAGCAGGAGGCAGAAAAGTAGTCGGGACAGGAATAGCAATAGCCATACCACCCCCTTACTATGGAAGAGTTGCTCCCAGATCAGGACTTGCCGTAAAAAGAGGCATTGACGTACTAGCAGGAGTTATTGACGCAGGCTACAGAGGAGAAGTAGGCGTTGTCCTACAGAACCTTTCTGACGAGGACTACTCTTTTAAAAAAGGAGACAGGGTCGCCCAATTGATACTCGAGCAGTCTAATGCGATAGGCTGGGTCGAACTAGACGAACTAAAGGACTCAGAAAGATCTGATGGAGGCTTTGGAAGCACAGGTAATTAATTTTTTTGTTGCGGCTATATCGGCTTGCGGCCTACTAGTCTTGTGGTTCGATACTAGTTTTTTCATTGATTATTTAAAACTATTTAGACTAACAAGGTTCACTTATATAGAAGAGTACGAAAAAGAACTATTTGAAAATCCGGATTTAAACTTTTTAGATTTTGCTTATATTAAAGAGCCTAGCTTTTTGAATAAATTATTATCTTGCTTATACTGTTTTAGCTTTTGGATATCAGCTTTCTGCTGTCTCCTTGCGACAAAAAATATATTATTAATTTTCGCCTGTTATCCTTTAACTCTGTTTTTCTACTTTATTTTAAAAAAATGCCAAAGAAACTTTTTGTAAATCGCGTTTGTGATGAATTTTGTTCTTTACTTTTGTCCAAGCCTTTGTTACTATTAGACATAGGCCAGCTAAAGAAGCTGATAGATACATGTAGAGCATCTTCCGCGGGCTGTTGCTCTGAGGGAGCAGCAAAAAAAATAACCGCAGAAAGAATAGGTTACTCAATACTGTCCTCCCTCGAGAAAGAAGAAAAAGAAGAATTAAAAAAAGAACTATTGGATGCTAAAAAGCATACAGGGCTAAACATTATATTCCCAAAGATAAATAAAGAATTAATTCTATGATCAGATCACAAGAAGAACAAGAGAGAATGAAGGAGATCAACGAAAGAATGGTAAACAAAACCGTTCGAGTAACAGAAGAAAAAGCAAATAGCTGGACAGGTAAAGTCGTTGCTGTCGTAGATCACGAGAACTTCTCCGTCCGCAGAAGCAAAGACTCCGAACCCCAAGTAGTAAACATGTTCGATATAAGGACTTTTTAAAATGTTTGACGTACTATTATTTGAAGCACCCTTGCCTAAAGAAGGACTGCCTAGCGAGATAAAGGACTTAGACTTTTCGGAAGAAGAGTTTCAGACGACAGATCTAAACAGAGGTATGGACACATGGTCTGTATCAAATGCAGGAGAGCTTTTCATGCACGAATGCGACTCTTCCTTCGTTAAAGACGAAACCCACCCTATGGGAGGATACATGAAAGAAATACCTAAAGGACTCAAGCTAATGGAAGAAACAAAATCAGTGCACTTCTATAAAGTCTTCGAAGGGAAAGAAAAGACAGATTATTGGGTGTCCTTCGACGCCTTATTCAGAAAAGGAAACTTAGTCAGCGTTGATCTAAATAACGTAGAAGAAGTTCCAGCGGAAGAACGAAAAAAAGCTCAGAAACACGCGGAAGAAATCGCGAAGAAAACCTTAAGAAGAGAGAACAACAAGCTAAGTCCCCTCTTAAAGCCTATTAAGTTTACGGTAGGCCTTCTTTTAATAGCTCTACATTTTGTAGGAAAGAACGTAAGTAAACTACACGCAAAGCTATGATAGGAATAAGCGGAATAGCAGGGGCAGGAAAAGATTTTTTTTGCGGACTCCTTTTGAAAGAGATAGAAGGAATGAGGATAGCCTTGGCGGACCCATTAAAAGAAGAGACCAGAGGATTTATATTACAAAAATATGCAATAGATATCCAAACCTGCTCCCTCGAAGAAAAAAATAAAGTCAGAAACCTGCTTGTCTTCTATGGAGGAATAAAGAGATACGAGACTAAAGGAGAATATTGGACAAACAAAGCCCAAAAAAAGATCGACGCCTGCAAAGGAACCCCCATAATTACAGACATTCGATACGCAGAATACGAAAACGACGAAGTCCATTGGTTAAAAAACAAGAACAAAGGAACGCTGATTCACCTAAGAAAATATTGCGAGATAGAGACGTATGGCTCTCAAGTTAAAAGAGTCTACTTTGACCCTCCCAATGAAGAAGAAAGAAGAAATGACCCCAAACTGATGGAAAAAGCAGACTACTGCATAGAATGGCCTCATGTAGAAAATTCCACCTCCACAGAAATTAAAAAAGCGCTAACACCCTACGCAAAAGAATTTGCCGAATGGTATAAAGAAAGAAAACTTGCAACCGCCGAGGACAACTTAGCGACACTACAGGGACATAAAGACTCACTTGATGGCGCAGATAGTGAGACAAGCCCTTTAGCACATGACCACGGATTCTAAAAATCCTTAACAAACAGACGTTTTTTTAAGTTGGCACACTTGCTGCTTAAATACATTTAGATATTATGAGTTATACATTAGCAAATATGGGCCTAGGCAACGTAAGGAATCTTTTTGATTTCGTTAACGACAACCTTG
>Ga0066834_10000829_pt1 | contig 14606 bp, 7 predicted proteins | sample ETNtaG_30_FD_66729 | JGI IMG/M metagenome (GOLD analysis project Ga0066834, IMG submission 66729) | Marine microbial and viral communities from oxygen minimum zone, Eastern Pacific Ocean - ETNP201306PF43B | ecosystem: Environmental > Aquatic > Marine > Oceanic | place: Pacific Ocean: Eastern... | reverse complement strand
GTGTGCTTCGCCTTGAGCTTCCCAAGGCTGAGGAAGCCAAGCCCCGGCGAATCGAGGTGAAGAGTGACTGATAGTCTGTGCTGGAGTCACGCGTTCAGGCGCGGCCTCTCCTGCAGCAGTCAAAGCCGTCTCTGACAAATACCGCCAAATGAGCTCATAGGTTGCCGCAAAAGCCAGTCATGACGACTGGCTTTTTTTATGAATGGAAGCTCAAGAGAAAGAACTCGAGGATCTTGGTTTCAGTTTATTCGCCGGCCTCCATTCGCCTGTCCACGCAATTGTTAACCGGAGCGCTAAGCCAGCCGGTCCGCCATCTCCTTGGTTATCTCGTACTTCATTCTTTCACCCGCGAGGAAACGTTCAAGCTCCTCCACCATGCAGCGTCCCATGCGTCGAATCTCGCCGCTCATGACACCGGCGATGTGGGGGGTGAGCACGACGTTGTCGAGAGTGAACAGAGGAGATTCAGGAACGGGCGGCTCAGGGTGGGTGACGTCCAGCACGGCGAAGAGGTCGTTCTGGCGTTCCTGTAAAACCTGAATCATGGCCGGTTCGTCCACGACCGCGCCCCGGGAGGAATTGATGAGTGTGGAGCCCGGTTTCATTGATCGGATCAATTCACCGGTGATCAGCTTCTGCGTCTCGGGCAGGTTTGGTGTGTGCAGCGTGACAAGGTCGGAATCTCTGAAGAGCTCTTCAAGCGTGACGAGACGAAGGCCCAGTTCGGCAGCCACCGACTCGCTGACGTACGGATCGTAGGCGAGGACATGCACATCGAAATGCTTCAGCAGCTCGGCGACCCTTCGACCCACCATTCCAAGTGAGACAATACCGACGGTGCTGCCATAGGTGCCGGGCACTTCCCAGAAAGTCGGCTTCGTCCGTTGTTCTTTCATCGCCTGGGCAAAACGCCATCCCTCTTTGAGGCAGAACAGAATCTGTGAAAGTGTGTATTCGGCGACAGCAATGGCGTTGGCTCCGTACGCGCCGGTGATCCGTATACCGCGCTCCCAGAAAGCATCCGTTACCGTAGAGCGGATAGAACCAGCCCCGTAAAGCACCACATCGAGCTCGGGCGCTCCGTCCAGAACCCTCTCATCAAAAGTGACGCATCCCCAGCCGGACAAGATGACCTGAATGCCTGACAGCAGTTCCGGTTTTTCAGATACGTGTTCACTGGTCAGCAGGTCCGGCGAGACATCGACCAGTTTGGCCACGTCCTGCCGTTCGGCCTCGCCATAGATCCTGTCGTAATTATTTCTGGGCAGGAGATAGGCGGCTTTTTTCATGGTGTGATTTTTCGTGTGTATTGCACAGGCGCGGGCTACTTCTTCACCGCCACGATATAGGCGACCCAGGCTTCGGCAGCATCGGCTATCTTTGTTCGTGTGTAAACTCCGTCGCCTTCACCGGTTTCTTCCTCTGTTCCCTCCCAATAAACGTCTGTTCGCGTGAAGCCGGCTTCGTCCAGCAGCTCACGCAATTCCGGTATCGTCCAGAGCCGCCAGGGATAGACGAACGCGTCTTTCATTTCGCTTCCGTCCTCGAACTCGAAATGGATCTTGCAGGTGGTCAGGTGGTCAATGGGATTGAATGAGAAATGTTCCCAAGTGTAGGTGTAGCCATTGTATTCGCGGGGATCGTCTTCCTGCTCGAGCTGTGAATTCGGGCCGCCCATGACATCGAGCACAAAGACACCTTTGTCTTTCAGATTTGCGTGTACTGCCTTGAAATACTTCAGCAGCAACGGCCGGTCATGAAAAATGAAGAAAGAAAAATTCTGTGCGCCCAGAACGTCTACTTTTTCGGAATTCGCATCGAGCACGTTCCCTTCGATCAACTGCACTCTCTTCAACTGGCTCTTGCTGAGCTTTGAGAGGTTGTTCCGCCTGCCCCATTCGAGCGGCTCGGGATCGAGGTCAACGCCTATTGCTCTTCGTTTCGAGTGGCTCTTCACCCACTCGCACGCGAAGCTCGCGGTGCCGCAGAAATCTTCACAGAAGAGGAGGGCCCGGCGACCGAACTCGCGCTTGTACGCTTTGGAGCAAAACTCGATCTCGAAATCAGGCGCCTGCACGGTGTCTTGATAAAGGACGTACCGGTCCGCCTTTTCCGCCATCGTGCGGCGTTTCTTTCTTTTGGCCATGTGGGATAGTCGTCGGGGAGATTTTCAGGCCACCCGATTTGCGGATTAAACCGCTGCTCGATCCAACTGAGCTACAGGCGCTTGGTGGGGCGGAAATATAGATGAGACTGTGGCCGATTCAACAGGGGCTATCACCAGACAAAGATGAACTCGAAGCGAGTCTGTTGCATGTGGCTCTGTCGTTTTCTTCCATGCACTCATGCCACACCGGATCAGCTACATCTACCTTCCCAAGGCTCGACTTGCTACCGTGACAAACTTCTGGAAAAGGAGCGATGCGCCTCCACCTTCCTATAACCACAGCTTGCTTAATGAAAGTTGGTTAGCAGAATTGTCGCCCAGATATCGCGACCTGCTCGGCCTCTAGTGAACACAGGCAACGGTTGCCGGCTTCGAATGAGTAGAGATCGCGGCGTCCTACGCCTGGCTCTGGGTTATGACTCCCTTAGAGAAAATGCAATGACTCCATCTCAAACGGAAGAATTCACTGGCCTTCTTTCCAGGCTTGCGTCCATCCGCACGCGATGGCTCGCCATCGATACTTTTCGCGGCAGCTCGCTACTGATTGCCTCAGCCGCAGGGCTTCTGGCGACCGCGCTTGTCCTCGACCGCGTGTGGCCCCTGCCCGTTGGCGCTCTCTACACCATCAATTGTGCAGCGCTCGCGGCGATTACTTTGGTTCTGGCGCTGGCGATTTTGCGTCCCCTTTTTCGACGGCGGTCGGATGAGAGTATTGCGATTCACATCGAGGATGCCTACAGCAATCTTGACGGGCAGCTCATCAACGCAGTTCAATTGGGCAAGAGCAGCCTGGTCTCCAGCAATCCATTCACTTCTCTGGTCGTCCGGAATAATTGTCACCAACTCGAGCAGGTCAACTTTGTGCCAGCACTGCCATGGAGAACGCTCAAATCACCAGCCGTCTTATGCGTTCTGGCCGTGGCCCTGGTGGCAATTTACGGCACACAGTATCCCGATCACTTTCAGAATTCATTGCAGAGGTATCTGTCCCCTTCCAGCGGGATAGCACCCTTGACCGCGACCGTCATCGACAGCGTCGAGCCGGGTAACGCCGTTCTGCTGAGCGGCACTGATCTCCTTGTCCGGGCTAAGCTTTCCGGCGACCCACCGTCGCAGTTGGTTCTACGGGTCGGTACGGAAAAGAACTGGCGGGAGCTCACGGACCCGACGATTGATTCGCGAGGCCGCGCGCAATGGTCTCTTCCGCATATCACTCGTGCCATGGATTACCAGGTGGTAGCCGGCGACGCGATCAGCCAGATCTTCCACATCGAGCTGACCGAGACGCCGGGCGTTGAATCGCTGGATATTGCGCTCAGCTTCCCGGAGTACACAAAGCGCGAACCGGAGCGGAAAGAGGCCCACGGCGGCAACATCGAAGCCCTGGTCGGCACTGAGGTGAAGCTGCTCATGCATGCCAACAAGGCTCTCGATTCAGCAGGGCTGCACCGGTCGAACAGCGACCCACTCCCGCTCAGCCTGGCAGAAGACAGAATCACCGCGTCCGGTAGTTTTAAGATCGTTGAGAACGAGACCTATTGGTTTGTGCTTGCCGACACGACCGGCAATCCCAATGTTGACCCGGTGAAATTCAGCATCGTCGCGTTGAAGGATCAGTCGCCGAGCGTCCAACTTGTCTCCTCCAAAGAGCAGGTGAATCTGAGGCCGACGGAAACTTTGAAGGTTCCATTCGCTGCTGTGGATGACTATGGGATCGCGGCAGCCCGACTGAAAATGGAAGTGACCCGCGCGTTCGACCGTTCGACCCAGAATCTGGATCCCGTCGCGTTGAAGATTGCGACCGTCCGTGCAGACCTGGCCGACGAGTTCGCCATTTCTGCGGTGAAGCTCAAACTCGTAGACGGAGACGTGCTGCGCTATCAGATTGAGGTGGAAGATGCGATCGGCCAGAGCGCCCTTTCCTCCACTCGCGCGGTTCAGATTATCCGCCCGGGATCCGGCCGTGAAGATCTGAAGGCAAAACAGGATTCCGATCTCGATCGGCTCAAAGAGCTGATCACTCGCCAGCAGGAAAACCTGCTCTCTACGCAAGAGCTCGCTGGCCAGGTGGGTGTCCTGAGTGTGGTTGACGATCTGGATCTGCTCACTGCGGAGCAGATGAAGATCAGGCATCACGCCGCCCGGCTGGCGGATGAGCTTTCCCCTGCGATGAGCCGTGAAATGGGAGAGCTGAAGCAGCTAGCCCGGAAGGAGATGTCAGAGGCTGTTGAAGCGCTCGACGATGCAGGCAAGACCAGCCGCCGTTCATCAAAGCGCAGGCATCTACTCGAGGCATCTCTGATTCAGGAAGAGATTGTCAAGAAACTCCTCCGCCTGGCTGCCATGGGCGTGGCCCTGGTGGATGCGACAGAAAAGTCCAGGAAAAAAGTCGAAATCCCCAAAGCTCAGACCACGGATGAGGACAAGCAGAAGTCACTCGACGCTTTCAAGAAGAAGCTGACCGATTTCTACAAAGAACAGAAAGCAAATCTTCTGGATACTCAGAAGCTATTGGACTTGCCCGAGGATTCTGATGAAGCAGCAAAGCTCGCACGAAAAGTCATCGAGCGGCAGCGGCTGGCAAAGAACCTGGTCCGTGAAGCGAAGGACATGACGGAGACTCTCAAGGAGAAGGAAATAACGAACGAGCATCTCATCGAAAGAATGGACGACGTCTTCCGTGCGGTCGAGGATGCCGTAAAAGCTGCCGAGCGTAAGGATGTCCGGCGGACCCTCCTGAAAGAAGAGATGGCCATCCTCATGGCTGACGCGATCCCTGACAATGGCGAGGCATTTCTGACCCAGGGCAGTGGCGGCAAGACCAAATGGGATTTCGAAGACTGGCCTGAAGAGGAACGCCCGGAAACCAAGCTGCCGCCGATCCCGCCGGATTTGCATGACACGCTGGGCGAGCTGATCGATGCGCAGGACGAGCTGGCCGAAGATGAGGACGATATGCAGTCGCAGATGCAATACGGCGCAACCGATAACACAGGACTCATCGGAGGCGATGGCGGGCCCCTCTCCCACATGACGGCTAAAGGCCGAAGCGGGAACACGAAGCCAAAGAATAATGAAGTAGGGGGACGCTCGGGTTCGGGCCGCACCGGCAAGTCTTCCGGTGAGTTTGTCGAAGACGTGGACGTCGCCAAAGAAGGCAGGGAAACGGAAGACCGATACACCAAAGAGCAGGAGATGGAGGGCTTCGTGAAATCCAGGGGCGAAAAGAAACGTTCCGGCGGGTCTACTTCTGCCGGCGGAAAGATGTCGGATGAGGCGACAGATTTCGGCCTGCGCGGCGATTCCCAGGTGCGCTGGTCAAAGCAACGGCTGGAGATTCAGGAGAAGCAGGATGACCTGCGTCTCAAGACCGAGCTGTTCGCCCAGAGGCTCAAGGACATCATGGGCACCCCTGACTTCGATGTGAATTCAGCTTTGCTGCTAATGCAGGAGGTCGAAGCGGATCTGTCTGGCGGCCGGTTTGATCATGCCGTACGAAAACAGATCCTCGCGTCGCGTCACTTGAAGAAGCTGCGCCGAAGTCTCGCGGCTCACATCGCTCGAACGGAAGCTGAATCGAACGGGGAAGGGCCGAAGAAGACTTCCGTTGCCCGCAAGGATGACCCGCTTCGAGAGAAGTTTCCGGAAGAGTATCGGAAGATGATTGAAGCCTATTACAAGGCCCTCTCGGAAGCAGAAGGACGCCCCTGATTGATGACTGTGGCGCAGGCTTTCAACCTGCGAAGGCAAACCAATATGCAGCGGCCTGGAGCAAAGTGCACCCCAAATTAATTCTTACCCTCCTCTCCATCACTGCCTGCTTCGCCGAGGCCGAGCCATGGTGGAATCCCGACTGGTCCCACCGGATCAGGGTGGTTGTACCCAAAGCAGAATCGGACAAGGTGGACGGCAAGACCGCTTATCTGAAATTCCCGACCGGGGGAATCTCGCAGGAGTCCGGCGCGGACTTCCGAGTCATAGGCCCGGGAACCAAGCCAGCGCCTCACTATCTCCTGAATACGAACCGGGCCACCTACTCTGAGCTGTTCTTCGAGGTCGCCGAACCAACCGAGGAGCGTCGAGACACAGATCAGACCTACTGGATTTACTTCGGCAATCCGAAGGCGGAACCGGAGGAGAGTGACTTTCATCCCACCGCAGGTCTCACGGTTCATTTCTATGAACTCGGTGAATTCCCCGCCAGGCATGAACTGCTGGCTAACAGTTGGAGGAGGAACGGCCGCATCGAGGATTACAGAACATTCGTCGACTTCACCAAGACGAAGGGAAAAGAGCTCGCCGCGTATCAGTGGCCTAAGATCGAATTCGACCGGAATGATCTTGTGCCTCGTGATGACAGCCTTCTCGTATTCCACGGCAAGCTGGATGTGCCTGCCGATGGGGTTTACTCGTTTTCCATCGCTTCCGATGATGCGGCCGCCGTCGTCCTTCGAGGCAAAGAATTTGCCGAAGAAATCAAAAAAAAATCCAAGGAGAAGAAGGAATTTGCCGGCTTCGACATCGACGTAGGCGAGGAGGACATTGAAGCTCTTTTCACAGAGGAAGAGCTGGAGGCCAAGCCCGAATCCGCAGAGAAAACGATTCTCTATTTCAAAGGCGGGAGAGCTTCATTCAGCAAGCGTTCCCACGCCACGGTGGCATTTGTTGGAAAGGTCGAATTGAAGAAGGGCATTAAGGAAATGTTCTTTTTTCAGACTGTCTGGAAGGGCTTGCAGTTTGCCGGGCTCGCGTGGAGCGGCCCGAAGATTGGCGGTTGGACCATGATGAGTCAGTCCCATTTCATCCAGCCGATACAGGCAAAGCACGGGGGCTTCGAGAGCCGGCAAAGCACCAAACCGGCCTCCTTCGATTACGAGGAAATTAATACGTTCCTCATCGACCGTCACATCTACATCGAGGCCGAATTCAATGTGACGGATTCCGAGAGTGGTCTCGTCTACAAATGGGATTTCGGCGATGGGGTGGACGGTGTAGAGGGTACGAAAACGACTCACGTTTACCTGGTCAAGGGTGTGTTCCCGGTGACGCTTTCAGTGCATGAAAATGGAAAGGAGATTTCAAAATTCACCCGGACCGTGAAGCTCCTCGGAAACAAAGAAACTGCGAAGGACTTCAAGAAAACCATCGCCCGCTACTCTCAAATTCTACGTAACTATCCCTTTGGAAAACTGCCCACACCTTACTTCGATGCGTGCATGACCCTGTTCGAGAAGGTTTATCCCGATCCTCTGAGTCTCGTGAAAGTCCTCGAGGCTTATGTCGATATTCACACGCCCATCAGAGAGAAGGGCGAACTGCCGGGCCAGATGCGCTATTACGCCATGCCCGGGCGGAAGAGCATTCGCCGCAAGAGCTATTACAGCCTTCGTAACAACCTGGCGAGCTATTACATGCGGCTGGGCAGACAGCAGTTTCATCCAGCCTGCCGGGACTTGAAATCAGCTATCCTAACTCACAACCGGCTCATCGATCTGTATCCTGAAAAACATCCTTCCGAGTTGTTCGAATACCGCGCCTCACCCAGCCGGGAGATTGCGAGGATTCACCTGCAGGAAGAAAGCCTCGATGAAGCGCGCGCTGCTTTCAAGAAACTCGAAGAGGATGCCAGAGAAGGTCTCCAACGGTGGTACGCAACGGGGGGGCTCGGAAGGGACGCAGATCGGTATCGCTACTGGATTCGTTCGGCAATGATTGGGCGGGCCGATGTGCTGCTTCGAAGGTCAGAATTGAAAGCGATGGCGTCGCTGTGCGATGAAACATCCAAAGTTCAGCGAAGGCCCATGCGCCCGGCCATCGCCGCCGCGAAAAGAGCATCCCACCGGACCACGATCGAAGACCTGCTCAGAAGGGACTGGCCTGAGGAAGCGCTGGACCAGTTGCACCTGATGGAAGTGGAGTTTCCAAAAAACAAGATGCACGGCATCACCGAGTTTCTGAGGGCAAAGGCACACTTCGCTCTGAGGAACTTCAGCCTGGCCCGCAAGTCACTCATGCTCTGCCTGCGCCTGCTCGACCCGAGAGCGCTGGAGAACACGGAGGTCAGATTCCTTGATGCGGAAGCACTCTTTCAGATGGACAAACGTGCAGAAGCGGATGCCGCGTTCAAGCTATTCATCGAACGGCATCCGGAAAATGAATTCGCAGAATTGGCACGCCGCCGGTTGGAGATCGTGTCTGTCATTCGCCTCGATTTTGGAATGGAGGGCGAGCCATTCCTCATTCAGCACAGGAGATTCAAGTCTTATCCACTCGTGGATCACGTGGATGGCTATGGTGGGAACTACCGCGCGGTCCATCGATGGGCCCCGCTGGCATACGAAATCCCGATACCTGCGGGCACGGACCGGATTCGGCTGCGCTTCAGAAAGAAAGGCGTGGCCCTGGTCCAGATAAACGACAAGAAATTCTGGCAGGAGCCACACGCCCGCCGGGATGAAGACGTGGTCGATCAGGAGCTGCTAATCGCGAATCAAGCGGAGTGGGCAAGTGGCAAGATAAAAATCACCTTCCGCGATGGCCTGAATTACGGGCGGTACTGGGACTTTGACAGCCTCTATGTGAATTGGCTCGAGCTCGAGCTGCTGAAGCTGGATTAGTGGGTGCCGGCACCACAGAAGTAAAGCGGGATCGAACAGGCCCTAATGCGTCATCGCATAGAGGATGATGTTCATTCCGAGTTTCACCGCGTCCTGCGGCGAGTAGCTGCTGCCAAAGGGATCGGCGGTCTTCTCCCAGCCGTTGGCGAGATCGTATTTGCAGTAGACCACAGCGGTCCGGTCGCCAATGACCAGCCCTTCAACTTTTGGCTTGTCGAGGTCCGGCTTGAGGAACTGCACGTTCTCGTTGTATTCGACCTTCTTGATGTCGAACAAAGTGTGGAATATTGGATGCTTTTCCGAGAGCCGTCTCAGCTTCTTTTTAGGGAAGATCAGCGACAGCTCTCTCCGAAAAGCCACATCGAATTGGGCCCGGCCGCAGCAGTTGTCGACCAGCAGAAATCCGCCCGAATCAAGGTGTTTTCGCAGGGCATCTCTCTCCTTCGAGTCCAGCGCAAATTCAAAATGCCCCGTCATATAGAGGAACGGATACTTGTTCAGCTTCTTATCCACAAGATCGACGGCCACTCGGTCGAAGTTCACGTTGGCGTAGGAACCCTCCTTTACCTCCTTTAAGAAATTGGAAGCCGCGGATGGATTCGGGTCCCAGTCGCCCGAGTGTTTGACCTGAGCGAATGGAAACCTGCCCGGTTTGCTGCCCTCCTTCTCCTGAACCACTTTGATCTTGGCTATCTGCTCGCCCAGCTCGATAGTCGCCAGCATATAGGCCACGATGTTCGTTCCAATCTTGCGCGCATGATTGTTGGCAATGCCTCTTGTCCACGGGTGGACCTTTCCCCCCTGCCAGCCCCGTTTGAGGTCGTAAGGGGAAAGTATGATTGCTGTGCGACAGCCGATGTTCAGTCCGTGAAGCACGGGGAGCTTGCTGACACGTTCGGTCACTTTTGAGGTATAGGCCACCTCGTTGACCGCAAAATGCGCATTGTAGATGGGATGGTCGGCAGGGATCGCGCGGAACGGCCTTTCCGGATAGAGCCGCTTCACCAGCCTGTTGAACGATTCCACCCACTCTTCATCGCCGCAACATGCCTCTCCAAAAATGAACCCTCCATTATTCACATAACGTCTCAGCTTGGAGATTTCCTCATCGCTGAAATTGAAAGACACATGGCCGGTCAGGTAAATGCAGGGGACGTTGCGCGGGGAGAAGTTGAAGCGATCCATGAACACCACCTGCCAGTGGTATCTGACCTGGAGCGCAGGGCAGGCATAGGTCAGGAGAGTCTGGATGTCCGCCTGATCCGTATTCCAGTCCCAGTATTTGATCTTGACCATCTTCCCCGCGGTGTTAGGCGTCATCGCTTCGAGCTGTTTCCCGTATCCGAGCTTGGCGAACAGGATGGGGGGAGTCGGTCTGCGTTTGTTCTCCGTACGCCGCTGTGTGATACCCGGGTCGATGGGCAGAGGCGCAGCGCCTTCTCCGCCTGACTTACCCGTTGAAGGGGCCGGAGGGGGTGGTCCGCAGTACTGCCGCTTCCTGGCCTCTGCAGAGACGAGCGTCGTGGTGAGAAACAGCAGGGCTGCTGTTCGCAGGCAGTCCATTGATTTGAGAATTATCCGCTGCATCTGCATCTCGGCATTTACTTCCGGTCAGAGTCAGTTTTCATCGGTTTCAGGAAAATACAGCTCAGCCATCTTACATGACGTCGTGCTCATAGAAAGCTTCTCCTTGTTTAGTTGAAGAAGATTCTAAACTCAGGCGATAGCTGCCTCAACTTCAGGCTCCGGCAACTACGCTGGTGGGTCGCGTTGTCTCTCTGATTATCTCGCCTAGAATCCGCTCCTTCAGAGTTCCCTCGGGCACCCTTTTATTTCAGGAGTATCTCCTTGGCGGAAACCACCAATATTCACACCGAAGAAGAAGCACTACGGGCCGCCGAAGACCTTAGAAAAGGCAAGGACCAAATCCTTGGTGAACTACGGAAGGTCATCGTCGGACAGAACAACGTGGTCGAGGAAGTGCTGTTATCCATCCTCTCGAAAGGCCATTGCCTTCTCGTCGGCGTGCCGGGCCTGGCGAAAACCTTGCTCGTCAAATCCATCGCATCCACTCTGGACCTGGCTTTCAGCCGCATCCAGTTCACACCTGACTTGATGCCCTCGGACATCACGGGGACACGGGTGATCGAGGAAGACCACACAACGGGCAAGCGAGAGTTCGTGTTCGTGAAGGGGCCCCTCTTTGCAAACATCGTGCTCGCGGATGAGATCAATCGCACGCCCCCGAAGACGCAGGCCGCTCTCCTCGAAGCCATGCAGGAGCTCCATATCACTTCTGGCAACGAGCAGTTCGTGCTCGATCCGCCTTTCTTCGTTCTGGCCACCCAGAATCCGATCGAACAGGAAGGCACTTATCCTCTGCCCGAAGCACAGCTCGACCGGTTCATGTTCAACATCATGGTCGATTACCCGGAGGACGATGAAGAGATAGAGATTTACCGGCGGACCACCGTGCTGGCGGAAGAGCATGTGAATCCTGTCATCGACGGCGAGACGATCCTGAAGCTGCAGGCAATCGTGCGGCAGGTGCCCGTCTCGGACTACCTCCTGAGCTACGTCCAGAACCTGGTAAGTGCAACCAGGCCGGGACGGGAGGACGCGCCGGACTTCGTGAAGGAATACATCAGTTGGGGGGCAGGCCCGCGGGCCGGGCAGTATCTCATCGTTGGCGCCAAGGCACGGGCCCTCACCCACGGACGCCTGAACGTCTCACCCGACGATGTATCGGCCATTGCGCATCCAGTTCTGCGCCATCGCATTGGCCTGAATTTCAATGCGGAAGCAGAGGGCATCAGCACGGACGAGATCATCAATCGTCTGCTCGAATCAGTGAAGCCGCCGGAGGCATCGGATGCCTGATGGCTAATTCTCCGAACCAGCCCAGCTTCAAATATCTCGAACCTGAAACGGTGGCCAAACTTTCCAATCTGGGCCTCGTGGGCCGATTGGTCGTCGAAGGTTTCATCAGCGGCATGCATCGAAGCCCGCACAAAGGATTCAGCGTCGAGTTTGCCGAACATCGCCAGTACGTGGCGGGGGACGATCTGCGTTACCTGGATTGGACCGTGTACGCCCGGACGGATCATTTCTTCATCAAGCAATACGAAGAAGAGACAAACGTCAGGGCCTACATCCTTCTGGACAAAAGCGCGAGCATGGGCTTCGGGTCTGGAGAAGTCACCAAGCTGGAGTATTCCAGCTATCTGGCAGCAGCCTTGTCCTACCTGATGATCCAGCAGCGCGACGGCGTGGGCCTGGTGACTTTTGATTCAAAAATCCGCCGCCTTCTTCCGCCCCGAAGCCGTCCAACCCAACTGCGTGCCATCCTGGAAGAGATGGAAGGCATCGAGGCCGGAGAGCCATCGAACATCAGCCAGACCTTTCACGATCTCGCCGAAAACATAAAACGCCGCGCGCTCATCATCGTGCTCAGCGATTTGCTCGGCGACCCGGCAGAGATCCTTCCCGCGCTCCAACATTTTCGTCACAAGAAACATGAAGTGCTCATCTTCCACATCTTCGACAGGCAAGAGCTGGAATTCGATTTTCAGGACTACGCAACATTTCAGGACATGGAAACCGGCCGGCAGTTGCCCCTCGATCCGGCCTTCTTCCGCCGCACTTACATCGAGAGAATCGAGGCATTCCAGAGCCGATACCGCAAGTTCGCTTCGGAACAGCGAATGGACTACGTCGTCCTCGATACATCAGTTCCTTACGACCGCAGCCTGATGGCCTACCTCTCCAGGCGGAAGAGGATGAGTGGATGAATGTCTGTGGGGCAGGTTTGTAATCTGCCGATCTGTTTCCTCAGCAATTCGGCGAGCGTAGCTCACCAATCCCATGTTCCATTTTTATAATCCTCTCCTTTTAATCGCGCTTTCTGCGGTGCTCATCCCCATCGCTGTCCACGTGATATCGCGGCACAGGGCCAAGGTAATTCCTTTCAGCAGCATTGTCTTTCTTGAAGCGAGTGTTCGAGAACGGGCGGGCATCAAACGAATCCAGGAGCTGCTGACCCTGTTGCTGCGCTGCCTCCTGATCCTGTTCCTTGTGCTGGCCGCGTCCAAGCCGCTGCTGAAACGTTCCAAGGGGAGCATCCTTGGCGCGGGCTCGGAGACCGATGTGATCATTCTTCTGGATAACTCATGCAGCATGGGATATCGGGAAGGTGACACCAACCTTTTCGAGCAGGCCGTTTCAATGGCCGAATCCATCCTGAAAACTCTGGCGGAGAATGACCGGGCAATCATTCTGACATCGCATCGGGCGGAAAACTCACAGTCGAGTTGGGATGAAGCAACCCTCGAACAGGCCAGGAAACAGTTGGGGAACGCGAAGCTGACCATGAGCAGTACCAGCATCCTTCAAGAGCTGCAGGCATCTCTCGACATGATGAATTCCGCTACCGGCGCCATTCGCGAGATTCACGTCATCAGCGACTTTCAGACCTCCATCCTGAACGAGCCCGATATTATCGAGAGAATCCGAAGCAATGAGCAGCGGGTCTCCGTTTACCTCATTCCCACCGTAAAGACCCGCGGCCAGAACACCGCGGTGGAATCCATTCAATTGCTCGAGCCCTTTCCCCTGGCAGAACGGCCGGTCACGGTCAGCGCACGCATCCACAATCGCGGGGACAAGGCCACGGTAGAAACCGCGATTCTCGATGTTGACGGAAAACGAATATCCAAAAAACAGGTCCGCCTGAAACCGGACGAAGCGCAGAACGTCAGATTTCACTTTGAGTTCGAGCAGGCGGGCCGGCACCACGCAAAGATCTCTTTGCAGGACGAGGATCCCCTGGCCGAGGATAACTACCGCCATCTGCCGATCACCATCAATGAGGCCCTGTCTGTCCTTGTGGTGGATGGGGGAGATCCCAGCCTCGGACCGCTGGCGGAGAGTTTTTACCTGAAGATGGCCTTGACTCCGCATTCCGGCACCGGAGCGATCAAGCCGGAAGTCATCACCGCGGCCGATCTACCGAAGGTAAACGTGGAGTCCTTCGCAGTGTTTATGTTTGCCAATGTTCCGGAAATCGACACGGACACTCTCAAGGCTCTGGAAAGGGCCGTCGAAAAGGGGGCAAGCGCTGCCCTGTTTCTTGGGGAACGTGTGCAGCCGCTCTCTTCCCTTTATGCCGGCAGCGCGCTATGCCCGATCGAGCTCAAGGGCCGTACTGCGAAAGATGAAAGTAGCGGATACGCCCTTCAGAGCATCGATTTCAGCCACCCTCTGTTTCGCCGATTTCAGCAGGGCGAGACCGGAAACCTGTCGCGGGTGCTGTTCAGGGAATTCTGGAAGCTTGAAGCAGATTCCGATGTTAAAGCCAGGACTCTCGCCTCGTTCGACGACGGTTCACCGGCATTGATGGAATTCGAGTATGGCCGCGGCAACGTCGTCATCTTCGCCAGCAAGTGTGATGCGGACTGGTCGGATTTTCCAAGGCGGCCTACCTACCTTCCTTTCATCCAGCAACTGGTCGATTACCTGAGCCCTTCAAAGATGAGCGCGCGTGAATTTCTTGTCGGCCAGGAAGTACCTTTTTCCTATGACTTCAGAGATGCCAGGGTGCCCATCGCCATAGATCGGTCGGGAAAGCACACCTACAGGCTCGTCGCCATGGGGCAGGAGAAAGCTGATACTACTTTCCGCGAGACGGGCGAATCCGGCTATTACCTCGTCGACATTTATCGGCCGGATGGCTTGAAGCAGGATGTCTTCGCCGTGAACATCGATTCCACAGAATCTGACATGACTCCCACTGCCCAACAGGCCCTGGAAGATCTTGTCCCGGG
>Ga0066834_10000821_pt1 | contig 14674 bp, 9 predicted proteins | sample ETNtaG_30_FD_66729 | JGI IMG/M metagenome (GOLD analysis project Ga0066834, IMG submission 66729) | Marine microbial and viral communities from oxygen minimum zone, Eastern Pacific Ocean - ETNP201306PF43B | ecosystem: Environmental > Aquatic > Marine > Oceanic | place: Pacific Ocean: Eastern... | reverse complement strand
ATGGATCTTCTGCAGGTGAACAGGAATCGGATAATGGATCCCGACCGAAACACCCGCCTCCTTCATCGGATCGAGAAAGCAATCCCTCTGCGGCACACGAACGGTATAGACGTGATACACATGACGGTTTCCGGACATCTCGACCGGCGTAGGAATATCAAGCGGGGAGAGCTGTTCCGTATAACTGGCCGCATGATTGCGCCTGGCCTCCGTCCATTCCTCGAGATACCGGAGCTTGACGCCGAGCACCGCACCCTGGACCCCATCCATCCGGTAATTAAAGCCCGGCAGCGTGTGATGGTATTTCTGCGATTGCCCCCAATCGCGCATCAGGCGAATACGGTTATCGTGCTCCGGATCGTTCGTCGTTACCAGACCGCCTTCACCATAAGCCCCGAGGTTCTTTCCGGGATAAAAGCTGAAGCAGGCCAGATGCCCCATGCTCCCGGCGCGGCGTCCTTTGTATTCGGCGCCATGCGCTTGGCAGGCATCTTCGATAACAGACAATCCCTGGCGTTCAGCAATCTCAAGAATGGGATCCATATCCGCTGTCTGCCCGTAAAGGTGCACCGGGATGATAGCCTTCGTACGTTCCGTGATCGCCGCCTCAATCTGGTTCACATCGATGGTGTAGGACTCCGTATCAATATCGACAAACACCGGCCGGGCGCCCGTATAACGAATCGCTGCCACTGTTGCGATAAAAGTAAACGGAGTGGTAATCACCTCATCCCCATCCCCGATCCCACAGGATTCCAATGCAAGATGCAGAGCGCTCGTGCCGGAGTTCACCCCGATGGCATGCTCTGCCTGGCAATAGGAAGCAAAAGCGTTTTCGAATTGGGCCACCGCCTCGCCCAGTGCAAACTGCGTGCTCTCAAAAACGGCCGATACGGCCGGCAGGATCTCATCTTTGATGCATTCGTATTGAGCCCTCAGATCAACTAGTGGGATCATAATTTCTTTGCCTTTGATAATGCGTCTTTACGCTCAATGTACTGATGCCGAAACTTGTACTGGTTCTTCTCTCTGACAAGGGTAAAAACAATCCCCCGATCTACCCCGTTGGCCTCAATCAACTCTCGGGCAGTTTTCCCATCTTTCCAGACGGCAAGATTACGGTGCGCGTAGAAGACAATGTGCGGGATGATCCCCCCACCTCCGGTAAGAAACATTCCCCGGGAATTGACGAAAACGACTTCGTCTGATTTCGCCGTCTTTGAAATCATTTCGCCCAATGTTTTATAGATAGTGTGTCCGTTTTTGTTCTGTTCCCGGAACTCCCCTATCGCGGCCGCAATAAGGATTAAAAAGACGGTCAAAATCGATCCGATATTTCCAATAAGCTCCTTACGCCCCCTTGTCTCCTCCAGCCTTGAAATAATGCTCGAAAGGCCCACCCCAGTAAACGCGGAGATGGCGACGAGCATCGTCAGCACAGAGTATTCGTGCACTGTGGAGTAATTGAACAAAACCACATGATGCCCGCAGACCGGCAATATGGTGATGCCAGCCACGGCCAGGCACCGCTTGTCCATTTTGACAAACTTTTCTTTCAGGCTTCCCAGGACCAATGACAATCCAACAGTAAAGAAATTTGTGCCCCATCTGGGAGAGGGTGCTGACGAAGTGTTGCCCAGAGCCAATGCCACAAATGCGATAACAGCGAGAAAGAAAAGCAGCCCACCGTAGCCTTTGTAGTAATGGCCTAAGAGCCTCCTCCACGCAACGATGTCGTAAATATGGAGGCTTTTGTCAGTCTCTTCGAAATACCCGCTGATGAAGGAGAATCGGCTCAGGAAGTATTTCACCAGCTCAATTGGTCCCGAGATGGCCGACATCTGTATCAGGACAACCAGCGCCGCGAGCACAACTCCACCGATGATGGCGGCAATCAGCCAGCGCATGGCCTGTTCTTTACGATAAATCAGGGCATAGAGACCTACCACCCCATAAAAGAGAACGCCAAACCATGCGGTGTAAAACATCAGGAAAGTCAGCCCCCCCATGGCGATGACCCACCGCTTTTTCTCTTCGTCGTTCTCGCCATCCAGAATTCTGATGAACACATAAACCGCGATGGCAAACCACGGATGATTCAACCATTGCGCAGAGTACGTATTACAGTGAAACCAGAGCCCGAACGGAGCAAATATATAGACGGCCGAGGCAATAAATGCCGGGATTTCACAAGCAGCGAAACTCTTACCCTTGAGTAGTTGATACACGATCAGGTAAATGAATACTGCGCATATCAAATGAAGGAAGAGATTGAAAATCTGTAACGGTAGAACATCCGGATAAACACCGAGCATCCGAAACACCACATAAGGCGCGATCCAAGACAGTGGAGGATAGGAGGTGTAATACCACACCCCATCCTCGTTCTTCATTCGAGCGTCGTTAGAAATGTTTCTGTTGGCTACCCCCGGGTAGGTCAATACCGGGAGAAAATGGTGGTGGAACGCGCCTTCCTCATACCAGATCTGCTGGGTAATCAGCACGGGCGCGGTTACCCATTCATAATGCGCGCTGAGAGGGCGGTTGATGTAGCGTGCACGCACCACAACGCTGAGAGCAAAAAGAGCGACGAGAAAAGCCGCTCTTCTGGCTATACGGTAGCGGGGGCTGGGATCTGTGCAGACCTGCTTTAACTGGTCAATCATTTGGTTTCATTTTGAGGCAACCCTTACACGACCGTTGCCGTTGGAGGAAACGTCGCCCATTGGCAGTCGTTTGATGGGATCATCAATGAGGCCCAGTGGCGGCATTGGGCTGCTGCCGGTCATTTCGAGCGGCGCATTATTTCATGCAGTATCTGAACGACAAGTCACACCCTTTCCGACGCAAAACTCGAATGCTCAGGCTTGGGTCGGTGTCTATCCCGGCGAAATCATCTAGGATGGTTTTTTCGAAACATCACCCGGAACAGGACGTACATGTGTGGGATCTGTGGCGTTTCATTTGCGCAGAAGGATAGACCGGCCGACGAACAGCTCATCAAGAAGATGTGCGACACCATCATCCACCGGGGGCCTGACGATGAGGGTATCTTTGTAGAGGGTAATGTCGGACTCGGCATGCGCCGGCTCTCAATTATCGATCTGGAAGGCGGCAGCCAGCCTATCCATAACGAAGACGAGACCATCTGGGTCGTCTTCAACGGTGAAATCTACAACTACAAAGACCTCGTCAGCACCCTCTCTCAGAAGGGTCACAAGTTCTACACTGAGTCTGACACCGAGGTCATCGTTCATGCCTATGAGGAGTTCGGAGATGAATTTCTCCAGCACCTTAACGGTATGTTTGGCTTTGCCTTATGGGACAAAAAGGCACAACGGCTGTTACTGGCGCGGGACAGAATGGGCATCAAGCCCCTCTATTATGCTGAGCACGATGGCGCCTTTATCTTCGGTTCCGAACTGAAAGTTGTCCTGGAGTACCCGGGATTCCCAAGAAATATCGACCTGGTCGCTCTTGATGAGTACCTGAGTTTCGAATACGTCCCAACCCCGCGCACCATTTTCCAGGGAGTGAAAAAACTCCCTCCCGGGCACGCGCTCAGCTACAGAAACGGTAAGCTCGAAACCTGGAAATACTGGGATGTAAATCTTGCTCGCAGCGAAAGCATCCGACCGAAGCAGCTCGCCGATTACGAGCATGAGCTGCTCGAGCTGCTCGAAAAAGTCGTCCAAAAAGAGATGGTCAGCGATGTACCGATCGGAGTCCTCCTCAGCGGCGGCATCGACTCGAGCGCCATCGCCGCCATGATGGCCAAGGCCGCTCCCGGCAACCTCAAGAGTTTCTCCATTCGTTTTGAAGACCCTTCATTCGACGAATCCAACTACGCCCGCCTGGTCGCCAAACACCTGCAGACCGAACACCATGAGCTTTCCCTCACCCCGGAAATAGCCATGGAACTGGTGCCCAAGATCGGCTCATTCATCGATGAGCCACTGGGCGATTCTTCCCTTATACCGACGTATCTGCTGTCCGAATTCACCCGCCATCACGTGAAAGTGGCGCTCGGTGGCGATGGCGGCGACGAACTCTTTGCCGGCTATTCCACCCTGCAGGCCCATCGCCTTGTCGAATACTACGAACGTATGCTGCCCGGATTTGTCCGACATCGGATGATTCCCTGGGTCATCGATCGGATGCCAGTCTCTTTCGACAACATCAGCTTTGATTTCAAGCTGCGGCGCTTCGTCGCCGGAAGGGCCGTTCCGCCAGTCGTTCGGCATCACCAATGGATGGGCTCTTTCTCCCAGACCGACAAGCCCAAACTTTTAAAACCATGGGCCGAGCTCCGCGAACGAGATGTCTACCAGGTCGCCTTCGAACACGAGCACAACTCCCAGGCCAAAGAAGATGTAAACCGTCTGCTTTACTGCGACCTCAAGATGTATCTCGAGAACGACATCCTTCCCAAAGTCGACCGCGCCAGCATGGCCAACTCACTCGAAGTGCGCGTCCCACTCCTCAATCACACGCTCGTAGAATACGCCTCTCAGATCCCCCACAGCCTGAAGCTGCACGGCATGACAACCAAGTACATCCTTCGCCGCGCCCTGAAGGATCAACTGCCTAAATCGATTCTGGCCAGAGGCAAAAAGGGGTTCAACATGCCCGTCGCCAAGTGGTTCGCCGGCCCCCTCCGTCCCTTGGTCGAAGATATGCTCTCTGAGAGCCGTCTGAAACGGGAAGGATACTTCGAGCCGGCTTACGTAAAGCAGCTGATGGACGAGCACATGTCCGGCTATCGAGATCACCGCAAGCTCCTGTGGACGCTCCTGGTCTTCGAACTCTGGCACGAACATTGGTGCTCATCGGATAGTTGGCCAGTGGAATGCCGAGAGCCATGACGCGCCCGTTTCTCCATGCCTTGCCTACTTGATGCGGGTAAAAAACAAGCACAGACATACCAGATGAAACTACGCCCCGCAGCAATGAATGTAGATAACAAGATCGTGCCCCCCTCAATCTGTGATTGGTTTGTACTATTTTTCGCAACATGGACCGTCGCTTCTAATGTGACCGTCTTATTAAAAGGCTCTCTCATGCAGGCATTAGGCACCTTCTGCCTCCTTGCCGTTCTTTGTCTGATCTGGATGCGGAGGACAGGCCTATGGCAACAGATAAAAGCCAAACAATCATCGGAAATTAAGAGCGAAGAGAATACACATATTGCGACATCTGAAAGGGACGATCAGAAAAATGGGGAGAAATTATCGGGGCAACATCTCCTTGTTTTTCTATCACTGACCCTTTTCTGCGCATCAGCAGCCTATTGCTTTTCAAAACAGCATTACCTCCTCGGATGGCTGATGTGCTTAACCTGTTACCTCCTCGTAATGGTCGCACCTAAACAGATAAATGATGAATCCCATGAAGCCCCAACATCTTCAAAACCTCTATGGCTTTTAGCCATTCTTGCGGCAATCGTGGCTTTATGCGCACAACCGGTTCGTTGGAATGACTTCGCGCACTTCAATGCCGCGACAGCCATAGCTACAGAACCGGATAAACCAATACTTCAACGGGAAACAATGCTTGGAATCGATGACAACTTTCCAGAACAGAAAGTCCAATCCCTTGAAGTCCTGGCCGCATCCATCTCCGTGATCAGCCGAATTCCAGTTATAACGGTCATGAACACCATCCTGCCACCCGCCGCCGCGATCCTGACTGTTTTGGCCTATGCCCACTTATTTCAAACGATATGTCCCGGACGCGTCCTCTGGTGTGTCATTGGTACGATGGCATTCATATTCGCAAATGGCCAGGCAGAGATGTCTTACGGAAACATATTCCTCGCTCGGATGTTCCATGGAAAAGCAATTCTATTCTCTGTCATAACTCCGCTGATCATAAGTTATTCAATCAGGTTCATCGCGCACACAAACACCTCAGACTTGGCTCTCCTCACAGCTGCACACGTAGCTGGCGTGGGCTTCGCACCGGCTGCCTGTTGGACCCAGCCAATTATCTCTATTCTCGCGCTTCTTGTTGCCACCCCACATCCTGTTCAGTCCTTCAAACTAATACTCAATGGTATGCTTGCATCGGTATATCCGATATATGCAGGGATCTATCTGATCTCAGTAGATAAATCACCTGAGTCTGGCATGAATAGCGGCCAGCTATACGAGCTTTTAGGCCGCCAGGCGATCGGTTATACGAACTTCATCGTATTCATCCTTTTGTCAATGATGGGGACATGGCTTTTCGTCAACGAACGCCTTACCCGCCGGCTCTGCCTTATATTTCCAATCGGACTGCTTATCTTCATAAATCCATTTACTGTAACCAAAGTGGCAAACTGTATTACTTCCACAAGTGCTCTCTGGCAATGCATCTGGATTCTGCCATTACCTGCAATCGCAGGCCTTCTGCTGGCTGCTCCGCTTGGCCCCCAGAGCATAAAAATAACTCAGCGACATCTGGCTTACATAACTTTCATCTTCATTCTTGCTACGGGGCAGACAAATATTCTCTCAGCAAAAAATCAAATTCGCATTTCATGGCCCACTCTTGAGATAGACAAAACCTATCATGGGATGGCAGAACAGCTAAAACATGTGATGAAAGAGCAAAAGCACATAGTGGCACCAGCGGAAATAACAACAGCCATGACACTTACATACGGCCCTCCTTATCCAATCTTTGCTCATCCTGCGCATCTCGCCCGATACGCTAGATTTCTCGGCATCAGGGAAACGGTAGAGAGATCTGTCGTGCAGCAATACATCACAGGAAAATACAAACCATCAAAACAGGAATTTCTACGTAATACGCTGGCTAAGTACAAAATCGACGGTATCTGTATGCCCTCCTCTAATCAGTGGAAAGATGAAATTCGTAAAACATTAATCAACGACGGTTTCGAAGAACTTGCCCATATTTTAAACAACGAAATATGGGTAAGAGACTCTATCCTAAAGTGATGGATAATTAATGATCCGTAAAAGTTGGCAGGCAAACTCAATTTGCGATTGGTGTGTGATTCTATTTGGGCTCTGGACGATAGCCTGCAATACGACTGTCATTCTGGAAGGGCCACTCTCTCAGGCAATCCTCACCTTCGTGGCTTTTGTAGCCCTAATATGGTACTGGCAGGTTAGAAGTATAAGAATGTCAGGTGAAGCTGATTCGGAAGTAGAGCCGTCCCCCTCCAAATCGCACAACAGCCCTGGAAAGCCCCGAGATACGATAGCGGAATCTCTGTCGTCCAGGCAGGCCCTTGTTTTCGTTCTGCTGATGTTATTCGGGGTTGTCGCTACGCTCTCGTTTAAAAAACAGTATTACCTCACAGGATGGTTGCTCAGTCTTGTATGTTTTCTTCTTGCATTGATTCCTGGTGGGTCTCCACAGGCTTCAGACGATGTCGCGTGTGAGCCCTCGGCTCCGCCGAAACCAGTATGGTACCTTGCCATATTTGCTGTTGGGATGGCACTCTTTGCCCACCGCCCCGATTGGGATGATTCTGCCTACGTTAACATGGCGGTCGCCATAGCCGACAACCCTGGTGCCCCGCTCTTGAAGAATGAAACAATGATGGGGTTGCAGGACGCACCAATCTATTTTGCTGTACGTAAAGTGCATTCGCTGGAGATAATGGCTGGAGCCATCTCTCTTATCGCGCATGTTCCAGCTATTTTTGCAATGCACATCATTATTCCTGCGGTTGCGGCCTTTCTAACAGTGCTTGCCTATAGTCAGCTCTTCCAAATTGTCTGCCCTAGGCGCGTAGTTTGGTGTGTGTTGGGAACGTTATTGTTTCTCTGCACCAATGGAGAAGCGCACGCTTCGTTTGGAAACTTTTCTTTTGTCAGATTACACCAGGGAAAGGGCATCCTTGTTTCGATCCTTATCCCCCTTATTGTTGGATACTCAATCAGCTTTGCTCTACGCCCAAACGCACGTACCTGGTTGCTGTTGGCTCTATCTCAAGCTGCCGCTGTTGGGCTCACACCAACGGCTGTCTGGGTCGTGCCGGTTATTGCCTTTCTAGGTCTCTTGGCATGTTTTGACTTACTCGGCGGTAGAGTTGTTAAAGTCTTTCCAGCTGGCGTACTGTCCTCTATATATCCGTTGATTGTAGGGATATATATGAAGTTAACGATCAAAATGCCCGCCTCTGTCTTTTCAAATAAGTTGACATGGGAACAACTATTCCATTACCTTGGCGCCTATGCGTTGGGCCGAACTGGTTTCGTCCTACTAATCCTTTTATGTCTATTAGCCACATGGTATTTTGCATATGAACACTTAGCTAGGCGGATCTGCCTTGTCTTTCCGATTGGCTTTCTCCTTGTCTTTATGAATCCGTTCACAATTATTCATGTGGCAGACAATATTACCTCTGCTCAGGTGCACTGGAGGAGCCTATGGATTTTGCCTTTGCCGATGATGGTCGGTGTCTTCTTGGCTGCTCCCTTAGGATCAAGAACCACGTTTCATAGGATAAATAGACACCAATTGGTCTATGTTGTTTTGCTTGTCATGTTCGCTGCAGGTCAGAGACATATTTTCTCCAGTGTAAACCGGACGCACATTTCATGGCCCGCCCTGAAAGTTGATGGTTATTATCGTGTCTCCAGGCGATTTTCGGAACTAATAGATGATCGTTCCATCGTGGTAGCGCCACCCAGAGTCGCTTCATGGCTAACCACCATTCACAATCACCCCTATCCGCTCTTTGTCAACAGTAGCTATTGGGACCGATATTCTATTATCCTAGGCAAGGAAGAGGCCAGCGAAAGAGCGACTGTTCAGAGATACGTTGAAGGAAGCTACCACCCCTCCACAGGAGCGCGCTATCTCTTAACTACTCTTCCAAAGTATGATGTTAGGGGCATTTGTATGCCTTTAACCAATCCCTGGAAATCCGAGATCGGTGCCGCGCTGAAGAGTATGGGGTTTTACAGAAAGGAGGTTGTCTTGGGATATGAGTTGTGGCTTCGAACTCCATGACATCGCTTCGCTCCGTTTACTTACGGCACCTTGGTGGCAATCCAAGTAGGATCATTCAGAATCCTCACCGTGTAGAGATATTTGCGGCAAACCAAGATTCGAAAGGGCCAAATGTATAGAGACAAGACTGTTGCTGTTGTAGTGCCAGCGTATAATGAACAGCAACTTATCGGCAAGGTGATAGAGACAATGCCTGAGTTCGTTGACAGAATTGTGGTAATCAATGACAAAAGTACGGATGGAACAGCAGACGTCGTAAGAGAGTACTTGCATGATGCTGAAGGCCGAGTCGTTTTGATTGACCTAGAGGAAAACCAAGGCGTAGGAGGTGCTATCGCCGAAGGATATAAATGGGCTCGTGATCATAAAATAGAGCTCACTGCTGTTATGGCCGGTGATGCGCAGATGGACCCAGCCGATCTCAGTTTACTTCTAGATCCTGTTGTTGAGGATAGATCCGACTATGCAAAAGGAAACCGGCTTTTTTACGGGGAAGCCTGGAAGATGATCCCGAAAGTGCGCTATCTGGGCAATTCTGCGTTGTCGTTGATGACAAAAATCGCTTCGGGTTACTGGCATGTCGCAGACTCACAAACCGGGTATACAGTTATCTCGCTCAAGGCGCTTGGCACTATTGATCTTGACGGGATCTACAAGCGGTATGGTATGCCTAATGACATGCTTGTGAAGCTCAACATCTACGATTTTCGAGTATGTGATGTACCCGTCAAGCCGGTCTACAATGTAGGAGAGCAGTCAGGCATCAGAATACGTAGGATTGTGTTCTCTCTTTCGCTTTTACTGATATGGCTATTTATCAATCGAATGTTTCAAAAATATGTCATACGCGATTTTCATCCCCTTGTTCTCTTCTACTCATTTGGCACATTTCTCCTTTTTCTTGACATCCCATTTACGGTTCATTTCTTTTACTTGTGGCACAGAAATGGTCATGTGCCAGAAATAACGCTGCTAAGTATCATCTTCTGTACCTTTCTTGGCTTTCAATCCATCCTGTTTGCCACGCTTTTCGACATGGAAGCAAACAAAAGCCTCAAAGGAGGTTAGCCTTGGCCTTTCTCCTTAGAGAATACTTGTGTCTTCTCGAAAGCTTGAAAGCTGCCGGCTACTCGCTCGGACCAGTCAACGATTACTTTGGCGAATATGTGCCGCCATTTGTGTTTTTAAGGCATGATGTCGATAGATTCCCCACGCGGGCACTTGTAATGGCAAGAGAAGAAAGAGAGCTTGGAATCAGATCCACATACTATTTTCGGTGCGATAAAAACACTCGATATTCTGAATACCACATTCGAGAAATCGCCGATATGGGACATGAAGTGGGGTTTCATTATGAATCGTTTTCCCGCCACAAGGGCGATATCCAAAGGTCGCTCACAGCCTTCAAGGAAGAATTAATAGCATTAAGGCAATTCCAGGAAGTAGCAACAGTAGCCCCACATGGCGACCCCCTGAGCAAGTATTCGAATATGGAAAGGGCTGATATTTTGAATCTAAAGGAGTTGGGCATCCTTGGGGACGCCCAATTTGACATCAATTTCTCAAATGTACTCTATATTACAGATACCGGGGGGATTTTTGGCAGCAGCAATAATCGCCGGGATTGGGTGGAAGGCCAAAATCTGCGTACCCCGACACCGCCTGACGAGCTTGCGGCCGCATTATGCCCAAGTACAACCGGGTTAGTCTTGCTTAGCACACATCCTGAACGATGGCCCTCGTCCCTGCCTGGCCTTATCCAGGCGAAAAGTTTTGATTACATTGCCAACCTTCTAAAATGTCTGGCAAAGCTAATCCTGGCAAATGATTCTCCTGACGAGTAGAAAGTATGAGCACCGATATTCAGAAGAGTGCCCAGGATCCACTCGGAAGGTTCCTGGCCAGGTGGCGAAACAGGCGCGTTGCTCAGGAAATTGTGGCACCATTCCTGGATATTGCCTGCGGTGATAATTTTCTTGCCAGACAATTGTTGGATGGAGGCACCGGAGTGGACGTTGTGGACCATGGCGACGCGGACGTCATTGTTGAGGATTTCTCCAATCTGCCATTCGACGCACAGCAGTTCAGATCAGTATCTATCGTGGCATCTCTCAATTATTTTGATGACCCTGCATCTGTTCTTGCTGAATGCAAGAGAGTCCTTCACCGTGATGGACAGATAATAATCACAATACTGAATCCTGTTATTGGTCGTATTTGGCACCAGGTTAGAGAACCGTGGGCCAAAAGGCCTGGGCTGTCAGAGGGGCAGCTTACAGGGCTTGCAGAAGATGCTGGGTTAGTTATCAGGAAAAAAGCCCGGTTTATGTTTGGAATGAACAACTTCTATACATTAGGACGATTGCCGCGACCGATTTTACTTGTCTCTACGGGTCGTACGGGTACGAAATTCTTTTCACAATTCTTTCGTGACTATGGCGAAGGTGTAAGCGCGCATCATACGACTTCCTATACACGTCTGATCAATATTCTCTGTAATATGCATCGTCGTAAACTGCTTTCCACTGCGACTATGTCTAAACTATGGTCGTTTTTCAAGCACAGTTCCATTCAGACGTGCAGTGAAAGATACGTCGAATGCAACCCTTACTACTATAATATAATTGATATCATTCTAGACCGTTTCCCTGAAACAAAAATAGTGTTCGTTGTTCGGTCGCCAAAGTCTTTTGTTCTATCACATATCAAATGGGAACGAGGCAGATGGAAAAGCGCTTTGGCTAATAAGCTGATCCCTTTCTGGCAGCCTGTGTCATACTTTGAGCAACTCAGGGGCCTAGCCGGCACGTTCCACCAGCGCGTTGAGTTCTACAGCCAGATATGGGCCAAAAAGAACTCAGATATTATGAAAAGTATAGCCGGGAAAGAGAAAGCTGTTATGCTAAAATTTGAGGAGGTCTTTTACGCTGGCAGTGGTAAGGAAATACTGAAAGAAACCATGGACTGGCTTGACGTTCCGATAAAAAAGGAATTTGTAGAAACACTCTTATCAGACAGAGTGAATGCTTCGAATTTCATCCCAAATGAATGGGACAATCAATGCACTGAGATAGTGCGAAATAACTGCGGCGAATTGATGCGGGAATTCGGTTATCAGGAGTAAGCAGAATGTGTGGAATTTTTGGAGTAAGCCTTCCTGCCAATTCTGGTGTATCTGCTGGTGCATTCGAGGCATTGTGCAATAAGCTCCTGCTCCAGTCTGAGAGCCGCGGGAAGGAAGCAGCAGGTATTGCGCTCATCCAGCCAGATCAACTTACTGTCTATAAGCGCCCTGTTGGGGCTTCTGAGCTTATTCGTGATGCTGACTATAAGAGATTGTTCGCATCTTTGAGTGACTCTAACGCTCGTGATTCTGTTGAGCGGCCGGTTACTGTTATAGGTCATGCGCGCATGGTGACGGATGGGTTCCGGACGTCTAACAAAAACAATCAGCCCGTTGTCAAGGGCGATTGCGCTGCTATCCACAATGGAATCATTGTAAATGTGGATGAATTATGGAATGAGTTTCCCCAGATCGAAAAACAGTTCGAGTTGGATTCTGAAGTCATACCAAGCCTGATTCAGATGTTTCGGAATCAAGGTATGTCCCTGATCGAAGCGACTTGTTCCATGTTTTCTTCCATCAAGGGCATGGCCTCCATTTCTGTACTGTTTGATGATCTGGACTATATGCTCCTTGCCACAAATAATGGTTCCCTCTATGTGGCAGCAAATGAAGCAGGTACAGTAAGTTTATTTGCATCGGAAAAAATAATCATCACACAAGCCCTCGCCCGCCATTCCACAGTAGATTGGATGCGGGGATACCAGGTTGAACACCTCGAGGCGAACAATGGACAGATCATAAAACTCTCAGACCTTTCCGTTCAATCTTTCTCGTTTCAGGAGAAGCAATTTCCGCCTTTCGAGGAGCCCGGAATCAAACGCCCAATAGAGGTTCTTCCTTTATCTCAAAATACTAACGGCGTCAGCAACTTTCTTCCTGATAAGCCTTTGGCGAAGGAGTTCATAAGTCATTTCGAAAAATGTGATCGCTGGATCGAGTCGCTTAAACGATGCATCAAGTGCATCTTGCCGGAAACGATGCCCTTCATCGATCTGGATGAGGAGGGAGTTTGCAGCTACTGCCGGAACCACAGGCAGATCGAGGCCAAGGGACACGAGGCCCTGGCGCAGGCTGTGGCACCCTACCGGAGCCAGACGGGGGAACCGGACTGTATTGTCAATCTCAGCGGAGGACGCGATAGCTGCTACGGACTGCACTATGTCCGGGACGTCTTGGGCCTCACCCCCCTTGCCTTCACCTACGACTGGGGAATGGTCGCGGACCTCGCCCGCCGGAATATCTCCCGGCTGTGCAGTAAGTTGGGGGTAGAGCACATCCTCCTATCGGCCGACATTGTCCGTAAGAGAGAGAACGTGCGGAAGAACCTGCGCGCTTGGCTGAAGAAGCCGGACCTCGGCATGATTCCCCTGCTGATGGCCGGGGACAAACAATACTTGTACCACTCGCTCAGCTTGAGACGGAAGTACAAGCTGGGGCTCGTGATCACGTGCGTGAATAGCTTGGAGAAGACCCACTTCAAGAGCGGATTCTGCGGCGTTGAGGAGGGGTTCGGGCCAAACCATCCCTACCGGATACCCCTCTCGGAGAAGCTCAAAATCGCCTGGTATTACCTGAGCCGCTTCGTGCGGAATCCGGACTACATGAACGCCTCCCTAGGGGACACGCTCACTGCATTCTTGTCCTCCTATGGAATGTCGCACGATTTCCTGTTCCTCTACGATTACGTTAGGTGGGACGAAGGCGACATCGTGTCAACACTGCTGAGAGAGTATGACTGGGAGGTGGCCGCTGACACGAGCGGGACCTGGCGTATCGGTGACGCCACCTCTGCGTTCTACAATTACATCTACTATACGGTCGCGGGCTTTAGTGAGATTGAGACCTTTCTCAGTAACCAGATCCGAGAGGGACCGATCACTCGGGACGAGGCGCTGAGCGTAGCGCGTGAGAAGAATCGCCCGAGGTTCCAGAGCATCAAGTGGTACCTCGACACGATAGGGATGGGGAGCGACTTTGAGGATGTCTTGCACACGATCAACGGCATACCGAGAAGATACCCGTGCGCGTCAGGCGGCGGAAGCCCAAGAGACTAGCCACTTGAGGACAGTACTCCTGGAGAATACGGGAACCATGGCACAGGGACGGCAGACCAACGCGCGCCCCGACCTGGGGCAGTTGTTCTTGGTATTTTTTACCTTAAACTTTTTGTTCGCCGTTCCATTTCGCTGCGGCTTTAACACAAGTCTATCGACGTGGCCAGAATCTCCTGTATTTGTCAATGGTTAAATAGATGGGGCCGCTCGATCATTTACCATTAACCACCAACCATTAACCATTCTTGACAATGTGTGGAATCGCTGGCTACGCCTCTATCGGCTCCGAGTACAAAATCGACCCGAAATATATAGAGCCGATGCTCGAGAGCATCATTCACCGAGGGCCGGATGATTCGGGTACCGCTGTTTTCGATCAGGTCGCCCTTGGGAATCGCAGACTGACGATCATTGATTTGGAGAGCGGTCGTCAACCGATTACGAACGAAGACGGCACCATCACCGTCGTCTACAACGGCGAAATTTATAACTATCCGGAATTGAAAAAGGAACTCGA
>Ga0066834_10000819_pt1 | contig 14693 bp, 7 predicted proteins | sample ETNtaG_30_FD_66729 | JGI IMG/M metagenome (GOLD analysis project Ga0066834, IMG submission 66729) | Marine microbial and viral communities from oxygen minimum zone, Eastern Pacific Ocean - ETNP201306PF43B | ecosystem: Environmental > Aquatic > Marine > Oceanic | place: Pacific Ocean: Eastern... | reverse complement strand
CACTGCCGCGCCACCATGCCTGGCAGATGACTTCTGTCACCTCGCTCCGAGGCTGGCTCGGCGGCCCGAAAGGCGAAATACTTTTTACCGATGATGGCGGCAAAACGTGGGAACGACGCGACTTGCCCAGCGGGCCCGATCAGCGTGTGAAGTCCATCTGGTTCTCGCAGACAGGACGCGGCTTCGCGGCTGTGGAGAACCGCAACTTCGCCAAGCGTCGTCACACCCTCTATGAAAGCCATGACAACGGAAAGCACTGGTGGCCGGTGCTGGGCGGGATGAAGTCTGTGAACAGACTATTCGCGTTTGGCCCGGGCCAACTCTGGGCAGTCGGCACTGTCCCCGGTTACGTTCCGAACGATCTGGTCGCTATCCTGAAGCCCGAATGACAGGCCATCAGCGCCAGCCCTTGAAGCGGTCGAAGGAGCCTTTGAAATCAAAATCGACGCGGTTGTTGTGGCGGGTGAGGTCGTCATTTTTTTTGTCGGGATCGATCTCGACAATGATTCGATCCCAGGCATTGACGTTTTTGAATTCGACGGTTCGGAAACGCGGCTTGAGGTCCAAAGGCGCGGCGATGGGGCCGGTGTGCTTTACACCGTTTACGAGAAGCTCGCCCGAACGTGCGTCCCGGGCATGCACGACGACATCATCGACCGGCTTTCGGCCATTGTTGTAAACGCGGACAGTGAGATGCTCGCCGTAGACGAGCTCGATCGAGCTGACACTGATGGCCGGATCAGCCCTGTCAAAATCGATCGGCACGGTCTTAATGGGAGTGACGCTGAGGACGGATGTCTGCTTTGGAGGCAAGGTGAGATCAATGTAAGCGCCGCGGTCGAGGTCCATTTCTTTTGTCCAAAGAACGCCGTTTTCGCCAGCCAGCGCGACAGTGAACCGTCCGTTGCAGCGCCAGGCACGGATCTGCAGTTGGTGCGGCCGTTCGGTAAAGGGATAAAGCCGGACGGCGAATTTATTCGGTATATTTTCGGTCACCAATGCGGCGACTTCGTCCGACCCTTTTGTGTAGCTGAGCGCATATTGGGGCCACATGTTGCCGCTGCTGCCGCGGTTGGAGGCGAGGGTGCCGAGACGGGAGCGAATCACCGAGCCTCTCGGCAGCGGGTTGCGATCCATGGATGGCTGTGCCGGGCCGTTCAGCCAATCGTGGCTGTAGAACCACTGGCAGACGCGCTGGTAGGAATCGACGAGGAATCGGTCGTCACCGCTCACCTTCCATTGAAACCAATGCAGGTCCGTGTGCTTCGAGCCCCAGTAATGCATGATGTCCTTAAGCGGTCTGTATTCTGCTTTGTGAGCCTTGCGGATGTCATCGCTCATCCCGAGCTCGCCGATGGCGATAATGTGTTCTCTCGGGCCGTATCGGCCGAGCGGTTTCAGGACATCTTCTGCGAGCTGTTTTCTGCGCGCCGCCCAATCCTTCGCCTGGTGGCAGGCCGCACCGAGAAATCCGCCGCCGCTGGTATCGAGGCCGATCAGATAATCCCCAGCTTTTGGATGGCGGTTGTACCATGTGAGATATCCGAGCGGCACGAGCACGTCTGTCATGTGGCCACGCTTTTTCTGCATCATTCGGAAGGCGCCTTCCGTCCATGCGCCCTCCGGGCCGACCCAGAATGAGGTGAAGAGGTAGCCGCCTTCCGGATCGTCTGCGATCCAGTTCTTGACATGGGCACCCGATTGCATCGTGCGCGCGTACGCGACGGGATCGCCGTAATCGATGAGGAGTTTCATTCCAAGAGTGCTGCTGCCCTCTTCGGAATAATGGCCTGCGTCCTGGGTGTACTTTCCAACACCTTCGGTCAGTTGATAGTTCCACGAGCCTTCCCAGTAGCGATCCATAGATTCTTTGATCTTGCCGCTGCCGTCGATGCAGAGCATGTAGCCCATCCAGTTTTCCACGTGGGTGGAATCATCATTCCACAGGCCGCCGTACTCTCCGGTCCAGACTTGCTTTTCATCGATGATCCAGTGCAGGTGTTTCCTCATCTTGTCGACGGCCTGCATCTGCCAGAAGGCCCAGTCCGGTGCACCGGTGTCGTTCTTCACTTCCGGCATTTTCAAAGGCGGAATGTCCATGCCGACGATACGGGGCTTGCGCGCATCCACGCGTTCCCACATCTGGCGAAATTCCATCCGCTCGGGAGCGAAGTGGGCCAGCCAGACCAGCGGCGTTTTGATGCGCGGGTCACCGAACTGATGGCCTTCCATGCGTTCGGCGTACGCCTCGCGCATCCACTCGATCTGGTCGTCTGCGGCTGTCTCACGCACCTGATCCAGATTGGCAAGACTGAAGGAGACTTTCGTGCCGCCCTTCCCCATTCGCCAGGTTACCGGCCGGCCGGCAGTGACCTTTACGGAAAAACCGATCCCCGGCTCTTCGATGAAATCAGTTTCGGAGAATCGGCCATCCTTAATGTACTTGCGGCGCTTGAAGGGCGGACGATTGATGACCGGCCGGCTTTGCAGCATGACTCGATATGTCTGCTTACCGGGACCAGGACGAAGAATGATATCGCCGGCCAGCCAGATACGTTCGGTATCGACCGGTTCTTTGATCTCAATGCGGACAGGCGTGGGCTCGGTGAGGGACTCGACCGCGAGCTCCACCAAAACACCGTCGAATGCTCTGGGCTCACTCGGCGCGTCCGTGATCGCCTGGAATCCTCCGGCAACCGGCGAGGCCAGAATCCATGCCGCTGGCTCAGCTTCGACGCCCTGCAGAGGATTCCAGAAACGGCGCGGCACCTCAGCCATCAGCACCTTGCCTTGTGGTGTGTCGGGAAATGATTCTGCTTTCGAGAAATGAAAATCCAGCGTCTGTTTCGGCAGATGGCTGTCTGCCAGGGCCTCAGATCGGTAGAAATCAATGTGACCGATCTGGCCGCCGTCACGCTCCAGCACGAGCGAAGTATCGTCAAGCGCTGCTGGTAGTTTTGCATGCAGGAATGAGGCATAAGAAGCATTCAACGAGATCAGCGATTTGTCCGTACCACTCAGAAGCCGGCCGCGAAAATATCGCTGAGCAAAGAGCCGGACGCGATCGTATGACTGCCCTTCATCCAGCGAGATCTCCAACCGGTGACCGCGCACGGACGGCCCATACTTGCTGCCCGGCCAACTGGTTCTCAAGAGCCCTTCATAGGGGTAGGCCACGGGGCGTTTGGCATCTATGCAGCCATTGATGCGTGCGAAAGCCATGCGAACACCGCTGCCGGCATCTACCTCTGGTATGTTTTTCAGGTTGTCACCGGTCCACCCCCATCGTGACCTTTCATAGCTCTGCCGTTTTTCGTCGTCGATCACGGGGATGGGATCGCCAGTCGGCTCCTTGCCTTTTGCGAGTTGGCCGATCTGAGAGGCGGTCAGCGGCTCGGCGAAAACATGAATCTCGTCTGACGGTCCGTAAATCCGGAACGTCCTGGCCAGAACATTCCAGTGCCACTGATACTTGCCAGAGTTGCTGGCGACCTGCTTGCCGTTCTCATAGATGGTGATGCCGTTATACCGATCCCAGACGGCCGCGAGATGATGCCACTCACCGGCCTTCCAGCGGCCGAACACGGTAGGCAGATGCATCGGTGGGGCATAGGCGCCAGCGTCGTAGAAATTGAAAATGAAATCCTGACGCCGCGTGGTGAAAGTGATGCCCATGGTCCAGTAGCCGGCATCACGATCCGTATTCACCGCGGCCACGTGTGACCATTCCCGCTCGGCCGGCGCTTTTGCTGATTGATAGAAGAAAGCAATCGTGCCGCGTTCCATGTTGATGACCCCGCTCGCATCGATGGCGAAGCGAGTGCCCGCCTTACCGACGGGTCCTTCAATTTTTCCCTTCCCGAATCCCTCGTAAAAGACCGGAGCGGGTTGTGCGTTCAAGCTTCTGAAGGCGAACAGACAGACCGTGATTGCGAGCAGCTTTGTATTCATTGGAATGTCGGATGTCCCATAGATCGCAAGCTCTCCGCTTGCGTTGAAAGCGCCGTCATCGGGTTCATCGCTTCGCCGCAACTACTCGAGCAGCTTCTTGAATTTCTCTTTTATAGCGTCTTCCTTTTCGTGATCGTCTTCCTTGTCACCGAAAAGTTTCATGAAACGCGTTTTGGCTTCTTTGCTTCGCTCCGCACTGGGATGGCTCTGTTCGGCACCGAGCTCGAGGAAGAGGAACTCTTCGCAGAAATTCGAGTCCTCTTTGTCGTTTACATATTCCGCGGAGCGGTTTGTACAGGACTGCGCTGCGTTGGGGTCGTAGTACTTGCAGTTCTTGCAGCAGTGCAGGTAGGAGAAGCATCCTTCACAGGTTTCTTTGAAGGGCGGGATACGTGATTCAGTCCACTCTCTGCCGCATTTCCAACACTTTTTCATTGGACGACCTTTCAGATGAGATTGGGGATAGAACTAATCACTTTCGTACTTGCGACCCGTTATGCGGCGATACGCCAGAGAGGCGGTCGCACGGAGTTCTGCACCATACTCTTTTGAAGTCAGCACTTCAATGATCGAAGGCACGGCACGAATCTCTCGCATCTTGCCAAGCCTGAGCAATGCCTGGCGCTGAATCTTCGTTGAGTCAAGGCCATCCAGCAGACGAGCATCATTGTGCAGAATATTAAGAAGAATCTGCACCTCGGGCAGCCGTTTTCCTCTGGACAGATCCAACTGATTCTCGATCGCTTTCACGAGTGCCACGCGCAACTCTGGGACGGATTCCTGCACGAACTCGGATACCAGCAACTGTCGAATCTCAGGAGTCTTCGAATGTCCCAACAAGCTAATGCCTGCAAGTCGCATCTCCTCAAGTAGTGAGGGTGGATCGATGGTGATCTGCTGCCGAATAATCTTCGAGACCGCCTGCTGAGCGCGTTCACCTATTTCAATGTTCCTTTCGCTCAAACTGTGCGATGCTTTGATTGCGCTCAGAGCGGCACGCGGCGCCAGGCGAACTTCGTCATCTGAGAGAGCTTTTTCGAGAGCATCAAGCGAGGCGGCCGTACCCACTTTCGCGAGGAGGCTGTAGATAGCTTCGTTCCTGCTGGAAAGGGTGTGTGCGGTAATTTCAGGAAATGCAAGATCCAGCAGACGGCGGTTCAATCGCGGGGTCAGTTTCCGGCCAACCAAGAACGTCCTGATCTGCGTAGAAATCTTTACGCTTGAAAGAAAGCTGTCCTCAACTTTGCCAGTCTCGTTAAGTTGCGCGTTCAAGACCTCGGCGAGGGCCTCGGCCACTTCATCCTCTTTCTCATCGTCATCGAGCATGCCCCGCACTGGTTCCGGCAGTTTCTCCCACAGTCCTTTGGTCGCGGCGGTGGTCTGCAGTTTCACACGTTTTGCGAGGGCCATTGTGTCGATGTCATCTGCAGCGATATTCCAAGAGACATCCGCCGCAAGAATCTTCAGGCAGATGGCCTCGGCGGCTTGGCCGAATCGGATGAGTGCGTCTTCGGCAGCGCTTCTCAGATTCGCGTTCTTTGATGCGAGATGAAGGCCAATGGGTTGAAGAGCCTGGGTGTCTCCGATGGATGCGAGAGCCTGAACGCCAGCGACATGGGGCGCTTCGACTGCGACTTGCAAGATCTTGGAGTCCTCCTCCGGTTCCACCGGTTCGGGCAACGGGCGGCCGATGAACTCGATCAGTTGGGGCACGGTTTCCGATGCCTTTATCTGGCCAAGAGCGATGCACGCGCTGGCCTGCCTGGCGAGGGAGCCTTCTGACAGGCATTCGAGCAGCGCAGGTACCGCCGGCTGGCCGACATCGGCCAGCGCCGCAAGCGAGGGCACTCGGACGCTGCCTTCCATCGAATCCAGCAAAGCAACCAGCTTCTTGACGCCCGCTTCCTGCCCGGCTTTGCCGAGCGCGCGGGCACATGAAAGCATTACCTGCCCATCCTGTTCGTCGTCCTCGATGGCCGTCAGCCAGACGCCTTTCGCCGTTTCGAGTCCAAGCTTTTCAAGCGCTCTCGCGGCTGCGCGCTTCACGCGGACATCGCCATCCTCGAGCATGGCCTTGCCAAGCGGCGCCACGACTTTTTCGTCTGAGGATTCCGCGAGAACTCCAATGGCCCGCATCCGGTGGGTCGGCATATCCAGTTCCAGGCATTTGATGAGGAGGTCCACTGCACGCGGGTCTTCGGCGGCCCCAAGCGCGGCCGCGGCCTCAATGGCAACAGAGCCTTCCTCATCCGTCGCGGCGGTGGCCAGGTGATTTCGTTCAGCACCTGTAGGTTCTTCGGCGATAGCTTTGACGGCCTCGAGCCGGACCCGGCTGTCTTCATCCTTAAGAACAGAAATGACGCTTGCCCTCGCACTCGTGCTCGCAATCTGCCCCTGCAGGCCGGCCACCTTGATCCGATCTTCTACCGTCTCCGATTTCAGAGATTCAAGCAGACCTTCCGAGACATGTTCAAGGGCCTGATCGAGGACGGCCTTATGCGCATCTTCGGTATCCGGATCGTCACGCTTCGCGACGAGGTGAGGCACAGCAATCTGTCCGATCTTTTTCAGAGAGGATACACTGGCTTTGCGCAATTCACCCTCACTGGAGAGCAGCACGGAAACCAATGGTCGGACCGCGGTGGGCGCTTTGAACTCGCCGAGCATATTCGTGATCTTCAAGCGAGTTTCCGGCGGCGCAGTCTTGTTTCTGACGACATCCCCGAGCACTCCGGCCACCTTGTTCGCCCGGTATTCACGGAGCGTGCCTGCTGCCTGCATTCTGCTGAACGTCTCCGCGACAAGCAGGTGCTTAGACTGCTGAGTCTCATCCCTCAGAATGGAAATCAGCGGGTCAGAAAGATCGTCCCCAATCTCGATGATCTTTTCTTGTGCCTTTGAGGACGCTGCCTGATCGCCACCTTTAAGATCTGCCACCAATTCGTCAGTATCATAGTCTTTGCCACATCCAGCAAAAAGTACAAAGAGAGCGGGAAGGACGGCCTTAAGACGATTCATAGGGTATTCCTGCAGCATTGAAGGCCGGGATTATGCACGCGGGGCATTGGTAATACAAGGGGAAGAGAGGAGAGGGAGGAGGAACGAACCCTCAAACGGCAGATGCAAATGAAAGTGAAGATTCGCCCCCATAGCTCGTCCCCGGAATGTGATTCCACCTCTTATGTCTGCTATATTCTTTTTCAGTGATCCTAACTACGCGCTGAACCCGAAACTATGTCATCCATGACCTCCGTCATCGACTCAGAGCCACAGTTTCAACACGCCATCAACCGTTGCGCACAGGCGCTAAAAAGACTGGCATGCTACGAACTCGATCCTGCCATTAACGAGCGAATGCTGACGTTGGGAGAGCGAAAAGAATTTTTGGAGGAGGCTGAGCACAATGAATTGCTGTCGCTAATCGACTTCACTGAAAAACGCACACTGGAAAAACTCGAAGCTCAGTCAGCCTTGAAACAGCTCGGCGAATTCATCCCTGAAATCTCTGTCAGTTGAGCGAAATCAGCGATCCTCTTCGTGCGGCAGTGGTCGAACGTGCAGACAGCATGTGTGAATACTGTCGGCTGCCAACACAGGGGCAAGTGGCTTGGTTCCCAGTGGACCACATCATCCCTCGCAGCAAAGGCGGGAAGAAGGAATTGAAGAATCTGGCTCTGTCCTGCCCGAGATGCAACGGTCACAGGTAGACCCATATGACGGAAGCAGATCCAGTTACAGGCGATGAAATCCCCTCTTCGACCCTCGAATCCAGGCTTGGGAAGACCATTTCGCATGGTCCCCTGACACTGCACACACCATAGAAGGCATTACGCCGTGCGGTCGAGCCACCATTGAGAGATTGAAAATGAACCACCCACAGATGGTTGAAATCCGCAACTTCCTGAATGATCTGACGCAGGATTGAGAACCTGCACATCCGTCATCAACTATCAGAAGAACGTGGCCGCGTGAATATCGGTGAAACGGTCCTGCACGGCACAATGCATCACATCTTCATTCAGTGAAAGTGGCTACAATTATCTGCACTCCTCTCTCCTCCTCCCTCTTGCCACGGCGCGACCCGATGCTAGAATCCCGCCCGAAATTACGGAATCGATTGCGACTGGCCGTGCGCCGGTCGTTTTTTCTTTCGGCGGATACTGAAATCTTGAGAGCCTGAGATGGGACTTGTCGTTCATAAATTTGGTGGGAGCTCGGTCGCCGATACCGACCTGATAAAGGACGCGGCCAGGCGTGCTATTGAGACTAAGAAGGCCGGCGACGACGTCATCGTGGTCGTCTCTGCCATGGGGAAAGAGACGGACAAACTCTATGACCTCGCCAACCAGATCATGGAGAACCCGCCTTCGAGAGAGGTGGATATGCTCGTCTCGACGGGTGAGCAGGTTTCCATTGCGCTGATGAGCATGGCTATCCAGTCATTCGGCCAGGATTCCATCTCGTTCCTCGGTGGCCAGATTGGTGTGCGCACGGACGGGTATCACGAGAAGGCCAAAATCCTTGACATCGAAAAGGAAAAGGTCGAGGCCGCGTTGGCTGAAGGTAAGATCGTTGTTGTGGCTGGTTTCCAGGGCATCGACCAGGAGATGAACATCACCACCCTTGGCCGAGGCGGCTCGGATACCAGCGCGGTTGCTCTTGCCGCGGTCTTCGGGGCCGACGTCTGCGTCATCAATAAAGACGTCGACGGCGTCTGCACTGCCGACCCGCGCATCGTGCCGAACGCCAGTCTGCTGAAGACGATCTCTTACGATGAGATGCTCGAGCTCGCCGGCATGGGCGCTGGGGTCCTTCACTCGCGCGCCGTTGAACTGGCCAAGAAGCACAACGTGCCGCTGCGGGTCAGAAGTTCCTTTAACGAGAAGCCCGGCACACTGGTCTGCGAGGAGGATCCTAACGAGCAACAGCCGATGGCCCGTGGTGCGACGTTCAATAAAGAGGAAGCACGTGTCACGATCTCAGAAGTTCCGGACAAGCCTGGCATGGCCGCGACGATTCTCAAGCACATCGCCGAACGAAATATCAATATAGACATGATCATTCAGAACCCGGGCCACAGCGGCCTGGCCGATCTCACATTCACCGTGCCGAAATCAGACCTTCACGAAACTATGGAGGTCTGCAAAGAGGTCTCTGGTGAGATCGGAGCAAAGGACGTTACCTCGAGCGAAGACATTGCGAAGCTCTCGGTCATCGGCAGCGGAATGCGTGCCCATTCAGGGGTGGCGTCGCGCATGTTCTCCGCCCTCGCAGAGGAAAACGTAAACATACAAAACATCAGCACCTCGGAGATTAAGATTTCATGCATCGTGGCGGAAGAAGATTGCGACCGATCTCTGCGTGCTGTCCACGGAGCTTTTGAATTGGATAAAGTCGAATGAGCTCTCAAGAGCTGCCCAAGCATTTCAATCCGGGCGAGGCAGAGCCTCGCTGGTTTTCCTTCTGGGAAAGGAACGGCTATTTCGCGGCCAGACCCGGCAGCGCGGAACAGCACTACTCAATCGTGATTCCTCCGCCGAACGTGACCGGTGCGCTCCATCTCGGCCACGCGCTGAATAACACGATTCAAGACATCCTCGTCCGCTGGCGCCGCATGCAGGGCTTCGACACGCTCTGGATGCCCGGTACGGACCACGCCGGCATCGCCACCCAGGCCGTGGTCGAGAAGCGCCTCTTTGAGGAAGAAAACAAGACTCGTCACGACATCGGCCGTGAAGCCCTGGTGAAGCGCATCTGGGACTGGAAGGATGAATACGAAGATCGGATTATCGGCCAGCTCCGAAAAATCGGCAGCTCCTGCGATTGGTCGCGCACCCGGTTCACTCTGGATGATGTTTGCGCGAAGGCCGTGCGTCATACATTTTTCGGACTTTTCAAAAAGGGACTCATCTATCGCGGCAAGCGATTGGTGAACTGGGACACCTATCTGCAGACCGCTGTGGCCGACGACGAAATTTTTCACGAGACCGTGCAGGGCAACCTGTGGCATTTCAAATACCCGCTCGCGGACGGCTCCGGTGAAATGGTGATCGCCACCACCCGGCCGGAAACCATGCTTGGAGATACCGCGGTGGCCGTGCATCCGGAAGACGAACGGTACAAGGATTTCATCGGCAAGACAGTGATGCTGCCGATCGTGAACCGTGAGATCCCGGTGATCGAGGACGAGGTCCTCGTAGACCCGAAATTCGGCACGGGCTGCGTAAAGGTGACCCCCGCGCACGACCCCAACGACTACGATACCGGCCTCCGCCATGACCTGGAGATGATTAATATCCTCACACCGGACGGCATGATCAACGAGAACGGCGGCGCGTTCGCTGGCCAGGATCGCTACGAAGCGCGCGAGGGCGTGGTGGCCGAGCTCGAACGCCTGGGCCTCATGGAAAAGATTGAAGAGCACGAAAATCAGGTGGGCCACTCCGACCGCTCGAAGACACCCATCGAGCCGTATCTCTCTGACCAGTGGTTCGTGAAGATGGAAGACCTGGCGGAATCCGCCATGGAGGCGGTGCGAGACGGCCGGGTGAAGTTCACTCCCGAGCGATATTCCAAATCCTACCTCGACTGGCTCGGAGAAAAGCGCGACTGGTGCATCAGCCGCCAACTCTGGTGGGGGCACCGCATCCCCGTGTGGCATTGTGCCACTTGTGCAGAAGAAGATTTGCAGGCCGCATTCGAGGGCCGGGAAGACATCGTCTGGCAGGAGGCCGAATCCGGCGGCTGGTTGCTGTGCGCGCTCGAAGACATCCTCTCCGATGCCCTCGGATCGGAACATGAAATCACCCAGGACCCGGACGTGCTGGACACCTGGTTCAGCAGCGCGCTCTGGCCGCATTCCACTCTGGGCTGGCCCAACGAAACAGACGAGCTGAAGACCTATTACCCAACTAGCGTGCTCGTGACGAGCCGCGACATCATCACCCTCTGGGTGGCGCGCATGGTGATCACCGGGCTTGAGAACATCGGCGAGATCCCGTTCCACGATGTGTACATTCACCCGAAGATCCTGGACGGCGAAGGCCAGACCATGAGCAAGACCAGGGGCAACGGCGTGGACCCGCTCGACATCATCGAAAAGTACGGCGCGGACGCGCTCCGTTTCGGCATGGCCTGGATGAGCACAGAAAATCAGGATGCACGCCTTCCTGTACAACCGGAGATGTTGCCGGACGGACGCACCATCAATACCTCCGAGCGCTTCGAGCTGGGCCGGAACTTTACCAACAAACTCTGGAACGCGGCCCGGTTCGCGCTGATGAATCTCGAAGGCGCGGCCGAATCCGTGGACACGCAGCTCGAAAACGCGGAGCTCAAATTCGAAGACCGCTGGATACTGAGCCGCCTCACGAACGTGGTCGAAAGGGTGACTGGCGAGCTCGACAAGTACGCAATCAACTTTACAGCGAACCAGCTTCACACTTTTGTCTGGAAGGAATTCTGCGACTGGTATCTCGAGATGGTGAAATCTCGATTCTCACCGGACACCGATGCCGACACGCGCCTCGCCGCGCAGCGCAGTTTGGCCTTCGTGCTCGATAACATCCTGCGTCTGCTGCACCCGATCATCCCATTCGTGACCGAAGAAATCTGGCAGCACTTGAATACGGTCCTTCCCGCCCGCGGCATGCCCGGCGCCAAGCAGGTAGCCGCTCCTGACAGCATCATGATAGCGCCCTGGCCTGAGCCTAATGCCGACCTCCGGGACCAGGATGCTGAGACCGAGATGGAACGTTTTCAGAACATCGTGCGCGGCGTGCGCAACATCCGCAAAAAGCTCAAGCTGCCCGAGCGGGAGAACCTGGATGCCCACGTGAAGGTGCCGGACGATACCACGTCGAATGAGGTGTCCTCGCATATTCCACTCCTGCAAAGGCTCGCCCTTGTGGGCGAGGTAACCGTGGGCGTTGAAATCGAAAAGCCAGAACCATCCGCCGCGGAAGTAGTGGAAGACATCGAGGTGTACGTGCCGCTCAACAACATCGATCGATCCGCGGAAAAAACACGGCTCGAAGGACGGCTGGAAAAGCTGGAGAAACAGATTCAGGGCTCAAAGCAAAAACTCGCCAATGAACAGTTCGTGACCAAGGCGCCGGCCAAGGTGGTGGAACGCGAACAGAATCATCTTTCCGAGCTGCAGGATCAATACGAACGGCTCAACAGAAACTTGTCGGACCTTTCCGTTTAGTTTCTGCGAAAGTGGTCTTGTCCTCCGCGACGAGCCAAAGCCTGATTTCTGAATCAGCGAAGTGTTGCGGCAAACTCTACCAAAATGTCTCAGACATTGGATCTGATCACTGATCCGGGTAAAGTCCCTGCCGAGGGAACTGGTAAGGGCCGAATTCCAGGGAACTGCAGATATTCTTGCAGTCTCACAAAAATGAACCAGTTAATATACCCCGCCTGTGGTGGCATCCAGGGCGCTGAGCGAAGATTTCGCACATCTCGTGGTTTTACGCTAATCGAGATGTTGATCGTGATCGGCATCATTTCGCTGTTGATGCTGCTCAGCCTTGCCGCTGTAAAGAATGTTCGTGATCATGCGAAAAGCCAGTACTGTCGGAACAACCTTCGAGAGATCGGCGCGGCTCTGGACCATTATGAATACCTGTGGAAGGGCATCCTTCCGCCGACCACAGGGCCGGATGATGATAACCTCCGGCCGCTTTATCCGGACTGCGTCAATGAGCTCAAAGTTTTCGTCTGCATCTCGACTGCCAACCAGGTTGATACGCCTGCAATGCTGGAGGACAACGCGGTTGGGGGCCGAACGTCCGGCCCGGGGCACAGCTACGAGTACCTCAGCCATTATCTTTTCGACAACAAGGGGAACCGCCTGTCCGACCCGGTGATGAAGACACGGGCTAGCGTGGATATAAGGGCCGACAAGGTCTGGCTCGTCATGGATGCTATGGAAGCCGGTTACCCGGAAGTGCCGGACTCGACCGACAATCACTCTGAAACCGGAGGCAACGTCTTGTTTGCCGACTCGCACGTTGAGTGGATCGAGATGGGCAGGTGGCGTTACGAATTCAGAAATGGCAATTCAAAGTAGATGCTGAGTTCGGAATCCGTACAGCCACTCTTTTCGGAATGAGCAAGACAGAGTTACTTTCAGTCGGGGCAGCCATCATCGCCCTCACAGGGGCAGCAGGCCACGCTGAAGAAGAACTCAAATGGCAGACCACCGGGCTCGAATCATATCGCCGCGGCCCATGGCTGACGGAAGACCCGACTAAGAACATAATCGAGCGAATGGAGCAGCCGGTGCCAAAGATGTTCGAAGGGCACGGACCGCGTGATTCCGTGCTGCCGGAAGCTCTGACCGCGATGGCATGGATGTTCGGATCGAAACGAAGCCGTTTTCATGGGGACCCGCGCCTGGCCGCGTTTATCGCCGGCAAACTGAAAGCTCTGGACTCGGGCATTCAGTCCTGGCGAATTACTGACCGCAAAGTCTCACACAAATTCAGCCGGGCGAGTTGCACATCCATGGTCTGGGAGATGTGTCACTACCTGCGAAAGGCGAAGGCTCTCTTCAGCAAGAAAGTTCCATTCCCCGAGCAGGCTATATCTGAAATCGAAAAGAGCGTGCTTACTTCGGCGCGAGTCATGTCAGAGCCGACGGCTGCGGGTCACGAATGGGTCTGGCGGACCCGGCAACCGTGGCGCATTGCCCGGCTGATGGCCACGATGATGGCGGGATACAAGCTTTCCGGCGACGCCGGTTTTCTGAAAGATGTTCCCGGCTGGTTCAAGTACCTGGAAGAAGACGTTCACGACCTCGGTGGTCTGCGTTACTCCAGCATCGATCCGCTGCCCAACGTGCAGTGGTACACCGATCACACACTCAAGGAATTGGCCAACCTTTACCTGATGGCCGACGACAAACCAACGGCCCACATCAGGGACAAGCTGCGTCATCTGTTCCAGAGGCTGAAGGACCATTACGTCTACCGCGCCCTGCCGGCCGATACCTACGATTACTCCGCCGTCCCTTGGCCGAAACGTCTCTGGCACAATCCTCCCGGCTGTTTCGGGCCCGGCGCGATTGCGCTCGTTACCGGCGACGGCCGTAACGCCACCATCGCCCGTTACATGGCCTGGTATTACACTGGCATGCCCAGCGAGCTCCGCTATGTGACGCTCGCCTCGTTCAAAGTCATGGACGCGATCCGTGAAGTCGAGCCTGAGCCGATCCCAAATCGATACGTGGTAAAAGATGATTCCATCCGCGGCGTCCGGGGTCTGGATGACAACTATTCTTTCGTTTTCAATCGAGGCCCGGCCCTGTTTACCGTGGTCGGAGCGAAGACGGCGAAGGTGCCGGATCGCCGTTACCTTGGCTATCGTGGGACGTATTCAACGGTCTTGCAGGGCGTAACCCCGGAGGTCGGCAACAGGCCCTGGAAATTCGGGGCGACGAACGGCTATCATCGCCGTTCAGCTAATCACGTGACGGCCTTTGAATTCACCAGGGGTGATCGAATCGTGGTCCCGGCTATCCAAAGTGAGAAATCCTCCGAACCGCCTGGGGGCATCAGTACTACTATTGCCTCCATCGCCGCTTCCTACCGCCCTCAGGCAGGCTCGTACTGGGGAGGCATCCCAAACTCATCGGACTGGCAGATCCATCAGCTCTGGCTGGCAGTCGGCAAACGGCTGGTTGGGCTCATGACTGTGACATCCCTGAAAGATCAGAAAGCCCCATACGTTGCCAT
>Ga0066834_10000815_pt1 | contig 14731 bp, 16 predicted proteins | sample ETNtaG_30_FD_66729 | JGI IMG/M metagenome (GOLD analysis project Ga0066834, IMG submission 66729) | Marine microbial and viral communities from oxygen minimum zone, Eastern Pacific Ocean - ETNP201306PF43B | ecosystem: Environmental > Aquatic > Marine > Oceanic | place: Pacific Ocean: Eastern... | reverse complement strand
CAGGATGGCCCCGGCCTCGCAATCGACGGTGACTTCAACGACTGGAACGCCATCGCAAAGCTGGCTGACGAGTCATCTGACGTGGAGAATCCCAACGTAGATATCAGTGAGTATGCGACCGCCCGGCAGGCTGGCGAGACCTACTTCTACCTCAACGTCGAGGGCGATGTCCTAAGCGGCATCGCCATCCCGGAGGCTGAGGCACGCTCGCGCCCGAGCGGCGATGGCGGCAGCGGCGACAGCGTCCCGACGCAGGGCAGCGGCAACCAGCAGAGCGTCCCGCTCCCGGTCGACAGCAGTGTTGACACGGTGCGTGTCTTCATCGACACGGATGGTAACACACTGACTGGCTACCGCCAGTTCGGCATCCCTGTTGGCGCGGATTCGATGATCGAGGTGACTGGCTACTTCGGCATCATCACCAAGCGCGTTATCCGTGAGTACACTGGCACCGGCGGCGACGACTGGAGCTGGAGCAGCGGCACGCTCATCGATGCTGCGGCAACCGGCGGCGAGATGGAGCTCTCGGCTCCGACGCCCGTAACCTTCAGTTTCTACATCCACATCACGGCTTGGAACGATGCAGATGAGGATTCATCCATGGTTGAGGTAGCCGAGTTTGAGGATGGTCAACCGAGTTCCAGGACTATTGACACATCTACCTTCAGCACTGCCGTCGAGCTCGAAGCAGCTGCCGGAGTCTTTAGCATGGCTGTGGGCGACGTTGATAATGACGGAGACGACGACCTGATTGTCGGGACCAACGTAGCGTCGTCAGCGACAACTTCAGTCATCAAGATTTACCAGAATACTAGGGCCTATTCCAGCAGTAACTTTGCTACAAGTGTTACAATCACGCTGGATACCTCTGGTGTAAACGGTGATGTCTGGGATGTTGCGTCATATGACATCGACGATGATGGCTATGATGACGTAGTTGCTGTAACTGGTGGTGGAGACCTGATTATCCTCAAAAGCCCGGGCTCGGGTGCCTGGACTGCCAGCAACTGGGAAAGCAGCTCCAGTGATTATGCGGTAATCCAGTCCAACGCTGGTGGTAAGATTTATTCAGTTGCTATTGGTGATTTGAAGGGAAGCAGCGACAAGGACATCGTTATTGGAATTGATAATTCCGCAGCGACTGAAGTGAAAGCCTATCAGAATCCCGGTACTTCGCCCTTCACCGGTGGCTGGAGTAGCATTTTCACAGATACTAGTGGAGCTGATGTCACGGCAGTCGCTATTGGCGATTTCGATGGTGATTCGGATAATGATGTAGTCTATGTTAGCGGTTTGGACCATCGGGTAGAATTCCAGCAGAATGATGGCTCCGGTGGATTTACTTCGGCTGGAATAAAGAACTTCGATGAAACTGGTGGCACCTACACTATTACCAATCTTGTGGCATACGATTTTGACGGTGCAAATGGAGTTGACGTAATCGCATCATCCAATGGTGTAGGGGCTAGCATTGAACTCCAGTGGCTGAAGAATGATGGTAGTGGCGATGATATGAATGGAGATATGACGGTAACTGATATCGCCAGTATCAATGTCAACATGACGGATATGGTCGTCGATGATTTCGATGGAGATGGAGACGGCGATATCGCCGTAGCAGGTACACGCGTCATCTCCCCGTCAGAGATATACGTTGTTGAGAACGAGGGCAGTGACGTGTACGAGACATTTACCGAGACTACGTTGACGGGCAACGTGCAGATTGAAGCCATAGTCCTTGTCGACTTAGGTGCTGATGGAAATGTCTGGCGGGACCTTGTCTTTGGTCTTGACGATGGCACTGCCAATGCGGCTGACGATGAAATCCAGGTTTTGCAGAACGCAATCCCCGAGTTCACGACCCTGCTGGCGCCAATCGTGTCGGTAATCGGTATCGTCCTGTGGAACTACCGCCGCCGGCAACCGGTCGAACAGTAAGGCTTTAACACAATACGGCAGGTAACGGGATATGGGAGCCGAAGGCGTCACGCTGAAAGTGGCTGAGGCGCTGCAGGATGAGGTCGGTTACGGCCGCGGCCGACTGGACACGCCGACACGCAACGAGCTAGGGCTTTCTATCGGTGACATCATCGAAATCTATGGCCGCCGGCGCGAGCCGACGGTAGCTATCGTATGGCGCGCGCGTACGGAGGACGAGGGTAAGGGCGTCGTCCGCATCGACGGATTGATACGCAACAACGCCAAGGTAAATCTGGGCGACAAGGTCGAGGTGCGCAAGGCGCAGGTACGGCCGGCGCAGAAGGTGAGCCTAGCGCCTCTGCTCGAGCAGCAGTCGGGACGCGTGCAGTTCGGCCCCGGGATCGACGAGATTATTCTGCGTGGCCTCAACCGCCGCCCGCTGACCAAGGGCGACGCCGTGATTGTGCCGGGGCTGACGCTGATGGGTGGTCGGCTGGTGTTTGCAGTGACTGCTGTGCAGCCGAAGGGTATTGTGCAGATTCAGGCAGACACACAGGTTCAGGTACTGGAGGAGCCGGTCAAGGAGGAGGAGCTGAGGGCGACCGGCGTAGCGTACGAGGACATTGGTGGTCTCAAGGAGGAACTCCGGCGGGTCCGTGAGATGATTGAGTTACCGCTCAAGCATCCTGAACTTTTCGAGACGCTGGGAATCGACCCGCCCAAGGGGGTGCTGCTCTACGGGCCGCCCGGGACTGGCAAGACACTGCTGGCGAAAGCGGTGGCGAACGAGTCGGGTGCGCACTTCATTGGTATCCAGGGACCGGAAATCATGAACAAGTATTACGGCGAATCTGAAGCACATTTGCGGCAGAAATTCGAGGAAGCCGAGGCGAGCTCGCCCTCGATTATCTTTATCGACGAGCTTGACTCAATTGCTTCCAAGCGCGAGGAGACGCAGGGTGAAGTCGAGCGCCGCGTTGTGGCGCAGCTGCTAACGCTGATGGATGGCTTGCAGGCGCGCGGACAGGTTATCGTGATTGCCGCTACCAACCGGCCCGACGCGATTGACCCGGCGCTGCGCAGGCCGGGTCGCTTTGACCGTGAAATAGAGATTGGCATCCCCGATTACGACGGCCGTCGCGAAATCCTGCAGGTGCACACCCGTGGCATGCCTATTCCACGGGACGAGAATGGCACCTGGGAGGAGCTGGACTACTTTGCGCGGATATCGCACGGCTATGTCGGTGCCGACTTGGCAGCGCTGGCGCGCGAGGCGGCCATGAGTGCCTTGCGGCGCTACCTGCCCGAGATTGACCTTGACGAGCCACTACCGCCCAAGTTGCTTCAGGAGATGAAGGTGACTAATGATGACTTCAAGGAGGCGCTAAAGGACGTTGAGCCTTCGGCCCTGCGCGAAGTAATGATTGAGGTGCCGAAAGTATCCTGGGAAGAAGTCGGTGGCCTCAAGGATGTAAAGCAGCAACTGAGAGAAGCGGTCGAGTGGCCGCTCACCAATTCGGCTGGTTTCGAGAGGCTGGGAATCAGGCCCCCGCGCGGGGTCCTGCTCTATGGGCCTCCCGGTACGGGGAAGACCCTACTGGCTAAGGCCGTGGCGACCGAGTCCGAAGCGAATTTCATTGCCATTAAAGGCCCCGAAGTGATGTCCAAGTGGGTCGGCGAGTCGGAAAAGCGGCTGCGCGAGGTGTTCCGCAAGGCGAAGCAGGTGGCGCCCTGCATAGTATTCCTCGACGAGCTGGACTCGCTCGCGCCGCCGCGCGGCGGTGGCGGTGACAGCCGCGTCAGCGACCGGCTGGTGGACCAGCTGCTGACCAGCATGGATGGGCTCGAGAACTTGGAGGGCGTCGTGGTTATTGGCGCCACCAACCGCCCCGAAATCGTCGACCCGGCGCTGCTGCGCCCGGGGCGCTTTGACCGGCTACTGCTGGTCGAGGCGCCTGACCTAGCCGCCCGTCAGGCGATTCTGGAGATTCACACGGCCGACATGCCGCTGGGGAAAGTGAAACTGGACTATTTCGCGAAGGAGACTGATGGCTACACAGGTGCGGACCTGGATGGGCTGGTGCGGGAGGCTGCAATTCTCGCCCTGCGGGAGGACCCGGAGGCGGATGAGGTGACTCAGGCCCACTTTCTGGCGGCGCTGGAAAAAGTAGCCCCATCCGTGACTGAGGATACAGTCAAATACTATGACGACTTGGGCCGCAAGCTGATGAAACGTGGACGGCGCAGCCGCACGCGCAGCGAGGACGACCTTTATATTTAAACCATGGAAATTAGACTGAGTGACCTGCAGGGGAAGGAAGTTACGACGCTTACCGGCGAGAAGCTGGGGCGCATCGCCAACCTGATTATCGAATCAACCACTGGTGAACTCGACAAGCTGCTGATAGATTCGGATGGCATCGCTCCCGAGGGGACTGAGCTGGATTCCTCGGGACTCCTCAGTATTCCCTTTACCTCGGTTCGTTCGGTCAAGGACATGGTGATGGTCAAGATATGAATCTCCCATCCGCGGAGATGCTGACTGCCTCGGGCTACTGGATGCTGGTGCCGCTGGCGTTTGCCTTCATGGTTGGCTGGTGGTTCAAGTTCGGGGTGCTCGCAGATATTGGGGTTTACGTGGTAGTGGTAGTGCTGCTCGGCTTCGGGCTGATTGGCAGCTACACCTACGGGCGCGCGCGTCACTAGTAAAGGTGCATCACGCTTAAATAGGTCAGGTTTTTCGGCGCCAGTCTTCAGCGGGAACAGGCCTCTTTTTGTGACGGCAGGAGCAGCTTTCCGTTTGTTGAACAAGGTGAAAAAATGCAATCATTGCTGATAGCCCAGATAGCGCTCGGAATCGCCGTTACCGGCCTGTTGATAGCATTCCTGCTCTACCGCAAGGTAGTTGGAATTCGGATTGAGAATAAGGTGGTCGCTGGTATCACGCAGGAAATTCAGGATGGCGCGATGGCCTTCCTAAAAGCAGAATATCGCGTCCTCGCTATTTTTATACTGATCGTCGCAGGATTGCTGGCCTGGGCGCTAGGGGTCCAGACGGCTATCGCCTTCGTTTTCGGTGCCATTTCGAGCGTTCTGGCTGGCTTCAGCGGGATGAAGTCGGCAACCAGCGCTAACGGCCGTACGGCGATCGCAGCCGCCGAGGGTGGCCTGCCGGCCGCGCTCGAGACTTCCTACAACGGCGGCGCCGTGATGGGGCTCGCCGTGGGCGGGCTGGGGCTGTTCGGCATCACGGTCATGTATATCTGGCTCGGCAATGACCTGGATACAGTCGCCAACATTGCCGGTTTCGGCATGGGCGCCTCAAGCATCGCGCTCTTTGCGCGCGTTGGCGGGGGCATTTACACCAAGGCAGCCGATGTCGGGGCGGATCTGGTTGGCAAGATAGAGGCGGGCATCCCCGAGGACGACCCGCGCAACCCGGGCGTTATCGCCGACAATGTCGGCGATAACGTGGGTGACATCGCCGGGATGGGTGCCGACATCTTCGAATCGTTCGTCGGCAGCATCATCGCCGCGATGATAATCGCCGCCGCTGCGGCTGACACTCTCGGGGCGGAGTATGTCCTGCTCCCTATCGTGCTGGCGCTGGTCGGCTACGCTGCCAGTATTGTCGGCGTCTTCTCAATCAAGCTCCTCAAGGGTGGCGACGCTGCCGCTGCGCTGCGCAACACGACCTTCATCGGCGCGGGGCTCTTCCTCGCTGGCGGTTATTTCGCCCTCGACTACCTCGGCCTGCCACTGCATCCGCTCTATGCAGTGGCGGTCGGCAGTCTCGTCGGTATTCTGATAGGGCTCGTGACCGAATACTACACCGGCATCGAGCCGGTATTCGGGTTTAAGGTCAGGGCCATTCCGCACATTGGTGAGATGTCGAAGACTGGCCCTGCGACCAACGCCATCGCTGGCCTCTCGGTCGGAATGATGTCCACTTTCGCCCCGATTATCCTCATCGCCGGCGGTATCTATGCTGCCAATGAGGTCATGATGGACGCTACCGGTGCCACCTCGGCTCACGGGCTCTACGGCATTGCGATGGCCGCCATGGGCATGCTGGCGACTGTGGGTGTGACGATGACCGTCGACGCGTATGGGCCGGTGGCGGACAACGCCGGCGGCATTTCCGAGATGGCTGGCCTTGGCGATGACGTGCGCGCGATTACTGACAACCTTGACTCGATTGGCAACACTACTGCCGCCATCGGTAAGGGCTTCGCGATTGGCAGCGCCGCACTGACTGCGCTGGCGCTCTTCGCGGCCTACGCTACCGCGGCCGGTCTGGGCGCCAACGACCTTTCGCTGGTCGAGCCAAACGTCGTCATTGGGCTGCTCATCGGTGGCTCACTGCCATTCGTAGTTGCGGCGATGACCATGACCAGTGTCGGCAAGGCGGCTGGCGAGATGGTGACCGAGATTCGCCGGCAGTTCCGTGAAATCGACGGGTTGCTCGAGGGACGCGAGGGTGTCAAGCCCGATTCAGCGCGCTGCATCGATATTTCCACGCAAGCTGCGCTGCGTGAGATGGTTGCGCCCGGACTTACGGCGGTGCTTGCGCCGGTCGTGGTCGGGATGCTGCTTGGTCCCGCGGCGCTGGGCGGACTGCTCGCTGGCGCTACAGTTACCGGCGTCCTGATGGCGCTATTCATGGCCAATGCGGGCGGTGCCTGGGATAACGCCAAGAAGGCGATTGAGCAGGGTCGTATCCCGGGCGAGGTGAAAGGCGGCGACGCACACGCTGCTGCCATCATCGGCGACACGATCGGTGACCCGTTCAAGGACACTTCCGGACCGTCGCTGAACATCCTCATCAAGCTGATGTCGGTCGTTTCGCTGGTCATTGCCCCACTTATCGTATAAACTAAATACCCCTGCCGTTGCGAGGTCCCAATGTATTACACCCACACACGTGAAGACATGGTCCGCATTCCCCCTGACCGACTAGGGGAGAATCTCGAAAAAGTGACTATGGAACTGGCCCGTCAAGCGTTCGAGGGCCGCATGGGCCCCGACCAGAAACTAGTAGTGCTGATTACCAGCCTCAAGCTGAACGGCGACAGCCGTGTAGTCCATGGTGACGGCGCAGTCTATCAGCCGGTGCGCATCCAGATGCTGCTCTTCGACATCCGTATACAGGAGGTCATCGAGGGGCTGGTCGATCAGGTGACCGAATACGGTGCTTTCGTGCGATTTGGCCCGCTGGACGGGCTACTACACGTTTCGCAAATTCAGGACGATCACATCAACGTCGATGTGGGCGGCCAGCGGCTGGTCGGCAAGGAGACCAAGCGCGAACTGCGGCTTGAGGACCACGTGCGCAGTCGCATCGTGACGATTTCGCTCAACGAGGTTTCGCCCCGCGAGTCCAAGATAGGGCTCACGATGCGCCAGCCGGGGCTTGGCAAGCTGGAGTGGATTGCCGAGGACCATGTCACGGCGGAGGCCGCCTGATGTTCGCCTGCAAGGAATGCCAGCAGATATTCGAGGTGAGGGATGGCCACAACTGTCCCACCGGTGAACGCCAGCCCGAGATTTCGCGCGAATGGCAGGGGTTCATCGAGGTGCTCGACCCCGAGAAGTCGGCGCTGGCAAAGGAGATGGGAATTCGCACTCCGGGGCGCTACGCCCTGCGCGTGCGGTGATGTATCGCATGCTTCCCGCCATGTCAGCTGAACTTTCGCAACCGCTGGGGCCGGTTCTCAAGACCGTACCCGTATCGCTCCGCGACAGCCAGTGCGTCGTCACCGTCGGTGACCGCACTACGCTGGCGGTGGCGAAATCGGGCTGCGAGCCACACCTCGCCATCGTAGATTTCAAGACCCGCCGCCACCAGCAACTCTCTGCCGATGAGCTGCAGGCGCTGGCGCGCATCTGCACCGACCGCGTGCTGCGCGTGCGCAACCCCGCCGGCGGCATCACGCGTGAACTATGGGATGCAGTCGCTTCGACCGCGGGACAGCGCACGCGCACCCGCATCGAGGTTGACGGAGAGGAGGACTTGGCGACGCTGGCGGTGCTGGCGCTCTGCCCCGACGACTCGCAGGTGCTCTACGGCCAGCCCGGTGAGGGACTGGTGCACCTGAGCCTCGGCCCTGAACTACGCCAGCGCGCAAGGACATTTCTCGACCGCATGAAGGAGAACTGAACATGGAACTGCAAATAGTAAAGAATACAGATAACAAGCTTGTTGGACGGCAGGAACTGGAACTGCAGATTATCCACACCGCCAGCGCCACTCCGAAGCGCATGGAGGTGCGCAAGGAGGTCGCCAAGCAGATGAAGGCGAAGACCGAGTTGGTAATCATTGACCACCTGAAGAACCGCTACGGACGGCAGGAGACCATAGGCTACGCCAAGGTATACGCTGACATGGGCTCGCTCACCGCGACCGAGACACACCCCATCCTGGCGCGCCACGGCCTGACGGCCGGCTCCGCGGACGCCGGGAAGCCGGCCGCCGCTGCCGCGGAAGAGCCTGCGGCGGAGGCTGCCGAAGCGCCCGCCGAGGAAGCTGCGGAGGAACCCGCGGCCGAGGCTCCCGACAAGGCCACGGCCGACGACGGCGACGCGCAAGCCAGCGCGAAAGCTACCGACGATAACGCAGCCGACGATAACGCAGCCGACGCAGCCGACGCAGACGCTGCTGGCGACGACGCCACCGAGGAAAAATAGATGAGCAAGATAGAGTTCTACGACGTCAGTGACGGCAAGCTGAAGCGCAAGCGCGAGCACTGCCCCGAGTGCGGTCCCGGCACTTTCATGGCGCACCATGCCGACCGCAAGTCGTGCGGCCGCTGTGGGCACACCGTCCCCGCCACCGGCAGCGCCCCCGTGACCAGCGCGCCTAGCGGCAGCGACGATTCTGCCGCTGGCGACAGCAGCAGCGATTGACTGGGCCCGTAGTGTAGCCTGGAATCACCGTAGCCTCCGGAGCTTCAGACCCGGGTTCGAATCCCGGCGGGCCCGCCATCCTATTCTCCAGTCAGCGCACCCAGATTTCCGCGCAGCATCCAGAGTATCAGTAGAACTCCCAGCAGAAGCATCCCCTGCGAGACGACCACCATGAACTTCAGGAGCCGCTCGCGGCCGGTGGGGTCGTCGAGTTGTGCCTGCAGCCACTCGATGGGTGACGGGAGCATTAGCCCTTGATGCGTTTGAGACGGAAAATGTTTTCGCGCTCAAGCTCCTCGAGACGCAGGGTGATGTAGCTGGCGATTTCCTCCAGCTGCGGGATGACCTTGAATTCTAGTGCGTTTACGCGTCGCTTCGTGGATTCGATTTCGTCGAGCAGCTTTTTCATCGTCGTCTCCAGTTCGGCTGCTTCGAGAATCTTGGCGGCGAGCTGCTCGAAGGCGTGCACTGCCTCGTCGACGCGCACCGAGGTGCCGATGAGCCCGTAGCCCCTCTCTTCAACCGACTTCTGGATTTGCGAGACCTCGATTCCCGGAACGACGACGCCCATGATGTTGCGCTGCGTCAGGATGACCTCGGGCGGCGTGCGGACGCAGTTGGCAGCCGAACTAAGCGCGCTCTTGCCGTCGGCAGCCATCGCAACCGCCAGCATCTCGACCGCCTCACCGTAGAGTCCCGAGAGTTGCGCGCGCATGTCCTTCACCTTGGGGAGCAACTCGAAGAACTCCATGATGAGTCCGTCGCGCTTCATCTTCAGCAGCTTGTGGCCGCTGATGGAGAGTTTGATGCGCCGGCGGGTCGCAATAAGTTCGGACCGCGTCGGTTTTACGTCTGTGATGCTCACTTGTCCCTGTACGCCGGGTGGTATTTCTCCAGCGTCTTGCGGTCAATCCGGGTCAGTGCCGACTCTGGCAGTTTGCTCAGCAAGTCCCAGCCGGTTTCCAGCGTCGCCTCGGCGATGTTGCGGTCTTCGTCGCGCGCCTGTCGCACGAAGCGGTCCTCGAATTCGTCGGCGAATTCGAGCAGCTTCTGGTCGCGCTCGGAGAGCGCCTCCTTGCCGACAATCGCCACCAGTCCGCGCAGGTCGACCCCTTCGGCGTATGCTGCGTAGAGCTGGTCGCTCAGCTGTTTGTGGTCCTCGCGCGTCTTTCCATCGCCGATACCAGCGTTCATCAGCCGCGAGAGCGATGGCAGCACGATGATGGGCGGGTAGATGCCCTTGCGGTGCAGGTCGCGCGAAATCACGATCTGCCCCTCGGTGATGTAGCCGGTCAGGTCGGGGATGGGATGCGTGATATCGTCGCCCGGCATGGTCAGGATGGGAATCTGCGTCACCGATCCCTGCTTGCCCTTGATGAGTCCCGCGCGCTCGTAGTTCTGCGCCAGGTCGGTATACATGTAGCCCGGGTAGCCACGCCGCCCCGGCACTTCCTCACGCGCAGCGCCAATCTGTCGCAGCGCCTCGCAGTAGTTGGTCATGTCGGTCATGACCACCAGGATGTCGTAGCCGTGGTCGAACGCCAAGTATTCAGCGGCGGTCAGCGCCAGCCGCGGCGTAATCAGCCGTTCGACGGCGGGGTCACTCGCCAAGTTCATGAACACTACCGCCCGCGAGAGCGCACCGGTGCGCTCGAAGTCGGACATGAAGTAGTGCGCTTCCTCGTTGGTGATGCCCATGGCGCAGAAGACGACCGCGAACTCACGGTCGCTGCCGAGCGTGCGCGACTGCCGTGCAATCTGTAACGCGATGTCGTTGTGCGGCAGCCCCGAGCCGGAGAAGATGGGCAGCTTCTGCCCCATCACCAGCGTGTTCAGCCCATCAATCGTCGAGATGCCAGTCTGGATGAACTCCTGCGGCGAATCACGCGAGTAGGGGTTAATCGCGGCGCCGATGATTTCGCGCCGCTCGTCGGGAATAATCGGAGCGCCGCCATCGATGGGCTCGCCCGCGCCGGAAAGGATGCGGCCGAGCATGTCTTTCGATACTGAGAGCTTGATAGTCTCGCCCAAAAATTTGACGCCGCTGGCGCGGTCAATTCCCGTAGTCCCTTCGAAGACCTGAACGACGACGATATCTTTCGATGTGTCGAGCACCTGCCCGCGCTTGGTCGTGCCGTCAGGCATCGCAATCTGGACCAGCTCGCCGTAGCCGACCGGCTCGGTCTTCTCGACGAAGACCAGCGGTCCGCTGATTTCCTTGATAGTCTTGTATTCTTTCTGCATCAGTCCGCCTCCATTAACTCTGCAACTTCCTTCTCAATCTGCTTGCGCAGCTTGGGCAGCAGCTCGCTGAAATTCTCCTCGAACTTGGCGCGTCCCAGCTCCTCCAGCACACTAATACTGGTAAGCTCCGGCACACCGACGCCGGTGGCAAGTGCCTTCTCGGCGAGAGTGCGGAAGTGCAGGATGACGTCTAGGAATTCAGCTTGAACCTCGATTTTACAGTAGGTGTCGACATCGTGGAACGCGTTCTGCTGCAGGTAGAACTCGCGCAGCAGCCGCGCAATTTCGAGCGTCAGCTGCTGGTCCTCCGGCAACGCGTCGGATCCAATCAGCTGCACGATTTCCTGAAGTTCCGCCTCCTCCTGGAGCACCGCCATAGCGGTAGCGATGTTCTCGCCCCAGTTGGCGCTGGCATTCTCGGAATACCAGTCCCCTAGGACGCGGTTGTAGAGCGAGTAGCTGGTAAGCCAGTTGATGGCGGGGAAATGCCGCCGCTGTGCCAGTTTCGAGTCTAGCGCCCAGAACACCTTGACGATGCGCAGCGTGTTCTGCGTAACGGGCTCCGAAAAGTCGCCTCCGGCCGGCGATACGGCGCCGATGACCGTGACCGAACCGTCTTCGCCCGAGAGCGACTCGACGCGTCCAGCGCGCTCGTAGAATTCCGAGAGCCGCGCCGCTAGGTAGGCGGGGTAGCCCTCCTCGCCCGGCATTTCCTCAAGGCGTGACGAAATTTCGCGCATCGCTTCCGCCCAGCGGCTCGTGGAATCGGCCATCAGCGCGACATCGTAACCCTGGTCGCGGTAGTATTCCGCCAGCGTGATGCCGGTGTAGACTGACGCTTCGCGCGCCGCGACCGGCATGTTGCTCGTGTTGGCAATCAGCACTGTGCGGTCCATCAGCGGGCCGCCGGTCTTGGGGTCCTTCAGGTGCGGGAATTCCGTAAGAACTTCGGTCATCTCGTTGCCGCGCTCGCCGCAGCCCACATAGACCACTACCTGCGCGTCCGACCACTTCGCCAGCGTCTGCTGCGTGACGGTCTTGCCGGTGCCGAAACCGCCCGGGATGGCGGCAGTGCCCCCCTTCGCGAGCGGGAATAGCCCGTCCAGGGTGCGCGTTCCCGTAACGAGCGGGATGTCGGGCGGGTGCTTGACCGTAAAAGGTCGCGGCACGCGCACCGGCCACTTGTGCATCAACTTCAGCTCGGTGCCGTCCTCAAGACTGCCAATGGGGTCGTCAATAGTGTACTTGCCCTTTTTCAGCGCCTTGATTTTCCCGGAAACGAGGGGCGGCAGCATGATTTTGTGAACTATCGTCTTGGTTTCCTGCACCGTACCGAGCACGGCTCCACCCGTAACTTCGTCGCCTTTCTTTGCTGTCGGCACAAAGTCCCACTCCGCGTCGTGGTCCAGTCCGGGCGCCGTAACGCCGCGCTGGATGTAGTCGCCCATTTTCTCCTGGAGCACCGGCAACGGCCGCTGGATACCATCATAGATAGAGCGTAGCAGCCCCGGTCCCAGTTCGACCGAGAGCGAAGCGCCGGTATTCTCGACCGGTTCGCCCGGCTGGATGCCCGAAGTATCCTCGTAAACCTGGATGACCGTGCGGTCGCCATCCAGGCCGATGACTTCGCCCATCAGCTTCTCGTGGCCTACAAGAACCACGTCGTACATGCGGGGAGCAATCCCCTCGGCCGTCACAACCGGGCCTGAGACCCGATAGATTTCTCCTTTTATTTCCATAAGTCTACTCCAACTGCTGTCCTGATGCGGTCTCTGAGAGAATCGTCAACTTCGGCACCAATCGCAATCACCGTTGGGTGGACGCTGTTGCTCAAGTTCATCTGCGTCTTTTCCTCCAGTTCCTGCCATTCGGTGTCATGAATTACCAACACGCCGATTTCCCGGTCTTTCAGCGCCTGCGCCACGGCCTGCTCGGAGCTGGCCCTATCGTCCACCTGGAACCACTTGTGGACTCCTACCAGCCGGAAGCCGGTCGTGAACATATTCCTGCCTACGACGCCGATTTCCATTATACCACCAGCAGCTCCTCAATTTTCTCGCGTGATAGTTCCAGCTCCCGCCCTCGCACGATGGTACGCAGGTTGCGCACCTCCTTTTCCTTGCGCAACAGGTAATCTAGTATCGGCAGGATTGAGAGCGGATGCAGGTAGGCGTAGCGGCGCGACTGGGTGGCGACGTGGTTCTCAAGCGCCTGCACTGCGCGGTTCAGCCCGCCATCCTCGAAATCCTCAAGGACGGGCTGCAGCACCTCCTGGAATGTGGTGCCCTCGATAATCGGCAGGATGTCGGCCACGCTGCTGGTCGTGGCGAGCGCCGTCTCATCGAGTGTGCCGCCCTCAATCAGCAGTTCCCCGAGTCCGGTGAGGCCCCGGTGCCTCAGCCGCATCACGGTTTTCAGGTTGGTGACGTCGATTTGCGTTTGGACAAAGCCGCGGTAGACTCGCCCCGCCGCGCCTCCGGCCGGCAGGCTGTTGGCCAGATTCTCGTAATACGCGCGGTCCAGCGCGTCTTCGATGGGCTGCAGGCTGTCGCTCTGCCGTTGCTCCAGCGCGTTCTGCACTACGTCGTGGTAGCGCGTCCCCTCGAGCAGCTCAACCGCTGCCTCAACGGAGTCGGTGGCCGCCATCTGCGCGTATAGTTCACGGTCGCGTTCGGTCAGCGGTGAGACCTGCCGCTGCAGTTCCTCACCGCCAATCCCGTCGAAGATGCCGCGCAGTAGCACCTTGATACCGCGCACGCGGTAAATCTCGGCGTACGCCTCAATGCCCTGCCGTAGCTCGCCGGTGCAGAAGCCGATGATTTCGCCGACTTCAGTCGCACGGTTGTCGAGCAGCGCCGCCTCGAGCAGGTCCGCTCCGCGCAGCGAAGCGCCGTAGCGGTCGATTTCGCGCCGGTATTCCAGGTCCTGGATGTAGCGCGCAATCTCCTCCAGCTCCATGTTCAGCAGCTGGCCGAACGCTTCGGGCGGCAGCAGACGCGCCCGCCGGGAGCGGGCGCGGGTGGCAGCGTAGGCGAAGTTACTCATTTACCGAAGAGAGCCTCACTCACCGTTGGTAACTGCGTCTGCCATTCGCGCTCAACCAGCGTGCTGAAGCGGAAGTCGAGCCGGTACTCGGCGGTCTCGATGATGAAACCTGCCTCCTCTATCGGCTCGCCCAGCTTCTGGGAAGCGAGTTTGCCGAGCAGTTTCGTGTCCGCCTTGCGGCAGTTCAGTGTTCCGCCCGCCGGCACGTCGGCCAGCAGCGCGCGGTAGACCTGTTCTAGCTCAGCCGCAGTTAGGCTGTCGAGCCGCTCCAGAGCATCCTGCCGTGTCGCTTCCAGCACCTGCCGCTGCGCGTCGAGTCGCGCGCGCTTGACCTCCAGTTCGGCCGCAGGCAGTTCCTGTCGCTCTAGCTGCTCGGCCTGCTGCTTGCCGGCTGCGGTGATTGCATCCGCGACCTGCTTGCCTTCGGCCTTGCCTTCGCTGAGGATACCCTCCGCCTCCGTTCTGGTGGCGGTAGTGATGGCGTCTGCTTCTCCCCGGCCGGCCTGTTCGACCTGGCGCAGGATTTCCTGCAGAGCCATCTCAGCCCAGTATCTGGTTGGCGATGACGAAGCCGAGGATAACCACGGTCTCGGGGATGGCGATGAAGATCAGGCTA
>Ga0066834_10000807_pt1 | contig 14809 bp, 10 predicted proteins | sample ETNtaG_30_FD_66729 | JGI IMG/M metagenome (GOLD analysis project Ga0066834, IMG submission 66729) | Marine microbial and viral communities from oxygen minimum zone, Eastern Pacific Ocean - ETNP201306PF43B | ecosystem: Environmental > Aquatic > Marine > Oceanic | place: Pacific Ocean: Eastern... | reverse complement strand
TGGGCAAATGACCGGGGCGTTGCCCCTAAGGATGATCTGCCCGAAAACCCAGCCCGTTGGGCTGGGCTAGGCAACCGGCCCGGGGGGCTTTGCCCCTGAATGTCTACAAATCCGTAAGATTGGTCTCGTCTCGGCCTACTAGGACGATTGAGCAGTTCTATCGGAATTTGAGAACGAGATCGGTATGGGACGTTTTTCTCTCTGTCGACTCTCGTGAGCGTGGCGATTCCAACTTCACCGATAAACGTCCTCAGTCCTGTCTACACCTGATAAGGAGCAAGATCTGAAATCACGTCAACCCCAGCCTCATGCATTGCTCTTCGGGGGCACCGAGCTGCGCAAGACTCTCCCTGAGCACTTCCTGCATCTCGGAGACCTTTGTAGGGTTCGATTCTGCGACATTATCGAGCTCATTCAGATCGGCGGTCTTATCACTCAGCCACGTCGGGGCTTCCCACGATTTGCAGTTCTTCACCGGTCGTCTGCCTCCTTCGTAACCGCCAAGGTCGTAATGGAGGAATCTGGCGAGGCAGTGGCCGTGCCAATTCAGGGGCTGGTTCTCTTCGATTGGTGACTGATGCAGAATCCAATCACCGTCGGTGATGGTGACGCTTTTTCCAAACTGTCCGGCAATCGCAAAATCCCGTGTGGAAGCAGATGGATCCTTGAGCACCGGAATCAGGTCCACTCCGTGCCGGTCTTCCGGTATCGGTTTGCCCATCGCGGAGAGAGTAGTCGTGTACGTGTCGACCAACTGCACTAACTGGCTGCGACGCTCCCCGTGCCCATGTTCCGGGTGGTACGCGATAAACGGAATATGCCCGACCGCGTCGTGCTGATGCGTTTGCAGCTTGCCCATCCTGCCATGATCGCCGTTGTAGGTGCCGTGATCGGTGGTGAGGATGATCATGGTGTTGTCCCACAGATTGTGTTCATCCATTTTGTCCAGGAGTCTGCCAAGCCAGCGATCCACCAGGACCACATTGGCCGCGTAACGTGCGCGATAACTCTTGAACAGATCTTCGGAGATGACGTTGCGCCATTTGGCATACGGCCCCGCTCCGGTCCAGCCTTCAACGTCATAGGCACCCGGGAAGAACTCGTCCACGAGCTCCTGCGGCGGATCCCACGGCTCATGCGGATCGAAACAGTCCAGATGAAGGTAGAAACCGTCGTGAGTGTGATTGCGATCGAGCCAGGTGGCCGCCTTCGAGAAAACCTGCGCACAGAACCAGTCTTCTTCGGATTTGCGGATGAAATGCACGTTTCGCCAGTGCCGTTCGTTTTTGCGGAGTAACTCCTTCGGAGGGCATTTGAATTCGACCGGATCGGTGCGGAAGCAATCGCCCTCGACTCCGCGGACGAACTCAAATCCGGTGAAGCCCATGTGATAGTTGCCTGAGCCCTGCTCCCACAGATGAAAATGGTCTGTGATCAGTTGGCTGACGTTGTGACCTTTCTCCAGCATTCCGGTGATCGACTGATTCGCCGGTCCGGAAATCTGTCGAGCCAGATCCAGGTCTTCCTCCTCGAGCGGGCCCCAGCCGCGCTCCAGGAATTCGAACCTTCCCGTATGCATATCCCGGCGGGCAGGCATACACGGCGTGCTCCCACACCATGCGTTTTCGAAAACAGTGCCCCGTGCCGCCAGCCGATCCATGTTCGGTGTCGGCACGATCCAGTCGGGCGCTTCCCGGCTCCAGCATTGGTTCAGTGGTTGCCCGTGATTGTATGGGCCGCAGTGATCGCGGCGGAGAGTGTCGCAGAGAATGGTGATGACGTTCATTTTGTCCTCGTGGTGTGCGTGCTCCGTGACCGCATGAATGAATATCTTGGGCGACATGTTATGCGATAACGACTTAAGCCAAAAACGGCAATTCTACAGCTCCAAACCGCTCCAATTCTGGATCCTCACTTATGGGCGTCTGCAGCACGCCGGACGCGAATCCTGCCACGGCCAGTTCGATGAAATCTGTGTAAATGGTGACGCTTCCGTGGTCTGATAGAGATTTCGGATACGACCACCTGATGCGCGTTATCGGCGTGCTGATCTGCGTCGAATGGTGCTCTGATGATATCTCGTCAACCATTGCACCAAGAATGCCGACGGTCGTCCGCTGGTTGTGCCGCCAGAAGATTTTTCTTCGCTCTGTTGAGAACCACGCGAACGCCAGCGCCGCTATCGCTCTCAGTTTTGCGCTGTCGTCTCACAAGGTTATGTACGAGATCGGAGACGCGACTAGTAGGCCGAGACGAGGGCAATCTTACGGATTTGAATGACAGTTTTCAGGGGCGAAACCCCGGAATGTTTGCCTAGCCCAGCTCAACGGGCTGGGTCTTCGGGCAGATCATCCTTAGGGGCAACGCCCCGGTCATTAGCCCCAATGAATGGCCTCATTGAATGTGGCTGGAAGCTCTCGGAAACATTCTTGAAAGGCTGCGGTTTGTCCCCTTGGGAAGTGGTGTCTGCCAAGCTGTATGACCCAGGCCTTACCCCTGTTCAGCTTACCGATCTGCAATACGAGATTTTCGACCTTCGAAGCAAAGGATCGCTTTACATCGGAGGCGTGTTTATCTCTTACTCTTGGGATGACTCGAAGTTCGTGGATAAGCTCTACGACCATCTCACACGTGAGGGCGTGTCCGTCTGGCTTGACCGGCACGACATGGTAGCTGGCGACATCCAGAAACAAGTTCACAGGGCCATTCGCTCAAAGGATGTCGTGGTCTTGGTCTTGTCAGAATCTTCCATCGAGAGCGACTGGGTAGAGAACGAGCTGGATATGGCCAGGGAGAAAGAGAAGGAAGAGAGCAGGGATGTCCTGTGTCCTGTGGCATTGGATGATAGTTGGGAAAAGCGCGTTGAAATGGACTCGCCGAATCGTGCTCTCTGGCGCACTCTGAAAGACAAATTGATACTGGATTTCTCGAAGTGGAAAACCAGAGCATTCGGTGGCCAATTCGGGAAGCTGCTCAAGGGAATGAAGATTAATTACGAGCCAAATCTAACTTCATCGACATAAGTAGCATGGCCTACTACAACCTCGACAAAAACGGCAAGCGCTCCAATCGCTCAAAGGCCGCCAAAAAATCCAAGGGCCGGCACACGTTCTACCACTACGAGATCGTCGTCTGGAAAACAGTTCAAGGCCAGCGCAAGCAGCTCCGCAGGCGAGGCTGGTATCGAGACGACGGCGAGGCGGAGGATGCCGAGCTCAAACTCAAGGCCGCGCCCTTAACCGAGGGCGCCACGTGGTCAGAGACCCGCAGAGCGTTCATGGAAGCATTCAACGGCAAGCGCTCGCCTATCTACCTCAGAGACATCGGCCGCGCCCTCAACAGGTTCATAGACCTTCAGGGCGACCAGCCCGTTGCCAGCACACAGATCGCTGACGTTGTCCCTCTGTTCGACTCGCTCAAATCAAGGGCTGCACAAACGACCCATAGTAGAATGAATACCGTGCGCGGTAGCACTGCGAGTGCGTGTATAAATCAATCTGCAGAGGCAGAATCCTCTTCTCCGAATCTAAGCCACCAGTCGGTTGTATCCAAGCTGGTCCTGCGCGAACGTAGGCGCTCTTCCAATACTGAAGGAGTTAATAATGTCCGAAGCATTTATAAAAGGCCCCGATTGGGAATGCGTCACCCCCGAAGCCGGCTGGCAGCCGAGGGATTCTCAGGGCGAGTTTGTGTACGACGATCATCTGTGGGTTCTCGGCGGATGGTTTACGCCGCAGACCCCTAATCCTTGCGATGTCTGGAAGTCGCCAAATGGCAAGGACTGGACGTGCACCACTGAGAAGGCGCCGTGGGAGCACAGCGACCTTTCGGTGTCGCTGGTCTTCAACGAGAAAATGTGGTTCATGGGCGGGAGGAAACTGCCGGGTACGGATATGAGTAACAAGGTCTGGTCATCCACGGATGGCGCGGATTGGACGCTTGAAGGTGAGGCCGGCTGGAGCCCGAGAATTCCATCGGGCTTTGTGGTTTTCAAGGATCGTATGTGGGTGATGGGCGGTACGAGCGACTTCTACGTGAATGACGATGAGACACTTTTCAACGACGTCTGGTCCACGGCCGATGGCAAAGACTGGAAACTCGAACTTGATCATGCGCCCTGGCAGAAAAGAGCCCATCACCAGGCCGTCGTTTTCGATGACAAGATCTGGATTATGGGCGGCGGAAAGTGGAATCCCGTGAACGTCCCGCTCAACGACGTCTGGTGTTCGGAGGATGGTGTCAACTGGACGCAGGCAACGGATGCCGCGCCGTGGCAGGCCCGGATCTGGTTTTCATTGGTCGTCTACCGGGATCACATGTGGGTGCTGGCCGGCTGGGCCCGTGAGCACGGCAACTACGGCGATGTCTGGTTCTCCAAAGATGGTGCGAACTGGACTGAACTGAAGTCCAACGTGAAATGGAAGAACCGCCATGAGCCTTCAGCATACGTGTTTCAGGACAAGATTTTTCTGGCTGCTGGCCTGGCAGATGTCCTGGTGAGCGAGGTATGGTCATTGGAATTGCCTGAAGATTGGGGAGGGTGATCGGGTGAAGTGTGAAGGGGCTGCCGAATCCGTCATCACGGCCGCATCGTCGCCCTGCTCATTACTCATTACTTATTACTCGGATCATTTACTATCATTCGGCGGTTTCAGGCGGCACTCCACGCAGTTACTACGAACGATCTTCCCCGAATGTCTATTCTAGAAATTCGAGATCTGACCAAGAGCTACACCTCGCCGGACGGGGAGGAGGTCAGCATCATCGATATAGCCGAGTTCTCGCTTGAGGAGGGCAAGCAGGTAGCGTTGAGGGGGAGTTCCGGCTCTGGAAAGACAACATTCTTGAATCTGATTGCAGGCATTCTCCGCTCTGATTCGGGCACGGTGGAAGTGGCGGGAAAGAACTTGTCCAACATGGCGGAGGCGAATCGGGATTTATTCCGCGCGCGGAATCTCGGCTATATCTTTCAGACTTTTAATCTATTGCAGGCGTTTACAGGCCTCGAAAACGTGCTGCTCGGAATGATGTTCGGCGCGGGCAAAGATGAGGCCCGGGCCCGGGACCTGCTGGATCGCGTGGGCCTCGGCGACCGAATGAGCTATCAGCCTGGCCAGATGTCAGTGGGCCAACAGCAGCGGGTCGCCATTGCCCGCGCGCTTGCCAATCGGCCTTGCCTTGTGTTGGCGGATGAACCGACTGGGAACCTGGATGCGGCCCACGGGCAGGAATCGCTGTCACTGATTCGAGAAGTATGCGAGGAGAACAACGCGGCCCTCTTACTGGTCAGCCATGATCGGGACATCATCGGCCAATTCGATCACGTGATGGATCTGGCGGAAATCAATCAAGCCGCGTCGGCGCAGTCGGAAGGGGGCGGGGGATGAACATTGTTGGTCTGTTGATGATCGTACTGAAGAGCCTGCGCCAGCACGCGCTTTCCACGGGTGTGACGGTTCTTTCGGTGGCGCTGGCCTGCGGAATGATGATGTCTGTCTTCGCTATCAAGACGCAAACTCGTGATGCCTTCGTGATCGACGATACCGGTTTTGATGCGGTCTTCGGAGCTCGTGCGAGCCAGCTTCAGCTTGTGCTGAATTGTGTCTATCACCTTGAAAAATCGCCGGGCAATGTGCCTTGGAGCATCTATCAATTTCTCAAACATCAGACTCCTGGTGTCGATCTGGCGGTGCCTTACGCGGTGGGTGACAATTTTCTGGGTTATCGAATCGTTGGTACGACCGACGAATTCTTTGAGCGATTTAAGTATCGCGATGGCAGGAAGATCGAGATCCAGAGTGGAGGAAAAGTTTTCGGAACGGACGTCAGGGAGGCAGTGGTCGGCAGCTACGTGTCACAGAAAACGGACCTGAAGCTTGGCTCTGTTTTCAGGCCGTTCCACGGGCTGGACTACAATCCTCAGGAACAGCACGAGCAGGAATACAAAGTCGTCGGAGTTCTGAAGCCGACGAACTCGCCGAATGATCACGTCATCTGGATTCCGATCGACAGCATGTTCCGCATGGAAGGCCACGTGCTCAGGGGAGGCGGAGCTGAGTTTGAAGCCAGGGATGCCCCGGAGATTCCGGACCAATTCAAGGAAGTCAGCGCGGTCATGATTCGGTTTGTCCCTCCGGAAGTTGATCCGATGGTTGGGTTCAATCTCTCGCAGAAGATCAACTACCAAGGCAAGAAATACACGCTGGCGCCGGTGGCCGAAGTCATGCTGACCTTTTTCAATAAAGTCGGCTGGGTGACGCTGGTGCTGGAATTGGTCGCATACCTGGTCGTGGTCGTCGCGGCCGCGGGCATCCTGGCGAGCATCTACAACACCATGAACGAGCGGCGGAGGGAATTCGCAATTCTGCGTGCGTTGGGAGCACGCAAGGGAACAGTCTTCACGATCATTGTCTTGCAGTCGGCCGTGATCGCTCTTTTAGGATCGCTGGTCGGCTTCATATTTTACGCGGCAATCGTGCTGGGTGCGGCCCATGTGATTCGGGATCAAGTCGGCGTGATGATCGACATTCTGAGGATGGATCCCATCTTCTGGATTACGCCTCTGTTGATGGTCGTGGTCGGCGGCCTGGCAGGAATCATCCCGGCGATAAAGGCATATCAGACGGATGTGGCCACGAATCTGTCGCCGCTGTCTTGAAGATGTGAATGGTGGTACTGCCCCCACACGCAACAAGAACTTACTTTTCCCCTTCGAGCAGCTTCCCGTGATGCTTCTTAAAGGCGGCACTCCCATCGTCTTCCTGAACAGTCAGACCGATCCCGGGATGGAATCCGGTTAGATTGCCGCTCCGGTATTCTTCGTAGTAGGCGTTCTCATCCGTGAATTCAAGAGATCGTTTCTTGCCGGCGCCGGGCCAGGAGATCTTGATGATCCTCTTCTTCTGACGATACACATTACGGGGCACTGGTGCGTCTGCATCGACAGTGAAACGCTCGATGGCCTTTTCATCCACCTCAACACCCAGCCCTGGTCCGTCTGGCACATCAATGTAACCGTCCTTCACCTCCAGCGGCTTCTTCAGAAGGTCGTTCTTGAAATGTTCGTGGCACGTGATGTATGGAAGCTGAGCTCGAGATAGGACTGAGCCCAAGTGCATGCCATAAGCTGTTACAAGGCCGGTGCCATTCAACTGCAGCCAGTACGCCTTCTGAAAGGATGCGATCAGCGCGTCCGTATTTCTGAGCCAATTGGCGGTGCCGGCCAACACGAAACCGTCGCACGCGCGAGCGTGCAACAGGTCTTCGTTCCAATGCTCGATCAGGGGCTTCTCAACTTTCTGCCTGAGCAGTCTCGCTGCGTCGAAATCGTTGAACAGATAGAACGGGCTCTCGTACATGCCAACGTTGCGATAAGGATCCAGTTTTCTCAGCATCACCTGTGCGGCGGCGCAATTAACAAGTAAGCCGTTGAAATCGATATCGAGCTTATAGTCCGCGGGCACAACCTTTTCGATGGCCTCCACCTGCGCAAGGATGTCCCACCAGGGCCGAGCCTTTAGCTTGAAACAAGTGTAACCGCGCTTCACTGATTCTTTCGCTTCTGCTGCCCAATCGCGAGGTGGCATGTCGATCGACCACCATGAAATCGGGCAACGCTTCCGGACCTGCGGCCCGAGCAATGCGTGGATCGGTTCGCCCGCGTCCTTCCCGAGCGCATCCAGCACTGCCATCTGCAAACCAAAACCAATGGAGTCGTCATTCACGATCGCCAGCGGATTCTGGCCAATCACCCGCTGTGGATCTGCAACGTATCCATGCTCCCCGTAGCCGATGATTCCGTTGTCCGTTTCGACCCGGTAGAGATAGACACGTTCGCCATGCGAGTTGGCCCGATGCATGGCCCGTGTCACTCGAGCGTTGGCAAAGGGAATGTTCAAGGCCAGGCGTTCAGCATTAATAATCTTCATGTTATGCGTGTGTTATTTGAAGGCAGAGGGACGGAACATGTGGCATGGCGGAGCGTACACGCCATTCATCGATATTCATGGAAATCGTAGACCGGCTTCCAGTCCAGTCGATCCATTAGTGACTGCACGTCATTGACTGCCATGACTTCCGAAGTTGAGCCGATGTGGAAAATCTCATAGGAAATGTCAGGGTACTCCAGGGCCCGGCGGCAGGCGTCTGCAATGTCGTATCTGCAAATCCATCCCACGTGAAACTTTTCCTTCGACATGGGCTCCTCCCCCTTCAGCATCTGAGTGCGTCCGCAAACGATGCCTCCGGCAATTCTCATCACCGCTATTTGCATCCCGTACGCTTCAGAGAAATTCAGACACAGCCTCTCCTGGAGCATCTTTGTGATTGGATACCAGCCCTGAGAAATCGGATAGCTTTCAGCGTTGACGACCTCTGGGCGACTGATCGTAAAGATGCCGGTCGTGCTTGTGTGCACGAATCTTTTCACGTCGTGCAGCCGCGCAGCATCTAACAGATTTGCCAGGCCCTGAACGTTCCACTTGACGGGAAGCTCAGGACGCTCGTAAGTCTCGTTCGGAGCCATCAGACAGTTCACCACGCCGTCAACACCCGTCATCACATCGTTCACGGGATCGAAATCAGCGAGATCAGCTTCGACAGATTCCTTCAGATGGGGCATGGGATTCAGATCGATCCCCACGACCTCGTAGTTTTCAGAAAGCAGGTCACAGACCGCTTCTCCGGTAAATCCCGCAGCACCGGCGACAAGAATTCGTTTCATGTGAGTTGATTACTCTATGTGCTGAAGTGCATCAAATAACGCCCGGCAATGTAGAGTATGATAGTGTCAGACGAATGGGGTCAGGCAATTTTTCTTTTCTGCCTTCATTCGTCTGACAGAATCATTCAAGCGAATGGAGTCAGACGATTTTTCTTTTTTGTCTTCATTCGTCTGACCTCATTCGTCTGGCAAAATCATTCAGGCGAATCATCAAGCCTCGAGAGTATCAATGTAAGCATGAATCACCTCCAGGTCTGTTTCTGTATCCTGTCCGTCTGTCTTTTTTCCCCTGATGGCTGGGCGGAACAGTCTGAGCCTTTCAAATGCAAGCCCTCTGCTGTTCTTTCGTTTCTCAAAGAATCTGCGCGTTATGTAAAAGATGCGACTGGCCGCGGCCACCATGCAGTCATCAATGGGAAGGCGTCCTTTGCCGAAGGCTTGACCGGCCATGCCTTTGAATTCAATGGCAGAAGTTTTTTGCGTGTGCGCGGTCACCCGGATCTGTATGCAAAAGATCAGGTGACCCTCGACGCCTGGGTCTGGGTAGAATCTTTCGGCGGCGATTACCAGACCATCGTCAGTCAGGCCGGCGAACATTATCGGTTGCATCTTGAGCCGAATGGCAGGCCCAGTTTTGGTCTCAAGGGCTTCGGGAAGCGCGGCGACCTGACCGGCGGCAAGCTGAAGCCAAAGGCCTGGCATCGAATCACCGGGGTGTTTCGCCGGCCGCAGATGGATCTCTATCTGGACGGCAAAAAAGTTGCCTCAAAGAAATGGGACTTTCCGATTGCAGAGAGCGGTGACCTGTTTGTTGGAAGCAAGTCGGGCGTCGTATCGTTCTTTCGTGGGAGAATCGATTCGGTCAGAATGTATCCCTGCGCACGCCCTCCCGAACCGAACGACCTGAAAAATTATCTGCCTGAGACGATGTCTAACGAAAAGCCAAGTATCAGTCTTAAAACTCTCGAAGATGTCATTCGGATCAGCTCGGTCGAATTGGACATTGATATCGACAAGACAACCGGAGCGATTCGAAGAGCCAAGCGGGGAGACAAGCTCCTGGTAAACGACAACCAAAGACCACCATTTACCGCCGAACTGCTTGAGAGTGATTCCTGGGATGGCATCAGTGATCTGGCAGAGGGGAAGTTTATCAAGGCCGAGCATCGGCTGAAGAAGATCGAAACGAAGCATGATGAAAAGAGTGCCGAGGTGAGAGTCGACAGCCGTCTCGCTTTTCCTGGCAATGATGCTTTCGACATCCGGATGGTTTATCGACTGAACGCAGGCGGCAAGCACCTGCAACAGACCCTCGCCGTTAGAAAGGAAGGCCCGTTCAAGAATCGATTTCTTCGAAGACTCAGTCTCAACCAGCCTCTGACCTTGAATCATCGTAAACGCATTGTTCAAGGCGGGGACCAGGGCCGTACCCTGGACACGCGCTATCAATACCAGTTCCACGTGAACACGGTCGGTGGGCTTCTTCACGATCCCGAGCGCAACGAATGGCGATTCCTGAGTCTCGACCAGAACAGTCCCTTCGACTTTCGAATCTGGAAATCCGAGAGCGACCGCACGGCCAGCCTGACCTTGCAGCGCGGCCGGCGGTCAGCGGGTTGGACGAGTGTTTACGATCGGGAAGGCGGCGTCATGGCCGCGTATCGCGGCATGGCCAGGCGAGCACCCAAATCGATTTCTGTCGATGCTGCCGGTACAGGTGAGTTTTCGATTCATCTGCATCCGCCGACCCAACCGGCATTGGATCTGGATTCCTCACGGGCCGAAACGAGTCTGTTCGGTGACGAGCATGTGATGGATTGGATCTTCTATGAGGATGAATTTTCTTTTGCCGAGCCGGAACGTGAACTGGCAGACATCTGGAGTGTCAAGAATCTGCCAAGCGATTCTGCGGTGAAGCCTGCTCCACAGCGTGAGCCTGATTATTTGAGGAAGATTCCGATTGCCGAGGGAGAGCTCGAGCCTTTTGTTCAGGGCGGTGTGCCGTTGCCTCGCGGTTCTATTCAGAGGTCGGATCAGCTTCGCATTTTCGATGGTGAGCGAGAACTGCCGCTGCAGTCGCGTACTCTGGCTCACTGGCCGGATGGCACCATCAAGTGGCTCTTTCTTGTCTTTCCTTTGAGTGAGTCGAAGAAGGTCAAAATGACGCCGGGCACGGGCGATGGGCAACGTCTGCCAATTCAGATCACGACTCGAAACAACCAGGCGAAGTCGCTGCAGCTTCGTTTTGGCGAGCAAGTTCAATCCGCGAAAACAGAGTCCGCGATATCGGTGAGCGAAGCAGACGGCGTGGTCTCCATAGACACGGGATCGCTTCAGGTGACTCTGGGTAAGGGGCAACAGTGGATCAAAGAGATATTGATTCAAAAGAAACCAATACATGGTTCGCAAAAAGACGGACGGCTGTCGTTCATCGACATGCTGCGTCCGGAATCAGGCTACGTTACGAACAGGAGTCACCCTTCTGGCAAGCGGGACGATGGCCCGCTCGAAATCCAATCCATTCAAGTCGAAGAAAAAGGTCCGCTGCGAGCCATCGTGCGACTGGAAGGCATGACGAGAAACATCGAACCACAACGAGTCATCCTGCGCGTCGAGCTCTACGGAGGAAAGCCGTTCATTCGACTGTTTCATACCGTCGAGTTTCTTTATAAAGATCCGCGCCGTGCATTCGTCAGGAACATGGGACTTCGCCTGCCTCTCCAACTGGACCCTGAAAATTGCCAGGTGTCTGCCGGAACGGAAGCCGGACCGAGTGAGGCTGCCAACGGCAGAGAAGTCGGCTTGCTTCAAACCAGCCAACACCATTATCGCGCCTGGCAGAAGACAGAGACGCCTGAGGATACGCTGCACGCAGGCGGGCGCTCGAGAGGCTGGCTCACTTTGTCTGATGGCAAGCGCGGAGTCACCGCCATGCTCCGGAACATGTGGCAAGAGTTCCCAAAGGAATTGCGCGCAAATTCAGACGATCCTTCGATCACCATCGGGCTTTGGCCGGACAGCGTGCCTCTGATGGATGTGCGGCGTTATTCAAATTACCCGCACCGCTCGCAGGGCGAATCTGTCTCTGACCGCAACGATTGGGTTGAGAGATCCTATTACCCCAATGACCCGTTTGTCGGCGTCTCCAAGACGCACGAGATGCTTCTTGTCTTTCACGGAGAACCGCCTGAGCCCGCGGCCATTGATTCGTTAGCAGCGGATTTTCAGAGCCCACCTCTGATCTACGCGGGTGCAAGCTGGTATAGCGATGTCGGCGTAACCTTTCCTTTCACTTCACCGCACAGGAATCTTTCGCAGGCCGATACGGCGCTTGAAAAAGTAATCGACTTCTGGCTCTTTCATCAGCGGCTGCACGGGTGGTATGGGATGTGGGACTACGGTGACTTCCAGCACATGTTCCGCAACGGTTACGGGTGGGTGTATTCCAGAAAGGACCTCGCGGAAATCCTCAAGCAACCGGCGGACAAGCGATACGCGTTTTCGAGGACGAAACGCCGCATCCTTGATTACAGCACTTACCACGACTGGGCTCATGATAACGGCCGATGGGGCTGGACGAACTCCGAGGGGCTGCCCGGACTGCTGCTGCAGCTCCAATATATGCGCACGGGACGCAGGGACATATTCTTTGCAGCCGAGGCAATGGCCCGCCATGTACGGGACGTAGATATTCGGCACGATGGGATGTGGTTTGGTCGCGGCACACGGCATGGGGTTCAGCACTGGAGCGACGGTAATCACGAAGAACGCCAGACCATTCACTCGGAATTCCGATTCATCCATTACCTGACAGGCGACCTGCGCAGCCGTGACGTCGCCCAAAAACTGACTGACCGCATCTACACCAAAGGCAAGATCAGAATCCATGCCGCCCACAGCGGCCGGCTGTATGGACTGCTCACCCGCTGGGAAATGACCGGCGATAAGAAACTCGGGGAAATGCTCAGACGTTACGTCCATTGCTTCATTGTGCCTGAGGGGATTGCGGAATCGCCTTCGGTCGAGTTCCCGATGGCTGCCACTTATGACAAGCCGGAAAACATCAACAGCGGCGGAATGTTCTTCAATTGCTTTGGCGCGATGCACACGCTCCTTGAGTACTATTACCTGACCGAAGACAGAGAACTGCGAGACGCGATCATTCGCATGGCGGACGAGGCGATCAGACGAAAAACCAAGCCCGGACTACTGCGGAAATCGCTCGCCTTCGCCTCCAAACACGCAGATGACCCGGCCCCCTATAGAACTTCACTCCAGCAGTATCTTGGCCAGGGCGTCTGGCGTTACTACTTCCAGTCCGTGTCGAATAACCCGGAGCACTGGACGGGTGACACCTCGTTTCTGGTCGGCAGTGTCCCCGGCTCGTTGTTCTGGCTGAACGATATGTTCTATCTCATGACCGCGATCGAGCGTGATCCTGACTTGAACAATTCACAACGGGATTATCTGCGCGAGCGGAATGAGAGCGGCCAGATGCGCCATCCGACCCGCGCGAGCTGGCAGGACGAATACGATGCGCCGGAATTTGAAGAGTATTTAAGGCGTGAGAAATGAGCCGCGTGGTCATCGGCTGAGAGATTCGTTCGTAAGAAGTCGATCACGCCCCGAAGGGGCACAAACATATCAGACCAGGGCAACGCCCTGGGTTATTGGGATCGGTCACCCCTGAGCCCTGAAAGGGCGGCACAAATCGCTGAGGCATGTGTTGTGTCGCCCTTACAGGGCTAGCACAGTCTTTTCTATCTGTTCCCAGGGCGTTGCCCTGGGCTGATATGTTTGTGGCCTTTCAGGCCGGAAATCGGCTGATGTCGACTTTTTACGAGCGAATCTGGCAGCCTGTAGCTACAGGCCACAGGCTAGGATTCGTTCACATAGATCCTGGCTGACGTCTTGCCCCAGAGCCAGCTCCGATCTTCTTGAGTGAGGAAGTCGTAGGTCTCTTCAATGATCTTGAAGCCGAGCATGTCTTCGCCGGGGGGATTCAGTGGAAAGCCGCTCCATCCGATCATCCGATCCGCACCGTAGTTTTCATAGACGGCCTTTACGAATGGCCGCACGTCCTCGAACGGCCACTCCTGGTTAGATATGCCATCCATTCTCGTTGCTTTCACGAACAGGTTGGGATACCGCGCCGCTTTCAACAGGCTCTGGAAGCTCCCGTCGATGCCTTCATCGAGTATCGGTTCGCCGACGTGATCCACCACCACGTTGACCTCAGGAAATCGCTCGAGCATCGGTTCGAGGTGGGGGAGCTGCGCGCAGCGTCCGAACCAGGTAAATGAAAGCCCGAGCCGGCGCGCCGTCTCCCACAGCGGCAACTGATCGTCCGCGCACAGCCATGAAGCATCTTCGCTGGTGATCGGATAGAGCCGCATGGCCTGGACCCCGTGTTCCTGGTTGAGCCGTTCGAATATGGCCGCGGCATCCGGTTTATGCGGATCGATCAGGGCGACCCCATGAAGACGATCGGGAAAGCGGTCAAGGCAATGGCACATGTAGCTGTTGTCAAAGCCGTGCCAGAAGGTCTGGATGAGAACGGTCCGATCGAAGTGATGTTCGTCCATGAACTCGATGAGCTTTTCGACAAAGCAGGACCTGTCCGGTCTCGATGTAGTTTTCTGGTCATTGAAAGGGTAAGGCGGCTTACCGTCCGTCCAGAGGTGAACGTGGGAATCAATGCGCATGGGTGATGAGTAATGAGTAATGAGTAATGAGTAATACGTAATGCGTAATGCGTAATGCGTAATGCGTAATACGTAATACGTAATACGTAATAAAGCTAGGTTATCACTTCTCCGCGTGGGGCGGAGATCTTTGTGGGGTGGGCGTCCCGCCCGCCAAAGCATCCAAGGCCGTAGGCCGAGATGCTCAGAAGCAGGAGCGCCTTCGGCGCTGGTGGGCGAGACGCCCGCCCCACATACTTTTGGTTGCGGCTGTAAGGTCGCTTTAGTTAGGGGCAAGCGAATTAAAGTATAAGGCTATCACTTCTCCGCGTGGGGCGGAGATCTTTGTGGGGTGGGCGTCCCGCCCGCCAAAGCATCGAAGGCCGTAGGCCGAGATGCTCAA
>Ga0066834_10000804_pt1 | contig 14854 bp, 14 predicted proteins | sample ETNtaG_30_FD_66729 | JGI IMG/M metagenome (GOLD analysis project Ga0066834, IMG submission 66729) | Marine microbial and viral communities from oxygen minimum zone, Eastern Pacific Ocean - ETNP201306PF43B | ecosystem: Environmental > Aquatic > Marine > Oceanic | place: Pacific Ocean: Eastern... | reverse complement strand
ACGAAAAGCCAAGGCTTTCCTACTGCAAGCACTTCCCTAAAACGCGAATTTACAAGGAGCTCTTATCATCTCACATTGTCAATCCATGCAAATTGAGCCTCAAAAACTCTGATTATGAACCCATTGTTGGCAATTAGTATCAAACAGTTAGAAACTTTGCCCAAGATTAAGTGGAAGAAGGCTGTGGGGAAAGGAACTTTTCGACAAGCTATTTTCTAGGTTGGGAAAAGTATGATTTAGGGAGATGCGTTGATGCCACTTCAAAGTAAAAAATGCTAGAGGTGTATCTCACAGGACAGGGATCAATCAACAATGCAACATTCAAAGCCAAATCAGCTGAATAGTTCGCTATATTGAGGATGAGATATTCAAAAACACAGCTTTATCAAGCTCGAGATCAGACACTTGAAAATATCATCACCTAACAAGACTAATAACAGGCAAAAATCGCCGAAGCAAATATTGATCAAGTTTTGATTATCGAAAGAATGCTAAAAGCTGTAAAGGAGTTTTGTGGCAAACTAGTCAACTCGACATTCCGTTTTGTAGATTAGCATCTTGTGACCTCGAAGTATCATAGTAAGTTTAAGAGGAAGATATAGGAGAGGAGGGTAGGAGGGTATGCTGACTGGTATAATAAGAATTTGATTGATATCAAACATATCATGGATCTTGAAACAGGTGACGGCTACCTAAACAGTGAGAAGATTTTGATCACGAGAAAACTTATGGAATTGAGGCAAAACTAGGAAGGAAGAGTAAAGGAAATTAGGCAAAAGCTATCCTACCCTGAGTACCAGAATTTATTCAAATTTTCTTAGCTCAACAAGGAACAATTGGAATATCACCCACTCTTCCCAATTCTGAAGTAGGTTTTCGGCAGGAAAAGGCTCCAATTGGCCACTTAAATCCTAGAATAGAATTCTGACTTCTAAGCAATGTGTTCAATACTGGCTAAAGTTGCCCAGAAATAATGTCTTTAGAAGATGTACCATAAAAGAGTTAGGTAACAAGCATTGAAAAAGCTTCAGAAAACTCTTGATAAAGATGTACATGCATAAGTATAAAGCCCATTTGTAAAATAAGAGGTTTCATAAGATGTTAGCGATGAAATAAAAGTTTCACTTTAGAAAGTTTATCGAAGGAGTTAGTATAAGAAGAAACAAAGGCAGAAGAAATACCCTTGTGACGGAAGACTTCAGAAGTGTGATGGTGTTTTTGAAGCATAGTTCCTGCCTGCCTTTATCAAAACCCACCAACCCAAATCGAGGGAGCAGGAAACAGACAGAGAGAGAATGCAAAATGCCATTTTTACACTTTCCAGAGGCAACTTTGAGTCTCATAGATCCCAGGATGAGAAGGAACAGCTAGGTCAGATAGGTCTTTATTATCAGCCGAGGGCGATTTCAAAAGAAGAGCTAAATTTGAATGTTGATGATATCGTAGACTCACTAGACTATTGCAATGAGCCCCAGCAAAATGCCAGGTACTCATTCTGGGAGCATCAAAAAAACAACCTGTAAGTTTTCTTAATTTTCATTATCGTTTCTTAGAAATTAGGAGAAAGTCGTTGATGATCTTGCTTCATGATAATTTTAATTTTAACATTTTTAAAAAAAATAAAATTTATTTTATTTTACATAAAAATTAAAATTTAATACCCTTCACTGCTCTCACTACTTTTCCTCAAGAATTTTGCTAAACTGCAAGTCAATTATATCCTCAATCCGCTTTAAGTCGGTCGCTTTATTTGCCTTTTGCATTAAAACATCACGTTTGGCTTTTTTATTCGCTTTTTGGAGCTCACGCTGAGCATTTTCTTTGAAATTATTAAAAATGATTGGAATTATACTGGTAAATTTGAATCTGGGCTGGGCTACTGTGGACATCAGGTAATGCGGGGCTTGTTGCCCACTTGTTTTGTCAACATAGACACCTGATCGTTTGACATAGTTTTTTAGAAGTTTGTAGGCCGACTATAGGTTTAGTTTTTGATTTTGGTAGTTCATCTCATCACCAAGTGCCTATTTCGAGAGCTACATGAAATCATACAGCCCAGTGACCCCATTCTTAACTACCAAACTTTTTTCAGCCTGTTTTCTCTTTGTCTACTCAGCCTGTGTTATGAAGAACAAGCTGTCCTTTTCCTCGGTTTTCTCTTCTGGTTCATCTTCGACCTCTACATCTGATGGCTCATCTTCCTCACGTTGTGAGACTTGATCCTGGACAGCTGGAAGATCCACTCCAAAGAATTCCTGTGTGGGTTTGGTATCAACATACTGCTCCTTTAGCGTAATAAGATTCGTATAAACTATTTTCAAGCGCTTTTTGGTCTTCGGCTTCTTCAAGTATGGCCGTTCCACATCTTTGTTTACGATTACGCATCCTGTACGGGCATAAAGTTCCATTTCAAGACCCTTGAACTGCTTCATGATACCGAACGGATTTCCCGTGATCACAAGCACTTTGAGCTCTTTGAAGTTTCTGGCACAGATGAGATTATGTTGATTCTCACAGGAGTTGTAGCCGAAATCGAGGTGTTCCAGCTTATAGAAATCACCTGCTGAGAGTTTTTCTGTGTGGATACCTCTGAGATAGTTCCTGGCAACATTCAAATGCTTAAGATTCTTGATCGAGGCCAGCGCTTACCACAATATCGTTGATTTTTAGCTACTCCTAAATTCATTCGAGGATAGATCCAAAAATTCCAGCTTCTTGAAGTTTTCAAGGTTTGGTGGCAGATCTTCCAAATAGTTTCCAGCCAGATTTAACACCCTAAAATAGTTAATTGTAAAGGAAAAATAATACTGGACGTTATCAAGATTTGTCAGGTTGCCAATTGATTAGAAGTTTACCTGATTATAAGAGATGTCCAACATTTACAAACAAGGAAATTCCTCCTTCTTAATCAGCACATCTTTAATCTAATTATCCTACATACTTAGCACTACTAGCTCCTTGAGGTTCGTTATTTGATCGAAGTTTACCCGGTTTTCGCTTAGATCGAGATCGATTAAATTGTTAAAGAATTTGAGATCCTCGTTGACAATCTCATGTATGTTCTTCCCGCATAAGTTTAGCTTGATAACCTCATGTGGAAACTCACATTTGCTTACTTTCATAAGGTAGAAGCCATCCATTTTAATGGGACGCTTCTGGCGGTGGTAAGCTTCTAAGACGAGGTGATCGTAGTTCTTTATTATGAATGGATTCTTTGTATTGAGCCTTTTCTTCTTCCCTCTTCTCGGTTTTTTAAGTTTCATTAACTATGTTTTGCACTTGAACTCAACCTTATTGCTTATTTTTTGTGCTTGTGCAATTCTATCCTGCTTTGTTGACATTTTAAAAAGTAAAGAAGTTTTATATTTAATTTTTGAATTGATAAAATTTAACAATTTTAATTACAAGAGCTTCATTTATTATTGCCGTAAAATTGGTCCTCACAAACAATGAGCTGGTAAATATTTGTCAGAAACTTTTGATTTTTAGCACCGATTAGACTATAAATATCCTCTTTGCTATCTGATTCCCCATCTAATTCCTTTAATCTTATGAGTGTTTAGTAAAGTGTTTTACTTGAATGTGTTTGTAAGTTTTGAGAAATGGTTCTGCCCCAATTTATTTTTCAAGAAAGAATCTTAAAGCTTCTATTCGATATGAAAGAGTATCACTTTCACTAGTTCCAGGTATATTTGCTAGAATATTTATCAAATGTCTAAGAAATTTAGTTGAAAATAGTGTAGGATTACTTTTCTTGAAGTCTTTAGTCTTCTGGCTCCTCAAAATCCTCATCCTTCATACTTTCATCTCGAGTTTTCAGCTGTTTTATAAGAACTTTTAGTTTTTACTTTTCTTCTGAAGTTCCTACGTCTATTGGTTTTTAATTCTTAACAATTCGATTGACTTTGTAAGATTGATAGTTCTCTTTGTTTTTCTTACAGAGTTTGTGTTTGAGATCTTGTTTCTATTCCTCAAAGTTTGAATTTACCTTCTTTTTAAATCTTCTATGAAATTACAAGTGGACTAATTCGACTACTTTGGTTTATTAGTTTCATATTTCTCCTTCATATAAGTGCTTCGATTGCTTTTAACTATCTATTTTAACTCTCGTTACGATTTTCTCTTGACTTTCACTTCATTACCCTACTTACTGTTTTTGCTAATCTTTTTTACTAATGTGTCACTTAGTTCAAGCTATTCTTTCTTCTTCCTAAGGAGAATTTGAATTCTGGGAGCTAAAAACGGCTTTTCAAGAATTCTCTTGATTGATGGACGAGATTTGCAGTCTTTATTAAGAATTTCTTTTACTAATTAGCGAAGACCTTTTGAGTAGTGGTTAGAAATTGCAGGATACTGCCCTCTTAAGATCTTAACTATCAATCCTTTCATACTCGAAGCATCAAAAGCGTGTCTCAATGTTGTCATTTCATACAAAATGCATCCCAAACTCCAGATATCAGATTTCTAATTATAAGGTTTTTCCTAGCAAATTTCGGGTGAGAGATAATAGGGTGTTCCTATTGCTGTATTAGCACAGTCTTGTGTATGTTATAAAACCCTTGCAATTCCAAAATCACCGATTTTAACATCACCTTGTTTAGTCAAGAAGATGTTTTATGTCTTCAGATCTCTATGGAGTATTTTCCGATCATGGATGTACTTCAAGGCCAGAGAAATTTGTACAAATTATTTGCAAATTTGATCCTCACTAAATCCGCGTCTAAGCTTTTTTTGTTTTGCTATGCTTTGGTAGAGGTCTCCTCCATCTGCATAATCCATTACAATGCAAAGATATCGGCTGATAAATGAAAAAAGATGTGATTAGGTGTTACTTTCTGTCCATGAATGATTCTCTGTATGTGATGATATATGGATGTCTCAGCTTTCTCAACAGATGAATTTCATTCAACGTGTCTAGTTTTTACTTGCGATCCATCTTTGAAACATCAATTATCTTGAAATTTGTGCTTAATAATTAGTCAATTACCTTCATAACATATAATTCTCCATCCTTTTAGGACTGAACCAGAACAGCGAACCCAAAACTCCCCTTACCGATCACTTTGATCCTTCTGTAATTTTCCATTTTATTTTAAAATTTAAAGTATTAACGATATTTGATAGTTTGCCAAGTTTCAATATAATGTAATTCTTTAAATTAAACATAAAATTTATAAATTGATCACGAAGGAAAAGATATCACTCAGTCAAATACACAGCCATCTTGGCCTCCTTCTTTATCGTCTTGATTATCTCCTTCTTTATTGTTATCTTCCTTATTGTTATTAATTTCTGGCTGCTCTTCTGGTTGTTCTTCTGGTTTTTAAACACCTTAACCTTCTTCCTCAATTCCTTTTTCTTTATCCTCTTCTAAATCATTCTATTACTAATTTTATTCCTCTTCTATTTTTTCCTCTTATGGCTTCTCTTGCTGGGGTGCTGGTTGTTCAGGCTATGCAGGCTATGCTGGCTAAACTGGCTGGACTAATTGTGCTGGCTATGGTGGCAATACTTACTATTATTCCTAACCTTAATGTTATGATTCAAATTCATAATCGTTTATCTACTCAGTAAGAAGGAAGTTCGCTGCATTTTCTTTATTTTTCTCACATGCTATATAAGCTTGGGCACATTACATCTTTGAGAAGCCCAAGTTCATCAAAGTTTTGATATCTTCCATCTCCTGAGGGCTTAGCTGGAGCTAAATTCCTCTTCTTTACTAGGGAATCTGTCTCCCTGGTTATCCTTGACCAGAATGACCAATTAGTTAAGCAAAAGCTTGTGGGTTTTATGTTATCAGCTCAAAAAGCTCAGGCTAGGTTTGACGAAGCTGGATAATTATTTACTGTAAGAGTTAAGGATCGTTTTAAGCAGCAAGTCTCAGCTGCTGGAAAATTGGTCTCTAGGCTAAAGCATTTAATTGATTATCCGACTCTGAAGGCTAAGCTTCCTAAACAGGTTATTATAATCCACCTCCTTAACCACCTGGCATAGGAAATCCTCCACCACCATTCTGCCCCGGCTAAGGAAATCCTCCTTCCTAATTCCCTCCTGGCATAGGAAATCCTCCTCCCTAATTCCCTCCTGGAATAGGAAATCCACCTCCCTGCTGTTGTGGAAGAAACTAGTGTTAGTGCTGCTGTGGCCTTGGTTGTTGCTATGCAGGTATGCCCTATTTGGAAATCATTCATGCAAAATTGATAAAGATACATTAAGGAGGTACTCGACTGCCCTTGGTCTATTATTAAACGCCGCTTTTAGGCACTTTTTCACTTACTCTTCTCCAAATCCCATCGACATTAACTCGACTACTGCCTCATTAAGCTTCTAACCCTGGACAAGATCATCATTTTTGGCCTTCACCGGTGAACCCTCTTTCTGCTCCTTTGGCTTTTCTTCTGCAATTTTTTCCTTGTCTACCTCTTTTTCCTTTGGTTTCCTTAACAAAATCATCCAAATTCATAAAAATTACTCCTCTTCGATTGTGACTTTTTTCTCATCGGGTTTCTTTATTGGAACCACTTTCTTATATTTTCGCTAAGATAGGTAAGAGAAGCTTTTTATAAGTACCTTTGCACACATAACAACCATGAATTCACCCTCTTTGAACTCCAAATCGCCAAGTGTTTTTGCTCCGTCGTCCTGCTTTTTCCCCTTGTAAATCACTTTCTGATCATCGATTGCAAGCTGTTTTGTCTCGAATATCTTTTGCTTAACTTCTTATATCTGTTGATTTACAGAAAAATAGATAGATAGTTACTGTTGTGGCTTCTGTCACTTCAAACGCAAATGCCTTGCCCTTGATCGTTTTGATTATAATCTTCATATGAATTCCGCTTTCAAAATATTCAATATTTAAAATTATAAAAGAATGCAATTGTAAAATACATTAAATTTGTATTAACTTTAAAATAAATTCCTACGCTATCATTCATCTTTTCAGCTTTCGCGTGTGTACTTTTCTGTCCTGATAAAGAACTTCGACCAGAACTCTCTTGAAACATTCATACACTTGAGTAAATATATCTTGGAAATTACTATTAAACACTTAGGAAATACTCTTCGATAGGTTTTTATACACATCTAAAGTTTGATATGATTCTCACACATCTTGAGATAGTTCTATCTGTTTTTCCTTGATGACCAGGGGTTTGCATGCCTTGACAGAAAGTACTTTGCTATATCAAGATTTTGGTTTGCAATAGCTGCACTAAGACAACTTCTTCCAAGCTTATTATGGATAAGATTAATTAGGGAAAATAAGTTACAATATCTTTTTGTTTTACGTCAGCTCCAAATTTAATGAGAAGTTAGACCATCTTGAAATCGTTTCGCTTGGTTGCCCAGATTAGGGCTGTTTAGTGGATCTGAAAGTAGTGATAATGGAGTGGAAATATTTACACTATCAAAGTCATAAACAAGAAACTGATTGGGCTTCTCCATCAAAAGAATTTCAACCTCATTGTACTCAGAAAACTTAACCAACTTAAGTAGCAGCTTAGTTCCAGCATGCTCATAGGGTACCTTTGCAAACACATTATAACTTAGTACCTACACAAAGGTTATCTTCCTCAAGAAATTTTACATCATCAAAAGTAATTTCTAGCCTTTATAATCTTCTACCCAATTTTTTCAGGTTCTTTCGGATGACTTTCATTCTCTCCTTCTTAATTTTAAACGCTTACTGCTGTTTTATTGTTTGATTTCTCTTCAGAATCCTTAGTTGCTGCTTAAGCCTTGTCTGTTAATGTTCTTTCACCTTCATAATCTTGGTACTCATAGTTTGATCAACATGCTGTAGAATATTTAGTCTTGCAATCATATTTTCGTTAAGTTTCATTAGCCTAAATGAGCTTGTAAACTTTGGTTTAGATTCCTGGTTCTTTGTGAAGTCAATTCGTTAAAAGGTTTCTTAGTCTTCTTTTTGCTAGTCACTAAGGAGCCCTTTTAAGAATTTTTATTGAGCGATAAAAGCCGTGTATTGAATATTTGAAATTCTTTTGTTAGGAGGACCATCCCATATCATCTGGTTATGCCTGCCCAATATGTTCTTGATAAAGATATAGCTGCTCCTATAGTCCTACCGCACATATGCAGCCTACATTTTGTTATACAGCTTTTCAAGCGCTTGATCGGTTTTTTGCTCTGCTGACAGGATAATTTTGTTGGGATCTAAAATGAATTTTTCACTTAGAAGACGTTTTGTCTCTGGTAGCTCAAAGTAATCATGGAGGAAATTTCGTTCTTTTCTTCTAGTTTCTTAGAAATCTTTGTCTCAGTATTTCTCTCTCCTTTATAAAGGACTTGTATACTCGAATATCGATTATGGTGGTTTGAGCTTAAAACTCTTCTTCTTGGATATAGTAAAATCGAATAGTTTCTTTAGTTTTCTTTGTGTTTTTGGTGTCTTGGAGAATTTATGTTTCTTTCTTATGATTCTATGAGTATGACAAGTCTTTTGAAATCGAACGCTTTTCTAAATAGAATTATTAAACTCGGACTCTCTCAGCTCTCTAACTTTGCTTCACATTTCTGGTCTAAAGTTAATCTTTTTAGACCCATGAGTGAAAACTCTTTTCAAAAGACTCACAGTGTTTCGTCCTGGCACCTTTTATTAACCGATATTCGAAATTAAAAGATTGTTCTTATTTCTTTTGAAAGTCCGATCTTTGAAGATTTTGCTAAATTCAAGTTGCTTTTGTGTTGAGTTAAATTTTTAGCTTTAAAACAGCTTTGGAATAAGGTTGTATTTTGTTACAGTATTCATAGTGTTGAGGGTTTTCCGTTAAAAGCCTGTCGTGTATTAAGGGAAAATCTTTCTCTTTGTCCGTTTTGTACGAAAGAACCTTTGATAAGAAGCGAATTTGTTTTTATTGACAGTGGTATTTTTCCGACAGAAGGAATTTAGCGTCGACATGAAGTTCCTTTGTCCTGTGTTTTGAACAGCTAACAGCTATTTAAGTTTCATTAAAAAATTTATTTTCTAATTTAATAATATTTTAATGTTTAAAATTAAAAATAATTAAATAAAAATTCATAATTTGAAATTAATCCATCTCATTTTTCAATGTCTTCAGTCTCCTCTTCCTCTGGAAATTCCATGTTTGCGACATTTCGTACATCCTTCATTTCGACTTCAAGTTTTTCTTCAGTATCATTGAGCTTTCTTCTTTAATAAAACACAAACAAAACCACTAAGATCAAAACAACTACAACTACACCAAACCAAATATAAATCGAATTCGTATTCTTCTTTATTGTTTATTCAGCTTCAAAGGGTTTTTGAACCTCAATAAGATTATAGAACACTTTTTTCTAAATGATGCTATCCGTGTCATTATACATCTCCATTATCATGCAGAAAAACTTATTACTCTTCATCAAGCTATCCTAAACAATATTATAAATGAAAAAAAGTTAATTTTACATCGACTTTTATTTTCATTTTCCCTCCTGAAAGTACTTAACCTTGAGGTTTAACATTACTCTTTGTTAGAATTTTATTGTAAACGCCATAATCTCGTTTGGGACCAAACACTTGCTAGGTGTATTAGCATTTACTCTACATTTGAGTTAGCTCCGGGATATCGGAACATACTACTTCAGTTTAAATCCATTTGTATTTGTCTTTATCAGCAGATGTTGATGTAGCTTTTTCCCAATTTAGTTCTAAATAACTATTATTGTAATTCCAGTCTATTTAGCCAGAATTTCCAGGGATGATCATATTTGCTAAAGCAAGCGCTTCATTGTTGAAGTAGTTTAGTTAAAGTTGGTAGAATGCAGTTTTGTTTGAAACTTGTTTTGAGAATCCCTGAATTCCTTGAATAGCTATATAATATGTGCCCGAAGTTGGAATCATGATTTTCTTATGTAGCTCTTATTTAGAAAAGGGTTAAACTTGTTGAGACTAGTTGAAATTCTTTTCAAAAAGGACTTTTTTATCTTAAGTAGTGAAGAGGATAATCTCGCCCAAGCACGATGTTATTTCTGCATCTAAAGCACCTGGCTGAAGTACATTGACCTTATAAAGACGATAATCACCTTCCAGAACCCTTCCATTCACTCGATGCCCAGTCGTTATCTCTCTTAAATAATTAGTGCTTCTTGCCAATGTAAACTCCATAGTTTTCTGTTTGTCCTAATTTGTAATGATTATCAAATATACACCAATCTTTGGTTTTAACTCATAAAAACGTATATCTCTTTCGTCATATCTATTGAAGTCATTGTAGTGAGTGAAGGCATTATCAGTAAGATTTCCCTAGGAGACTTAGTCGGCAAAGAGAATTCTAGTATCCATATTCGTTAGATCATTGAAGCCTAGGTTTTTGTTCATTTCAATTGTCAATACAAGATTATCAGACTTTTCCTTCTAATAAATCAGATATCTGGCAGTCTAATGGCTATCCAGCTTTAAAATTGCAGGATTCTCTGTCTGTAGAATATTAAAATCCTCTTGTGGCTTTTCAATAAACAGCTAAAACTATGTATAAGCATGTGCCTAAACAACTATGAAAAGCTCTGCTTAGTATCCATATTCGGCATCTTCGAGTTTTGAGGGAAACTCATCAGCTTTAATCTTGATTTCCTTAACTAGAGCTTTGGATTCAATTAGCATTTGGAAGGGGAAGGTTGCAATGCTAAGATCCATTTTTCCCTCCTCCCAGTTCTTTGGTCTTATAAAACTTGCAAAAAGTGATATATTTCCATAAGACAGTGATACCAAAACATCAGTATTTCTCTTTAATGTAAATGATATGTAACACCTCCCAATTTAATCCTTATTGAGGTAATCCATAAGTGGTTAACCCTATCTGAGATAAATTGGCTGCCAAGAATACTTGGCTAGGATGTTAAATTTCGATGTGATGTTCACTGCTTGAACGCCTGCAATATAGGAGGAATTTGCCTTTACAAGTGGATCACTGGCTCTAATTGGGATCCTCGATTGGAACTGCTATTTTGAAAAACTCCAAGTATTTTTGCTTTCAGTCGGTAAATAAGCTCCAAAAAAGTCAGTTTTCAGGAATTGAGAAACGTATATATCCACCATACCAAATTCTTCATTTATGAAGAAATCAAAATCTTGGATTGTAGGCACAAAATCATCAAGTACTTCATCATAATTCCAGTCCTGCATTGGGGTAAATAAGAAGTAAATCCATTCGCTAGCCTCAGCTATTACCCTCTGTGGCTTTCCTGCTTCCAACTCGAACACTTTTTTTGTTAGACAAGTAGCGATCAAAGTGAAAGTAGCTTTGTCTGACCCTGATTAGATTAAGATTGTGAAATCGCCTGCGATTGTTCCAGATGGAAATTTATCAGGAAATGCACTGAAGGAGATAATTTGCATTTTCTCACCGTATGGTGTAATGATGAAGTCAAAATCATCCCAGGTTGGAATTCCTCTTCCTATTTTAACCAAACCAACTATATCAGCATCATCCTTGGTATTCAGCACAATCATCAAGTCGTTTTTACCTTTTGGCACAGTAAATACAAATAGCTTATCAGAATCTTTTCTTATGTAAACTGTCCTAGGCTTACCATCCTTCAACTTCACTTCTGTTTGCGTTATGACAATCTCTGAAAGAGGATGTAGGAAATAACTATCATCAGCATCTATGTTCATTAGAGTTATCAGCAAAGCACATCTAAATGTATAATCAGTGCCAAAGCAAGTGTCGTTTACATCTTTAAAAGGAATTGAAAGGCTATAATCACCAAAGTAGGTATTCATCATTGTGTAGTTGTAATTGGTCTTGGTAGGCCATGTCCAATTTGCTGGTTCTCCACCTTTAATAGTCTAAATAGAAAGAAATCCCTCGATGTAATCATCAGAATATCCAATAATCTCAATATCTTTTCCATTTAACCATGGGTAGTAGTAAATATATCGGTTTTCATTCATATTAGGTTCTAAGATTGAGCTTGTGATCCCTCCTCTTACCTTAATATAAGCTTGCCATTCATAGTTTTGAAGATAACCAGAGACAGCTTATGTAGTGTTGACATTATTATTATCAATAGAAATGTATATCGTACAAACGCCATTTGAATTGATTGTGTCAAAGAAATCCCATGTGTAGCAACTATCACTATACTCATCTCTCTGTATTACTATTGTATTATCACTTTAACTGCCTTTTTTGCCATATCTATCCTCAGATGGATAAGGGTTACTCCGATTCCATGAGACATATATAGTAGGATAACCTTCAGGCTAGTCACTTGATTGAATTATTGTTACATTTGCTATTGCGTAGTCTACTCTTAGTCTGTAATAAGCATATTAATTCTTTTCTATCTCATAATATTGACCAGTGTTAGTGCTAAGGTATAATCTTTTACTTCCAATTGTGTAGAGGAAATCGAAATTATAACCAGTTGTGGAGTTGAATTAATTTTGTCCAAACATTTCTTGAAGTTAAACAGCACAGTAATAAATCCCCTTTCTGACGAATTTTGAATCTGTTGATCTTATTGTATAATCATTACTCCAAGATTTCCACTTTGGTTTAATCCATAAATTTGTTAGATCATTGTCGCACCTCATTTAGTACTTTCCATTCTTTGGATTAATGATTAAGAAAATGTCTCCCTTGAATTCTTACTCTAAGTCAAGATTAAATTAAAACAAGCCAACTTCATTTTCGTTTCTAATCGTGTAACTCTAAGCTGTACCTTCATGTAGCTTGATGGTTGTGTTTTGAATTTATCCATTCTTATCTTTATAGGTGACTAAAGCGCGAATTTAATAGTAAGATGCATCATAACCTTAGACTGCTATATAATATGTTCCATTTAGCTAAATATCAGGTTTGTCATCTTTACTATAGATGATTGGCTCTTCATACCAGGAAACTTTATCATAAGTTGATGAATCTTGGCCTGTTGGATAAGTATTATTTCTGCTACAGTATACTGTAATATCCCCTGTGATCAATGTTATCTAAAATTTAACTGAATACAGAGTTCCAGTTCCATCCTGAGAATCTAAAAATGTAGTAAACTTGTAGTATTGATACTCTTCTTCGCCTATAAAGGATTTTTCAGCTTCATTCTCTTTCAAGAATGTGATTGTCTGATCTTTCATTACTGATACAATATACTCAGATTGCTTTTTAGATTACCCATATACATAAACACGGTACTAACAACTAGTAAACCACCCAAAATCTTCGAAACCGCCCATTCCAACTCCGCCTAGATCATCTAAGCCTTAATCATTTCCACATATTTTAGGATCATATTCGGTTTTAATTATGTCATCTTAATCTGCTGCTAAGGACCACCAGATTCTGTCACCATTAGCATTAGTTGTGTTAAATCCACTTTTACTACATTTTACACAAGTATTGCATCCACACTTTGTGTCAGCAGGTGGGGAGCAGGCTAGTCCTTCCCAATATTTGTTGTTCCATAAGAAGCAGCCATCTTTTGTGTAATAGGATTAAATCTAACTTGTTGTTAAATTGCATTTTTCCTACCTTGTCTGGTTACACAGAATGATAAACAGATCTGGATTGCCCTTTAGAGCTTAGACACCAAATTTAACATTCCTTTTCTTAGACCCCCATACCTCATACGAATAGGATTAGACTTCTCCCTGGGCAACATCACCTGCTCTTTTGAGGCCTTCATAAAGCCATAGTCCTTAAGTGTTGGTGAAATAGGTCTGTATACTAAATGTTGTTTAAGCATCGCCAACAGTTATAAAAAGCTCATTATTGGTAGGGTTTTTACTAGCATACTACTAAGGAGTAATAGTTATCAGCTCTTCACCTTACCAGTCTTCAAAAATAAAATCTGACTTTGAAAGCATCATAGGCATCTTATCAACATTGATATAAATTGAAGGCTAACCATGGAAAGGCTGAACATCAATGATTAAATCCTATGTGATGCCAAATCCCCCCAGAGCATCTGTGTAGTTAAGAATTACAGTAGTTGGATTTGTGTAAGTGGAAGCATCTTTGATCAAATCCCCAATTTGAATCATCCTGAAATTTTCATAGGCTATGCTCGATATTTTGAATATCGAGCCTTAGGGAGAATTCAGCTAACATTTTAATGTACAGTTTGTGCACCAGGATAAATCACCTTTCTTGATAACAAAGCTTTTTCCAAGATCCCAATTTGTTTCACCTTCAATAAGTCCTCCTAAAGAGTTAGTTAAAGTTACGAAGTAATTTCCAGTGAGGTCGTAATAGTTTCGGAGATCGAAGTTGATGAGGATTTCTTTGATTTTGTCATTTAGCTTTGGAATGTAGAAGTCAAAAGTAGCAACATTGTTATTTTTTGTCGTGAAATAAGTAAGCTTATCTCCAAGCGTTAGTTGCATCTACTTAGCAAATTATACCCTAAAGCTCCCAGCACATTTCTCAATGCATGTAATATCAAAATAAATTGACTAATTTACTCCAAAATTTGATATTGTATCCTTCTCTAAGACACAAAGCTCGGCACCCCAACTATTACAAGAAACAGTATTGTTATCACTTTCCCATATGTTGGTATCAGGTTCTGTATTTGGCTTTTTCGATATATAAACATCAATATCGCTTCTGTAGTCTACTCCTTCAACATAAACCGTGAAATCTTTTGCATTTGTTATGTTTGCCGGAAGAGTATACTAGTATCTGAGAATCTGTCCTGCTGTTAAAGAAATATTAAAGACCTGATTCTCAGGTACTTCCACAAACGAAGGTGGTATTGGATCTAATTAATTTTGTGAAAACGTTATAAGAATAGCAAGCAAAATGATTTTGAGACTCATGAATAAAATTTTCTAAAGAAATTTATAAAATTTAAAGATTTTGTAATTTCAAGATTATTAAAGTTAAATAAA
>Ga0066834_10000801_pt1 | contig 14879 bp, 10 predicted proteins | sample ETNtaG_30_FD_66729 | JGI IMG/M metagenome (GOLD analysis project Ga0066834, IMG submission 66729) | Marine microbial and viral communities from oxygen minimum zone, Eastern Pacific Ocean - ETNP201306PF43B | ecosystem: Environmental > Aquatic > Marine > Oceanic | place: Pacific Ocean: Eastern... | reverse complement strand
ACCTTGCGCCCCAGTGCATACTCTTCCTCACTGATCTCACGTCCCAGTTCAATGACCCACTTATTGATAGCGAGATAACCCTTCTCAACACCACTTGTCCGGGTTCGCCAGTTTTTCCCTGCAGCAATGATCTGGACACTGCTGGTGATGCTTCCGGATATTTGGGCAACATATTGTGCCTCTTCCCGTATTCCATCAACATCACGCTGGGTGAGGGACTGCTTCGATTCCCCTCCCATGCTGGCACCACGGGAGAAGCCTGAGCCCGGCAGGACCATGATCAGGTTTGACCCCATACGGTCAATCATTTCAGTGATCCGAGCTTCAGCACCTGCACCGATAGCAGCCATGGCGATGACTGAGCCGCAACCGATCACAATCCCCAGTGTGGTCAAAATACTGCGCAGTGGATTTGCCTTTAAGGCCGTGGCAGCGGTGGCGATCAGGTCTCGACTTTTCATTATTGGCTCGAGAGGGCGGAATCTGTTATCAATTGGCCATCCCTGAACTCCAGACGTCTTCGGGCATAGGCCGCGACTTCAGCTTCATGGGTAATCAGAATCACGGTTACTTCACCTTTGTTCAGTTCACGCAGCAGGGACATGATCTCTTCCCCGGTATGGGTATCCAGGGCACCGGTTGGCTCATCGGCGAGGAGGAGTTTTGGTTGGGTGACCATCGCCCGAGCGATCGCCACCCGCTGTTGCTGGCCACCGGAAAGCTGGGTAGGCAGATGGTGGCCACGACCCTTCAGCCCCACCTTCTCAAGTGCCTCAGAGGCTCTCTTTTGACGCTCCCGTTTGGGGGTTCCCGAATAGATCAGCGGCAGTTCGGTATTTCTCAGCGCAGTCAACCTGGAGAGGAGGTGAAAAGACTGAAAGACAAAGCCGATGGTGGAATTGCGTATTTGAGCGAGTCGATCACTGCTGAGGGCATCGACGGCATCTCCGTTAATCTGATACACGCCCGCTGTTGACCGGTCCATACATCCAATAATGTTCATCAGCGTCGATTTTCCGGAGCCCGAAGGGCCTACAATAGCGACAAACTCACCAGACTCGATAGTGAGAGAGATGTTGTGCAACGCCTTGATGGTCTCAGCGCCTGTCCGGTAGTAGCGACAGAGACCCTCAAGCTTAATCTGAGGTATAGCGTTGGAGTTCACTTAGCTGAACCCCTGGCAATCCCGATGATCACTACATCACCTTCACCCAGTGGGCCTGAGATGAGCTCTGCCCATTTGGATGTGGTCAGCCCTACCCTCACGGTGTGGGACTTTGGACCTCCTGCAGGGTCCAGGGTCCAGAGTGTGGCTTGACGTTCAACCTCCTTCTCACTGCGCTGTTTCTGGAAGAGGGCCACCTGTTCCGGGGTCAGGATACTCATAATCGTCCGATTACGAAGCTTGCTGATGGCGCGCTCCAACGACTCGCCCTCAAGGACTGATTTTCTCAGCTCTTGTATTTCGGGATTGATGCCCCTCATGGCAGCACGCAGTTGAGAACGCTGGCTGGAGTCGAGGTTGATTCCCTGGATCATCTGGCCAAAGGCGCCGCCCCTGCCACCCCCCCCTTCACCCCCTCCACCTCTGGATGGGGGCTGGGAACCAGAGGTTTCGGCCGGGGTGCTGTTAGGACTGTCCTCTGCTGTGGGTTTACTCTTCTCCTGTTTTGGTTTGAATTTGAGGGCAGAAGCGGAGACACGAAGAACAGCTGACCTTGAGTCAGTGATGATTTCAGCACTGGCCGTCATTCCGGGAAGGAGCGTCTGGTCACTGTTATCAACTTTGGCGATCACCTTATAGGTGACAACGGATTGAACCACCTCTGGGTTTAGCCGTTTTTGGGTGATTTCACCTTGGAAAGAGCGACCAGGGTAGGCATCAACGGTAAAACGGACCCTCTGCCCGGTTGTAATACGACCAATATCGGACTCATCAATATCCATCTCCAGTTGCATGGAGCTGAGATTCTCTGCAATCAAAAACATCTCGCTCGCTTTCTGTCCTCCGGAGACAACGTCTCCCTTGTAGATCATTCGGTTGAGGATGACCCCTTGAATGGGAGCAGTAATCTCAGTATGTGCCAGATTGTATTCTTGTTCAGCAAGTTGGGCCTTGCTCAGTTGCTCGCGGGAGAGGGAGGCCGATACTTCTTCATTGAGTTGATCGATCCGGGCAGATTTGGCTTCTACTGTCGTCGAGGCCACCCTGTGTTTTACTTCAGCGGCTTTGACCTCGGCATCGGCGTCATCGAGGGCCGCCTTGGCCTTATCGACCTCAGCCTGGGCAAGCACACCCGCTTTCAGTAGTTGTGTTGCCCGTTTATATGTTGTTTCCGCAACACTCCATCTCCGTTTAGCGTTTGCCCTGGTATGGTTGGCTCCAGCAAGAGAGGCTTCTGCATTGCGCAAATCAGAGTGTGCACTGGAGACAGCGGCACGACGAGCAGCCACATCAGAAGCAGACGCCTTGGTCTGATATCTCGCCTGTTGAATGCGAAGCCTGAATTCATCCTGTCTAAGCTGTGCAATGGGCTGCTTGGGTTCAACCCGTTGATTAAAATCGACAAAGACTTCCGCCACTTCCCCACTGACTTGTGGGATTACGGTTACCGTGCTGACGGGATTGATGGCACCGGTGACGGCAATCATTTTACTCAGATCCCCCCTGTCGATGGGGGCAGTCCTGTAGGTGGTACTGGTTGAGGTTTTGTTTCCAAGGTAGTCATCAAGAAGACCTTGCTCCCAGGCCCAGTAACCACCACCAGCAAGGGGTGCAACAATAAAAATCAGAAAAAGGAAAAGTCTTTTCATTTGTACCCTCTTGATATCGATTGGTTTTGAGTTGTAGCAGGAAGCGTGATGACGATAGAGAGCCCACCCTCTTCAAGGTTGAAGGCCCTGATCGTACCATGGTGCCGCCGAATCGCTCTGTCGGCGATGGTCAGACCGAGGCCAAATCCTCTCTCATCACTTTTTTGAGCAGGGTCGTCCCGGAAACGGTCCTGATTGGTTATCCGAGAGAAGGGTTCGAAAATGGTCTTAAGCTTTGACTCATCGATTCCCGGGCCTTGGTCAGAGACTGAAACCGTAATGGTGGAGTCACTTTTGGCAAGGGTGACACTCACTACAGATTTGGGCGGAGTGTACTTCACCGCATTGCCGATCACATTTTCAAACGCACGCCGGAGAAGTTCCGCATCTCCCGATAGTTGCGAATCAGCCCTGAGTTCAAGCCTCACCTCTTTCTCCTCCTGAGTGGCCTGGAAGTTGAGGCTCTCGATAATATCCTCAAGCAGTGACCCGATATCGACCTGTGTTCTGCTCTCGGTAGAGAGATCGCCTTCAAGGCGTGAGAGGGTGAGGAATTGACCGACAAGCTCATTCAGCCGGTTCGACTCAAGATATATCCTCTTAAGGAGTGATTCGGTTCGTTCCGGTTTTTGCCTGACCAACTCAATGGCAAGTTGCAGGCGGGCCAGTGGTGAGCGCAACTCATGAGAGACATCGCTCAGAAGTTGTTTCTGGGCATTTATCACCCCCTGGAGGTGTTCGGCCATATGGTCAAAGTCACGACCAAGATCGGAAATTTCACCTTTTCGATTACCGATCTGGTTCATCACCCTTGTCGACAATACCCCTGATGCCAGTTTATTTGTGGCCTCACGGAGATGGCGGATAGGTCGACTCATATACCAGGCAAGAATCAGGCTGAAGAGCAGGGTAGCACCGACCATAGACAGCCCCAGAATGCTATTAAGAAAACGGGGCCAGAAGCGCCAGAGGGTAGGGGGGTTGACCTGGGATGGGGCGCGTGGGGCAAGAAAAACAATATAGGGTTCCCCCTCCGGAGTGCGCACCTTTCTGGCCCATGGAGCCGAGCCTTTGGGCCTATTGGTTGAATTTCGAGCACGTTGAAGAGCCCCTTTGGGAATAGGGCGGTTGAGTAGTTCTTTTCCCAGGCTGTCGATCACCAGAATTGGTCTGCTCTCTTTGTCTTGTTCATCGAGTATGGATTTGGCCGCTTCAATTCCACTAAAATGAAGAGCGTGGAAGAGAGCGTCCATCATTGCCCGTGGGTTCTGTGCACGGTCGGCAAGTTGGACAAGTCTTTTCTCCTGCTGTTGTTCAGCAATTAGCCCCACTACTCCACTGGTCAGTGCCAGGGTCAGCCATAGCCCTAAAAATATTTTCCAGAAGAGTCGTCCCATGGTTCCTCTCTATTAACTCCTGATCAGCTGATAACCCTGACCACGAACTGTTTTAATCGTCTGTTTGTCGTCGTCGGGGGTGTTCAGCTTTCGTCTGAGGTTGCTGATATGGACATCGATACTGCGATCGAAGGGGCCTGAGGGTCTCCCTAACCCTTGTTCTGAGAGCATCTCTTTTGAGACGACTCGACCGGAGTGGCGAACCAGAATTTCAAGCAGGGTAAACTCAGTACTGGTGAGAACGAGAAGTTGATCAACGAGTCGCGCTTCACGAGTCCCGATATCAATCGTCAGTGATCCCTCCTTTAGTGTGCTGGGATCATCGACGTCTGTTTTTGGGGAGGCTCTGCGAAGAATGGCCCTTAATCGAGCTGCGAGTTCCTTAGGGTTGAAGGGTTTTGGGAGATAGTCATCCGCACCAATCTCAAGCCCGATAATTCGGTCGATATCATCCCCTTTCGCTGTCAACATTAAAATCGGAAGGGATGATTTTTGGCGTATTCGTTTTAGCGTCTCAAGTCCATCAGGCTCAGGCATCATTACGTCCAGGACCAAGGCATCAAAATGACCTGATAGTGCAAGAGTCAGCCCCCTGTTTCCATCATGAGCCGCCCCGGTAGTAAAGCCTTCTCCACTGAGAAAATCACTCAGCATGTCACAAAGCTCAACATCATCATCAATGAGTAGGATTTTAGCCATGAAGTTATTTTGACATAGTTATTATCAAATTCACTTCTCTTCTAAAAACTTTACATAACTTTACCTGTAAAGGCTGATATTTACATGTTATAGGAGCAGAATATACCTAAACCGGAATTGCCCAGTCGATGATTTAAATCAAGGAGTCTGAAATGAAAAACAGAGTATCGAAATTAAGTAGCACCATTATTGTTTTCACTGCTGTTACCGCACTTGGCGGAGTGAGTGTTGCCAATGCCGAGGGTTGTCAGGGGTCAGGTTCACATCAGATGCATAAAGGTTCTTCTGGCACCATGACACACCAGGGCAAAGGGATGAAGTCTGGTGGAAAGCAGAAGATGTCGCGCCAGATGATGCAGCAGGGCAAGGGGATGAAAGGGGGTCGCCGTGGCGACATGCTTGGAAATGAGCGTGGCATCAAGCGGATGATGGAAACCCTTGATGTTACGGACACACAGCGTGATTCGATCTGGAAGATTATCGATGATCGACGAAGTGCGCAACGTAAATTGGCTTCAGATATACAGAGTCAACACAAAGCGCTGCGAGAGCTGAATACGTCATCAAATTCTGACCTGGGCAAGGTGAAAGAGATTGCAAGCACGCTCTCCTCACTAATCGAAGAGCAGATTGTAGAGAGTGCAAATATCATGATTCTGGTTCACAATGTTCTTACCGACGAACAGAAAAAGAAGATGGAAGAGCAGAAGCAGACAAGAGGCAAACAATATCAATCTTGTTCAAAATGAGCATTTGGTGGCAGCCCTCAGAAAAAAGATACCCAAAAAACAACAATTAAATTCAGCCTGTTTTGTTGGAAATCGTTCCGGTTCGAAAGAGCCGGATTTTTTTTGAACCCAATAAAGACAAAGAAGTTGTAAGTGGATGCGTCATCTCTTGAAGCATATTGAAATAGGGCGGTGTCTATAATAGGCACTACCTAGCATCTCTCAGCAGAGTATAGGATCAAACCAAAAATAAAGAGAAGATGTAAACATGATTTAGATGCGGTGTCGTAGCAACATAATGGGTATGCTTATCTGTGTAATAGGGAGCAGGTTGTAAGATTGCTCGTTAAGAGTTCCATTGATCAAATACAGTTCATCTCTTGACATTTTGTGGTTGATATATATAGTTTCGTTTAACTTTGTTTTAACTGTGTTTTTTCGGTGATTGTTTTTTCAATTTACAGAGTCACTGCGCTAGTAAGCAAGGATAAGGAATAACCATTGCGAACATCTGTTCACCAGCTTAAGAAAGCAGAACCTGTTGTTGCAGTGAGCATATCTCCTTTTATGAAAGTACGCATCGTGCAGCACTGGCTGCCACAAATTTCCACTGTTTCTCGGGTGATTGATGCCGTGAGGCGGTTCTGTACCATGAAGCAGTGGTCATCCCGGCGGCTTGCCGATTTCTGAAGTTCCATTAACCATTCCTGACCTTCACTGGAGAGCAGACCATGGCAGCAAAAAAGAAGGTGACCAAAAAGAAGGCCACCAAACGCAAAGTAGTTAAGAAAAAAGCAGCAAAGAAGAAAGCAACCAAGAAAAAAGCAACCAGGAAAAAGGTTGCAAAGAAAGCTCCTGCACGTAAGAAAGCAACCAAGAAAAAAGCAGCAAAGAAGAAAGCAACCAGGAAGAAAGTAACCAAGAAGAAAGCAACCAAGAAGAAAGCAACCAGGAAGAAAGCAGCAAAGAAAAAGGTAGCCAAAAAGAAGGCGGCCAAGAAAAAAGCAACCAAGAAAAAAGCAACCAGGAAGAAAGCAACCAGGAAGAAAGCAACCAGGAAGAAAGCAGCAAAGAAAAAGGTAGCCAAAAAGAAGGCGGCCAAGAAGAAAGCGACCAGGAAAAAAGCAACCAAAAAGAAGGCGGCCAAGAAGAAAGCAACCAGGAAAAAAGCAACCAAAAAGAAGGCGGCCAAGAAAAAAGCGGCTAAAAAGAGAGTAGCAAGAAAAAGGTAGCCCACTCACTGAGGCAGAAGTGCCAAAGTAGAGCAATTGGATAGAAGTCGATGCCGGCCGTCAAAGGCCGGCTTTTTTTTGTTTCAGACTTGGTTGATAGTGGCCTCTACTGTTTCTCATCCACTCTGGCAGAGGCGTTTAGGGTCATTCAAAAATACCGCTCTTAATCAGATTTGACCTCGATAAGAGTGACCTTCCAGCGCAATTCACCCTGAAGATGAAGTTCTCCAGGGAAGAAAGAGATCGAAAAGTCACGTGCCTGGGCAGGAGGAACCATAAGATGAAGACCCTCATTTTGCTCACTGATTATGGTGCAGTGATCTTGGTTGTCTTCGGGTTTTTTCAGACAGTCTTGAAGCGTGATGGTGACACGTGCCGAAGAGAGCATGGAGGAGGGATCCTGATTTTCGATCCGACCAGTGAGTTGGTAACTGTCAGCATAGCTGGGTTCCAGATTCAAGTTGCTAAGAGTAATGACGGTTGTTTCAACAGAGGATCTAGTGTCTGAAACATCTTCTGTTGCGAAATAAGCGATAACTCCGGCAAGAAGCAGTGCAATGAGAGTTCCGAGGGCAACATTGGGTAGACGATAGGAGACAAATATCAGTGTCACTCCAATAATGGTGAGTAAAATCCAGTGCATAACTCTTTTGTTGGCATCTTCCGGTGATTTAATGAGGTCTTGCCTTCTGCTACCACCTCTGATTTGATCGAATCTCCCCCCTGAATGGGGAAAACCAGCAATACTCAATGATGAGGCCATTGATTTTGCATACAACGGGTTTACTATCTCTTCTCGTCAAGTAGACTCGGTCTCCTGCAGGGATCGGTATAGATCACCCAGAAGGGGATACGCTCTCAATAACGACATTATAGAACATCTTTCGCCATCATAAAAAACGTGGAACCCTAGATAACGTGACAACCCTCAATAAAACGGACGATAGTTTAGAAGCCTCTATCAACGAGGCTGCCATTGATGCTGAGAACAACAAGCCTGCTCCACTTGCTCGGGAGGAGCGAGAAGCGCTGATCACAAGATTCAGGTTTCTCCTTGAACAAGAAAAGGCGGTGCTTGTGGCTCACTATTATGTTGATGATGAACTACAGGAGCTGGCAGATGCTACCGGCGGTTGTGTTGCAGATTCACTTGAAATGGCACGTTTTGGCTTTTCTCATAAAGCATCAACCATTATTGTTGCCGGTGTTCGTTTCATGGGTGAGACGGCTAAAATTCTCAGCCCGGAAAAGCGGATCTTGGTCGTCAGCCAGGAGGCGGAATGCTCTCTGGATCTTGGCTGTCCTGCAAAGGATTTTGGAGATTTTTGCGATCAATACCCTGATCATACCGTTGTGGTCTATGCCAATACCAGTACAGAGGTCAAGGCCAGGGCAGACTGGGTGGTGACGTCCTCAATAGCCCTTGACGTGGTCAAACACCTCAAAGACCAGGGAAAGAAAATTCTCTGGGCACCTGATCGCTATCTCGGTGATTATATTCAGCGAATGACAGGAGCAGAGATGCTGCTCTGGCAGGGACGTTGCATCGTCCACGAGGCTTTTAAGGCGACAGCTCTTGAGTCACTAAAGCGTCAACACCCTGAAGCGGGAATCCTTGTCCATCCGGAATCACCAGCCGCCATCATTGAGATGGCGGATGTCGTAGGCTCTACCAGTCAACTGATAGCGGCGGTCTCTAAACTCAATAATCCGGAATTTATTGTTGCCACAGAGTCGGGAATCTTTCACAAGATGCGTGAGGCAGCACCGGAAAAACGATTTATGCCCGCGCCGACAGCGGGTGAAGGCGCTACGTGTATCAGTTGTGCTGTCTGTCCATGGATGAAATTGAATGGGCTTGCAGGGGTGGTGCACGCTCTGGAGAGTAGTGAAGGCGAGGTTCATATTGATGAGCATGTCCGCCAGCTTGCCCAGATATCGATTCATCGAATGATCGAGTTTGGGCGTAGTCACCCAAAGAAAAGCCACCCTTCATGAGTCGCTATCATGCGGGTGTTAGCCAGGAAGGCAATAATGAAGAACATCGTATTGCCATTCTGATCCTCAATCTGGGCACTCCTGATGGGGCTGAACCTACTGCAATTCGTCGTTTTCTCGCAGAATTTCTTTGGGATCCGAGGGTCGTTGAATCCTCTCGTCCCCTCTGGTGGGTCATTCTGAACGGGATCATTCTTCACCGTCGACCACGACAAAGAGCAAAAGAGTACGCTTCCATGTGGAGTGAAGAGGAGGGCTTTCCTCTCTTGTCAATCACCCGGAAGCAGGCGAAGGGGCTTGGCCGGATTTTGAGTGAACGCTTTGGAGACCGTTTCCGGGTCATCTATGCAATGCGTTACGGGAGTCCTGCAGTTAATATCGAGCTACAGAAACTGGCGAAGCAAGGTTTTCAGCGACTCCTGGTTTTACCGCTCTTTCCCCAATATTCAGCGACCACTACCGCTTCAGCATTTGATGCTGTGGTTAGGGAGCTGGGCCAGTGGCGTCGGATCCCTGAAGTACGTTTCGTCCACGGTTATCATACCCACCCAGATTACCTCGATGTGTTGTCTCAGAGTATCCGAAATCACTGGAGTAAATTTGGTCGTAGTCAGAGGTTGCTTTTCTCATTTCATGGAATACCAACAAGTTATGTCGAGAGCGGAGACCCCTACCCTGTTTATTGCCGGCAGACGGCAGAGCAGGTGGCAAAACGACTGCAGCTCGATGCCAGTGCCTGGGAGGTCGTCTTTCACTCCAGTATTGGACGAAAGCCCTGGACCCAACCCTACACTGACAAGGTACTGGAAGACCTTCCGCATCAGGGTGTTGCCAGCGTAGATGTAATCTGTCCGGGCTTTTCGGCAGATTGTCTGGAGACGCTGGAAGAGATAGGGAAAGAGAACCGGGATCTTTTTCTAAAATCAGGAGGCACTGCTTACCACTACATTCCTGCCCTTAATGAAGATCCAGCCCATCTTGAAGCGCTTTCAACCCTGGTTGAAAAGCATGCACAGGGCTGGAAAGAGCTGGCCGAGTAAGGGCTCCGATGTCAGGGCCGGATACTCCCCAATCCAAAAGCATTGATTAAAAAAGATCAGAAGATGGATGGACTGTTTGCAAAAGTGGCTGCGGGGGCAACAGTTATTACCCCTACATCACGATTGGCCAGTTATCTTGTTGCCAGATTTAACGCCCAAATGCTCAACACAGGCCAAGAGGTCTGGAGATCTCCAGAGATCTTTCAGCTGTCAGTCTGGTTGCACAGCCTTTGGCAATCCCGGGGAGAAGATTGGCCAGAGTTGACACAGACGGTCTATCTGGGTGACCAGAGAGAGCGACTCCTTTGGGAAAAGGTAATAGGTGAAGAACTCAGAAGCCGCGACAGCGGGATTGAGTTGTTGTGGGATCTTTCAGCAACGGCACGGATGGCTCAGAAGAGCTGGGGCCTTCTAAATGACTGGAATCTGACCCTCCAGGATTTTCCCGATTATCTCAATCAAGACTGTGCTGCCTTCAGTTCGTGGGCAGTGCATTACGATACCGTTCTGCATCAAAAAAACTGGATCGATCAGGCAGGTCTTTCGCTGGCTGTCATCAGGAATATGGCCAGATTTCCGGAAGTTGTTGTCTTCGCCGGATTTGAGCTTATCAACCCCCGTCAAAAAATGTTGACCGAGGTGATGGAAGAGCAGGGAGTTGATCTACAGATCTGGATGCCTGAGACCGGGGGAGATCGATCGTTGCGGCAAATCAGATGCCGTGACTCCACGGACGAGATCAGGAGGGCCGCGGCATGGGCTTGTGAAAGACTCGAACTCTCACCTCTTGATCCAGTGGGGATTGTGGTCCCTGATCTGGCAAAAAACCGGAGTGTGGTGGAAGCGGCAATGGAGGATACATTCTCTCCTGGAGCCATCGCTCCGGGGGCGGGTGAGTATTACCCCCCTTACGAACTCTCATTGGGGGTACCGCTTATTGAAGTGCCTCTGGTTGAGACAGCGATCGATCTGCTCTCCCTCTCCCGGGAGGGAGAGTTTGACCTTATCTCACGTTTGCTTCGTTCCCCCTATCTGCATCAGAACGACTCACACAGAGAGAGTTCATTAGATTGTGAGTTGACATTGCGCAGGCAGCGTCTTCACCTTTTTTCGTTAACACAACTGAGGGAGACAGCGTTATCCGTCGGCGCCCACGGCTGGGTCTCAGGGGTAGAAACTCTTGAGCAGATGCTTCAGGGGATGGGGCAGGAATTACCTGCACCGGATTGGGTAGAGCACTGGGTTGAGGTGCTTAACCTGTTTGGCTGGCCAGGTCCTCGCACACTCCTCGATAGTGAATATCAGGCGGTAGAGAAATTTCGTCAATTATTGGGAGCATTCGCCTCAACCGGGGATATCGGAGGGGTTGAGAGTCGCAACCACTGTCTGAACAGGTTGAAGCGGGCGGCAAGGGATCTTGTCTTTCACCAGCAGACGCCTTCCGCCCCAATCCAGGTGGTGGGTCTGCTTGAGAGCTCTGGGATGATATTCAGCCACCTCTGGGTGGTCGGTCTTGAGAGTGAGGCCTGGCCTTTTGCCCCTCATCCAGACCCCTTCTTGCCGCTCTCACTGCAGAGCCAGCACCAGATGCCAGGGATTGATTCATCATCATCACTCGAACTCGCCACCAGAATGACTAAGCGAATGAGCGCTTCTGCCGAGGAGGTGGTCTTCAGCTGGCCTGGTCAACGTGGGGAGACCCCCCTTATGCCAAGCCCCCTGATTGCGGAGTTAGAGCACGCGGAGCTGACACCTCCTCCCTCTCTCGCCTGGTGTGACTCTCAGCGAGAGAGCTCGCCCAAGGTAAAAATACGAAAACAGGATCCGGGCAAGCCGTTTACAGGTCGATCAGCGCCTGGCGGTACAGCGCTCTTCAGGGAGCTTGCTCAGTGTCCCTTCTATGCCTATGCCCGTCGACGACTGGGCCTGGAGGAATTTGTTGATCCTGGGTTTGGGCTTGATTCGAGAGACCGTGGGATTCTGGTTCATTCCGTGCTTGAAAAGGTATGGACAACAGTAGAAGGCAGTGAGGCACTTCAGTCGTTGTCACAAGAGCAGAGAGATCGACTGCTTGGTGGGGCTGTCTCTGCAGCACTTGACGAACTCGAACAACAGCGGCCGGGGGTATTGGGTGAGCGATTCAGGGAGTTGGAGAGGGATCGACTCGAAACACGCATTGGGCGCTGGCTTGAGCTTGAGCTTGCAAGGCCTGCTTTCGAAGTGGACTCCATTGAGTCTGATGCCAGTGCCTCATTGAGGCTGGGAGCCGGCACAGCGGTGCTTGATATCAGACTTCGGCCTGATCGGGTGGACCGGCTGGCGAGCGGCGGGCGGATGGTGATCGACTACAAGACAGGTTATCGAGCAGGCAGGGGAAAGTGGTTTGGTGTTCCCCCTGAAGAGCCCCAACTCCCTCTCTATCAGCATCTGCTCGGTGATGTCGATGCGATTGCTTTTGGCTTGATTCGGGCAGATGGCGTAAAGCTGGAGGGAGTGGGTAGACGTGATGGTATTGCAGAGGGTGTTGTTAAGGCGGGGACCATAAGAAACAACCAAAAACAGGCAAAGGACTGGGCTTCCCAGGTCCGGCAGTGGGAGAGAGCGTTGTTTAAGCTCGCAGCTGGTTTTCTCCTCGGAGAAGCGGAAGCCGAGCCCAGAACCCCACAGGAGTGCGAGGGCTGTCAGGCAAGGGCCCTCTGTCGTATCGATGAGTAGCGAACACGACCGCTCCTGTCGCCAACAGGCGTTGGACGCCGGGCGCTCCTTCATTGTTCAGGCACCGGCAGGATCGGGTAAAACAGAGCTTCTGGTTCAACGTTTTCTGGCGTTATTGACAACTGTAGAACAACCCGAAGAGATTCTGGCTATGACCTTTACCCGTAAGGCTGCAGCCGAAATGAGAGGGCGGATTTTACGTGCCTTGACAGCAGTCAACGATAACATCCCCGACAGTGAACCTGAGCGGGCCAGATGGTCTCTGGCCCAGGCGGCGATAAAGCGTGACCGGGCACGAGGGTGGGAACTGGCGAGGAATCCATTAAGGATCCAGGTGATGACCATCGACTCATTCTGTGCCCAGCTGGCGATGAGATTGCCCTGGTCATCACGCCTGGGTGCAGGTCCTGTGATCAGGGAAGATTGCAGCGCGCTCTACCGCAAGGCGGCCGAGGCGGCAGTGGAGCTGGTAGAGGGGGATACCCCCTACGCTGAAGCGATGGCTGTCCTGCTTCGAACCCTTGACGGCAACCAGCAGGCAGCCATTACGCTTATCGCTCAGTTGTTGGCAAAGCGAGAACAGTGGCTGTCACTGATTCATTTTGGGCGGGGTGACAAAGCTGAACTGCTCGAAAAGGCATGGGGTGAGGAGGTTTCCGAACAGCTCAACGAGTTGAGCTGTTCATTGAGACAGCACTGTTCTCCAGAGACCCTTTCACAGTGGATGGCTTGTGCCCACTATGCCGGAGATCAGTTTCTAAAGGCAGGAAAAACCCATCCGGCAAGGAGTTGTATCGGGCTGGTATCACTGCCACCAGTAACAGTGAGTTCACTAGAGGCGTGGCGCGGCTTGTCGGCACTTGTCTTGACCAGTGAGAACAGGCTACGCAAAACGGTAAATATCTCATCAGGTTTCCCCACCCCTGACAACGGGGGTGATGAAAAGATCAAGGCGCTCATGGAACAACTGCTTGGAGTGCTCAGTGAGCTTGATTCCCCTCAGCTGGTGAAATTGCTGGGCAGGGTGAATCGGCTTCCTTCGATGGATTTTGCCAACAGCCACCATCAGGTGCTCAGCGCAATTACGACTGTCTTATACGTGGCCTCGGCCAAGCTGATGCTGGTATTCAAGGCCGAAGGGGCCACTGATTTTATTGAGATCACTCACAGAGCGAATAGAGCGCTGGGTGATGAAGCCTCGCCAACAGACCTTGCTCTGGTTCTCGACCAAGGCCTGAACCATCTCCTGATCGATGAGTTTCAGGACACCTCTCGTCGCCACATGGCGCTGCTGGAGAAATTGACAGTCAATTGGGGTGCTGAGGAAGGGCGTACCCTGTTTGTTGTGGGTGATCCAATGCAGTCCATCTATCGTTTCAGAGAAGCGGATGTGGCCCACTTCCTGCGAGTGACCACTGAAGGATTGGCAGGCCTAAGGCTGGAGCTGCTCATACTGGAAGCTAATTTTCGTTCTTCTTTAGGGGTTGTAGAGTGGGTTAACCGGGTCTTCTCTCGCATTTTACCTAAGGAGTCCGATCCTTTTCGAGGTGCGGTTACCTATTCGCCGGCCATTGCCCAGCCCTCAAAGGGGCCCGATGGAGAGGTCATTTTTAACCCTTTATTGGATTCTGATGCCCGGGCTGAGGCAGATCTTCTGGTCAACCATGTTGAGATCGAGCTGAATCAGGATAAGCTGATAAATGTTGCGATATTGGGGGCAACAAGAGCCCATCTTGCAGCCATAATTGCCGAACTACGGAATCGTGGTATTCCCTTTATGGCTCTTGAGAATGAGCCACTACAGAGGTGTTCCGAGGTCCAGGACCTCCTCTGCCTGACCCGGGTACTGGTCCACCCGGGTGATCGAGGAAGCTGGCTTGCTCTCCTGCGGGCACCTTTTATTGGTTTGAGTTTGAGCGATCTAACCTTGCTGGGAGAGGTAAAAACGGGCCTGTTCACCCAAATCCTGCAAAATGTTCTCGATTCGGCAGCGGATGGCGCTCCAGAGCGAGACCGCGCCACCCTCTCTGCTGAGGGCAGGCGCCGTCTACAGCGTTCAGCGCCGCTGTTACTCAAAGCAGGTGAAGAGATTGGCCGCCATGCCCTGGCGCGGCAAGTTGAAGGGGTCTGGGCGGCTTTGGGAGGGCCTGCCTTGCTTAATGATACCCAGATGGCCAATGCAAGAGCCTATCTTGATCTGTTGGCGGATGAGTCCAGGAACTCACCGTTTCCAGACCTTGCCCAACTCCATCAGCG
>Ga0066834_10000800_pt1 | contig 14909 bp, 8 predicted proteins | sample ETNtaG_30_FD_66729 | JGI IMG/M metagenome (GOLD analysis project Ga0066834, IMG submission 66729) | Marine microbial and viral communities from oxygen minimum zone, Eastern Pacific Ocean - ETNP201306PF43B | ecosystem: Environmental > Aquatic > Marine > Oceanic | place: Pacific Ocean: Eastern... | reverse complement strand
CCGGACCCACGAACGAAGCCTTCGCTACAAATATTCCATCGGCCGACTTGAATTCTCACTGCAGACAAAGCTGCCCCACGACGTGGTGCCGGCCAGGGCAGCGGTCCGTCTCGTTGACGCGAACGGCAGGACAAGGCTCGGTCCATTCGAACAGCCCGTCGAAAACAAGAAGGCATTCTTCCGGCTGTGCGACCGTCAACCACTCCCTCACGGCAAGTATCAGGTCAATTACCAGGTGTTCGACGCAAAGGGCAAGGTCGTTATTGACGACGTGAAGAACTGGAATTTCGCGAAAGAACCCTGGCGCGATAACAGAATTGGCATCCTTACGGAAACGCCTCCGCCCTGGACGCCGGTGAAGATTTCAGAGTCGGTCGTCGAGACGCGCATGACCCGGTACGAGCTCGGCGGCAATGGCCTGCCCAAGGCAATCTTTGCCGATGGGGTCAACCTCCTCGCAGGGCCCATTCGCTTTGTCGAAGATGGCAAAGCTATGCGCGGCAGACTCGTCGAAATCGTCGGCTCGAAGAATGTCGAGGCATCCTGGCGTTCGCGCTTGGAAGGCAAGACCTGCGACATCGACGTTCTGAACACCGTGGAATACGACGGGATGATTCGGTACGAGATTGAGATTAAGCCGAAGGGGTATCTTGCCGCGGAGCGTCAAGACCACGAAGAGAAACTTGTCGCGGAGCGTCAAGACCACATAGGGCCCATCGTATTCGAGATTCCGATGAAATCGGAGCTCACCACTCGTTGGATGTTCAACGCCTCCGGCACAACTGGCGTGCGTACCGGAATCGTGCCATCCGCGGACGGCGAGTTTCTCAGTTCGCGCCATCCCGGCTTCTGGGTCGCCGACTGGCTGGCCCGACGCAGCCGAGGAAAGAAGGAACGCCCGAAATGGCAGGAGTGGCAGTCGTACGGATTCCTCACCCAGTGGGATCTCAACGACATGAATCGCGGCCTGTACTGGTTCGCCGACCATGCCGGCGGATGGTGGCAATCGAAGAAGCAGAGCGCGCAGCAATTCATACGTGACGGAAAGGCGACGATTATCCGGAGCAACCTGATCGTCGAAGCCACCGACTACAAGCCCGGCCAGCCGATTGTCTTCGGCATGATCCCGCATCCGGCCCGTCCACTCGATCCTGGTTTCCGCAAGCTCGAACGCATCAGCCAGGAAGAGGGCCCGAAACTGTGTCAGGCATACGGATCCGCGTTCAAGCCATGGCCGGATGATCCGCGCACGCATTCAATGAAGCTGTTCCCCGCGCCCGATCCGAAAAAGATTGGTGATGACAGCTCGAGCTGGGAATACGCGGAACGCTGCATCCCAGGAATGAAGAATGTTCAGCCTTACGGCTATCGTTCGATGTACCTTTCGAATTACTGGTTCAGTTGCCGTGCCGGCGCCTACGATGGCTGGGAGTGGCGCGGGGGGCCGACGAGCCAGGTCACCCACAGCAAGAGCTTCGTCGACTACCTCTGCTGGGAAATGAACGAGTGGATCGGCCGCGACATCTTCGACGCCATCTATCTCGACGAATGCTACGAAGCCCCCAGCCGCAACGTCGAGGCCGGGCAGGCCATCCTGCTGCCGGATGGCTCGGTTCAGGCGGGCGTCACGCTCTGGGGTTTCCGCGACCTGATGAAACGCTGGCGCAACATCTTTCACCAGCACGGCAAGACGCCGATGTTCACCTGCCACCTCACCCGCTCGATGATGTATTGCGGGATGACTTTCGTTGACAGCTACCTCGACGGCGAAGGCCATCCGACCATCACCGCACGGAGCCGTGACTTTGTGGGCGCGCTTTCCCTCCAGCGCGCCGAGGCGCTCCAGAACGGCCGCATGTGGGGCATCATCCCGGCGTTCATGGCTTCCATATGGGAAGGCGGCCTCGGACAGGGCAAAGGCTGGAACCCGCACAAGCGATGGTCATGGCGCATGGCCCGCGGTGCGATGTCCTTACTTGCACATTTTGAAAACGCGGTCACCTACACCGACCAGGGCGGCGCGGTCTATCGGAATTACTGGAATGATGTCCTGAAGTGGGGGGCCGGTGAGATGTCCGTGCCGTTCCATCCCTACTGGCTCAACTCAAAATATCTGCACGTCGATGGCCAGGGCAGAGACACTCTCGTCTCTTTCTATCAGAAGGAAGGCAGGATTCTGTTGATAGCCTCTAACCGAAAAAAGGAGGATCGAGAGATCAAGGTCAAGCTCAACCTTGCCGCGCTGGGGCTCGATAACAGAAAGGTCACCGTTAAGCAGTGGGACACCGGTTACCCGCCCGCCGAAGGCGAAGACGTTTTGAGCAAGGCCCAACTCGCCGAGCTTAAAAAGATCAAAGCGCCGGTCACCAATCTCCTGGACGGCGGCGCCGCGGGCGAATCGGAATTCATAGAGGAGGGCGACCTCATCGAAGAGCTCGAAGAATCAGAAGGCGGCAAGGACATCCCAAGACTGGAAGGCAACGTCTTGATTCTTCCCACACGAGCGAGAGATTTCAGGATGGTCTCGGTGGAGTGAGGAAGGCGGTGGAAGAGAGTGAACAGCCGCGGGGCCGCATCAGGGCTCAAAGATTATGCGTGCGAACAGGCCCGGCTTGTGGAAGCTGCCGCGCAGCAGGGGATTGATGCTGCTGAACATATCGTTGGTGCCGTGGGCCTTGAATCGGGTGAGGCAGAAGTTGCCTCCCCACGCAGGTTTCTTCCCAGGCACTATCTCTGCCTGCAAAGTGGATAAGGGGATCGCCATTTCCACGAGCCAGCCATCCTCGCCTACCTTGACCGACGATTCGACTTTGCTCTCCCAGTTTACATCCGGCGGCTCACCGGGTCCGGGATAAAGGCGGGCCGTCACCTTCCCGGCCATATTCACCATGATCCAGTAATAGGTGGTTCTGTCATTGTTCGTGTCGAGGAAGACTTCGATGTAGTCCTTTCGCTGGTCGGTGGCCAGGCGTTCCTTTGCTCCCGGGCTCCTGATATCAAAACAGCAAAGAAACTTGTCCCTGTTGAAACGAGCTCGCAGCTTCGCGTTCAGTTCAGTTGGTCTGCCGTCAACGTTATTCTTCATGGAACGCCCGCCGGTTCGCAGCCATTCCTTTTCCGAGAGTACTCCATCGATCGTAATGGGCTTCCCCCGAACGCTCCGGACCTTCAGGATATCGGCACCCTCATCGCGCAGCTTCTTGACGTCCCGAACGTAGTTCTCCCTCTGTCGTTCCATCACACCAATGAAGCGGTCGGACATCAGGCGGATCGCCTCAGCGTAAGGGGTGTTCTTCGTCAAGCGCTCGGCCTTGCTGATCGCCTCCCGATAACGATTCAGCGCCTCGCCCGTGAAGTAGCTTTCCCAAACCGCAATGGAGTCGGCGTCGGCCGCGGCGATCTTTGTGCAGCGCGATTCGATGTCGTCGAGCATGGCCTTCATGACCTTTGCCGCGGGCCCGTAAAAGCTCATGGCGTAATCATCGAGGATGTGTTCGACCTTCGCGCCAGGATTCCACATCAGCCGGGAATAGACGTAACGGTTGATGTGCTCGAATATGATGTTGTCGAAATCGTTCTGCATGAAAACCCACCGGCCAAAGCGTGACAGGTCTTTGAAGACTTTTCCTGCATGGCGCGGTAGCAGCATGGGCACGCCTTCGCGGCTGCGCTGGTTGTGTCGGTAAAGCGAGTAATTCCAGAAGAGCATCGGCGTATTGTTCATTTTCGACCAGCGCTCTATCAGGTCGAGGTGTGCTCGATACCTGGCCTTGTTGACGGAAGTGCTCATTCTGCTGGCGCCGGAAAGAGCAGCAATTCCGACAATCACATTGTCCGGCAGGGCCCGGACCGTGCTGGGAACTTCCCAGTAGGTCTGGTAGGCGATGCACGTGAGATACTTGCCGGGAAACCTGGGCTCAACAGCCCTGGCGACCCGTTCGACAAACTGCCAGATGTAGTCCGCGTGCCGGTGCGGGAAGGGCAAATCTTCGTGAAGAAACTTCCGGCTGGCTTCGGACGTATCGACGCTCAAGCCATCGTTGGGGAGAAGGGAGAACGTGTCCCCATAGGAAGCCTGGGGCCACCATCCTCGGGTGGATGCGAACTTCGAATGCAGTTCGATCCCCCGAGCCGTCGACGGCTTACCGGAGTAGAAAGCTTCGATATCGAGAACGGTTTCGCGGAAGACACCTTCGCTGGTGTAATTCAGGTACTCCCTCTTCCTGTTGTGGCCCACTGCTCGCGTGCCATCCTTCATAAGCGCGAAGTACTCGGGATGCTTCTCTGCGAATCGCTTCGACCATTGATGCCGGCGGGGCCGGTGATTGAAAGCCATGAACCTGGAGGATGTCCGTTGCCGCACCATCCACAGCCGCTGGTTTCTGCCGTTCCAACCGAGCCGCCGGTATTCATCAAGATTGAAGACACCTTTCCGGATGTAACTCGGATTCGGGAACATGATCCCGTGATTGATGCGAAGCCGAAAGTGCGGTTCTTCGGTCACGTTGACAGGCGCCAGAGACAGGTCCTTTCGCTGCGGAACGACCGTGCCTTTCGGTCCGGCAAAGAACCATCGAACGCCAAGACGCTCGAGAAAATCGTAGACGCCGTGGAGTGTTCCCCGCTCGAAGTCCCATGCGACATCGCCCCATGCACGCGCTCTTTCGAGGCCCGTCGCTTTGGTGGGCAGGGGCCCGTCCTTGACGGAGAAGAGGACGTTCGACTTTTCAGTGTGATCGTCCCGACCTGCAATGTAGATGCGGGGGCCGACAGTTTTGATGCGATACCCGTCCCTCGTAATGCCCGAAACATCAATGCCCGCTTCTTTGGCCAGCGGCTCGCCCAGCACGATGGCCACCCCCTTACGAGGGATACGTGAGACGATCCGGAAATCCCCGTCCGTCATCTGATCCAGAAAGAACTTTAATTCGTCAGCCGCAAAGCGAACCGGATGAGGCGCGTCAGCCGGGATAACGACGGCCGCAGCAGGAACACCGCCGGCTGCAATGATTGTTCGCTTTCCAGCAGACTCCTGCCCATCGGCAGAGGTCGACAGACCAGAAAGACACATGAGAAGTTTCAAAAGCACGGGGCACGGTCTCTTTTATCGAATGTGCCAGCCTTCATCAGATTTGAAGGCCCAGAATTGAATGGATCGTTCATGAAACCCAGTGAGTCAGTCATTGGCAACTAGTCGCCGGGGCAATCTTCTCCATCTGCGCAGGTAACACACCTCTGACGTTTCACGGCGTGCTGGATACGACGATCCCCGAATTCACTTTCCCCGCCGCTGCGTCGTGAGACCAATTTCCTCGACAGGAATCTTTACAAACCCGAAATCGAATGCGAGTGAATCTTCCTTCAATCTGAAGTCATTCTTGCCGGCGTTCCTGAAGCCCGGATTGTCATCAATCAAGTTCTTGGTCAGGCAGGCAAACTGTCGCGCATCGCCAGTGATTTCGTCCCACTTGCCGCCGCTGCAGATGTTATGGGTGACCACGTTGTCTTTCGGCATCTCCGGCTGGTCTTTCAGGATTGTGAGCAGCTCCGGGTAGCGTTTGCTCCATGGACGCCGCCGGTAAGGCATATTTTTCAGGCGGTCGGTCATGGTCGTGTCCACGTGGTAGTTCGCCCAGCCGGCCGCGCGGGCGTCGATGTGGATTGCCGGGTTACAGTCGACAAAGATGTTGTTTTCGATGGAGCAGTCCCGGCCACCACCGATGAAGGCCGCACGGGTAACATCAAAGAAGACATTCCCGTAGATCAGCGTTCCGCAGAACATGTCGTCGAGGTACACCCCGACGCAGCCGCGTCCCTCGAAGCCGCAGATATGGTGCAGGTAATTGTAGCGGATGACCGTGCCGCGCATGGTCCAGTCGCGGCCGCTGTAGATCGCGCCGGCGTCGTTTGATTCCTCGCACACATGATGAATCTCGTTGTATTCGATGACGTGATCGTTCCCCCCGAAATAGAGGGCCATGTGCGGCGCATCGTGGATGAGGTTGTGCGAAGCGCGATTGCCGACTCCCTCGATTGAGATTGCCGGGTGATACATCCGATTCCAACGGCTGTAGTGGTGAATGTGATTGTTCTCGGCAAAGTGTCCCGCGGGTGTGAGCTTCTCTCGATTGCCGCCGTTCAGCTTGATCCCGCCGCGGCCGGTCTGAGTGATATCGCAGCTCGATACTCCGCAGTCTGCGCCTCCTGAGATCTCCACTGCGTTGTGACCCAGGTTTCTGAACGTGCATCCATTCACGTTAGTGTTAGAGCTGCCTGCAATGGTCATCGCCGTGCCTCGCGCACACTCGAAGGTGAGTCGTTCGAAGGAAACGTTCCTGACTTTCTTCAAGGTGACCAGCCGCTGCAGCATGGAGACGGTTGCATTGTGGTGCTGGCGCTCCGCGACAGCATTCTTATCTTGTCGCGGAGCGCCAAGACCACGGTGTTTGGGCGGCCAGAAATAGAGGATGCCTGTTTCCCGGTCGAGGTACCATTCTCCCGGCCGGCTCAGCTCCGCCAGGATGTTCAGAGCGTAGAACCACTGTCCGACGCGATAGCCATAACTGTGGTAAGGCTTGGCGACCGAAATGATGCGGTTCCTGGTATCAATGGATTCGACTTTATGCCGCTGGTCGGACCAATCCCAGAACCAGTAGCCGTGAACCCAGATTTCTTTTTCATCCTTCCAGCGATTGGGCCGGTTGCCTTCGTACATGAACTTGCCGGTGCGGTCACCCTTGGTACCGCGCACATCGACCGGATCGCCTCCGACAAGATCGGCGATCTTCCTGAAACCTTTCTTCGGCCACCGCGACAGCGCCATCGGCTTATCCTCGAAGAACAGCTCCAGGCCCGGAGCGTCCAGGTCGCCAAGTTCAGCAATCCCAAGCGCTCCGAGATCGGCCTGCACGACTTCTTCACGAGCCTTCTTGCCGAGCCGGCTGAGGATCTTCGGATCGGTCACAGGCGAAAAACTTTCGATGTGCCGGCCGCCGCTTATCCGCACCTCTTCCCCCTGTGTGGCTCGATAAACGACAGGCGATCGCTTCGTACCGGAATCTTTGGAAGTCAGTTCAAATTCCCGTTCCAGCTCATAAGTGCCGCCGCGCACTTCAATGACGATGCCACCGGCCGGAAGACCATCGGACTTTTTAAGGTCCCGTACGGCATCCCTTGCACGCTCCAGCGTGCGAAACGGCCCGTCTGTCTTCGATTTATTGGCGTCTGGAGCACATCCGCTCCAGGAATCATTGCCTGAGGTGGAAACATAAAATTTCATGGGACAGTCTCGACTTTATATTGAAATGGGATGGCTGCCTTTTGCTCGTCGACCTTGATAGTGGGCCTGCTCTTTTCCGCAAGCGGAACCAGGCAACATTCACGAGCTCCTTCCCGCTGCCGACCTGGTGTGCCTGCCTGCCGATATCGGATTCTGGGATGCAGAACATGGAGGCACAGGTTGCGCTCGATAGCCATGATTTAGATGCAGACGCTGTGCACGGAGAGGGCGTCAGGCCTCCGCTGATACCGCCAACGCAAGCGCGGCGTAATCACCGATTCGCTCGCCAAGGGCCGCAGGAACCACGCGGCACGCGGCCCGGGTAAGGGGCATGGCGTCGCGCTCGATGGCGGCCTCCATGGCTGGACGCAGCAGGTCTTCGCAGCGGGTGAAGATGGAGCCAATCACGATGACTTCGAGATTGAGGAGATCCATCAGAATAGCCAGACCGCGCCCGAGGTAATCCCCGCTCCGCTGCATTATATCGAGGCAGAGCGCGTCACCAGCCGCGGCGCCTTCGGCAACATCGCGTGCGTTAGCGCCGTCCTCAAGACAGGTTTCTCCCTGATAGTGCTTCAGTGCTTCTGCTGCGAGCCCAGCTATACCGGCGCCGGATGCAAAACCTTCCAGGCAGCCCGGTTTTCCTCTCACGGGCGGGCCGTCCTCGGCGACGCGCGTCGCGCCAATCTCACCGGCAAGTGCTGACGCACCACGATAGAGCGACCCATTGAGGATCAGGCCTGCGCCAAAACCCGTTCCGAATGTGAGAAACGCCATGTGCTGCGCTCCTTTGCCTGCCCCGTACCGCCACTCGGCCAGCGCGCACGCATTGGCATCGTTGTCCGCGGTGACGGGCAATGAGAATGCCTCTTCAAAAGCACTCACGACCGGGTATCCCTTCCAGCCCGGCAGATGTGGAGCATCGCCGAAACATCCTTTCGCGGGGTCAAACATTGCCCCGACCGAGATCCCGATTCCTGATAATTCGTGTCCCTCCGACAGGCTCTGCCCGGTCTCAATCATCTTCCTCACACAGCGCTCGGGACCATCGGGTCCACAGGTGGCATATCGCTCTTTGGCCAGCACACCTGATGTTTCGTTAAGGACTGAGACCGCGGTCTTCGTCCCTCCTATGTCGATACCAAGGTAAGAAGGCATGGTTAACGGTTGTGGTTAATGGTCAATCCATCGGCCACCAGGGCAGTTGGCCGAAATCGAATGCGTTGTCTTCTTCGTTTGCCACGAAGTCATCAATCTCATGCGGGATGGTTGAGTGGCCACTCTTTCTGATCAGTTGCACGGCACGCTTATTTTCAGCCATCTGATCGAGCATGTATTCGGCGGACCAGCAGGCATGAATCTCGGCCAGCATTTCTTCTGTCTGGGACTGGTGCTCTGGAGAATCGCGAAGGTCGTTCATCTCACCAGGGTCTTCATCGAGGTTGAAAAGCTGGAACGATTCGGTCTCGTGAAAGTAAACCATTTTCCACGGGCCGCGGCGGAGCATGCAGGCGGGGGCGTCTTCGAGCAGCGGACAGATCTCGGAAAAAGTAGTGTCCTCCCAGCCCGGACCGTCACCCTCTCTCAGAAAACCGGCCAGGCTGCATCCAGACACGTTCGGCAGCGGATCGCAGCCGGCGAGGTCGAGCAAAGTTGGGCCAAGGTCAATCAGGTTGGCAACCGCGTCGACCTGCTTGCTTTCCTCGAAGTGTCCAGGCCAGGATGCAATGCACGGCACTTGAACAGAGCCGGTATAGAAGTTCGATTTCCACCACATGCCATGCTCACAGGCCATGTCGCCATGATCGGAGCAATAGATGATCGCGGTGTCTTCCGCGGCAGAGGACGCCCTTACCGCGTCGATCACGCGTCCAGCATTACGATCGAGTTCCGTGCAGAGGCCGTAGTACGCGGCCAGACCGCGACGGTTCTGTTCGGGTGTGAGCTCATCGATTCCGCGACGTTCGCGCCAGCTCTTTACCGCGGGATGCAGGCGGCCGAGATACTCGCTGGACATCGGTTCCGGCGCGGGCAATCGTTCGTAGTAATAGTCGAAGAGCTCCTTCGAACAGATGAGCGGGTTGTGAGGCAGCACGTAGCCCACCACCATGCAGAACGGACGCTCAACATCGCGATCAGAATTAAGGAAGTCCACGGCCGTGTCTGTCACCGCATTGTCGTAGGCTGCGTATCCCTGCAGGCCGTGTCCTGAGACCTCGACTGCATATTTGCTCTGGCCGGTGGTTCGTCCCCTTGAGCCTGTTCCACGGATTTCGGCGGTCAGATGACTGCCACTGACATCGCCGATGATTCTGCGCTCAAAGCCGTGGAACTGATCTGATCCAACAAAATGCATTCTCCCGCACAGAATGGCTTCATAGCCGCCCGCGCCGAGACCGTGCGCAAATGTAGGAATGTCGGAAGAGAGTTGACACCCGTTACTCCAGACCTGGTTCTCGCTCGGATAACGACCAGTCATAAAAGCCATTCGAGAAGGAACGCAAAGCGGCGACGGGCAGTGGACGTTTGTGAAGCGAACGCCCTGCGCTGCCAGCCGATCCAGATTTGGTGTTTGCACGAGCTCGTTTCCCGCGCAACCCATGAAGTGAGGATTGTGCTGATCGGAAATAATGAGAACGATGTTAGGGCGGTCAGGTGAGGCGCTCATTTGAGATCTTCCTGGAGGATGTGTCGGCGTTCCGGGCCAGGCAAAGGACGCTAACTGGGATTATTCATCAACAGATCCCTAACAATGTTGAAACCGTATGGCAGTCGAAGGTGACTTGGCGATTCACGCCTTTTAATCTTGCCTGTAATCACTACTTTTCCGCTTCTCTTTTTATCTTTTCTTTTTCTCTTGAACTTTCCGAGCAGTACTCGAAACACAGCAGCACGGCATGGCAATCCCGGAACGAAGTCAGAGCAAAAGTGCAGATGGAAAGCGGAGGAATCAAAGAAGAGATGAAAAGCAAGATAAGAAGTAAGAGTGTGACAGCCTCCGCACGGACCAGGGCCTAAGTTCACCTTCGAGGATCAGGTATCCGAAGGCAGAACCACACACTGTCCATTGGTCCTGCAAAGTCGAGAACGCCAAAAACTCACCCGAAGTGATTTAATTCAACGTTGAAGCTAGGCGAGCCTGGATAAGAACGGCCTCACTGAAAGTACAAGAAAATATCTAAAGGAACGATAACTGTCATAACCGCGAGGCCGTAGGGCTTCGCTGGAGCGACCTGGCTATGCGATTCGCCTCGCATTTTCCAGAATCAGCTCGCCACATCCAACTGCAGGTGCGGCTTGCACCTCGATAGCCGCGGAAATCGGAATCTCAGTCATATACAGTGAAGCTGCTTCTTCTTCGGTTGTAGGAAAGAAAGGGGCGCCGGGCTCGGAGTGAAGATGAAAATCTCCAGACAGCATTCCGCACTTGGGACACGTGCTAGCGTAGTATTCCTGCCCAACTGTCTTTGAAAATTTTAACTTGAACGTCGGGACACGGCCCTGGATGTACGCGACGACCTCTTCAGGCATATCGGTGATTCCCGACAACACGCTGACCTGGCCCAATGAGTCCCGCACTTTGGGTGCAAGAACTGAAACAACCGGCATCTTCGCCTGACACCGCCAGCACGAGCACATTTTGCCAATAAGGTAAAGAGGTGGCTCGACTATCAGCTTGTCATCGGACATCGAAATACTCTCCTTGCATAACGACCCAAAAATCAGCTGCGTGAAGACGCCCTTCACAAACACGAACAGGCCATGAAAAATCTACGACCTCAGCGAACGGAACGTCCATTTGAGTTCGCTGCATTCTGATGGTTAACCCACTCGCTCACCATCGTCGTCCGCAATTCGTACGGACACGTACAGGTCGCCTTTTCCTCTCTTGCCGTGGCCTACGAAACCTATGCGGTCCCGATCTTTTAAGTCAGAGAACAGCTTAACACAAATCTCTCGACCATCGGGGCTGACCAGTGCTACAGACTCTTGGCGCTCCACCTGCGTGCGTGTGACCTCCAGGACGACGTAGACGTCGAAAGGGCCCTTCGTGGGATCTCTCTCGTAACCCTGCATCGACTTCGAGAGAAGCGTCTCATCGATGTCTCTGTCCGATGCGATGTGAAGCCTGTTGTGAGATGACTGATCGCTATGTGACATGTCTTGTCGGCACCGTTTCATGCCCGGGCTAACGTTGGGGCTATTTATTTAAAGGCTGGCACGAGCTCCTGCCAATTGTGAATCAAAAGAAAAAGATCAGAGAAACAAAAGCCTTCAATCGCGGCATTCGTGCCAGTCCTCTTGACCCATATTTGTTATGCCACATCGTCATGATCCTTAGTGTTTTGGTTACAATCACTCTGAAACAAAACCACCCCACAACCACGGCATCTCTTTGCCTCAGTTGCGCCAAGCCAAACACCAAAGAGATTGAACTGCAAGAGTCTCTCCCCGAGCGAAAGAATAGTGCGAAAGCCACGAGGGCGGTGTTCGTACCAGCGAATCCAACCACGTTCGCCTATCCAACCTTCGCAGAGGTCTTCTTGGCATTGAGGACACTGGGTGACTTCGAGTCTCATCTCCAAATACTCAGGCATAAACAGTGAACAACAGACGCGGCTTTGCGTCCTGATTCGTTGATCTGGCCGTAAAGCCGCGTCCGGATCACCTTATCAACAGCTTTGGATCGTAAGGGGCGGACAATACAGGTCAATCCCAGATTTCGTTATTGACACTTTGCGATCTGGCAGCAAAGTCGCGTCCGGATCTGTTGGATTCGACGACATCTTTCCTGCTTTCGAGGGAAGAAATCCTATGCCGAACAAGGAAGTGGCGTCACATGGGGTCACCCATGTGGCCCCATGCGGCATTCGACGAGGGAATTTCTGTTCTATCCAGTCCTCCAAGACGTAGTCGTTTGGACGCATTTCAGGGGCGAAGCCCTGGGCTGTTTGCCTAGCCCAGCCCAACGGGCTGGGTGAATGGTACAAAGATTTGAAAAGGGGCAACGCCTCGGCCATTTACAGGAAGGCCATTCATAGGGGCAAATGACCGGGGCGTTGCCCCTAAGGATGATCTGCCCGAAAACCCAGCCCGTTGGGCCGGGCTAGGCAAACTGCCCGGGGCTTTGCCCCTGAAAATTGTCATTCAAATCCGTAAGATTGCCCTCATCTCGGCCTACTAGCGTGATCTGCACCAAGCTTCGCCGATATCACCTCTGTCTGGTCATACGAACATAATCTCGGTAGAAGCCCAAGCCGGCTAAGAGTAGTGCTCCGTCTGTCTTGAGCACTGCATCGCCGTTCCAGGTTCTTACGCTGAGTGTGCGCCGTGATTGTATAAGGCGGCCAATCATTTCGGACAGGGCTTCCTTCAGAACCCTTTTCGGCAAGTCAGCAATTCTTCTAATCCGCTCACCATTCTTTTCTGCGACGAGAACCGACCTGCCACGGTGAATGGCAACCCAATTGGTTGGGAGGCGGTTTACACTCAGAAGCCCTGATTCCTCATCAAATGAAAAATATGCCGGATCGCAGGTGTTGAGGATGATGCATGGCTGTTTTTTTCTACTTGTCAGTTCTTTCCGCAAGTCACGCAGGCGATCGACCATATCCGGCAACGCGAACTGAGGTCCACTCAGCCCCTCGATAAAAATCCCACGGCGGACCTGGCCGCGCATTTCCATCAGTCGGAGGCGTTCAGTGAGTTGCCCCCAGACCATATGCGCTTCGTTTGTAAGGCACTCGCGAGTCAGCACTCCATAGCGTTGAAGCAGGATTTGGATCAGAGCTTCCATCCGCTCCTCGAACTCCAGCGGCTTGCCGAGAATTCCGAATCGATACACCGGTGCCCAGCGCCCTTTCTGCGGCTTCGATTTCGAACGGGCGCCTCTGCGAGCTTGGGCCTTGGACGCGCGATATTCAGCAGCTCGGCGCTTCCGTCCTCGGGCGGGCGGACGTTCCTTCTCGATTTCTGACAACTGTTCTGCCAATGCGCTCGACTGTCCGGATTTCTGAGACGACGGCTTGAGATGGTTGTCAAGTGCTGAGATGGAATCCGTGGTGATCAGTCCGTGTAGCGCGAGGTCCGTGAGAGCGGCGCGGACGGTAGTGGCTTCTGCATCCACTCCCGATGCGATCTCCGGGAAGAACAGTGCACCTTCAGTCTCAAGAAAGGTGAGAACTTCCTGCGCTTTCTCGCTGATTCCATCCGTATCTTTCTCAGGCAGAATCGCGGCTCCAGCGCCGCGAGGCACAAATATGGAACGAGCCTTTCCGGCCTCACCATTTGCGACCCACGCCCAGTCACCGTTGGCAATCAGCGAATCCAATGCAGAGCGCTCGAAATCCGTAAGCCTGGATTTCAAGACCTCCTGCTCCCACAATTGGACAGGCGCCGGACAGCCCTGAAGTTTCTCAAGGATTTCATTCAAGCCGTTTTCCCCTGACAACTGCGTCGCGGGATGAACGTGTTGCTGCCTCAGAAGAAAATCCTGGAAGACGGACAATGAGACCGGCTCGACTTCACTGCGCAGTATTGACATCGATTTCCGATGGACCATGCGCATGTTGTGACGATCTATGTATTCATCTTCATCTCCGCCGGTGAGGTTGCCTTTGAGAAGTTCTTTCGAGTCGGCGAGTTCCTCCAGTGCCGCGAGGATCCATCGTTTGGGGAATGCATAACGACCGAGGATCTTGCCAACGGTGACGGGACCGGAATTGACCAGGAATCGCTTCAAGATTCTAAGCTGAAATCCGGATGCGGCGGCCCTTGTGCTCTTGGTAATTTTCTGTCCAGACAGACCAGAGCCACGATACTCGTCTGCGTACTCTCCGAAGACGATTCGTTCTTCGCTGCCATTCGCAGACCTGATCTTCATCCGCGCCACACGGCCATCAGCTTCCAGCTCACTGATCCACTCGATGGGATCCTCTTCAGAACGTTCACTGATTTCCCGTAGATTCAGATCACCATATCTCTGTAAGAGTAGGAACAGCTCATCCGCATCACGAGCCTTTGCTCCAAGCAGTATGCCCTGCACATCATCGATGGCCTCGGGACGAATGACATCGCTGAGCTCGGTTTCGCCAAGTACATCCTGCAAGAGCTCCGGATCGACCGCGAGAGCCTGCATGTTCCGCTCGCCGCGGGGCGCGTCCCATTCGTAGATGTAGATGTTCCGAAAAGCCCACAGCATGCGCTGCGCAGTGGAGGACGGCACTTTTGTCTCGACCATGTGAATCTTGATTTCGCCGCCATCGATCTTGCGCAAAATTTCTTCGAGCTTGGGCACATCCATCAGATCGCGCAGGCAGTCACGATAGGTTTCGATCAGGACGGGGAAATCGTCCCACTGAGAAACTATCTGCAGCAGGTCTTTCGAGCGCAGGCGTTGCAGCCAGAACGGCATGCGCTGTCCGGGACGGCTGCCGGGCAGCAGGAGCGACCTGGCTGCGTTTTGCCTGAAGCGTGCCCCGAACACGGGCGAATTTGGCAGCTCTCGCAGGATGCGCTCGCGGGCTTCGTCCGGCTTGATGCAGGCAAGGCTGTCGAAGGGGAAATCGGAATCGAGGTCGGGGGCACGTAACATGATTGCATCGTCATTGGATTGCCATTCGACCTTGAC
>Ga0066834_10000798_pt1 | contig 14918 bp, 9 predicted proteins | sample ETNtaG_30_FD_66729 | JGI IMG/M metagenome (GOLD analysis project Ga0066834, IMG submission 66729) | Marine microbial and viral communities from oxygen minimum zone, Eastern Pacific Ocean - ETNP201306PF43B | ecosystem: Environmental > Aquatic > Marine > Oceanic | place: Pacific Ocean: Eastern... | reverse complement strand
GCTGATTCCATTAATCCAATGTTCACCGGACCAGACCAGCTTGCCGGTATTGAGATCGGGTTTGGCTGACATGTGTTCTCCCCTTCGAGTTTGATTCAGAACGGGCATTGACCAAGGCTTTACCAGCATTTTCATACGGTAGCCGTTCGCAGATGGCAAGGCCATCCCACGGATTTAAACGTCTTATTCGGTGGGATGGCTTTGCCATCCGTGGTACTTATTCTGATTAACAGTACACGCACCTCGCAGTCATTCTCCGCAGTCATTCTCCAATTTATCTCTGACCTGAGTTTCGATAAGCTGACATCCAACGAAACACCCAATCCAACGTTGTATATTGAGACCTGCGGTCGGGTGGTGTCGCAATAGACGGTGTCGTTTCTGATTCATCCCGCTCATGCAGTCTCACCGCACACGACAGTTTCTGCTTCTATCCTGTTTCTTCCTGTCCGGATTCTGCGGTCTGGTTTACCAGATAGTCTGGGTTCGGCTGATAGGGCACGTCTTCGGAAACTCCGTGTATGCCACATCCACCGTTCTTGGGGCGTTTATGGGCGGGCTTGCCCTGGGCAGCTTCTGGGGCGGACGGGTGGCGGACCGCCGCGAGGACAGGGTCTGGCTCTACGGCGTACTCGAAATCGGTATTGGCATCTATTGCATTGTGCTGCCGTTCATTCTGTCGGCGGCGACGCCTCTCTATGCTGCGGTGTACCAGGCCGCAGAGGGGACATCCGTCTGGCTGCATCTGTTGAGGGCGGTGGTCTGTACTTCGATTCTTGTTTTGCCGACGCTTTCCATGGGCGCGACGCTGCCGCTGCTGTTGCGGCATTTCGTTCGTGAGTATGAAGGGGTGGGACGCACTGTCGGGCTCGTATACGCGATCAATACGTTCGGGGCCGTCGCGGGCTGCGTGTTGACGGGATTCGTTCTAATCCCCTCGCTTGGAATTAATCTGAGCGTATGGATCGCCGCCGCGACGAATGTTGGAATCGGGCTGCTCTGTATCTTCTACCTGGAAACTCATAGAAAGCAGACCGGGGGCGTCGAGGCAGCTCAATCCGATGAAAGCCATCCGGCCACCGAAGAGAGCCAAACGGATGAGACACCTGAAGAACAGGAACGATTCACATCTCTGGAAAGCAAGGCAGCGCTGGTGGCGTTCGGCATATCCGGTTTTGTAGCGATGGTCTACGAAGTCGCTCTGGCGCGATCATTCAGCCTTATTCTGGGGTCATCGACATATGCATTCAGCCTGATGCTCACCGCGTTTATCTTCGGCATCGGGCTTGGCAGCATCATCCTGACCAGGTGGGTAAGGCCCGACAAGGATCTGATTCTTGGATCGGCAGTCACACAGCTCGGCATCGGCCTTTCCGGAATTCTGATGGTCGTGCTTATTGGCGAGTTGCCGAACTGGATGGTCAAAGTGCTCTCCGCACATCGGGATTCTTTCGGGCGCCTTCAGCTTGTTCAGTTCGTTTATCTGTTTGCGATCATGATCATCCCCACCTCGCTGATGGGGCTGATGTTTCCGCTGACAACGACTATCTGGACGCGGCGTCCACAGTCCCTTGGCCGCTCTTCTGGCGAGGCCTACTTTTCAAATACCCTCGGCGCCATACTCGGGTCACTGGCAGGAGGATTTCTCTTCCTGCCCTTCCTCGGCATTCAGAACTCCATCCTTGCAGCCGGCTTTATTAATTTCATTGCCTGCGCGCTTCTCATTCTGAGTCACCAGAGATTCAAAGCCGTCTCCAAGTTTTCCTTCTGCACGGGTGCTGTGGTAATCGGCCTGATTCTGACATTCATAGTACCTCGTTGGGATATGCCGCGCCTGAACAGCGGTCTTTACATGTACACCGTTCGATCCCTGCGACCGGGCGAGACGCCTATGCAGGTCCTCGAACGAGAGATCGAAGTGCAGGGCAAAATTCTCTGGTCCCGTGACGGCACAGCCTGCACTGTCACTGTTAAGCAGGAGCCGACGGGTGGCATCATTCTCATGGTCAATGGAAAGATAGATGCCAGCACGGGCCTGGATATAGCAACCCAGAAAATGGCAGGGCACGTCGCGATGATGCTTCATCCCGACCCGAAGCAAGTGTTGGTCATCGGCCTGGGCAGCGGGATGACCCTCGGCTCGGTATTGCATCACGATCCCGAGAGGGCCGATCTGATCGAGATTTCTCAAGACGTTGTCGACGCGGCCAGAATCTACTTCGGCGAGTTCAACAATCACTCGGTCGTTGACCCCAGAACCAAGGTCGTCATTGGTGACGGCCGCAATCATGTCTTCCTCACCGACAGGAAATACGATGTGATCAGCAGCGAGCCATCCAACCCCTGGATAGCTGGAATCGGCAATCTGTTCACGGTCGAATTCTGGGAGAAGTGTTCAGAGCTCCTGAAAGATGACGGGATCATGTGCCAGTGGTTCCAGTCTTACCAGGTAACGCCGGAGACCTTTCAGCTCGTGTTGCGCACCTTCCACAAGGTTTATCCGGAGTCACACGTCTGGTGCATCAATGCGATCGATTTCCTGATAGTGGGCTCGAAAAAAAAGCTGTCTCTGGATTACAGGGATATTCAAAAGCGGCTGGAGAAGGCCGGTATCAAGGCCGATCTGGAATTGATCGACGTCGCCAGTGTTTCAGACTTTTTGAGCTTTTACGTCACCGGGCCCGAAGGCATCGCCAGGTTTACGGAGAGTGGCAACCCGGAGCTTCTGCTGCACACGGACGACAACGCACGGCTTGAATTCGATATGCCAAAGCAACTGTTCCGAAATTATATGGGCATCGTTTTCGAGATGGAGCCGAACCGGTCTCCCGGCTACACCATTCTCAAAGATTCAGCCGAGGCAAAGCAGAACAGAAAATCCATCGAAGTTTCGCAGGAGGCAAGGTGGCACCGAGGCATTGCCAACCGGCTCCAGAAAACAGGCCACATCGGCGAAACGATAAAACGCCTGCGCCAGGCCATCGAAATCCAGAAGGATGGAGGCGCCATTCTGGACCTGGTCACGTTGACTCATGCCAAAGCGAAAGAGGCGTCAAAAGAAGGGAAACCCGAAGAGTCTGTGATACTGCTGAAGGTATTCCTCAGCCAATACGAAAACCTGCGGGAGTTGGTTCTCAATCCGCCTGAAAGATACCGGGAACGGATCGAGGCCCTCGATCCTCTGAAAACAGCTTTTGCAGAGGCAGCGTTCAATGCCGGCCAGATGCAGCGAACGCTGGGAATGAAAACGCGAGATGCCGTCATCATCGAAGATGCCATTGAAGGATTCAGAAAGGCCCTTGAATTTGATCCCGAACATCAGAGAGCGAACACCAATCTCGGCGCATTAATGATAATGAGGGGACGCTTCGTCGAGGCGATCCCGTTCCTGCAAAAGAGCGCAAAACTGAACCCGCAGAATCATGGTGTCCATTACAACCTCGGCGTCGCTCAACTGGGGGCAAACAAGATTTTGGTTGCCATCGCCAGTCTCAAAGAATCACTGAATATCAACCCCACGTTCATCCCGGCCCAGCTCCGTCTTGCCGAGGCATACACAAGAAACATGCAGTTTGAAAAGGGGATAGCCATCTATGAGGAGATCCTGGAGGCCCAGCCGGATCACAAGACGGCGGGAGAGAAATTGAAGGAACTCAGGAACCGCAAGGGTGTAGATAGTGGCAATCCCCGATAATGAGCGGCGAGCCCGAGCCTTCGAAGCTAGAGCTGTCGAAATTGAATCCGGATCCTGACTAAGAAAACGGAAGCGTTAATCACCACCCAATGGAGTCAACGAAATTGAGGGCCAAGATCATAGTGAGGACATTCCAGTGAAGATCACCCGAATCGAACGTACAGTCGTCTGTGTTCCATTTGTGCCCGGGATACTCTCGCCGCCCGATTACGAAGAGTTTTCGGCGAGCTATCCGGAGCCGATCAGCCGTCGCAATCAGGATGTGCTGAAGATTTTCACGGACGAGGGGCCCGTCGGCATTGGGATGAGCAGCCCGTATTTTGGGAAGAGGGAAGAGCCGCATCAGGATCTCCTTGGGCGTGACATCGAGGAGTTCGAGCCGCGAACGCTCGGTGGGTCGGGTTATTCCATTGCACTTCTCGATCTGATTGGAAAAGCGATAGGTTGGCCGGTCTGCCGGATTTTTGGTGGGAAGTTTCAGGACAAGATTCTGGTGGATTACTGGATTCAGCGGATGGGCGCCGAGGCTTCTGCGGCGGCGGCCAGACGGGCGGCGGAGGCCGGCTTCCACGGGATCAAGATGAAGTGCACGATTGACGACGGAAACGTCGCGGATCGAGTCCACGCCATGCATGAGGCCGCGCCTAATCTGCGCATCGTGCTCGATCCCGGACACCGCTTCCACACCGTGGAGCAGAGCCTGGAGCTTGCTCGTGAGATCGAGACCTATGACATCGTGTTTGAAGATCCGATCCCAAAGGACAGTTGGGAGGACTACCGTCGGCTGAAAGAGGAGACCAGCGTCCTCATTGCCCCCCATCTGCAGAACCCTCTACAGGTGATCGATGCCGTACACCACAACGCTGTGGACGGAATCAATGTCGCTCCATCGGACTGGAGTTTTCTCGATATGGCACGCATTGCCGAGGCCGGCGGAGTGCCCGTCTGGAACGCTTCGAATGTCGATCTGGGAGTCCACGATGCTTATCGAATGCACGCTTCTGCGGCAGCGCCCAACTGCACTCTCGGCAGTGATCTTTGCGGCAATTTCGTTCACGAACACAGCCTGCTCGCGGAGCCACTTGTTCAGGATGGTTATGCTGTTGTCCCGGATAAACCCGGGCTGGGCGTGGAACTGGATGACGACGCAGTGCAGAAGTATGCGGTAGAGTCAGTCGTGATTGAATGAGTCTCTTAGGAGTACCGCGGCGACCGTCGAATGCTCAAGTCAGCCCAGCGGCGCGCAGCACTGTCTCTTGCACATCGAGCTCATGCTCCAGGGTCCGATCCGGATCCTTTTCGCCCCTGATGACGCCGATGATGGAATCAAGGTTGTCCATGTAACGAGGGCGGGCCTCGACCGGGATATCCTGCCAGCCTTTCTTGAAACCATCACGGTCCTCATCCAGGCAGAGGCGAAGTGAAGGCGGCTCGAGCGGCTCGATGATGGCGGTGCCGCGTGAACCATAGACTTCAAATCTTCTGGATTTGCCGGAATCGTGTTCCAGGCAGGTCGATTCCACAATGGCAAGAGCGTTAGGGTATTCAAAGACTGCAGCGGTGTTGTTCTGAAACCAGGGATACTTCTCGCCCTCGTGCCTGAGGTAAGGAGTCACGCTGTCGGGTCGGCCGAGCAGGCCAACCACTTGATCGATCAAGTGACAGAGCAGGACGAACATAATCCCGCCCTCGCGTTCGCCCCGTGAATCCCACCTTTTCCAGTGATCATCACTCGAGTTGCCAGGTGAAGACATCCTGCCCCTCACGGAAAAGATCTGGCCGAGCTTACCGGACTTCACCCAGTCGTAGATGAATTCAAAAGCCGCGTTCGTCCGGAACATGTAGCCGAGCTGCAACAGCAGACCTTTCTGGCGAGCGAGATCAAGCACCGATCGAAACTCATCCAGATCGTCACCTGCGGGCTTGTCCAGCCAGACATGCTTGCCGTGCTCCAGAGCTTCCTTCGCGAAAGCGAGATTCTCAGATACGCGCCCCTGGCATGCGATACACTGAATCGAATCATCATCAAGGAACTTTTCCTTCGATGAATACCAGCGCACGCCCTCGTAGACGCTGTTCTCCCCAAGCCAATCGCGCACGTCAGGAGAAGGCTCAAAGACACCGCAGAGCTCGACATTTTCGTTCTCACGCATGACACGGGTCTTGCCCGTGGCGTGGTCATGCGAAATTCCGTATTGGGCAAACTTGATCTTCATCATGCACCTCTTTGTATGTCTTTCTTCGGGAACAGCAAGGCACTGTCGTGCACTATCAACCGTTCTTCAACCATCGCCGCACTGACGCAGGATTTCCTCGGCCACCTGCATGTTTATCAGCGCGTCGTTGCCATCGGCCAGGAATCGGTTTGGAATCTCTTCGCCACAGATCACCTGGACAAACTGTCGGTAACAATCTTCCCATGCTTTGTCTTCTGCCAGCTTTTCGGTCCACTGCTTCTCGCCGCTCACGATTGAAAGCTCGCCCTGGCGGTCGGTCATGAATCCGTTTTCACCCAATAGATGATAACTCATCTCGTAAGGTGGCCGCTCCGCGGCCGTGTGCCCCCAGACGCCGCTTTCGTTGATAGAGACAAGGACCCCATTCTCCATTCTTGCCTGGAACACGATGTGATCCGGCATCTTGTTATCCGCCTCAACGGACGTCCCAACCGCGTGCAGTGTGGAGTATTCTGAATCAGCGAACCAGCGTGCAAGGTCCAGGTGGTGCACGCCGCAATCGAGAGTGCCAAGATTTTCGAGAGAGCGTCTCCTTCGGTTTCCGCTCTTCTTGATGCTTCTCAGGCCGTGGTAGTCCCAGAGATTCACGATGTGTACAGCCCGAAGCCGGCCGATGGCCCCATCCTGCAGCAGCGCCATCATCCGTTGCACAACTTGCTTTCCCCTGTAACCGAATGAGACGCCGACGAACAGGCCGGCTTCGTCCATCATCCGCACGAGTTCTTCTGCTTCATCGACCGTTTCGGTCAGTGGCTTTTCACAGAAGGCATGCAGCCCGTTCGCGGCAGCCACGCGAATGAGTTCAAGTTTGAGGCAGGGATGCACCGGGAGAGCGACCGCATCCATTTCAACCGCCCCCAGCATTGCTTCGAAAGATTCGAATCCCGGGACACCATATTTCTCCACCTGGACAGAGAGACGCTCCGCATCCGGATCGGCAACACCGACAAGCTCTGTCTCTGCCAACGAGTGAATCGTTGGCAGATGACCATAGTCGGCGACCACTCCGCATCCGACGACTCCGATTCGGACGGGTTTTCTTTCTACGAAATGCAGGTCATCAGGCATAGCACTGTTTGCTTTCATGAATCAGGTTCCGACAAGTCAGTTTTTCGAAAATGAAATTCGCTTTGTCTGCATCAGCCTTGGGATTCGGCCGCATGCAGTTCGAGGAGCGAGAACAGGAACCCGCTGCGGAACGGGAATCTCCACCATTCGGGGATACCTTCCGGCGCCGGGCTGGCGAGACGCTCGAGCTCGGCTGAGGCCAGCAATCTGGCATTCTTCAAGAATTCCTCGTCATCGGTAATGCGGTACAGGTGCAGCATAGTCTGTAGATACGAACCAGACGCGGGGAAGATCCATTGGCCTGCTTCATTGCACGGGCCGGATTCTTCCGGCGCTGACTGCATGATGCCATCGGCAAAGAAGCGAGCACGTTCCAACAGGTAGGAATCGTTCGTCCGTTCGGCGGCCTTTGCAGCGCACAACGGAATCCCTACTCCGCAGGACCAGTATGCAGGCCCGGATTGGTAATATTGATTGCCGGAATGGACCGCAACTTCTGCCAGAGTCGGATCGATGGCTGTCCAGTGATCTTTCTGTTCCTGTGAATGGAAGTGATACGTGTACGCCTCTGTGTGAACGCTGCCATCCTCTACATGCAACCACTCTTGAAAGACGTCGTGTTGCGCGTCGTAACAGTACTTCGCCAATCCTGTGATCAGCATTCGTCCCATCTCTTTCAGTTGGTTTGCCAGTGCAACGGATTTCGAACGGCCCTCCAATGTCCTGGCTGCATCGAGGTAGGCAATCGCTGCGTTTGCGTCACCGATGTTGCAGTAGGTCTGGGCAGTCATGGAAGTTTCGCCTTCTTTCTTGCTTCCCAGAAAGTGAGGGACGAGCCCGGTCTCAGGACTTTGCAGAGCCAGCCATTTGTCGGCCATTGCCTGAGCGCGTGCCAGGCTTTCCGCATCGCCGGTCTTTGAATAGTGGAAAGCCCATGCCTCAATCATCCACGCGCCGGCGCCGGCGAAAGCAATATGCCCGGGCTGATAGGGCATGGTGTGCTCGCGTCTTGAATCATCGAAACCGTAAAACCCATACCGGTTGTAATCCATGGTTTCCGGCCGCGTGATCATTCCCCAGAAAAACGCCTTGAACATCCGGTCCATCTGCTCGGGCATCTTTTCCCAGAGCTTCTCGTATGGGAGACCTGCGGTGAATTTGAAACCGGGCGATCCAGCCCCCATGTACGGAGAAGGGCCAAGTCTCACGACATCAAAATGAGTCATCGCGCCGAAATAGCCCAGGCCGGATCTGGGATCAAAACCGTAGTCAGCGAATGCCTGAATCATTGCGTTCAGAAGTTCGCCGTAAGACGAATCCCCCGTTTCTTCGGCGAGCCGTTCCAGTACGGGCCATATGCCAAAGTCCATCGCAGTTGGGTTCGGCTGAGGCAGAATGGTGTCGAAGATAAAAGTCTTGAAGCTCTTACCGCGCCGGCCGCCAAGGGAACGGTAACGGCGGTTCACCGTGCCTGTCACGGTAATGCAGCGATCTCCGAATGGCGCTCCTGCAAGCCGGGCTGACTGCTTTTCGATTAACGTCTCGACGGTGTCCCGGACACTAGTCTTCAGGTTGGTGGTCGTGCTCATGTTCGAGTTTCCGTTTCTCGGCTGTAAAGCTCATTCGATACTCAGAACAGAGCAGGGTCCGACGATACTCAACCACACTGTGGAGGATGCCTGCCAGGCGCACAAAGCCCTCTGTAATTGTTGAGTTTCAATCACAGGAGCAATACACTCAACGGCATGCGAAGGGGGATTCTCTCGACATTCAGGCGACAATTCTACATGCACTGGGGAATGGTCCTGATTTTTGGGCTGTTCTTGGTGGGGTGCTGCTGCTGTCTGGACGTTTGCGTCGACGAAGTTGGGGATCACTCCTCTGAACAGCACTCCAATCACGAGTTTTGCCATTGCCCTCAGATTGCCACGGTAAATGTCTCATCCGTTCAGCAAGATGTTTCATCCGCCCTGGCTTTCAGACCAGTCTGCCACACGCATATTCTGGCATCTGACCTGTCGATCTCGTCGGCGATAGTGTCGCGCGCTCAATCAGGTGGGCCCACTCAAACGGACATCATAATCATGTCGTCCCGCCTGCTCATCTGATACCCCTCCACATCTTGACCGGACTGGAATCCAGGGCAGTATTTCGCGCCCAAGGTTCTTTGGTTGTGAGTTCCAGATCGAGACTTCTACCCCAGATTGATTTACTAACCTATTAACCGCCAGGTGGCCAATCCTTTCCCCCGATAGGATACGCGAGAGCCTGCAACACTCTATGACTTCTGGCGTCCACGACGGCTGACCCCTGTGGCTGCTCGTCTCTGTGGCCAGAGGCGACGACCTCCTTGCCGAAACTATCGATGAGATGCGCAAATTCACAGCCTCTAACTCTAAAAGCACTATGAAAAACGCCTTGATAACATTCGTGGCCTTCTTGCCACTATCGCAGATCTACGCTCATGGCATCTCCGATTCGGATAAGCAGTCCATGCTGGACGGTAGCTATCTAGTATATGTTAGGCTGGGCGCGTCACATATGCTGACCGGCTATGATCATTTGCTCTTTCTGTTTGGAGTCATTTTCTTTCTGACCAAATTCAAAGACATTGTCAAGTTCATCACGGCCTTCACGTTAGGGCATAGCATCACGCTTATCTTCGCCACGTTTATGGAGATCACAGCCAACTATTTTTTGGTCGACGCCGTAATTGCATTGACGGTGTTGTATAAGGGCTTCGATAATATAGATGGGTTCCAAAGATACCTGAAGGTGAAGTCGCCAAATCTCCTATTTTTGGTGTTTGCCTTTGGCCTCATCCATGGCTTTGGGCTGTCGACACGCCTGCAGCAATTGCCTTTAGGCGATGCGGGGCTTCTCCTCAAGATCATTTCTTTCAATATCGGCGTAGAACTCGGGCAAGTTCTCGCCTTGACTGCCATGTTGTTTCTCCTTGCAGGTTGGAGAAGATCTGCATCGTTTGAGCGGTTCAGTGCTGCCTCCAACGTTGGGTTAATTGTCGCTGGTTTTCTATTGTTTTTGCTGCAGATGCACGGTTACTCTCATCAGGCATTTGTAGATGATCTCGCATTCAGTAAAGCCTCACATGGCCAAGAGCATCTCAACATGGCCAGAGAAGCGGGGGGCACGGCAAATATTGCCGAATCAGAGGATTCGACAGAACCTCCCCGCCCGCGAAATGATTCAATCACTATCTCTATCCCGGCTGGAAAGGGTAAGGAATACAAATTCCATTTGGTGAAGGGCGCAGTCCTTGAATACTCATGGAAAACAGATGGTGTAAAGCTGTACTATGATTTTCACGGCGAACCCAAAGGCAACTCTACTGACGCCTTCAAGAGTTTCGAGAAGGGTACTGAGCAGGAATCAGACGGTTCGTTCACTGCCCCCTTTGAGGGGTCACATGGCTGGTACTGGGAGAACAAGGGTTTGGCAGCCGTTGAAGTCACCTTGAAAACAAAAGGTTCGTACGTAATTCTTGGTGTGCCCGGTTCGCTGAAGTATAAATTGGAGTGAACCGGATACTAAAGTTTTGAAATCAGGAAAGTCGTCTCTTATTACCTCTTAACGAAAGGGTAAAGATGAAAAAACGCATCTGCATATCGCTCCTGTTTCCCTGTTTGGTTGCTATCATGATTTCTGGCTGTGGCCAGGGCAACCAAGACGCCGCAGCGGAAAAGATTAAGAACAAAGAGAAAGCTGTAGCTGGAAACGCTGAGGGCAAGATTTCTCAGGCGGAATTCGATGGAATGGTCAAAGATTGGCTAAAGAAAAATAAGGATAAACTAGGCGATGTTTCTTTGAAAGATTTTGGTCTAATGATGAAGGATTGGTATAAAAAGAATGGGGCTCAGATTAATCGGGGCAATTTCACTCAGAAGGATCTTGATTCAATGCTCGCAAACTGGATTCGACGGAGCTCGGAGGGGCACGGCCACGAGCATTAACAATGACCAATAATTGAGATGGTGAGATTGCTGGCCTGTGAATTCTGATCCTGACGAACGCCGCGGGCTGTAAGGATGGCGATCCGAGTTCTATGGTCACTCGCCTTCTATTTTGCTAGCGCTTGTTGTGACCCTCATCTTGATGGCAAGGCTCACCAGAGCCATGAGCCCGAGACCTCTGAGTAATTAGTTAGGATGATGACCCATGCCCGTGCAGTAACACGATGCGGAACCTCTCAGCCTGTGAAGGACGTGAAAGAATCAACAAGACTCTGGCCGATCCCAGAGTCTTGAATGCACGGGGCCTGGTTTACGGTTGCCTCTTTCTTTCCGGAATGGCAGGGCTGATCTATGAAGTGCTCTGGATGAAGGAGCTGGGGCTCTTGTTTGGCAATACCGCCCATGCGGCTGCGACGACACTGACCTCTTTCTTCCTCGGCCTTTCCGCGGGTTCTTACTACTGGGGACGGCGGGTCGAACGCTGCCGGAATCCCCTGCGCACCTACGCTTTCCTCGAAACGGGGGTAGCACTGTCCGCACTCGCTTACTTCGTCATTCTGAGTCTTTATCGGACGCTTTACCCACACATCTTCGGTCTCTTCGGTGAACAGTCAGGCCTCTTTCTCGCAACAAAGTTCGCCATGTCCCTCGGCCTTCTCTTTCTGCCCTCTTTCTTCATGGGCGGAACCCTGCCTGTCATGGCTCAAGCCCTGATAGAAAGTTCGAGAGAGATAGGCATCGAAGGGAGCCTTATTTACGCCATCAACACCTCGGGCGCCGTCCTCGGTGCCTTCTCGGCCGGATTCCTCCTCCCCCTTCATTTTGGATTTCGGAACTCTTATCTCATAGCCATATCCCTGAACCTGTTCATCGCAGCTGTGGCATTCGTTTTAGGTCGAAACAGGCCTGCTGTCTTGAATGCCTCCGCCACACCGACTCCCCAACACTCCAATACTCCAGTATTGCACGACACCCTCCGTTCAGAATTCGCCCCTACTCCCTCACACCACCAGATTCCTGGATATCTCGCGCCGTTTCTCGCTTTCTTCACTGGCTTCGCCGCCTTGGCCCTCGAAGTCTTATGGACGCAGATGTTCGCCCAGGTTTTGCAGAATTCGGTTTACACATTCTCTGCTGTCCTGGTGATGTTTCTCATCGCATTGGCCGCTGGCGCGGTGCTTTCGAGCAAACTTTCAGAATTGAACGTAACTCCCGTAGCTTTCCTCATCTCTTTGTTTGCTCTGGCTAGCCTGTTGACCGCGGCCACTCCCCATGTGCTGACGGCGATTACCCATGGCCTGGATTATCTCAGTCCAAGAGTCGGCTGGTGGTCTTACGTGGGCAGCGTCTTCTATCACGCTGCCATCGTCATGCTGGCGCCCGGCATTGTTATCGGGGCGGTATTTCCATTCCTCCTGAATCTCTATCGCAGTTCGGAAGACCACTGTCCCGGAAGAACCCTTGGGCACCTGACCGCGGCCAACACCCTCGGTGCCATCGCAGGGGCGCTGACCGCGGGATTCGTCATGCTCAACGTCATTGGGCTCTGGCGCGGCATCTATCTGGTGGCTGCCGTGTATGGCTTATTGGGGACATTGCTTGGAATCGTATTTCTCAGGCATTGGCTGGCGAGGATAGTCACTCCGGTCTCCGTAGCCTTTCTTCTGTTTGTCCTGTTCCCTGCCAAGGCAACTGTTCTATGGCAGTCAGAAGTGGACGAAGAACTATTGGAAACCTGGGAAAGCAATCACGGAATCGTTTCGGTCGTCCGACTGAGGAGCGATCTGAAGATTCGCTACAACAACCACTACACCCTTGGCAGTTCAGTGGGACTTGTTGAGGGGCGAAGGCAGGCCGAACTTCCTCTGATTGTTCACGGGGAGCCAAAGTCAGTTCTGTTCATTGGATTGGCTACCGGAATAACACCCGGTGCATCCCTACGCTTTCCTGTCGAGCAGGTAACCGTCTGCGAGCTGGTTCCGGATGTCGTCGCCGCATCGAAGAAACACTTCGAGAGGTACACAAACGGTCTGTTCACTGATTCCAGGGTACGCATCGCTATCGAGGACGGGCGCAACTACCTGGCAGGAAGAAGGGAAACGTATGATGTCATCATCGGCGATCTGTTCTTTCCGTGGAAAGCGGGAAGTGGCAGCCTTTACGCCATCGCGCATTTTCAGTCAGTGAAAAGACGCCTGTCCGAAGGAGGCCTTTACTGCCAGTGGCTCCCGCTGTTCCAGACTTCCAGGCGGGAGTTCTCCAGCATCACCAGAACGATGTTGGAAACTTTCCCGCAGGTCACTCTCTGGCGAGGCGACTTCTATCAGGCCAGACCCATCGTCGCGCTGATTGGGCACAGCGATCCCTCGCCGCTCATTCCGGACGTTATGGTTCGCTCCGCAAGGAGTCTCGCTGCATCCCACGGCCAATCATCGGATTCTGTTACGGTCGCCAGGCCGTTCCTGTATTACGCCGGCAACCTGACGGCCAATAGAGAAATGTTCACTGGCGCTCCCATCAATACCGATGATCGTCCCCTCATCGAATACCTCGCACCGATGACCCAACGCAACCAAACCGTAGGCAGGGCAAGTTGGCTGACCGGCAGTGACCTCCTAGGTCTCCTGGAGAAACTCAACACACGCACTCCGCCTGATAAAGACCCCATGTTGGTCAAACTCACGTCCCGGCAGAAGCGAACCGTCCAGGAAGGACTGAAAGTCCACAGATCCAATTCTGGGAACCAGCGTCTGAAATCGGTAGGGATGAAAGACGGTGCTGTCAGGCTGCAACTTCCCGCCTGGCCGGCTCCAGGGCCATGACCAAAGCATCTGAATGGTCACGGTCGAGCCTTGGACGCTGGAAATGGCGGTGCATGATAGCGAGGCGGTGGCGTTGAAGGCTTCCTGGTCGCGAAGGGGACATGGGCAGTCGTTCCCCGCCTGAAGTGTGAGCGACGCAATGCGTGTGTCTGGGGGAGTGCGAACCGGAGTGGTTAGCGTCGCTGGCGAAATTGAGATCGGAGGGGAACTCTTTAATGTGCTAATTCCTGTCTTGGCAGGAGCTAGGTCCAGAGAAAGGCTCTCTACACGTGTTGAAATCAGAAGAATGCCACAATAGACTAAAACACATGCATCAGGGAATCCTCTCGACATTCAGGCAAAAGACTCACATGCATTGGGGGATGGTCCTTGTACTTGGACTACTTTCGGTGATGTGCTGCTGCTGTATGGATTTTTGTGCGGACGATGATGGGGACCACTCCTCTGAAAAACACTCCGATCAAGCGGTTTGTCATTGCCATCAGGCGGTTGTCAATAATGCTTCATCAGCAGTCAAGGAAGCTTCGGAGGCCCTGACTGCCAACCCCGTGTGTCTGACGCATTTGATTGCATTTGGCCCTGCCGGCTCTTCAACGGCGCTTGAAGCACCGCCTCCTCTAACAGATGGGCCCACTCAGACCGACCTCATGCTCCGGTCGTCCCACCTGCTCATCTGATTCGTTCCCCACATCCTGAACGGAACTGAATCCATTCGCGGACGTTTCGCGTGGTGGTTTCACATTCCTCGTCGTCACGCCCAACTATGGGAGTCTCGCCCAACCGCCGCCTTCGGCCGCAACCGAGGAGTTTCAACTCTTACTTTTCTGTCCCAACTTCCTTGAAGAAAGAAATGCGAAAGCACAGTCTTTTCGAAATCCTGATATTTGCCCTCTGCACGCTCTCCACCCGGGCTGAAGACCCGATCACTCCGGCTACCCCCTCACCCGACACTCCTGCGTTGCCCCAGGTGAAGGCGGACGGGATGTCTCTGTTAGAGGTGATGGACATCGTTGGCGCCGGCAATCCCCTGCTAAAAGCGAGTCGTGAGAGTATTGAGGCCGCCAGGGGCCGAAGGCAGCAGGCTGGATTGCGGCCCAATCCGGAGTTTGAGTTCGAGTCTGAAGAA